>Ga0209304_1000169_pt1 | contig 47264 bp, 45 predicted proteins | sample COGITO_mtgs_1004_4_FD_184789 | JGI IMG/M metagenome (GOLD analysis project Ga0209304, IMG submission 184789) | Pelagic marine microbial communities from North Sea - COGITO_mtgs_100423 (SPAdes) (version 2) | ecosystem: Environmental > Aquatic > Marine > Epipelagic ...
GGGCTATTTCTTTGTTTTTGAATGCGCGATGTACGCACTTGTTTTCTACTTGACTGGGCTTAGTCGTAGGGCAGTACAGCATGCGGCGGCTATTTAGTCTTTTCTGTCATAAATAACAACCTAACCTTTACTGTGCTTAGCTTCTAGTATTGATACTTTGGCATAGCTATTGCTCTACGTCCTGTGTGGGGCTGTGGAGTTTGGGTTGGTGATTCTACTGCCGTTTATTTTTCCCGATATTTCAGAATCTAAGGGCTTTCCTAGTGTTTTACGGGTATTGCAGTTTTGATTTGTTGGGGCTAGAAAATTATATGCAGGGTCGAAATGTCTGAAACTACTCGTGAATTACTTTCTAACGCACCATTATTTGGCAGAGCTGAGCGCTGCTGTGGCTCTTTACGGGCTTTGGTTTGTTTCTGAGGGCGTTATCTCGGCGTCTTTTCTTGCTTGTCTGTTAGCTTATCCTTGCTTAGATCTGTTGATGAGTATCTTTCGTCGGGTGAGGGGGGGCGTTCACCATTCTCGCCAGATAATGAGCACCTCCATAACAGATTTTTTCGTCAGGCTAGCAGCTATATAGATAATTCCGTTGTGGCTAATTCACTAACGGGCTTGCTGATTAGCGGGGCGACCTCTGGCGTTGCTGTGCTGGGCTTTTTGAAGGTTTGGTGGCCTACTGAGGGCAATGGCTGCTTGTTTTGTTTGCTGCTGAAACGGTGTTTTACCTTACGGTTCATTGGGTTACTGGTTTGGCGGGGAAGAAAATTAGCCGTTAATCTTTAATTCCGCTAAAAAGCCCATCACTTCATGGCTTGCATTCCTGTGTGTGTGTTAATATTGCGCGGCAAAAGTTCACTGTATGAACAGTGAATTTTGGTGGTATTAAGAGAACCTTCTATTGGGGCTAAGCTGTTTAGTCCTGCGGTAGCCTGCAAGAACCGAAATTATGCTGTGTAAATCAAAGGCAGGTCGCAGGTTACAGGGCATCCGGGTGTGGATGTTCAACATATCAGGTGTTCAATAAATAAATAGTTTAATGGAAAATTATCAATGAAATTGCTTGTTCCTGGTGGTGCCGGTTATATCGGTTCTCACATGGTTAAATATCTTCAAGATCGTGACCATGAGGTTGTGGTGCTGGATGATTTTTCGACTGGTCATGACTGGGCGGTTTCAGGTTGCGAGGTTCTGCGGGTTAATTTGCTTGATCAAGCTAAATTGGCGAGCGCTCTTAAGGGCCGGCAGTTTGATGGGGTGATTCACTTTGCAGCTAAATCTTTGGTCGGCGAGTCTGTTAAACAGCCAGACCTCTATTATCGAAATAATGTTGTGGGCTCGCTTAATCTTATCAATGAGATGCTTCGCAACGATATAAATAATTTAGTGTTTTCATCAACTGCTGCGATATTCGGCAATCCTGTTGCTGACAAGATTACTGAAGATCATCCAAAGAATCCGATCAATCCTTACGGTCACAGCAAGTTGATGGTTGAAAACCTGTTGCGAGACATATGCTCAGCCTATGACTTTAATGCTACCTGCTTTAGGTACTTTAACGCTGCCGGCGCTGATGTATCAGGGACTATCGGTGAAGATCATGATCCTGAGACACACTTAATTCCCAATGTGTTGAAGTCGGCGATTGCCGGTGGCAGTTCACTCAAGGTGTTTGGTAATGATTATGCGACTCATGACGGTACCTGTGTGCGTGATTACGTGCATGTTACTGATTTGGCGCAGGCTCATTTGTTAGGTCTGGAGCAGATGAGAGGTGATGCCAAAGGTTTTTCTGCCTACAACCTCGGTAACGGTAATGGCTTTTCTGTGCTGGATGTTATTAACAGCTGTGAGCGGGTTGTGAACAATCCGATTAGCTTCCAGGTTGATGATAGACGTGCTGGGGATCCAGCGATATTAGTGGCGGACAGTGGCAAGGCGATAAAAACCCTTGGCTGGACGCCTGAATTCGACCAGTTGGATTCAATTGTTGGTAGTGCTTGGAATTGGCATGCGGGATTACAGGGCAAAAATCGTGTCTGATATTGATCATATTATTATTGCTAATGATTCGGCTTCTATTAACGGGGGAGCTGCGAAGGTTGCAATTATTGAAGCTAAGGCTTTGGCGGCAACTGGCCGTCGTGTCACTTTTTTTGCACCCAGTGGCCCTATTGATCAGGGCATGTTGGATGCTGGCGTTGAGGTTGTCTGTCTCAATCAACCTGACTTGGTGGACGAGCCCAATCGTCTAACTGCGATTGGTCGCGGATTTTGGAATAGTGAAGCTGCCAATAAGCTTGCAGAGTTGGTTGATGCTGCGGACCCGCAGAGAGCTATTATTCACGGTCATACTTTTAGTCGCGGTCTTTCACCTGCTTTTGGTCCGGTCTTGACCAGTGGTAAATTACCTCATGTATACACTATGCATGAGTACTTTCTGGCTTGCCCGAATGGTGGTTTCTACGATTATCAGCGCAACGAAATTTGTAAGCGTAAAGCGTTGGGTGTTTCCTGTCTAACGACCAATTGTGATCAGAGGCATCCTGCCCATAAGCTTTGGCGGGTTGCTCGCCAGGCTGTTTTGCGCAGTGCTGGAAAGTTGCCTTCAGGGCTTACTGATGTTATCTATATTTCCCAAACTCAGTTGAATGCTATGCGCTCCTATTTGCCAGCAGATGCGCGCTTACATTATCTCTCTAACCCCAATGAAATTAACGGTGATAGTCCTCGTGTTGAGGTTGAGCAGAGTGACATTTTTCTCTTTGTTGGTCGTTGGGCGCCGGAGAAGGGCTGTGTGGATTTTGCTCGAGCAGCTAAAGAAGCTGGTGTTCGGGCTGTGTTTTTGGGGGCAGGTCCCGAGGAACAGGCGATTCGCGAGGCCAATCCTGAGGCTGAGTTGGTTGGTTGGGCTTCACCTCAGGAGGTCGATGAGTGGATGAGGCGTTCAAGGGCTTTGGTTTTTCCGAGTCTGTGGTACGAGGGTCAGCCGCTTGTGTCTATGGAGGCTCTCTCTATGGGCCTTCCGGTAATTGTTGCCGATTGGAACGCGGGTGCCGAGCAGATCGAGAACGATGTTACAGGCTTGATTTACCATGCACGCGAAGACCTTGGGGCAATGCTGTCGAAGATGACTGAGCAAACGGCTAAGCGTCTTTCTGAGGCAGCTTTTTCTCGCCGTGAATCTTATGGTACCTCTCTTGATGCGCATGTTGAGTCTCTAATTGGCATCTATGGCCAAGCTCAGCAAAATATCCGGGTGTTGTTAAAATGATTATTTTCGCGATAGTGTTCTGGGGCATAGGCTTAGGATGCCTTTTGTTTATGACGCATTATTTTATGAGGCGGAGACATGTAGCTGCGTCAGTGGTTTTCATTGTTGTTTTTATTCAGCTTTTTATTCGCCCCCTATTATTTTTTATAGGCGTGGATACTCCCTATCCTCATAACGAATTTGGATCTTCAGATTGGTTGCTGGTTTCTTCAGTTTTGGTTCTCGCGCTAATCTGGATTATATTCTTCTCTTTGTCCTATCAAGTCAGTTTACGGCCGGCAACTATTTTTGAGGGTTTTTTCCCTTCTGTGAGTAATGGTTACAGCTTCAAAATAGTTGCTTTAGCTGCGATCTTTACGACGTTTATAGGTTCAATTTTAACAATCAAGTTTATTACAGATGCGGGCAGTCTGGTGAACTTTATTTACAGTGTAAAGATTGGCAAGCAGTTGGCGGGCTCCTACGTGGTAAGAGAGACCTCCGTTGTTGGTGTTATGTTTTCATTGCTCGGGTTGATCTCCTATGCGAAAAGGTGCAAGGAAAATAATTTAAAAATCTTTTCTAGTCGGATGGTTTGGTTGTTTGTCGTTTTGTTGCTGATTAATTGTATTTCGAATTATGCTTGGGGCAATCGATACAGTATCGCCTTGATGCTTCTAAGTCTTTTTTTCGCATGGCACTTCCATATCAAACGCATAAGCTTTTTCAAGCTGGTCATTTATTTGTTATTGGCGATTACTTTGCTTCAGGGCTTAAAAGTGGTTCGTAACACTGCCGTTAAAGAAGCGGTGGGAAGTGAGCTAGTCTCAACGCAGGAATTCTGGCTTAATTTTTCTACATCATTGCACCTGACGCAATTTGATGCGTTTATGTTGGCGGTCAGAGATGCTGGTGATCGTTTTGAATATCGCAATGGTAAAGATTTTTTGAACGGCTTGTTAAGCTGGGTTCCACGAAGCTTATATCCGGCAAAGGAAACATTTTATGTTGGCGGTTGGTTCCGCAGAGTTTATCAGCCCTCGGTGGTCAACGGATGGCCTGTGACTACCATGGGTAGTTGGTATGTTAATTTTGGTCTTTTGGGAATACTCTTCGGGGCTCTTATCTCGGGTTTTGTTGCTGCTATTTTCGATGCCAGCTTTAGGTCGGCTAAAAATTCGTCCTGGCAGGCGGCAATCGCCCCTGTGTTAGCGTTTTTCTTGTTTGATGGCGGCCTTGGCACAGGCTTTTTTCAGGGGCTGGTGCTGTATGTGATGCCGATTTTCTTGCTTGCATTTATTTTGCGGGTATTTAAAGGCAATAGGCGCTACTCAACGGTTCAATGAACGAAATAACCAAAGTGTTAAGCATTTTTATCTACTATTTCTTAGAAAAGTTTCATTATGAATAAAGAGTTTTCAGCTGTTAACAAGCAAAGTACTAGCGTATTAAACATATGCGAGACTATTACCGGGGGTGTTGCCAGTTATCTGGTGGTCGTTCATTCGGCTACATCGGAAACGGCAAAGCATCACTGTGTGCTTCCAGACAGTCATGCCAAACAGCTACCAGCTGATATTGATGTCTCTCTGTTCAAAGATCCGGGCAGGGGTTTACTTCGGATGTGGAGACTTTTTCGTTTAAGCCTGTCTGTATTGCGCAGAGAGAAACCGGATATTCTTTTTTTCCATAGTTCATACACATTGCCTGTAATGCTGATGTTGAGGCTACTCAGGGTAAAAGGTCGTTTTATCTACTGCGCACATGGTTGGGCGGCACTCCGGTACCCAGATGGAAGTCTTAAGCGACGCGTAGTCAGGTGGATAGAGGGTTTTCTAGGCGGTTTTTCTGACGTTGTGATTAATATTTCTAGATTTGATCGGGATTACGCTAGTTTGGCTGGCTACAGCGGTGATCAACGTTTAATTGTTAACGCAGTTGCTGATATTGAAAATGATTCGATGCCGGCACCTTTTTCCCCTGATCAAGAGACAATAAACCTTCTGTTTATTGGCCGTTTTGACTTGCAAAAGGGCTTAGATATTTTACTACGTGCGTACATTCAGGCCCATTTGCAGCGAAGTGATATTCACCTCCATGTTGTGGGTGACTCGGTTCGCGGTGATGCGGAGCTTTCAGAGCTGATGGGCAAAGCCAGAGGTGTCACCTTTCACGGTTGGGCTAAGCCTGCAGAGGTACAGGGCTTTTGCGAAGCGGCCGATTTATTGATTGTTCCCTCGCGCTGGGAGGGCTTTGGACTTGTTGTGGCAGAGTCTTTGCGTGCCGGTACGCCGGCACTGGTCAGTGACCGCGGCGCACTCCCAGGGCTCATTGAAATCGATCAAACCGGTTATGTCGAAAAGTTAAGTGTGAATGATTTCGCTGCTGCACTGTGTTCATTAGAAAAACATAAACTCGTTGGAATGCGCCCAGCTTGCCGGGCCAGTTTTGAATCCGATTTTCATGCAGATCGTTTCGGAAATGACTTGGGTGATTTATTTAAGGAGTTAGCTGGATAATGTCTTTGGATCGCGATACGGGGAAACCCCTGTCACCTAATTTTTTGATCTGCGGAGCACCTAAAGCCGGGACTAGCTCCCTGCATGTGTGGATCGCTGATCATCCGGATGCCTTGGGATCTTCAGAGAAAGAGACGTACTTTTGTGTGGATCCAGATACTCATATGTATCGTCCAAAAGCCAATATTGCTGATGGTCTGGAGGGTTATGGGCAGTACTTTGAGTCGCTGCCGGGTGCTCAGCCAAAGATTATTCTAGAGTCGACTCCGGCTTACATTTATTACCAAACTGCAATTAAGCATGTGCCTGACCTACCCAGCAAGCCAAAGTGTCTTTTTGTACTCAGAGAGCCAGCGCAGCAAATTTATTCTCTGTTTAATTACTTTCAGACCAATTGGTCTTGGATATCTGGCGATTTGAATTTTGGGGATTATCTGAAGGTTTTGCGCAAGAATCCCGGCAAAGATATGTTTAATGGCAATGAATTGGCTAGTGATGCCTTAAAGAACGCTAGTTATGTTGATTTTTTAGTTCAGTGGCGAGAGCGCTTAGGAAGTGAGCGAATTATGGTTCAGAGCTTCGACTCGTTTAAAACTGACCCTAAGGCGTTTACCAAGTGTGTGGCTTCTTGGCTTGGCTTGGATCCAACTTTTTATGATACCTACGATTTCCCTTCAGACAATGAAACTTATGCGGTTAGAAACAGGTTCTTGCAGCGGATAAATGTGATTGTGCGAGGCCTACTTCCCCAAGGTAAACTGTATCAGTGGTTAAAAAATATCTATCGAAGTTTAAATACTCGCAAGCCTTCGGGGCCGGATGTGGATAACCGCGCTCTGGTTGCCGAGTTGGCTCTTGAGTACAAGGCGAGTAACGATAGGTTACGTCAGGAATTTGATTTAGAACTGTCCGATTGGGCATAAAGGGAGATATTTAGAATGGGCATGATTGACATTGCCAAGTCGGTTCACCAAGGTTTATTAAATAAGTTAACGCCGCAGCGGGTGGTTTTTCATCATGTGCCCAAATGTGGGGGTACCTCTGTAGGTCGTGCTTTGCGCAAACGTTACCTTTTGAGCCAGTCAACGGTTACGCCTGAGTCTAGCTACCGAGCATTTGAGGCTTTTACTGGCAGAAGTGATCGCCAGAAAATGTTGGTTGATGTCTTAGATTTGCGTGAGCAGATGATGCTTCATCAGTTATTTGAAGATATTCGCTGTGTGTCATTACATGTTCGCTTTAGTGAAGTAGCCTATTCGCACTTTTCCGATAATTACAAATTTATCACCGTAATGCGCGAGCCAGTCAGCAGGTTTATTTCCCATTACTACTGGAGTTATGGCAAGCCGCATGCCCATGCGCGCATTGAAGAAGGTTTTGATGAGTTTCTTGAGACTGAGCACGCTAAACGTTTGGGTGCTACCTACGTAGAGTTTTATTCAGGGCTGTCAAAGGATAGCGATATGCGTTCTGACGCTGCTATTGATCAAGCGATAAAAAATCTGGGTAATTTTGCTGCTGTTGGTCGCCTTGATGATTTAAGCGATTTTGAGGCGCAGTTGCGCAAAGAGCTCGGCGTTAAAATTTCAATTGGTTATGAAAATAAGCGTGTAAAGAAAAAGAAGGGATTTGAACTTACACCTGAACAGGTCGAAAAAGTTAATATCTTATGCGCACCTGATATAGCTGTTTGGGAAGGGTATTTTAATGAATAGACCATGCGGTTTTTTGTTGGGTTGAGAGAAAATATGAATTCCACTAAACCCACAATGCGTAAAAATATTTTTTTTGCGACGCTGGCAAATATCTTTTTTGCACTTACCCAGTGGGGTATTTTGATTGTTCTTACGCGCGTTGGAACGCCTGAGGATGTCGGTTCGTTAACGGTTATAACAGCATTGGTTACGCCGATATTTATGCTGGCTAATATGGATATGCGCAATGGTCATTCGGCTGATGATTTAACTGATTTCACCCCGACCGATTATGTTGCTTTACGGCTGATATCGTCATTTTTAGCGACTTTAACAATCTGTTTTATCGCTTTGACCTATCTTGATAAATTTGGATATCTTGTTCAGGCTTCAGCTATTGCATTTTCCCTGGCCAAGTTTGTCGGTGGGCAGATTAATATGAATCATGGTTTCTTTCAGCGTGCTGAGAGAATGGATTTTGTGGCTCGCTCGTTGTTCTGTCAGGGGGCATTTGGCCTCTGCCTGTTCGCAATCGTTTATTTTTATTCCAAAAATCTACCTTTGGCTTTTTCCGCACAAGCTGTTGCTTGGTGGATTTCTCTCGTGATTATAGATAAACGTCTGCTTAGAGGGCTTGGCAAGGTTGTGCCGGTTATAGATATTCTTCGTGTATCAGGTAAAACGGTTCTTCGACTAGCCCGTTGGACTTATCCGCTGGGCCTTGCTGTTTTTATGATGACTGCAGCAAGTAGTTGGCCTCGTCTAGTTCTCGAGCGTCATGTTGATATAAGTCTTGTTGGTGTTTTTGGTGCTATTGCCTATATAAATATAGCGCTCAATATTGTTGGGAATGCTATCGGTTCCTCGTCCTCTTCGCGACTACGTCGCCTATACAGTGCAGGAAATAAAAGCAGGTTCCTTAGGCTAACTCTATTGTTGTCCTCACTGTCAGGCTTGCTTGGAGGGTTGCTTTGCCTGTTGGTGTACTTGTTCGGTGCGGAAATATTGTCTGTTATGTACGGTGAATTTTATGCCAACACTGAAGTTTTTGAGATAACGATTATTGCTGCGGCTATACGTTTTGTTGCTGCCCCATTACAGTTTTCCATTAACGCAGGTCAGGCTTTCCGAAGGCGTATGTTCAATAGTGCTTCAGTATTAATCGTTGCAATATTGGCCTCTATGATTTTTATACCTGAATATGGTTTGCTGGGAGCAGCTTGGGCTCTAGTTTCGCTGTCTGCTGCGAACCTTTTTCTCACTCTGGCGGCTTTCTTTGTTGTTCTTAATAAAATAAATAAACTTGATAAGGACTCTGTTCCACAATGATTGAGAATACTATTCTGGTAACCGGGGCGCCGCGGAGTGGAACTACTCCTTTGGGTCACCTGGTATCTATGCTGCCCGGTGCTGTTGATCTCTATGAACCTATGGGCCCGACTGGTGATAAGGCGATTACAGGTCGCTTTCCGATGCCCGGAGAGCCGGGGTTTACAGAGGCGGATCTGTCGGCTTTTGTAAAGCGGATGCAGCGTTTGGATATGAGTTTTAAATCTCAGCGTCGTCCGGGCCACCGCGGGTTTTCCGGCTTTTTAGCGGGTACATTTGGCACCCGCAGTTTGCTGAGTTATTACCGTGCCAAGTTCAGCTTTAACAAGAAATTGTTAGTCTGGAAAGATCCCCATGCTGTTTTCTGTGCGCCACTGGCCGCCAGCACTGGCTTTAAAGCTGTGGTTACCATGCGGCCTCCTCATGCCCATGCGGCAAGCTTTAAGCGGCTGGGCTGGGTTTCTCGCCTTAATGAGATCTACCCTAGATACTGCGCTGCCTTTGGTGCTATTCCGGATTTTGATCAATGGATGGATAAGATTGGTGATACACCTTTTGGTTCGGCTGCGTTGCTTTGGCATATTACTCACAAGCAGTTGACTGAACTATCTGACGAGGCTCGTTCATCGGTTTATTTTCACAATATGGAGAAAGTCGCTGAGGATGAAATGGCGGCCTACATTCAATTATTTGAGTGGTTAGATAAGCCAATCCCTGCGTCGGTTAAAGCTGAAATTATTCGCCGCACGGACAGTGCTTCCAGTAAAACACCAGGTGCAAATCAAGTTCATAATTTTAATCGCACTGCTGCTCAGGCAAATAACTATTGGCAAAAAATACTCACTCCTGAAGAAGTGGAGATTGTCACTGAGTTAAATGGACCCTTGTGGAAAGCTATCTGCGAACGTTGAATGAATAGCTGATTTTTGCTTATTGGCTTTAAACGCTAGGTTTTAACATTTTAAAATAAACAGAATCTCCATGCCCTGGGCTATGGGTTTTTATATATTTACATTTTTTTCGAGAATTTTTATGAACAAAGCTATTACGTCAGATGTCGAGCCCACTGAAGCTTTTCCCTACAGCGCTCCAACTGAAGATATACGATCAACTTATAGTCATATTTTTGAGTTAGATGGCGCTCTTCCCAGACGTTCTTTCAAAACATTATTTGATAAATTTGTCTCATTTATTTTGTTGGCGGTAAGTTTACCTATTCTTTTGTTACTTAAAATTGCCTATGTAATTGAGGGTATTTTAATACCTGAAAATAAGGGGCCTATGCTCTTTTATTATTGGGGTATGAGTGGCGGTAAGAAGATGAAAAAGTGGAAAGTTCGCTTGATCAAAACCAAATATATTGAGCCTGAAGGTGCTAAGCGGCACGATTGGATTGCATTTTCTGCTGAGTGGACTCCCGACAGTCGCACTCATGTGGGTGAGTTTGCTAAAAAATGGTATCTGGATGAGTTGCCGCAGTTTTGGAGTGTTTTGATCGGTGATATGAGTATCGTTGGTCCGCGACCTCTGTCGGTTCTTCACTACGAACGTGATAAAGCTCAGGGCAATGTTACTCGCTCGCTACTAAAGGGCGGTCTGCTAGGTCTTGGCCATATCAATAAGGGTACCTCTGAGATGGGTAATTCTGTCTATGAGTATGAGTATGTTGATGAGTATCTCAAACGCTCCTCTTTTGGGCTTTTAAAGCTGGATGTGTGGATTATTTGGAAAGGTATTATTGTGATTGCCAAAGGTGGCGGTTACTAATTTCATCAAGCTTTTGGTTGTATTCAATCTGAAATTTTCTATATAAAAATAAATAATCCCGGAATGCAGATGTTTAGCGCTCAATGAGCCCACCATTTTGGAGGGTCAGTCAAATGCACTTTGTTTTATTGATCCGTGTTTTAAAACGTGCATAATGCTACCAGATGATGTATCTGTACTTTATATATAGAGTATGTGCACATAAATTACTTACTTTGTAACTCGAGGAATATCGTGAAAAATTCTAGTTTTGTACTGGCTCTTAGCTTATTTTTGGTGGGTTGCCATGGTAGTTTCCATGGGGGCTATGATGAAGCTGACAATACAGCCGAACCTGTTATAACAGCGCCTGCGTTTGTAACTTTGCCTGCCACAGATGCATCGGGTGCTTCATCAGCAGATGATATGATTTCAGAGTTTCTGGATTCTGTTTTTGCTACCGATGATGTTGATGGCACTGTGTCCGTTTCAAATGATGCCCCGGAATTTTTCCCTTTAGGCGATACAACCGTTTTCTTTGTTGCAGTAGATTCCTCGGGCAATAGAAGTACATTCTCGGTTGTTGTGACCATCGCCGATTTGACTGCTCCATTTTTAATTATTCCAGATGATATTACTTTGTATACATCCCAAGATAATGGCATAGAGGCCTCACGAGCTGAGATTGAGGCTTTTCTGAATGCTGTAACTGCTTCGGATAATGTTGATATTTCGGTTGCTGTTACAAATAACGCACCTACAGATTTTTTCCCTTATGGAGAAACACTAGTCGAGTTCACCGCTACTGACGCCCAGGGTAATGTTGCCACGGGTACCGGTGTTGTTACGGTTATTCTCGAAGTGGTATTAACTGATTTCAATCCTGATACTCAGGTTAGTCAAATTCACCGAATACCTGCATTTATAGACAATGAAGTATTGAGAACTGATCTTAGTGTAGAGCCGCTTAATTTGTTGAATTTGAAAAATGCTCTTGTTCAGGGTGATTTTCATACTCCGACCCTAAACTCCAGACTGTTTGATTTACCTGTGGGCTCGGGAACGGAAACGGCCATTCTCAGCATGTTTGATGGTTTGGACTCGGTAAGGGATTCTGGTGAACGGCATGTAATGATTGAGATGACATTCGATTGGTCATCAGATGGCGAGAGATTAGATGTTGTCGTTCCCGCTCAAGTGATGGATATGTTGTATACAAACCAAATTGATACCGTCATCAATCTAACGACTGAAAACTATTTTTTAAATTCTTTTTCAGTGACCAGGGAGGGCATCGTATACCCTGAAATATTAGATGATGCTTTCCTTAGAGCGCTAGCCAAAATTACTGATCTTCCCCTTGATGAGCTTTTAGATGCTGGAACTTATACTTTCCAATTGAAGTCTAGTTTACCGTTGACCTTCGTTGACGGTTCTATTGCGAGCCAGATTGATGCTGTTGTTAAAATTGAAGCTGACCAATAGGTATAACTATGCACTCTAGACTTGCTGTCGGACTTACCTCTGTGCTCTTGGCTATGCCGACAATGGCTGTTGCTGAAAGTAAGATTGATTATTCTGCTGAACTTATCGCCTCATATAGTGAGGCCGATAAACGTATCCAGGTTGATAATAAGTTCGCATCATTTCGAGCCGGTGGAGCCGGGGTTAGAGTCGAAGCGGAACATGATAAATACGGCATGTTTTATGGCAGTTTAGGCTTTGGTTACTCGCCAAAGGAAACTGCCTCGTACTCAGGTTCTAGTCTCTCTGGGCCTGCCAGCAGTTTTTTTTACGGTGCTGGATATCGTTACTATTACAATCTTAATCATAGATATAAGCTGAGTTTTGTTACTGATTATGTCGCCCATGATATTACCGCGGACATAACTGGCGAGGCGAAAGGTCTTCCGTCCACGGCAACCGTTACTTCAGATATGAGCATGTTTGATACGACCCTAGCGCTTCGCTATTCGTTTACGCGTGATATTCATATGATTGTTGGTACAGGTATGCGCAAATGGAATTTACAAGCGTTGGCGGAAGGAACTGTAGGCGACTCTATTGGTGCAACCAGCGAAGTCAAAGCTGGTGGAACGGATCCGATTAGTTATGTCGGGGTCGAATTCAAGGTTAAGAATATACCGGTAAAAGCTTACTATCGCCGCTCTCAGCTAAAAGCTGACAATTCCCTTATAGTTCATGGTGTGGATTTCCATATATCACTTTCAGGTCTTTTAGATTAAACCTGATTTTATCACTGTAAATTTCACATTTAAAGTTTGAACAATATCGCAAAGGTACCGTTTTGAAAAAGAGTATCTCATTACCTCTAATGTTACTTTCCCTGGCCAGCTGTGGTGGGGGAGGCGGCTCTGATTCCTCCCTTGGGCCTACTCCGCTTCCAGACACTTTAGCACCGGTTATCAGTGCTCCAAATTCGATTAGTGTTGGCGCTGTGAATGGTTCTGGAACCCCAGCTACTATTGCTGCTATAGCCAGTTTTTTGGATCAGGCCTCGGCGTCGGATAATGTTGATGGCACAGTTTCGGTTAGTAACGATGCGCCCACTATTTTCCCCTTAGGTTTAACCACTGTAACTTTTAGCGCTTCAGATGCCGCAGGTAATGAGGCATTAGAAGTAACTTCAACAGTAGGCGTTTTCGATCTTGATGCGCCAGTGATCAGCCTGAATGGCCCTGCGGCAATTAATCATGTTCTGGGTTTCGCTTATACCGATACGGGTGCGGTGGCAGAAGATGTTATTGATGGCTCAGTCGATGTGACTGCGCAGGGAACTGTAGATGTTAATACTATGGGAACCTACAGTCTGGTTTACTCGGCCGTTGATAGTGAGGGTAATGTTGCGTTGCCGGTTATCCGAACAGTCACTGTTATCACATCGATTATCCCCAACAGTATCGAACCGTTTATTTCTGAATACTCTGAGGGCTCAGACGCTAATAGCTATATTGAAATCTATAACGATTCTGACGATGAGTTACTTTTGTCTGACTATGCATTTGCCATCAGTCTGGATGGCGCAGATACCAACGGCGCTTGGGATATATGGAGCAACTTTGATATATCGGCCTCTGTAGCGGCAAAGTCGGTTTACAGTATATGTCATGCGAATAGTGACGCTAGAATTCAAACCGAATGCGATATGTTGGTTGATACTCTGCCTAATGGTAATGATGGCTTCGCGCTGGTTAAAGGCTCTATGGCTAACTACGCAGTGCTCGACCGCATTGGTGATTGGAGTTCAATTGCGCCGAGTAATGGCTGGGATGTCTGTGGCTATAGCGGTGCAACTACTGATCGCACTCTGATTAGAAAACCGTATATCCGTGGCACTGCAGACTGGTCTGCATCCGCTGGCAGTAATGCAGAAAATTGTGCTTGGTTTGTTACTTATGAAGATGACTGGTCCAATCTCGGCGATCATATCAGCTCGGTTTCTCCAAACCTTACGAGTTCTTTTCAGCTGTCGGGTTCGACAGTTTCCCTGCAGGACTATAATCCAGAGGATCAGACCACCGAGTCTGATGAGTTTGTTGGGGTGACTGAAAATTCTAGCATTAGTTTTGATATGCTCTCTGCGCCGCTCAATTTTTTGAATCTGACCAATGCGGTTGATGGCGATGACTTTCAGGATTCAGTGTTAAAGTTCTCAATTGATAGCGCTTTACCCGCGGCAGAGGCGTCTGCGCTAGTTGATTTGTATATAACCACGGGCATAGACGGTATTAGGGAATCAAATGAGTCGCAACTTCACTGTCAACTTGCATTGAATTGGCTGTCTGATGGTCTAAGCGCGAGTATTCTAGAACCTTCGCAAGATATTACACTGGTTGTAACCAAGCCAAGCCTTACCGCTACGACGACTCTTGGTGCCTTTGATGTTTTTGCCATCTCTTCCGGTGGTTTGGATAATACAGCGGTATTGGAACTCAAGTTAATGACTGCAATCAACGAGGCAGTAAAGATTGCCCCAGAGCTTCTTTTGTCGCTGCTGAAACCGCGTAGGCTTCATGTGAAGGTGGTGTTTACATTGCCGCTAACAGATTCTACTGGCGCTGAAATAAACGAATTAAATGTGATTTTGAGAATACCCAAAGTCGATGAGTAAGTTTTTATGCCACCTTATGCAGCTGGGTCTAGCGGCTTAAACGTCTTATCGAGCGCGCAAACTTAAAGGCGTGCTTAAAGATAAATTGAAAGTACATTGCGAACGTGAGTAAAAACAATCCAAATGAGATGGCATCGTTCTGAGGCCATACTCTCTCCAGACCAATGCCGATTCCGGCGATACCTGCAGCAGCCAAAATAATCGCTATCAGTGCCTGTCGCTGACTGAGTCCGCCGCGAATAAGGATATGGTGCAGGTGGGTTCGATCGGCATGAAAAGGCGACTTCCCTTTGCTCATTCGACGGACCATGGTGCTCGTCATATCCATTAGTGGTACCGCAACCAACCAGAGTGCCGTCGCTGGCCTTAAAGCATTGTTTTGAGAGAAGTAGATCATCGCGATGGCAACACTGCAGCCTAAAAATGTACTGCCGGCATCACCCATAAATATTTTGTATTTGGTATTTAGGTTGAAGATCAGAAAAACACTGATCGAAGTGGCCATATAGGCGAGCAGGGCGACTTCATTGTCTGCTGCATGACCGTTAGCCAGGAACAGCAGGCCCAAAATCGAAACCAGTGTTAGTGATCCCGCTAAGCCATCGATCCCATCGACCATATTGTAGGCATTGCAGAGGCCAGTGATTGTTACGGCGGTAAAGGGTATGGCCAAAAAACCTAGAGTAATTGTCCCCAGGCCGACAAGGTTACCAAGATCGCGCAGGCAGGCGTGACCGACGGTAGCAATAGTGATGCCGGCTATTAACTGCATAAGCAGACGGTAGTTTGGGTGTACCGGGTAGCGGTCATCCAGGGCACCTAAAAAGGTGATAAGTCCGCAGATAAGAGCGATGCCAATAAATTGATCGGGCAGATTGAGAAATAAAACCGCGCAAAAAAGCACTGAGAGATAGATTGAGATTCCGCCAATAAGGGGAATAGAACCGCTGTGTGTTTTGCGATTGTCGGGGCGGTCAAGAAGACCCAAAAAGTGGGAGAGGGGGATCAACATTCTGGTGATTAGAATGCTGATAATCGCGACTCCGGCGATTGATGGCAGGTACTGCACCATAATGCTGTACTCCTAAATCTAACTCCATTTAAGCACCTTTAACGGTATCTATTAGTGCTATTTGAAATAGTACTAATAGATACGCAATAAAAGTGGCTCCGCCTGCTGGGCTCGAACCAGCGACCCAATGATTAACAGTCATTTGCTCTACCAACTGAGCTAAGGCGGAATCGTGTCTTTCCTGACAGGCGCGCATTCTAGGCGGCCTAAGGGGTATAGTCAACATTTTCTGGACTCAAATTGCGCCTATTTCAGGTTGATTGATAAAGTCCTGTTAATCGGGCCGCGAAGTTTAGCGATTAGGTGCCGCAGATACGGGAACTGATTCAACTATTTGCGACTTGCCTGCAGCCTAGAATGCTTGGGGCTGCTGTTATTTTTTACCTACAGCAACTCAATTAAAGTCCTACTGTCTGTATAATCCGTACCATTCAAAATTGCCTGTTTAAATAAATAGGCCAATAAAGGGACTGTTGTAGACGTTATGGTGAATTTATTTAAGCTGCCTATAAAGGCTATTCTGGCTCTTATGCTGATTCTCTCAACCACACCGTTGAGTTTTGCCGCTGAGACCAAGCCTGTTGCTAAGACTGCTGCTCAAAGAGAGCTATCCGCAGAAAAGCTAGTTCTGAGCAGTTTTGCCCCGCTATTTAATCAAGTGACCCTGGAGCTGGCACAAAACCAGCAACGCTATCTGGCTGATCCAGTGGCCTACCATGAATTTGTTAACCGCGTTGTAAAGCCATTGTGGGATAGCCGATCTACCAGCAGTGCGTTGATAGGTCGGGCGCGCTTTGCTGTGCTCGACGAGGCCGATAAGGCCGCCCTAGTCGACGCCGTAGACAATACCTTGCGCCGCTATGCCTTTGAAGGGCTCGAGCGCTACTCAGGGCAGTTGTTTCGTGTCGTCGATGTGGTGGTTAATGACCGCGCCACTATGGGCTGGGTTCAGGTATTAATGGAGTCCTCGCTGATTCCTGATTTGCATATAGATGTTTTGATCAAGCACGGCAAAGACGATGTCTGGAAGGCCGTTGATGTGCGTTTTAAAGGCATTACTTACGTAGCCGTAAAGAAGCATAAATTCCGTCAGATATTGGAAGAGGAGGGCATGCAGGCGTTGATTGACGACCTGCAGGTTAAGAACCGCGATTATTTTGCGGATATTTGTAGTGGCGTAAATCTGGCCGGCCGGCCACCTTGTCCAGTACAGGTGAAATAGCCGTGGTCAATAACGTTTCAAACATACTGCCGATGCCGCCGTTAAAAGTGGTCAGTGACTATTCCCCAGCCGGAGATCAGCCCGCTGCTATCAAGGGTTTAGTGGAAGGTTTGCAAAATGGTCTCTCCGCTCAGACATTGCTGGGTGTCACTGGATCGGGCAAGACCTTTACCGTCGCCAAGGTGATGGAAGCAGTGCAGCGACCGACCATTGTCATGGCTCACAATAAAACGCTGGCCGCCCAGCTGTATGGCGAATTTAAAAGCTTCTTTCCGAATAATTCTGTCGAGTATTTTGTCTCCTACTACGACTATTATCAGCCGGAAGCCTATGTGCCATCCTCTGATACCTTTATTGAAAAAGATGCCGCGGTAAACTCGCATATTGAGCAGATGCGCCTAAGTGCCACCAAGGCGCTGATGGAGCGTCGCGATGTGATTGTGGTGGCGACGGTATCGGCTATTTATGGCCTGGGTGATCCCGAGTCATATCTGAAGATGCTTTTACATCTCTCCCGCGGTGAGAAAATTGATCAGCGGGATATTCTCCGCCGTCTTGCCGAGCTGCAATACAAACGCAATGATATCGACTTTGATCGCTCCTCCTACCGAGTGCGAGGCGATGTAATCGATGTTTATCCTGCAGATTCCGATTATGAAGCCCTGCGTATCGAACTGTTTGATGATGAGATTGAAAACCTCACGCTATTTGATCCGTTGACCGGCGAAGTGTTGCGCAAAGTGCCGCGCTTTACCATCTACCCAAAATCTCATTATGTAACGCCGCGCAACACGGTTTTAGAGGCGGCAGATAAAATTAAGGTTGAGCTCGATGAGCGCCTTGAGCAGCTGCGTTCGGTGGACAAGCTGGTGGAAGCTCAGCGTTTGGGTGAGCGAGTTCGCTACGACACCGAGATGATGCGCGAGCTGGGTTATTGCAACGGGATTGAAAACTATTCCCGCTATCTGTCCGGACGCCCCCCAGGCGAGCCGCCACCAACATTATTTGATTATCTGCCTGACGATGCGCTACTGATTATTGATGAGTCCCATGTCAGCGTGCCGCAAATTGGCGGTATGTACAAAGGTGATCGCTCGCGCAAAGAGACCCTAGTGGAGTATGGCTTCAGGTTGCCCTCGGCACTGGATAACCGTCCGTTGCGCTTTGATGAGTGGGAAGCGCTGGCGCCACAGATGATTTTTGTCTCGGCGACGCCTAGCAGATACGAAGCGGCGAATGCCGGTCAAATTGTTGAGCAGGTAGTGCGTCCTACTGGACTACTTGACCCTATGCTCGAAGTTCGTCCGGCCCAGACTCAGGTTGATGATGTGCTGTCGGAAATTCGTCTGCGGGTGGCCGATAACGAACGTATTTTGATTACCGTTTTAACCAAGCGAATGGCAGAGGATTTAACTGAATATTTAGCGGAGCACGATGTGCGAGTTCGCTACCTGCATTCAGATATTGATACTGTAGAGCGTGTGGAGATTATCCGCGATCTGCGTCTTGGGGAGTTTGATGTGCTGGTCGGCATCAACCTACTGCGTGAAGGTTTGGATATGCCGGAAGTCTCGCTGGTAACTATTTTTGATGCCGATAAAGAGGGTTTCTTGCGCTCTGAGCAGTCATTGATTCAGACTATTGGTCGCGCTGCCCGTCATGTTAAAGGCAAGGCAATACTCTATGCTGATAAGGTAACTGGCTCTATGCAGCGAGCTATCGACGAGACCGAACGCCGTCGCGCCATGCAGATCGAGCACAACAAACTGAATGGATTAACACCTGTCGGCATTAAAAAGTCGGTGGCCGATATTATGGAGGGCGCCTACGCAGGGCAGGGTAAGCCTAAGCGTGGCAAGAAGGTTGCGGAGGGCTTGGGCAGTTATGATATTTCCAGCGATGCTGCACCGATTGCCAATATAGGCAAAGAGCTTAAGCGTCTGGAAGAAAAGATGTATCAACATGCCCGCGATCTTGAGTTTGAGGAAGCTGCCCAGACTAGAGATCAGATTGGTAAGTTACGCGAGCAGATGTTGGCTGGTTAATCCTTGGCTTCAATCTTTTAGGCTAGTCTTCAGCCTCTCGGTATTAATCGCTATATAAATACCTCTGGTGTTGATGACCAGCGGTGATGTTTGCACAGCGCACAACTTGCAATGTTCAATTGAATTTATAAAGGTTGTTTATTTGCGGATTTTTGGGGATTGGTGGTTACTTAGTCGTCCTTCTTTTTACGCGGAATTGTGGTCTTAACATCACCTTCTTCAAGCATACGATCAATTTCTTCTATAGACATATAATCCAGATCCCAATGGTTGCAGATATCGTTTCTGTAGCGGGTATGGTTTTTGTCGGTAGAGTCTGATTTCTTCCGGTTAAAGTATTTGAGTAGGCGATTGCTGATAGTCATACTGTTTGTACTGCGGGATTGGTGAAGTAGATTACATTATCCTGATAGTGAGGCTAGATGGCAGGGGTTGAAGGCTTTGTGATGCTTTCCAGTAAGCCATCGGAGGCAGATGGCTAAACAGCCACCCTTTGTTGTTCATCTGGGTAAAAAGGATATAAAAAAACCCTCGCATCTACCGATGCGAGGGTTTTTTTGGTGGTAACGAAGTTGCTTAGGGTTGGGGCTTGAAAATTTGAAGGCCATAGGAATGAATGCCATCAGAAAACATCATAATTAACTCTTCAGACGTAAAACCTTCATCATCAATGTCGGTTGCAAAAGTTGAGAAACCGACATAATCTCCAGGACTCCAACAGCTACTCCCACTTATGGTGACAGCTAAGCTAAATATGTTATTGGTGGCAGTTTCGCTGATCGTACCTTCTAATGCACAGTCAGCAGTGTTCAATGTGACCGCACCCGCTTCCGATATGGAAAATTCACAAGCTGCATCATTACCAGGTAGTTCGAACTCACATTCAGGAGCTGCATTTATCCAACTGCCCTCAAGAGCGGCAAGCTCGATTTCCTGTGCATTACTCTCATCATAAAATAAAGTAGTCTCGAGTTGAGTCTCTCCATCACCATCCTTGCCTAAAAGATTCATAGATCCACCTTCAGCAACGGTGCCAGTGACGGTGCCGTTCCCTAAGAATACACCGTTCAATAGATAAGCTTTGGCAGAGTCACTTTCCAACTGGTCAACTTCGATTGCGTAGCCACCTTCATAAAAAACGCCGATTGGCGGTGCAAAGTCATTGGTATAATCTAAATCTAAAATGATGAAAGCCCCTTCATTAAAAACACCAATAACCTGTGACCCCTGGTCATCATCGAACGACCATAGGCCATTTGCACTTTCGTTTGAAGTAGGAGTTGTGTCTGTGTCTGTGGGTGTTGGAGAAGATGCTGAACTTGATCCACCTCCGCCACATGCAGCGAGTAAAAAAGATGCAGTCAGTATTACAAACGCTAAATATAGTTTTTTCATAAGATACTTCCTTAATTATTATTGATCAGCAGAACATTTTTTAATGGTTACAATCGATTAGTTCCTCTGATATGAGATAAATGAGACACGAAAGGGGAGATCGAAATCCTTTCTTTGAAAAAAAACCGATGTTCATATTACTTTTTTGTTCAATGCATGAACCATATCAGAATTTGTAGAATGGCGATCGCTTTTTAATCGCAATTGAGGTGGTCATTCAGTCAAGCCAAGTTAGGTCAAGGTGCCCCTCTTTGAAAAATCTACGGCGCGACTTTTCTTCATGAACAACAGCAAAGGGCCTCCTTTTTTGCACCCTAATCCTCTCTCTTTTTTTATTAAACATCTGCCCGCATTAACTGTTTTCTTAATGGATGTGCCTAGCTTCGCTATGCGTCCAAAGCTTGCCTTGCAACCTTGGTCGAAGGGGTTCTCGTGCATACGGACAGTCCGAACTGAAAATAAAAAAGGCCACCTCTTGCCGGAGGGAGCTTTTTCTAGTGTTGTGTTGGTCTGGAGGTACGGGATTGATTCAAAAATCCTTGGAGGATTTTTTCACCCCTGCGGGGCTGCCTAAAGGCTGTCCAAATCATCTTAGAAGATAATTAGTGATTCAAAAATCCTTGGAGGATTTTTTCACCCCTGCGGGGCTGCCTAAAGGCTGTCCAAATCGTCCTGGAGGACGATTAGTCAAAGGGGGTTCTCGTCCATACGGACAATCCGAACTGAAAATAAAAAAGGCCACCTCTTTCGAGGCAGCCTTTTTCATTTTAGTGGCGGACCGGACGGGACTCGAACCCGCGACCTCCGGCGTGACAGGCCGGCATTCTAACCAGCTGAACTACCGGTCCGCATAAACTTTCTAAACTTGGTGGGTGGTACAGGGATTGAACCTGTGACCCTCGCCTTGTAAGGGCGATGCTCTACCAGCTGAGCTAACCACCCTCTGGAGAAGGGGGGCATTCTACCGAACTGACATTAGCTGTCAAACATTTTCTATCACTATATACATATACTTTATGGCGCCCTAAGATATGCCCCCTTATTAGTCCTCCAAAGTAGCAAATATGCAGATTTACAAAGAGTTTAATATCGAGGCGGCTCATCGCCTTCCCAATGTTCCCGAGGGACATAAATGCGCTCGGTTGCACGGCCATTCTTTTATGGTATCTATCCATGTTGAGGGGCCAATTGGTGACACCTCTGGATGGGTTATCGACTTTGGCGATATCAAGAGTGCTTTTAGGCCCATCTATGAACAGTTAGATCATCATTACCTGAATGATATTGAGGGGCTGGAGAATCCTACCAGCGAGAATCTGGCGATCTGGATTTGGCAAAAATTAAAGCCTCAATTGCCTCTGCTTAGCTGTATCACTATCAAAGAAACCTGTACTAGTGGCTGTGTCTATCGCGGCGATTAATTCGCCCTTCAATTAAAAGCATTACGCCCATCATTAAAATTGGCAACAGACATAACAACAGCATCTGTTGCCAGTTGATCAATCCCAGCGCCCAGCCAGCAGATACCGAGGCGAGGGCCTGAAAGGTAAACACCGTCAAGTCATTGATAGCCTGTCCTTTAAACTTGTCCCGCTCCTGATAAGTTCTCGGCAGTAGCGCGGTTCCTGAAACAAACAGGAAATTCCAGCCTATACCCAGCAGTACCAACTGCAGCCAAAAACCACTGACACTAATGTCAAAATAACCTATGCCAATGGTTCCGCAATAACAGGCCAATCCAGTCGCCATCATGCCTTTGATGCCAAGCTTGTTGAACAGCAGGGGAGCAATCAGTGAGGGCAGAAACATCGCTGCGATATGGCTTTGTATCACCCATTTGGTATCAGCCAGTGAGTGGCCGTATACATGATGCATGCTGATCGGTGTGCCGGTCATTACAAAAGACATCACCACAAAGGCTACAGCACCGCTGGTGACCGCTAAAATAAAGGTTGGATTGCGGATAATACTAAGGGTCGAGCTTGTGCTTGCTGTTCGCTGTACCTCTGCAATAGGTGTTGGTTTGTAAAATGCCAGTAACACTGCGCCGAGTATCACCGTGACCGCTGCCAGCCAATAGGATCCCTGATAATCAACCGGGGTTAGGTGGGCGCCTGCAACGGCGAGTTCTGGGCCAATAATAGCGGCGAGAATACCGCCACACATCATCAGTGATGCCGCCGTTGCTGCAGATTCGGGTGCTACGGATTCCATTGCCGCAAAGCGTGTCTGTTGCAACGCAGCATTGGTTGATCCGAGCAGAACAGCGGCGATACAAAACAGGGTAAAACTCTGTTGTTCAAGGGCGCTACTAGCCAGCCAACAGGCAAAGATACCAAGTCCCATAAAGGCCCACAGGGCGCGCTTGCGACCCAGCCGTTGCATACAGGCTGTGGCGGGCAGAATGCTGATCGCTGTGCCGATTACTGTCAGAGCTATGGGTAGGGTGGCCCATTGGGCTGAGGGTGCCAGTTTGGCGCCTACAAGACTGCCGACGAGTATCATCAGGGTCATGATCGAGGCGGCTAGGGCATTGCTCAGGGTTAACACCCAGACGTTGCGGAAACCGGGGCTAGAAATTATCGTCAAAGGGCTACTCATGTAATGGTTGTTTAATGGCTGGTGACTGAATGTATCGCTGGGTTAATGATCTGAATCACTGGGGTGTATACGCGATGCCGCTTAACTGATAATGATTGCAGCGCGTCCTAACAGCTCTCTATAGGTGCGGTAACTAGCAACTACAACTATAGTCTATATATCGACGCTAATTTATCAATCATTGAAATACTTGAATTCAATTGGTGCAAGCGTGTTTTGTAGGCTACTTTTAACGGATTGGATGCGGTTTGAAGAGTTGTTTGTAAGGCGCTCCAGACAACCTATTACTCATGGATAAAAAGGTATAGAAGGTATAAAAATTATGGACAATAACAATCAGCCAACTGTTACAGACATCGTTTTCGAAGCGATCCTTGATAATCACGCAGTGAAAAAGGCGGGTAAGGTTCAGAAGATTGATGCTTCCATGCTGTTAGATGACTTAAAGGTGGATTCTTTGGAGAAGCTCGCGCTGGCGATGGATTTTGAAGAGCAATTCTCTATTGATATCAGCGATGAAGAGATTGAAGCGTTTTTGACTGTTGGTGATTTTGTTAGCTATCTGGAAAAGGCTGTTACCGAGGTGAAAAATAATTCTCAACAGCCTGCTGCGCAAGATAATACCGCAGAGTCAGTGAATAATTTATCTGCAGATTCAGAAGAGGGTTCATCTAGCAGCTCAACCGAAAAACAACCTCAATTGAATGCAGAGTCTTAGCATTAACCTCTTACAGAGTGCCTGACAGGCACTAACTCCTGTATACTGCCGCGGCGAATTACACCTGAAAAATCGGGTATTCAATAATTTTAAGCGGTTTATAGCATGGTAGAAGTAGGCAAGTTCAATAAATTAGAAGTCGTTAAAGAAGTGGATTTTGGTGTCTATTTGGATGGCGAAGACCTGGGCGAAATTCTGTTGCCTGCACGCTATGTTCCGGAAGATATTGAGATTGGCGAATGGCTGAAAGTGTTTCTCTACTTTGATTCCGAAGATTTATTAATCGCCACCACAGAATCTCCCAAGGTTGAAGTGGGTCGCTGCGAAATGCTTAAAGTCATTGATATCAACAATGCCGGTGCCTTTATGGATTGGGGGCTGCCAAAAGACCTGCTGGTTCCCTACAGCGAACAGTTCAAGCCGATGGAAGAGGGCTATTCCTATGTGGTCTATGTGTTCCATGATAAGGACAGCGACCGCATTGCCGCAACGACACGATTGCAGGATCACCTCGAAGAAGAGTCTGTCTGGTTAAAGCCAAAACAGTCAGTCGATCTGCTGATTGCCGGTCGCACCGATCTGGGCTACAAAGCGGTTATCAACGATAAATATCTGGGTTTAATCTTTCGCGGCGATGCCTTCAGGCCATTAAAAATTGGTGAGCGCGTGCCGGGCTTTATTAAAAGTATCCGCAGTGATGGCAAGATCGATTTGCTGATAAGTCAGGCAACCTTGCAGGGCGACCACGATTTGGGCGAACAGATTATTCAGCACATTCAGGCCTCTGGCGGTCAATCGACGCTCACAGACAAAAGTGCTCCAGAAGAGATTTACGCTGTATTTAAAGTGTCTAAGAAAAAATATAAGCAGGCGTTGGGTACTCTGTATAAGAGCAAACGTGTCCTGCTTAAACCTGGTGTGGTTGAGCTAACGTAAACCGCTTAACCGGCTAGAAATACCACAGTTTTATTTCCGTCGAGAAATACTCGGCGTTCAATATGGTAGGTGATCGCTTTTGCCAGCGCCATACACTCATTGTCACGACCCACACGCACCAGATGTTCGGGCTTGTAGTTGTGGTCAACTCGAGCCAGTACCTGTTCAATAATGGGCCCTTCGTCTAAGTCTGAAGTCACATAATGAGCGGTGGCACCAATTAGCTTTACGCCGCGATTATAGGCCTGATGATAGGGCTTTGCGCCTTTAAAGCCGGGCAAAAATGAGTGGTGAATATTGATGCAGCGACCGGACAGCTGTTTGGTTAAGTTGTCAGACAGAATCTGCATATAACGCGCCAGCACAACCAGTTCGGTATGGGTTTCGTCGACAATTTCGAGTAGACGCTGTTCTTGCTGAGCCTTGGTGTCTGGGGTAACGGGCAGGTGGATAAAACGCACACCTTCTCGTTCAACCATTGCGCGCAGATCCTGATGATTGGAGACGACTGCGGTGATCTCCATATTGAATTCACCTTTGCGACGACGGTAGAGAATATCGTCTAAACAGTGGTCGTATTTGGAGACCATAATCAGGGTTTTTACCGGTACTTTTGGGTCATGGATTTTCCAGTCCATGGCAAAGGTTTCGGACACTTCATTAAAGCCATTTTTTATGTCGGCAATCGACGGTGAATTTTCCTGCGGGCGGAACACCGCGCGCATAAAAAACTTATCGGTCGACTCATCATCAAATTGCTCAAGGGCACAGATATAACAGTCTCTATCGGCGAGAAAACCTGTGACTGCAGCGACAACACCACTCCCGGCACGGCAGGTTCCGGTGAAGATATAGTTGTTTGACTCTTCTGGCATTGTGGTCATGGTTGTCGCCTAAGAAATAAATTTAGCCGCTGATTATAGGCGCGGGGGAGCAAAGATAAAACAGCTGTTTGCGCTTTAAGGCGGGGCAAATAGCCATTAATAATAGATAGAATGCTGTAAACTTACTAAAAAATTAGCGCCAAAACCTAAGTTTACAATTTGAATTTACAGCCTATGCCCAAAAATCGACTCATTATTATTGCCCTTATTTTTACTCTGTCTGGCTGCGCGACTTACAAGCCAAGTCAGGTTGAGGATGTCTGCAAAATTTTCCATGGTGAGACCGATTGGTATAAAGCGGCACGCAAGGCGAATAAGCGTTGGGGCACGCCCATAGGTTTGATGATGGCAATTATTAAACAGGAGTCGACGTTTAGAGCCGATGTACGCCCTGACCGCCCTAAGTTTCTGTTTATCCCGTTGCCGCGAAAGTCTTCCGCCTATGGTTATGCTCAGGCGCAGAATCCCGCTTGGAATGACTATCGTCGCGATACCGGTAACTGGAGTCATGACCGTGATGAGTTCTCTGACGCGATAAACTTTGTTGGCTGGTACACAGATAAAAGCCATAAAAATCTTGGCATCTCAAAATGGGATCCCTACAAGCAGTATCTTGCATATCACGAGGGATGGGGAGGCTTTAAAAGGGGCACCTATAAAAAGAAAGCCTTTTTAAGCGGTGTTGCTGCCAAGGTGAAAAGGCAGACTGAAACCTACAATGCACAGTTGCAAAGGTGCAGTAAAAGTCTCGACAGGGCAGTCAGGGGGTGGTGGCCATTCTGAGGATGTCGCTTTACAGGTATTTTCACAGGCATTTTTGCCGACATAGCAAGCGAGTTTTTAACCTTAGAATAACTGCCTAAAATAATTATAAGAGCAGTGCGAAAAAGTGCAGAAGCCTATGAATCACTTTGATGTAATAATAATTGGCGCCGGATTATCTGGCATTGGTGCAGCCTGCCATTTAACGCGCAGTCAGCCGCACAAAACCTTCAGTATTATCGAAAGCCGCGATGCTATAGGCGGTACCTGGGATCTATTTCGCTATCCGGGTATCCGCTCAGATTCTGATATGCACACCCTTGGCTACAGTTTTAAACCCTGGCGACATAAAAAGGCTATTGCCGATGGTACTGCTATTCGAGAGTATATCTGTGAGAGCGCCGCAGAATATGGCGTTGAAAAGCATATTCAATACCAGCGTCGGGTGATCTCGGCGGCATGGGATAGCAACAGGGCAATCTGGACTTTAAGTATTGAGCGAGCAGGTCTGGAAACTGAAACGGTTACCTGTGGTTTTATCTACAGCTGCACTGGCTACTACCGTTATGACAAAGGTTATACCCCAGACTTTCCCGGCGCAGAGCAATTTAAAGGCCAGCTAATCCATCCCCAGCAGTGGCCGCAAGATTTGGATTACAGCGGCAAGCGGGTGGTAATTATTGGCAGTGGTGCAACGGCTATCACCCTAGTGCCTTCTATGGCCAAAACCGCTGGTCATGTGACTATGTTGCAGCGCTCGCCAACTTATGTGATCTCGCGGCCAGATACGGATCAGGTGAGTCGTGTACTGGGGAAAATATTGCCGGAAAAAGTCGCCTATGGTTTAACCCGCTGGAAAAATGTCAGCCTGCAGGCGCTGGTCTTTCAACTGAGTAGACGTTATCCGGCACTGATCAAAAAGTTACTGCGCAAATCGGCCCGTCACTGGCTGGGTGATGACTTTGATATAGATACCCATTTTAATCCCAGCTATAACCCCTGGGATCAGCGCTTATGTCTGGTGCCCAATGGCGACCTGTTTCGTTCGTTGCGCAAGGGTACTTCTAGCATAGTCACCGACCATATCGAGCGCTTTACTGAGAAGGGCATCCAGTTAAAGTCTGGCGACTTCCTTGAGGCAGATATTATTATTACTGCCACAGGTTTGGAACTATCGATCTTGGGTGGGATGCAGCTGTCGGTGGATAATAAGCCGGTTAAGATTCCTGAAGTGACCGGTTATAAAGGGATGATGTTTAGCGATGTGCCGAACTTTGCCCTTGCTGCCGGCTACACCAATGCCTCTTGGACTTTAAAGTGCGATCTCACCAGCGAGTATGTCTGTCGTTTAATGGCCTATATGGATAAGCAGGGTTACCAATACTGTGTACCAAAAATTAATGATCCGGATATGCAGCGTATCCCTTTTTTGGATTTATCCTCGGGCTATGTGGATCGCGCCATTGATCAGTTTCCCAAACAGGGCGACAAAGCACCCTGGCGTCTTTACCAGAACTATCTGTGGGATATTTTAAACCTGCGTGTCGGTTCGGTGCGCGATAAGGCGATGAAGTTTTATCGGCTTTAGACCGGCTTTAGATCGGGTTAACCCGCGAGCGGTTACATCATCATGTCGCGGGTAGCATTGAGCAGATCGGGATACTTTTCCCCCAGTCGAGCGGTCCAATAGACAAACCAGTATTCGATCCTCTGCAAAAAAGACATCTCAACCATTGTCGGTAGGCGCTGCTGTTTATCATCTAAAAAGCTATGTACAGCGTCTACATCATCAGCACTCAGGGTCTCGTAAAATCCAATCATGCCTTTATGTGCATAGGCACCGCCCAACACAATGCCATTAAAGTCACTGTGAGTCTGCTCACTCATGTAGCGCAAATCAGGGATTATATGGTTACTTTTTGCGCTGATGCCATGGCAAGAGGCGCAGTTCTGTCCATAAATAATTTGGCCTTTTTTAATGGTTTCAGGATCAGTGTCGGCCCTGTGTCCCAGTGCCAGAATAGTTGCCAAGCTGGCGTCCTGAGGTGCTTGGCTAGAACTTTGAAGTGGCCGGGTTTGATTAAAATCGCCTTTCTTAAAAACTAATAATTTATTCTGATTAACCTTATTGCGCTTTAATTCATCACCTACCGTCAGCATCACTGTACCGCCACTGCCTTGGGCGACAGCAATATATTGCTCGCCATCCAGTTCATAGCTGATTGGACCGGCGAGAATCGCACTGTCTGATTGGTACTGCCAAAGGGCAGTGCCATCCTCGGCATCATAGGCGGCAAAGGTGCCGTCCCAGGTGCCCTGAAAAACTAAGTCCCCCGCGGTACTTAAAACCCCGCCATTGGAAGGTTTGTTATGGCGTACCTGCCAAGCTCGCTGCTTGTTAATGGGATCCCAGGCCACCAGTTCGCCATAGACCAGTGCATCCATAGAGGCCTTGGCGGCCACCCAACTTCTCGGATCGCGGCTTTCATTGAGATCGACACCGGTATTCCAGCGGTCAACTCGATAGACCACGGAGTCCTGAGCGCTAAAGTATCCGGGTATATTTTGCACGGGAATATACATTAGGCCAGTTTTAGTGCTGAACGACATCGGCTGCCAGTTATGCGCGCCGTAGGGCGAGGGCCAGATGTAGGTTGAGCCAAAATTTTGATAGTCCGCATACTTGGTTTCGACTGGTCGGCCAGTGGCCATATCCACATGGCTGGCCCAAGTAATATGGGTAAAGGGATCGGCTGAGAGCAGTTCGCCGGTCACGCGATCCAGCACATAGAAAAAGCCGTTTTTAGGCGCCTGCATAATCACCGAGCGCGGTTTGCCTTCAATCTCAAGTTCGGCGAGCACCAGTTGCTGTGTGGCGGTGGAGTCCCAGTTATCTTTTGGCGTCACCTGATAGTGCCAGACGTATTCGCCGCTGCCGGCTCTAAGGGCAACGATGGAACTTAAGTAGAGGTTGTCGCCGCCGCCGGGACTGCGGATTTCACGATTCCAAGGGGAGCCATTGCCTGTGCCTATATAGACTAAATCTAATGTTGGGTCATAGACCAGAGAGTCCCATGCGGTGCCACCGCCGCCGCCATTTTGATACCAGTAATCACCGCGCCATGTTTTAACCGCGCGCTCTAGGGCAGGGCTTTCCTGCGCTTTATTGGGATCACCGGGCACGGTGTAGAAGCGCCAGATCTGTTCGCCGCTTGCAACATCGTAGGCGCTGACAAAACCGCGCACACCCAATTCGGCACCACCATTGCCGATAATAACCATGGCTTTTTCTATGCCTTCTTCAACTCGGGTAATAACACGAGGTGCGCCGGTGATACTGTAGTTGCCATCGGTGGGGGTGGTTTGAATAGACCAATTCTCAGTGCCGGTTGCGGCATCCAGTGCAATTAATCGTCCATCCAGAGCGCCAAAAAATACCTGTAGTTTGGTTTCGCTATCACCTTGCCAGAGGGCAACGCCGCGATTGACTGGGCCGCAACAGGTTTTCGCTAAGTAGGATTTAGCTACCTTGGCATCGTAGTGCCAGAGTTGTTCGCCGGTTCGCGCATCCAGAGCGTGAACATGGCTCCATCCGGTGCTGATATAGATAATGCCGTTGTGCACCAATGGGGTCGCTTCCATCCCTCGAGCGGTTGAGAATTTAAACGACCAGGCGAGATCGAGTTCAGTAATATTGTCGCGATTAATGTCCTTTAGGGGGCTATAGCGCTGTTCTTGATAATCCCGCCCATAACTGAGCCACTCGCTCTGGGGGTTGGCGATAGATTGTTGGTTAACGCTCGCCTGTGCAGGCAATAGGATGCTGACAAGGGTAATAAGAAGGCTGTATCTGAGAAAAGTCATTGGCATGGGTTTTTCCTCTGTGCAGATTATCTGGGCATTAATGCCCTGAGCATCTCGACAATAATTTCAATGCTGGCAGGTTTGCTGAGGGTCTGAATATTTCTTAGACGGTGCCACATTTCAAAGGAGGCAATGCCATCAACAGCCTGACGTTGGTTGTCGGAAAGACTCTCAAGTTCCGGTAGCCATTCATCGAGATCTTTGCGTAATTGATACTGGTAAGCCAGATAGCTTTTTTGTAAAACATCAGAATTCCAGCGGCGTGCGGTACCGGACAGTATCATATTGCTGATGGTCTCATAGGCATTGGCATGGCATTCGGTGGCATGCAGTATGCGCTCTTGCAGGCTGCCGCTGCGGTCCCCGCCCATAAATAGACCACGATATTCTTTATGGCAGAGCTCGCTGGCGGTTTCAAAAATACTCTCCATATCTTCAAAGTGTCTGAATACAGATCGGATACCTACGTTGGCATGATCTGCTACCTGCTGTGCGGTAGGCACAAGATTGCCGAGTTTAATCAGCTCCAGCATGGATTCGATAATCAGTTGACGACTGCGATCACTGCGCATACGGCGACCGTCTGGTTTGCTGGTACTGGCGTCAGTTAAGGGCATCAGGGTAAATTCTCTGTCGATAATTCTTAGTACTTGCAGAGTTACATGTTGGCAGGCATGGTGTCAATAGACTTGGTCAGGATTGAGATTGTCGATGGGGTTTTGTGGAGAGATGAAAATATGAGCGATCAGTTTAAAGAGCAGGGTGGTGCTGCGACTATGGACCCAAATCCTGTGCGCCGCTGGCTGACCTCGACCTTTATTAGCCGTCTGCTGAGGCCTGATCGGCTGTCAAAGAAGCGCGCAAAATTTGAACAGCGGCGTATTTCCCGTCACCGGGTTGAGTTCTTTTATCAGCTGGATGATGCCTATAGCCATCTGGCCGCACAGCTGCTTATACCTCTGTTGGAACAGTATGATATTGAGCTGATTTGTTATCTGGTTAGCGGCTCATCAGGTACAAATAATGCAGAACCCGAGCTGCTTGCAAAATACGCCTCTTATGACGCAGCGTACATTGCCCCGCACTTAGGTTTGTCATTTCCGGAGTTGCAACCAGCTTCATCAAGTGACTCTGCATCAAATGACTATCTAACAAACCTAGCCTTAGCAATTCTTGCGGCTCAGGATCGAAGTGGATTTATTAACGCTGTGCCTCAAGTAGGGCAGGCCCTGTGGGCTGGAGATAAGCACGCGCTGGAGTCTCTGGCGGCGGAGCATGGTTGTGCACCTGATGCTATCGCAGCCATTCTTAAGACCGGCAATGCCCGACGAGAGAAGCTTGGTCATTACTGCGGGGCGATGTTTTATTACGCCGGCGAGTGGTACTGGGGTGTTGATCGCCTTTACCATCTGGAAGCGCGTCTGCGGGAGTTGGGCGCTGAGTATGAGCCCCACAAACCTATGCTGATGCCGCGCCCTGAAATTGTCAGTGGCCCGTTAAAAGATAAGGGCAGTTTGCAGCTCGAAATCTATGTTTCTCTGCGCAGCCCGTACACGGCTATTAGCTTTGATCGGGTAGTTAAGTTGGCTGCGGAGACGGGCGTTGAGTTGGTCGTGCGCCCGGTTCTACCGATGGTGATGCGCGGTGTGCCAGTCACCCGCCAGAAGGGTTTGTATATTTTTACCGATGCCGCTCGCGAGGCCTTTGAGGCTGATGTCGCTTTTGGTCAATTCTATGATCCTATTGGTGAGCCAGTGAGGCGCTGCTACGCTCTTTATCCTTGGGCTTGCGAGCAGGGGAAGGGCACGGAGTTGATCTCCAGTTTTCTCCGCTGCGCCTTTGTGGAAGGGGTTAATACCAATACCGATAAGGGCTTGAGAACAGTGGTGGAAAACGCGGGTCTGGATTGGTTAAAGGCTACTGATACGCTAAAGGCTCTTAATCGGCTAAAGGCTTCCAGTACGCTAAAGGCCTCAGACATTCCAGGACAATCCGATTGGCAGGCTATACTCCAGGCTAATCGACAGGCAATGTACGATGCCGGTCTCTGGGGTGTACCCAGTTTTCGGCTTTTAGATAAGTCTGTTGATGAGAATGTAGATAAGAGTGCAGATAAGAGTGCAGATAAGAGTGACGAGCAGGTTTTAGCGCTCTGGGGGCAAGATCGACTATGGCTAATTGCCCGCGAGATTCAATCCAGACTAGCCAAAAAAAATGGGGAAAATCATGTCTAAAAAATACACAACCTTTAAAAGCTTTTACCCTTTTTATCTAAGTCAGCACTCGAATCCGACCTCTCGAAAGTTACATTATCTAGGCACCAGCTTAGTGATTGGTTTATTGATTATGGTGTTGATTAAGGGTCAGTGGCTGGGACTTTTGCTGCTTCCGCTGCTAGGTTATTTCTTTGCTTGGGTTGGGCACTTTTTCTTTGAAAAAAACACACCGGCTACTTTTACCTACCCTTTGTATAGTTTGAGAGCGGATTTCCTAATGCTATTTGAAGCCCTTACCGGAAGACTGGATCATTCCCACTTTTCAAATATAAATTCAAATTAAAAATAGCATATCAGCTATAAATATAGCCTCTAAGCCCTTGACGTATAAAGGGTGTGCCGTCATTATCCGCCTCAGAAACTTTGTGGGTTAGGCGCTAATAACAGCTGTTTTATTCAGTGTTTAAAAGCCTAAAGCCACAAGCCAAACTATCTATAATTTTTTGAGGAACCTATGGCCGACTTTGACCTTTTTAATGGTGATGCCGATGGCATCTGTGCTCTTTTACAGCTGCGATTTGCCGAGCCCCGCGATGATGCCGAGCTGGTAACTGGCGTCAAGCGCGATATTAATTTGCTCAAACGCGTTGATGCTAAAGCCGGTGATCGTATTACAGTTTTGGATGTTTCCATGGATAAAAACCATGGTGATCTAATTCGTGTGTTGGATGCTGGAGCCGAAGTGTTTTATGTCGATCACCATTTTCCTGGCAAGGTGCCTGACTCTTCATCCCTGAAATCAATGATTAATGAAGCCCCCAATGTGTGCACCAGTATTCTGATCAATCACTACTTGCGCGGTGCTTTTCCTGAGTGGGCAGTGGTGGGTACCTTTGGTGATAACCTCAAGCAGTCGGCTGCAGGTTTGATGAAAAGTTTAAATTTCTCAGAACAGCAGGCGACTCTGCTGGAAAATCTGGGGATCTATATCAACTACAACGGCTATGGCTCAGATCTTAATGAGCTGCACTTTAAGCCGGACGAGCTCTATCGTCTATTGAGCAACTACCAGAGCCCCTTTGATTTTGTCTCGGATAATGCCGAGCAGTTTAATAAGCTCGAAACAGGCTATCATCAAGACCTAACATCGGCACAGACGACCAAACCTTTGAAGGCGACTGATTCTGTTGCCGTATTTGTGTTGCCCAATGCCAGCTGGGCGCGTCGCGTCAGCGGTGTTTACAGTAATGATCTGACTAACCAAAACCCGGATCGCGCCCATGCGGTATTGACTGCAAAGGCCGACGGCAATTATCTGGTCAGTGTACGTGCGCCGCTCAACAATAAAAAAGGTGCTGCGGCTCTCTGTATGCAGTTCCCTACTGGTGGTGGTCGCGAGGCTGCTGCGGGGATTAATGACTTGCCGGCAGAGATGCTGAATGACTTTATTGATAAATTTGAGCAGACTTATACTGGCTGTTAGATTGAATCACTATTAAAGTAAATCGCTATTTATCTGAACCACTACTAAAGGAGTTAGTTTTGACCAGTTCACGCCCGTTTACTATTTTGGGGCTACAGCAGATTGCGGTTGGCGCTGCCAATAAGCAAAACCTGCGTAGTTTTTGGGTTGACCTTCTCGGTCTGACTTATAGGGATAGCTATGTCAGTGAGTCTGAAAATGTCGATGAAGATATTTGTCAGCTGGGGTGCGGTGTCACTGCTGTCGAAGTGGATTTGATGCAGCCTCTGGATACAGAGAAGCGTCCGCGAGTGGATAGTCCCGCTCTTAATCATGTGGGTCTGTGGGTGGATGATTTAGCGGCTGCGGTGGATTGGCTTTCAGGGCAGGGTTTGCGCTTTACACCCGGCGGCATTCGCAAAGGAGCCGCTGGGCACGACGTCTGTTTTGTTCACCCCAAGGCCAATGAACAGTTTCCTCGTTCAGCAGAAGGTGTGCTGGTGGAATTGGTGCAGGCGCCGCAAACGGTTATTGATGCCTATCGGGTTTTGGCTGAAGCATCGTCTTCAGTTTAGACTTGTTCTTTTTTAGGTCTGACCAGACGGCCAAATAAAATACCCACCTCAAATAGCAGCCACATCGGAATCGCGAGTAGAGTTTGCGAGAGAATATCCGGTGGTGTCAGCAACATGCCAAAGATAAAGCAGCATACGAACACATAGGGACGTTTCTTGGCGAGCTTGTCTGGATCGACCGCCCCCATCCACGAGAGGATTACCACGGCGATGGGGATTTCGAAGCTGATACCAAAGGCAAAAAACAGCTTGAGCACAAAATCCAGATAACTGCGAATATCGGTCATGATGGCTATGCCTTCGGGCCCGACACTGGTAAAAAACATAAAGACCAAGGGAAATACGACGTAGTAGGCGAAGGCCATTCCGGCGTAAAACAGAAATACGCTGGACATAAATAGCGGTATAACAATTTTCTTTTCGCGCTGGTAGAGCCCCGGCGCAACAAACGCCCAGATCTGATACAGGATATACGGCATAGCCGCGAACATAGATAACACTAGGGTAAGTTTGAAGGGTGTTAAAAATGGCGAGGCAACATCGGTGGCGATCATGGTCGATGATTCGGGTAGATACTGCCGCAGTGGTTCTGATACGTAAAGATAGAGCTCATTGCTAAATGAGAACAGGCCAATAAAGATAACCGCTACTGAGGCGACGGCGCGCAGTATGCGGTTTCTGAATTCAATCAGGTGTGCCATGAAGGGTTGGCTGTCGAGTTTTTCTTTAGTCATCTGGGATGGGCTTTTTATTAAGGGACGCTGAGGGCTCTTTATCAGAAGACGCTGAGGGCTCTTTATCAGAAGACGCTGAGGGCTCTTGCTCTTTATTAGGGGACGCTGAGGGCTCTTTATCAGAAGACGCTGAGGGCTCTTTATCAGAAGACGCTGAGGGCTCTTGCTCTTTATTAGGGGACGCTGAGGGCTCTTCATCCGCTTCAAAAGGGTTTTCCAAGCGGCTCACCATATCTTCGCCGAGGTTGTTGTCAAAGGCCTTGCTGTAGGTTTCTTCCAAATGCTCTTTGCTTTCGTTGAGCTCGCGCATCACCTGTTCGTTGTGGAGTTGCTGGCGGATATCATCCATGCCGACTTCCTGCTCTAGATCGCGGCGTGCTGAGGCGAGCATCTGCTTTAAGCGGCCGATCCACAGAGAAATACTGCGCACCGTTTGTGGGAGGCGTTCGGGACCCATCACCAGTAGGGTGACAAGGGCGATTAGCAGTAGTTCTGAAAAGCCGATATCAAACATATTTTATGCGTTTATCTCCTGAGATCCCTCGTCGCTGCGCTCTGTCGGGATGACAATTAAAGCTGCGCTCTGTCGGGATGACAATTAAAGCTGCGCTCTGTCGGGATGACAATTAAAGCTGCGCTCTGTCGGGATGACAATTAAAACTGCGCCCTGCCGGAAGGACAATTAAGAGCTGCGCTCTGTCGGGATAACAGCGTATCCGACATTCTCGCGAAGCCGAGAATCTGGTGATTGCGGATTGAGACCCCAGCCTTCGCTGGGGTGACGTTCCTGTTTCAAGTTATTCAGCAGATTCTTTTTTTTCTTCGACAGGCTTCTCTTCAGTTTTTTCAGAGGTGCTATCGGCCGTTTTTTCCGCTGAATTAGAGTCATCGGTAGTCACTGAGTCTTTAAAGCCTTTAACAGCGCCGCCGAGATCAGAGCCGATACCACGCAATTTTTTTGTGCCAAAAATTAGCGCAACAATGACCAGTATAATAAGTAGTTCTTGCCACCCAAAACCCATCTTAATTCTCCTTTCAATACTCTATTGGTGTGTTATTTATTCGCAGTTTAACGCGCGGCCTTTTCATCCAGGCCGGATAAATCAAAACGTCTTTCCAGTTCAGTGATGACCGCCTGAGCATCTTCACCGAGGTGAGAGAGCATGACCAAGCTGTGAAACCACAGATCAGCAGTCTCATAGATAAGCTTTTCATTGTTGCCGCTAACTTCTGCATCACGTGCAGCAAGTATAGTCTCAACAGACTCTTCACCCACCTTTTCCAGAATCTTATTGAGACCCGCCTGATGCAGGCTGGCAACATAGGAATCATCGGCAGAGGACTGTTTGCGCGATTCCAATACCTCGCAGAGTTGCTTTAGAACATCAGTGCTCGTACTCATGAGTAAATTTCCTTGGGATTCTTTAAAACCTTATCGACAGTTTTCCACTGGCCATCTTCCAGTACGCGATAAAAACACGATTCTCTGCCGGTGTGGCAGGCAATACCGCCAAGCTGTTCAATCTGCATAACAATAACGTCATTGTCGCAGTCGAGGCGCAATTCTTTCAGGTCCTGAACATGACCGGATTCCTCACCTTTGCGCCATAGTTTATTGCGCGATCGAGACCAGTACACAGCACGGTTTTCATCAACAGTCAGTTGCAGCGCTTCGGCATTCATCCAAGCGACCATCAATACCCGACCAGTAACGGCATCCTGGGCTATGGCTGGAACCAGTCCATCGCTGTTCCAGGCTATATCGTCGAGAAAACTCATTGCTTTTTTACTCTGTAAATTAATGGGCGAATTATGGCAGTAGTTATTACTCAACACTAGCCCAAGGCTAGCGCAGTACTAATATCACCAAGCCAATGGCAACCAATAACAGGCCGGTCTCTGGTAACTGGGCAAGTGAATTGGCTGTCTGTGGAAAGGCTAAGCAGAGACCTGAGCCAATAGCGGCACCGGCAAGTCCAAGAAACCATTTGCGCGTCGAGCTAGCTTTGCTCGCAGCGGGTTTGCTTTCAGCAGGGGCTGGCTGTTTAGCCGGCTGCTGCATCGACTGCAGTGCTTGATAGATCAGTGGCGGAATCTCCGGCAGCTGTTCCAGCCAGTCTGGCGCATAGCGCTTAAACTGCTTAAATAGGCTTTTTGGCGAGTAGCGATCCTTTAACCATTTGTCGAGAAATGGCTGGGCGGTGGTCCATAGATCGAGCTGCGGGTAGAGTTGGCGACCCAGCCCTTCAATATTTAATAAGGTTTTTTGCAGCAGTACCAGCGACGGCTGCACTTCCATATCGAAGCGCCGCGCGGTGGTAAATAAACTGATCAACATATGACCGAGGGATATTTCATTCAGCGGGCGCTGAAAAATCGGCTCGCAGACCGAGCGAATGGCGCTGGTAAACTCATTGACCGGCGTGTTTTCTGGCACCCAGCCTGAGCGGATATGTAGCTCGGCAACTTGGCGGTAGTCGCGCTTAAAAATAGCAATCAGATTGCGCGCCATATAGTACTGATCATCTTTACTCAGGGAACCCATAATCGCGCAGTCGATGGCGATATACGACGGCTTCTCAGGATTGCTGGTATCGACAAAAATATTGCCCGGGTGCATATCGGCATGGAAAAAATTGTGCTCAAACACCTGAGTAAAGAAGATCTCTACACCGCGTTCGGCTAACGCTTTAAAGTTCACCCTGGCGGCTTTTAGATCGTCGAGATTGGTGACTGGTGTGCCGTAAATACGCTCCATAACCAGAACTTTCTCATTAGAGTAGTCCCAGTCGATTTTCGGCACATAGAGCAGCGGTGAACCCTCGAAGTTATGGCGTAAAAGCGAGGCATTGGCGCCTTCAGCCTGCAAATTCAACTCGTCGTAGATAACCTGTTCATAATCGGCGATCACCTCGACAGGGCGAAGACGACGGCCATCCTGGCTGTACTTGGCTAGCAGGCGGGCGAGGGTATACATCAGGGCAATATCTTTGCCGATGACCCTTTTGATATTCGGACGCACCGCTTTAACCACAACATCACTGCCATCCTTAAGGGTGGCGGCGTGTACCTGAGCGACTGAGGCCGAGGCCAGGGGGTCAGATTCAAAGCTGAGAAATAACTCGTCGACACTGCTGCCCAGAGCCTCCTCAACAATTTGGCGGAATTTGGCGGACTTAAAGGGCGGCACATTATCTTGCAGCTGCGCCAATTCTTTGCAGATATCCTCCGGCACCAGATCGGGGCGGGTGGACAATAGCTGACCAAATTTGACAAAGATCGGGCCGAGACTTTCCAGTGCTTTGCGCAGGCGCTCACCGCGATTATTGGACGGACGCCCATATAAAACGGCAGGGGCTAATAGTAGGCGAGCGAATAGCGGCAGCTTATCTTTATCGACCAGACTGTCGAGACGATAGCGGTAGACCACATGGGTGATTTTCAGCAGACGGCGAAAACGAATCAAGATTTTTTCTCCGGCTGATTGTTGTTCTGGGCGAGTTTTTCTGTCACCAAGCGTTCAATAATCCGGCGGCTTTTATTCATCCGTGCGGCGGCCCGTTCAACTTCAGTGGAGAGATGGCGAACACGCTGACTAAACTCGTCATACTCGCTTTCAGACGGTGTTGCGCGGAGTTCTTCCTGGGCGATTTCTGCGGCTGCAGACTTAGCTCTGCGGCCAACATCTTTGGCGACAGTGGCTGAACTGCGCAGCGTGTCGGCGAGAATATGTGCAGGGATATCACCGATAATAGTGGCTAAAAAAGCCTCCCAGTCGACATCAAGATTGCGCATTAAGTTATTGATATTAATCAAAAACTCAAGGTCACCTGCGACACTAATACCCGTGCCTGCGAAGGAGATCTGCTGGTCGTTGTTAACCGCCAGACTGAGCATGGCAACCAGTGAACCGCTGACAGTAGTGTCGGCGCTGTCCTGCCAATTGCTGTGTAACATAATGCCTGAACTGGTCGCTTCGATAGCCAGTTTGAGTGGCGGCAGATTGCTTTCAATTAGCAGAAGTTTGCCTTCGAGAGCAGCAATTTGACGCTGGGTGGCAGGGTCGTATTCGAGGGCAGCATTGATTATTTTTTCCGCGGCCTCGAAGGCCGAGGCCTGCATTGCATTAAAAATCACTAGGGCTTAACTCCACGGTGCAGGGCGACAATGCCACCGGTCATATTGTGGTAGTCGCAGTTGCTAAAGCCGGCATTTTCGACCATTCCCTTGAGGGTTTCTTGGTCCGGGTGCATACGGATGGACTCCGCCAGATACTGATAGCTGTCGCCGTCTTTGGCGAACAGCTGGCCGAGCTTGGGGAGTATGCTAAACGAATAGCGGTCGTAAATTTTTGATAGCAACTGACTCGGTGGCTTGGAAAATTCCAGTACTAAAAGTCTACCGCCGGGTTTAAGCACGCGGTTCATCGAGCGCAGGGCCATCTCCTTGTCGGTGACATTGCGCAGACCAAAGGCAATGGTAATCACATCGAAGGTGTTGTCGGGAAAGGGCAGGAACTGGGCATTGGCCTGAGCGAATTGGATATTGTTGACCACACCGCGATCCATCAGGCGGTCGCGACCGACTTTGAGCATCGAATCATTGATATCGGCCAGGACTACCTGACCTTCGCTGCCGACAATCCGTGAGAATTTAGCCGCTAGATCACCGGTGCCGCCAGCGATATCGAGAACTTTGTGGCCGCGGCGCACACCGGACATCTCGATGGTCATACGCTTCCATAAGCGGTGAACACCGGCGGACATCAGGTCGTTCATCAGATCGTAGCTGGAGGCCACTGAGTGGAATACTTCAGCAACTTTTCCGGCTTTTTCTTCGGTGTTTACCGTTTTGTAGCCAAAGTGGGTGGTGTTGTCAGGCTTTTCAGACTTTCCAGGCATAGATAGTAGTCGCAGCGGTGATAAATTAATGGGCGCCTATTGTAACGGGAGTTGGCGCATTTAGGTATTGCTACGGGTAAAAGTCTAAGGTCGCTTTGGGTTTTGGCTTTTAAGCCAATTAAACCAGCTTAACTACCTGAATATCAGGATCACGCGACTGGCCAGCCTGCTGCAGGGTTTGGAGATAGGTCGCCCACTTGCTCTCGTAGTGACTACCCAGCTCGTAGAGATAGTCCCAGCTGAAGATTCCGGAATCATGGCCATCACTAAAGCTGATCTGTATCGCATAATTACCGGATTTACTAATCGCCGAGATAGATACATTGCGCTTGCCAAACTGCAGTACTTCTTGACCGCGACCATGGCCACGGACCTCAGCGCTGGGTGAGAGCACCCGCAGGTACTCGGCGGGCAGTGGGTGCCTAACATCGCCCGCATATTCCATAGTCAGGGTATCTTTAGACTCATTGAGAACAATGCGGCTGGGGACCAGCTGGCTATCCAATGGTTTATTCATATTAGAGAATAAACCGGGTTAGATCTTCGTTAGCGGCCAGTTCACCGAGCTGTGTGTCGACAAAGGCTTTATCAATAGAGATGGTTTGATCCTTGCTGTCCAGATCAGATGCACCAAAGGAAATTTCCTCCAGCAGTCGCTCCATAATCGTGTGCAGACGACGGGCGCCAATATTTTCAGTGCCTTCGTTGACCTCAAAGGCGATCTCGGCAATTCGTCTAACGCCATCCTCAGTAAAGGAAATATCCACACCTTCGGTGCCCATCAACTCATGGTACTGCTTGGTGAGTGAGGCTCTAGGTTCAGTGAGAATGCGCTCGAAATCATTGATCTTTAACGAGTGCAGTTCGACCCGAATCGGCAGTCGACCCTGAAGCTCAGGAATCAGATCCGAGGGTTTGGCCAGATGGAAGGCACCGGAGGCGATAAATAAAATATGATCAGTTTTGATCATGCCGTATTTGGTTGAAACCGTGCTGCCCTCAATTAATGGCAGTAGGTCGCGCTGTACGCCTTCACGAGAGACATCCGCACCGCTGGCTTCACCGCGACGACAGACCTTATCGATCTCATCGAGAAACACAATACCGTTTTGCTCAGCGGCATTGACGGCAATGGCTTTAATCTCTTCTTCATTGATCAGCTTGGCAGCTTCCTCTTCTTTAAGATGCTTTAGCGCTTCGGCCACGGTCAGCTTGCGGGTGGTTTTTTTGCCTTGCCCCATGTTGCTAAACATATTCTGCAGTTGCGAGGTCATCTCTTCCATACCCGGAGGAGTCATAATCTCCACGCCGACAGGGGATTGATTGAGCTCTAACTCGATCTCTTTGTCATTTAAAGCGCCTTCGCGGAGTTTCTTGCGGAACACCTGGCGTGTCGATGAGGCCTGCTCTGGCTGTCCATCGGCACTTCGCGCTGGCGGCAGTAGCACATCGAGAATACGATCTTCTGCCGAATCCATCGCGCGCTGTTCGACCTTTTTAATTTCCTGTTCGCGAACCTGCTTGACCGAGGTTTCCACCAGGTCGCGAATAATTGACTCAACATCTTTGCCCACATAACCGACTTCGGTAAATTTGGTCGCTTCCACTTTGACAAAGGGCGCATTGGCAAGGCGAGCCAGACGGCGTGCAATTTCGGTTTTGCCGACGCCGGTGGGGCCAATCATCAGAATATTTTTTGGAGTGACCTCATTGCGCATCTCATCACCGAGTTGCGAACGACGCCAGCGGTTGCGCAGGGCGATGGCGACAGAGCGCTTAGCATCATCCTGACCAATAATATGGCGATTGAGTTGATGAACAATTTCTCTAGGTGTCATTTGTGACATATCGGTTGCTATCCTAATTTGTCGGTTGAAGTGTTGGAGTCCAATTCTTCAATCGTTCTATTGTGGTTGGTATAAATACAGATATCGCCAGCGATTTTCAGGCCCTGCTCAACAATATCTCGAGCATTCATATCGGTATTGTCCAGCAGTGCGCGAGCGGCAGACTGTGCAAAGGGGCCGCCAGAGCCAATCGCGATCAGGTCATCTTCCGGCTGAATTACATCGCCATTACCCGTGATAATCAGCGAAGCCTCGCTATCGGCAACCGCGAGTAGCGCTTCGAGTTTGCGCAGAATGCGATCGGTACGCCAGTCTTTGGCCAGTTCGACAGCGGCTTTTGTGAGATTGCCCTGATGCTGCTCAAGCTTGGCTTCAAAGCGCTCGAAGAGAGTAAAGGCATCCGCAGTGCCACCGGCAAAACCAGCGATTACCTTGCCTTGATAGAGGCGGCGAACTTTGCGCGCATTGCCTTTCATAATAGTATTGCCCATGCTGACCTGGCCATCACCACCAATGACGACTTTGCCATTGCGGCGCACTGAAAGAATGGTTGTTCCGCGATACTGTTCCACGAATGTACTCCTTAATTTGGTTATCTCTAGAAATGGGGTCAGCTTGGGGAATATCAATGGCTGAAATAAAAACTATTAAACGGTTATAGCAGCGGCAGATAACCATTGCGACGCACGGATTTCTCGACCTGTCCGGGGAAGAAATTTAGCAGCGGCAGACAGCGCAGTCCGGCAATGCGCAGACCCCGGGATGTCCAATTGTTACAGGTGTTGATAAACATATAGATCCCGTGGGCCTTGAAAAATGCTTCCCCGTTAGGCTTTTCTCTCACCTGAGTCAGCTGACCCTGAGGATCCTGCTTAAAATAATCAGCTATAAAACCCGCCACAGCCGCCTCAATAGTTTGGCTGCTATTGATACTGTAAACCCGATTAGTGTCACTGACTTGCGCGTGGATATCATTGAAACCAAGCACGCCCATAACAGCGGCTGAAGGGAGAAATAGGGCGCGTATTGCGCCGAGGTATGTCTGTTGCGGAGAGCCGTAGTATTCAATGTCACCCCAACCAATTCTTGCCCACAGGCAATCTTGTAACTGGTCTTTAAGGGCGGGGATAGTTTGCATTAAAATACACGCGGGCAGCACCAGATGGGTGTGAACGCCATCGCGGAAAAAGTGTATTTGAGAATCGGACATAGGCTTTTATTGTTATCGACCGGAGACCTAAGGTTACAGCTTTTTTGTGGCCAATGCACAAACTCCCTGCAGCGCTTACTGGCAGCTCTCGCAGCGGCGCACTTCTGTTACTATCTGCTACTACTAGCCCAACTCAAGTGAACAGCCAGCAACCCTTAAAGGACAGAATAATGACAGTTAAATTAGCGGATAGTAGCCTGTTAAAAACTCAGGCTCATATCAACGGTCGATGGGTTGATGCAGATTCAGGTGAAACGCTGACGGTGAGCAACCCAGCCACTGGCAAGCTGATTGCCGAGGTTGCCAAATGTGGCACGGCTGAAACCAGACGAATGATTGAAGTGGCGGATAAAGCGCAAAAGCTATGGGCCAAATCTACAGTTAAAGAGCGCGCAGCGGTGTTGCGTCGCTGGTTTAATTTGGTGATGGAAAACCGCGAAGACCTGGCGCAGATAGTCACCGCAGAGCAGGGCAAGCCCCTGGCCGAAGCGCGAGCTGAGATTGCCTATGGGGCCAACTATATAGAGTGGTTCTCGGAAGAATCTAAGCGAGTCTACGGCGATACTATCGCGCCACCATCCTCCGATAAGCGGCTGTTTGTTATCAAACAGCCAGTCGGAGTAGTCGCCTGCATTACCCCGTGGAATTTCCCCAATGCCATGCTGGCCCGCAAGATTGCCCCGGCGATAGCCGCTGGCTGTGCAGTGGTCTGCAAGCCAGCCAATGCCACGCCACTGTCGGCACTGGCGCTAATAGCGTTGGCGGTTAGAGCGGGGATGCCTGAGGGACTGATAAATATAGTTACTGGTCGCACTGTCGAGATTGGCGCTGAACTCACTGGCAACCCGTTAGTGCGCAAATTGACCTTTACCGGTTCTACTGCAGTGGGCAAACAATTGCTTGTTGAGTGCGCAAAAACAGTCAAGCGCACGTCGATGGAGTTGGGCGGCAATGCGCCGTTTATTGTCTTTGATGACGCGGATATTGATGCAGCGGTGCAGGGGGCGATGATGTCCAAGTATCGTAATGCCGGTCAAACCTGCGTCTGCTCCAATCGATTGATTATTCAGTCGGGTGTTTACGAACAGTTTGCGACTAAATTCGCTGAGGCGGTTAAGGGTCTTAATTTGGGCAGTGGGGCAGAAGAGGGCGTAACGGTTGGCCCATTAATTAATGCCGGAGCAGCAAATAAAGTCTGTGAGTTTATTGATGATGCGCTGGCTAAAGGAGCAAACCTGTTGGCCGGAGGAGGTCGCAGTGAACTCGGTGGCTCATTTGTGCAGCCGACTATTCTGACTGATGTCACTCGCGAGATGCGGGTTTTTTCTGAAGAGATTTTTGGCCCGGTGGCACCGCTGTTTAAGTTTGAAAGCGAAGCCGAGCTTTTAGAGATGGCCAATGATACTGAATATGGGCTGGCCGCCTATTTTTACTCGCGGGATATAGGTCGTGTATGGCGAATTGCCGAGCAGCTTGAATTCGGCATAGTTGGTGTTAATGAGGCAATGATCTCAAATGAGATGGCACCCTTTGGCGGTGTTAAGGAATCCGGTGCTGGTCGCGAGGGTTCTAAGTACGGTATGGATGACTATATGGAGTTGAAGTATATCTGTATGGGTGGGATTGATGGTTAGCTGAGGTGAATAGTTAAAATAAATCACAGGCAGCTATTCGAATAATCGGCACCGTTGCTATTGCCGCAGCGCCAACAGTGGATATCATCACTTATTACAATCAGCTTCAAAATACCAAAGTCAGTTCAGCAGTGGGGGTGGAGGCAGACGCTGTCGCTTGGTTAATTAGTTAGGGCAGTTGTTTGGAAGGGCCAGGAGACTGGCTCTTTTTTTTGGGAAGTTTTTTTGGGAAGTTTTTTGTTCGTTTATTCCTGCCGTTTATTCAGGCTTTATATATTTTAGTCAGGCCTGCCAGATCAATTTAGGGGTATAATTTCAGCTAATTATTGCTACGTAGACAGAATAAAAGTGACCGGTCTCTTTGAACATAAAACCGTTGTTATCACCGGCGCATCCGCTGGTGTTGGCGCAGCCTGCGCCCGTGCCTTTGCCGCACAAAATGCCAAGCTGGTTTTAGTTGCAAGAGGTGAAACGGCCCTAAGCGCTATCGCCGATGAGTTGCGTACGCAGTGTGAAGTGCTCTCTGTGGTGATGGATGTTGCCAGCAACGAAGACTGTTTGGCACTGCTGGAGAAGGCTGAATCTACTTTTGGTGCAGTCCATATCCTTATCAATAATGCCGGTATGCATAGCCGCGGTGATCTTGAAAAAATCGCTCCTGCCGATGTGGCGGCGATGGTCGACGTTAATCTGCGCGCTCCGCTGTTGCTATCCTGTGCGGCCATTCCCTATCTGCGTCGCGCGGGCTCTGGTGCAATCGTCAATATCGGTTCCTTGGCGGGGAGGGCACCGCTACAGGGCGCTGCCACTTATTCTGCGACTAAGGCCGGACTGCGAGCGTTTAGCCTTGCTCTGGCCGATGAGCTGCGCGACAGCGGTATTGCCGTTGGTGTGGTTTCGCCGGGGCCTATAGATACCGGTTTTATTATGGATGAAATTGATGCTGTGGAAGATATTGTCTTCTCGCAGCCAATGAGTTCAACCGAGCAGGTGGCGGAGGCGGTGTTGAAGGTGGCCGCCGGTGAAGAGGCCGAGGTGGTGTTGCCAGCCTCAAGCGCCAAACTTACCCATTTAAGTTATCTGTTTCCGCGACTCCGACGACTACTGCGCCCAAGGCTTTACGAGCAGGGTCGAAAAAACAAACAGAAGTACCGCAATCGACACAATGAAAAATAGGAATTTCACAACCATCTATGAAACTTAATTATATCGAGCAGGGTGTAGCTTCAGCACCAACCATTATTTTAATTCACGGTATGTTTGGCTCGTTGAGCAATCTGGGCATGTTGGGGCGCACTCTAATTGAACAGTACAGAGTTATCAGTGTCGATCTGCGCAACCATGGGGATTCACCCCATCAACAACAAATGGATCTGCCCTCAATGGCTGAAGATATTGTTGAGCTGATGGATGATCTGTCTATCGACAGTGCGACGCTGATAGGCCATTCGTTGGGTGGCAAGATCGCTATGCAGATTGCCCTTAATTCTCCCGCTAGAGTCACTGCTTTGGTGGTCGCCGATATAGCGCCGGTAACCTATAGCGGCGGTCAGGATCAGGCGCTGGCTGGGCTGGTTGCATTGGGTTCAGTGCCGATCGACAGTCGCGGTGCGGCTGATAAGATTTTAAGTGAATATATAGAGGTGCCTTCAACTCGCGCTTTTCTGCTGAAGAATTTGGCTCGCGATGGGCAGGGCAGCCTCAGTCTTAAGTTGAATATTGCCTCGATTGAGCAAAACTATGCCACCACTTTGGTGGCTGCGCCGACTGGCGACTTGTACGGTGGGCCAACGCTGTTTCTTAAAGGTGAAACCTCGGCGTATATTCAAGATAAGCATCGACCGATTATTGAGCAGATGTTTCCTCAGGTGCAGTTGCAGGTGGTGGCCAATGCCGGTCATTGGCTTCACGCGGAGCAGCCTCAGGCAGTGAATAGCGCAGTTGCTGCCTTTCTCAGTGAAATTCATCTCATAAATGGTTAAACAAATAATCTAAACATAGTAGAATTGCGCCAATGCCAATTTGGCAACCAATTTAGTCATCAGGAAAACAAAAATGTTTGAGAGTTTAAAGCCCGCCGCTATAGATCCTATTCTCGGATTAATGGCCGCTTTTAGAGAAGATCCTCGCGATAATAAAATTGATTTAGGTGTCGGTGTCTATCAGGACGACCGCGGTCGCACGCCGGTTATGGATGCGGTTAAACGCGCCGAGTCGAAGTTGATGGAACTCGAGCAGACCAAATCCTATCAGGGCATTGCTGGTGACGCGGAGTATAACAGCCGCATGCTGACGCTGATGTTCGGCGAAGATCACAGCATTCTCTCTTCTGGCCGCATTAAAACTCTTCAGGCTCCCGGTGGCTCTGGGGCCCTTCGTGTAGGCGCTGAAGTGGTTAAGCGTGCTCGTCCCGAAGCTAAATTGTGGGTCGGTGTGCCAACGTGGCCCAACCATATTCCACTGCTCGGCAGTGCTGGTTTCGAGATTGAAGAATACCCCTATTACGATATGCAGAG
>Ga0209304_1000176_pt1 | contig 46463 bp, 45 predicted proteins | sample COGITO_mtgs_1004_4_FD_184789 | JGI IMG/M metagenome (GOLD analysis project Ga0209304, IMG submission 184789) | Pelagic marine microbial communities from North Sea - COGITO_mtgs_100423 (SPAdes) (version 2) | ecosystem: Environmental > Aquatic > Marine > Epipelagic ...
TTTCTACGGGTGCAGACAGCACACTTCCGTTTGAACAACACCGAAATATTTTTTACCTCAGTGGAGTGGATCAAGAAGAGAGTATTTTAGTTTTATTCCCAAGCTCAACTGAAGCCGCACACAGGGAGATTTTATTTTTAAAAGAAACCAATGACCACATTGCGGTGTGGGAAGGTGCCAAACTTAGTAAGTCTCAGGCAACCGCTACATCTGGAGTTCAAACGGTGTATTGGTTAAAAGAATTTGATTCGATTTTTCCAACATTGATGGCAGAAGCCAGCAGTTTTTATTTTAACAATAATAACCATTACCGTCAAGCGGTTGAAATGGAAACTCGAGACGATCGTTTTTTAAAAATGATCAAATCTACCTATCCGAATCACGAGATTGTGCCTAATTTTCCAATCATGGAATTGATTCGAGGCGTGAAAGAACCAGAAGAAATTGCATTGATGCAAACAGCGTGCGACATTACAGAAAAAGGGTTTAGAAGAGCGTTGGGCTTTATAAAGCCTGGTGTTATGGAGTACGAAATTGAGGCAGAATTTATGCATGAGTTTCTTAATAATCGCTCCAAAGGATTTGCTTACACGCCCATCATCGGATCGGGATACAACGCTTGTGTGTTGCATTATATAGAAAATAACCAAGCCTGTAAGGATGGAGATATGTTGCTTATGGACGTAGGCGCAGAATACGCGAACTACGCCAGTGACATGACGCGAACCATCCCAGTGAATGGTCGTTTTACAGCGCGTCAAAAAGCTGTTTATCAAGCGGTTTTAGATGTTAAAAACGAGGCGACTGCACTCCTTGTTCCAGGCACTATTTGGAAAGACTACCATGTGGAAGTTGGAAAAATGATGACCTCTGAGCTTTTGAATTTAGGGTTGATAGACAAAGCAGATGTTCAGAATGAGGATCCAAAATGGCCCGCTTATAAAAAGTATTTCATGCATGGAACTTCGCACCACATGGGCTTAGATACCCACGATTTTGGTGCTTTAGAAACACCTATGACGGCAAATATGGTATTTACGGTAGAGCCAGGGATTTATATCCCTAACGAAAAAATGGGCGTCCGACTCGAAGACGATGTTGTCATTCAAGCTGAAGGCCCACCTTTAAATTTAATGCAAGATATTCCTATTGAAGTTGAAGAAATAGAAACCTTGATGCAGTCGCGTTAAGCTTTTTTAGCGCAGCATTCTTTTTTACACTCTTTAGCGCAGGCTTTTTTGTGTGCGTCCATTTTGTCTTTGCAGCACGCTTTTTTGCAGTCTTTCTTACAGGCCATTTTAGAGCCTGAAAATTCAGCTACGGTTTTCATGTTTTCTACTGAATAGGTGTCTGAAACAGAAGTCACTGTTTTAGTGATGCTCATTGGGTTGGCTTTGGCAACGTCGTACTCGACCATCGCCATTTCGTTTTTAAAATCTACGGTTGCAGATTTCACACCTTCCATGCTGGCAAGTTTTTTCTGAATGGTTTTAGCACAACCTATTTCGCAAGTCATTCCTTTAATACTAAATTCTGCTTTAGAATAGGTCGCATTAGGGTCGAGTTTTTTTGTTGATTCCTCACTCATTTCTACCGTTTTGATTTCCGATTTTGGCTCGTTCTTACAAGCTAAAAAGAAAACGAATAGAAATGTTGAGGTTAAGATAATTTTGAAATATTTCATAGTATTTTATTTAGGTGTTTAAACAAATGTAAAAATAATTCAGTGTTATTCTAATTTTATTACTCAATTTTGTAAAAAATTATCCGTCATCAAAATGAATCAAGAACAAAAAAAGTGGACGTATCTGTTTGTATTAGCGATCGTGTGGGGGAGTTCTTTTATTCTTATTAAGAAGGGTTTAGTCGCTCTAACGCCCTTGCAATTGGGGAGTTTACGAACGGTTATTTCGTCTCTTTTTATTTTTATGATTGGATATAAATCCGTCAAAACGATTCTCAACCATCAATGGAAGTGGATTATTCTATCTGGATTTATTGGCACTTTCCTACCGGCCTTTTTATTTGCATTTGCAGAAACGGAAGTGGATAGTGGAATTGTCTCTATTTTAAATGCCTTGGTACCATTGAATGCGACCTTAATAGGTTTGGCTGTTTTTAAGATTGCGTCCACTAAAATTCAAATGCTAGGCGTGATGCTTGGGTTTATTGGGGCCTCAATGCTCATCTTTAACAGCATGGAACTCAATCCCGATCAAAATTATTTGTACGCTGGTTTTGTTGTTTTGGCAACAGTTATGTATGGGTTTAATGTCAATATAATCAAACACTACCTTCAGGATGTGAAACCACTTGCCATAGCTACGGGGAATTTTATAGCGATATTCATTCCTGCTTTTTTGGTCTTAATTTTCTCAGATTTTTTCTCGTCTCAAACCTATGAGCATGAGGCAGTTTTTGTTTCGATAGGGTATGTGGCGATCTTAGCGGTATTTGGAACCGTGATGGCGAAAATTATTTTCAATAATCTCATACAGATTTCAAGTCCTGTGTTTGCATCTTCTGTGACTTATTTAATGCCACTAGTGGCACTCCTTTGGGGATTGGCCGATGGCGAGCTTTTTGGATTGGACCAAGGATTGGCCTCTTTACTTATATTGTGTGGCATCTATTTAGCCAATAAAAAAGCAAAAAAAAACCGAAGCTAATGCCTCGGTTCTTTTAGAATTTGTAAAGTTAGATTATTTAAAATCTTCTGCAGAGACGCCGTCATTAACGACAATCTCGCTTGCAGCCATCCCAATGACTTGAGGGCCTGCAGTTATTTTCTGTACGAATGGAAACAAGACACCATTCACTTCTCTGTAATCAGATAAATCTTGAACAGAGGTTATTGTTTGACCTTGTGCTTCTTGTGATTTTTCAGTTCTCACCAAAAGTCCAGTAGCAGCGTCATAATAACGATAAGCATCTTCTTCAACTTTTAGTTTGTAAACATCAACGCCGTCAATAGCAGATAAGCTAACCAAGGTTAATGTGCTTGCATCTAAATAAGTTTCTGGAAATAAGCCTTTTTCTTTTGCTTTTTCAGCAAGCTCGTCTTCAGACATTGGTTGTTTCATTCCTTGTTGTTCGGCATAGCCTTCAGTACCATCAAACTTTTGCTTCATAACCGTTCCCATTCCCTCAATAGACATTTCCATTGATGACATGTTAGGTGTCATAACTTTCGATACCGCGGTTGGTTTAAAGGGCATTCCTTCAATAGTAACATTAGCTGATGTCATTACAGAGCTTACTGCATTGACAGCTTCAAGACCTCCAATGGCGGTAATGTAAGAGTCAAGCACCGTTGCAGCAGTCACGCCTGCGGGGATTGGCTTTGTAAACTCAGGCTTTTCAACTGGGTTTGCAAAGGTGTCAAAGTAGTTGATTGGAATGCCTGTTTTTTCGAGATTTCCGATCACTTCACTTCCTTTACCAACGACGATGATGCGTGCATTGTCTGCTGTAAAATACAGGTTTGCAACACGGTTTACATCTTCAATAGAGACTGCGTTTATTTTCTCTAAATAAGTCGCATAGAAATCTTCTGGTAATTCATTAATTTTTGTATTGATTGCATATTGAGCAATCGTACTTGGTCTTTCAAGTGCTAATACAAAATCACCTACATACTTTGCTTTGGCATTTGATAAAGCATCCGCTTCTACAGGCTCCGCTTGAAAGCGTTTGATTTCTTTGATGGTTTGAACTACAGCACTGTCAGTCACTGCATTTCTTACGGCAGCTCCAGCTCTGAAACGAGAGATGTATTTGTCTGTTCCAACAGAAGAACGTGCACCATACGTATAGCCATGCTCTTCACGAAGGTTCATGTTTAAGTAACTATTAAACCCACCACCTAGTATTTTATTTGCAATAAGAACTGCATGGTAATCAGGATCACTCATTTTTAGCTTTACAGTGCTTGTCAAAGAAATATTGGACTGCACCGCATTTGGCATGTCAATAAAATTGATTTCTAAAGACTCAGGATTCGCATTTGGTTCTACAACAACCGTTGTTGCAGTCGCTGCTTTTTCCCATTTTTTGAAATACTTTTTTACAAGCTTAACAACGGCTTTTGTGTTGACATCTCCAATAATCACTAAATACGTATTGTTGGGTGTAAAGTATTTTTGATAATAAGCATTCACGTCTTCAAGAGTCACTGCTTCAACCGATTCTTCAGTGACAAACTCACCATAAGGGTGTTGTTTGCCGTAAGCCAATGCACCACCAGCACGTCCTGCAATTGCATCAACACTTTTAGCATCTGACTTGATCCCTTCAATAAGTTTTTCTTTTTCTTTTTGAAATTCTTCTTCAGTAAGTAGAGGATTCATAGCTGCATCTGCTAACAATTCCAACATACGATTGCTGTATTTTGTTAGTGAATTTGCAGAACCTCCGCTAAAACCAAAACTCAATCGCGCACCTAAAAAGTCAATTTCTTCATTAAAATCGTCTTTAGAGATCGTGGTAGTACCGTTTGCTAACATGGCTCCTAAAAGCGATGTAACACCAGCTTTTTCACCTTCTAATACAGGGTCTCTGTCAAAAGCTAAGTTAAAGGACACTCTTGGCAGTTTATGGTTTTCAACAACCAATACTTTGAGGCCGTTTTTTAATTCAAATTCTTGTGGCTTCTCTAGTGAAATTACTGGAGCAGGCCCTGGTTTTGGTTGCTGTGAGCGGTCAATCTGAGCATTCACTCCCAGAGACATGAAAAACACGGCAATTAATATGTATAATTTAGTTTTCATTTTTAGATCTTTTAGTTATTATTCCTTATCGGATTCTGGTAAGTATTCTAATATCAATCGTTGGTCTGCATTCAGATATTTGTTAGCAACCGCTTTGATTTCTTCACGTGTTATAGAACGGTAGATTTCAATTTCATTGTTGATTAAATTAACATCGCCATATAACATATAGTAACGTGCCAATGAATTTGCGATTCCTTCAAAACTTGAGTTTGAACTTACAAAGTTGTTTTCAAATTTATTTTGAATTTTCTGGTAGTCTCTTTCAGAAATAAGTTCGTTTTGTAGTTTTACAATTTCTTCATCCATTTCAGCAACAAGATCGTCCAATGAAACATCTCCTAAAGGCAATGCATATAGTATATAGGTTCCATAGTCTTCTTGACTAAAATCAAGAGCACCAACTTGTAGCGCCATTTTTTTATCATCCACCATCTTTTTATATAGCTTAGAAGTTTTTCCATCACTCAAATAGGTTGAGACCATACTTAACACATAAGCGTCTCTGTCTTTAAATGAAGGCGTTCTGTAGGCGGCCATCACTGCTGGAATTTGAATATTTGAGTCGTAAGCTTTCGCTCGCATAGGCTCAGTAATTGGATCTTCTTTTGGAAAATCTCTAACAATGTCTTCACCTCTTGGAATCGGTCCAAAATAATTTTCTATCATTACTTTAACCGCTGCAACATCAATGTCACCAGCAACTACTAAAACAGCATTGTTAGGCACATAGAATTTTTTATTAAATGCTTGAAACTCTTCTAGAGTTGCAGCATCTAAATGCGCCATTTTTCCAATCGTAGTTCCTTTATAAGGATGCTTTTTAAACATGTTAACTTTGATCATCTCAAGAAATTTTCCATAAGGGCTGTTGTCAACTCTTAATCTTTTTTCCTCTTTTACAACTTCGTTTTGAGTGTCAACACCATCTTGGTTAATAACAGGATGTAATAAACGTTCAGATTCCATCCACAGCCCTAGCTCTACATTGTTTGAAGGAAATACTTCATAGTAGTAAGTTCGGTCATCGGTAGTATTAGCGTTGTTGCTTCCTCCGTTAGAAGATACAATTGTAAACCATTCACCTTTAGGAATATTTTTAGTCCCTTCAAACAACAGGTGTTCAAAAAAGTGTGCAAATCCAGTACGTTCTGGATTTTCATCTTTTGCACCAACATGGTACATAACCGAAGTTGTTACAACAGGCGCTGTGTTGTCTTGATGTAAAATAACGTGCATACCGTTACTTAAATCGTACTCTTCAAATTTAACTTCTTGCGCTGAGATTGTTAAAGTCATCAAAAGCAAAGCAGCTAAAGAACATAAGCATTTTTTCATGATTTAATTTTTAATTTATAATTATTCAATAAGACGCAGGATGTCTTACTAAGTTACATTTTATGACATCAAATGTAACATTTTTTTTTAAAGTCAACCCTCAAACCAAGTAAATAAGAGGATAAGTTGAAAATTATTTGCAGATTAAGATAATAGAATTATATTTGCAGCCGCTATACTTTTTGGTGTAGTGAATTTAATTTAAACTAATTTAATAAAAAACGTTACGCTATGTACGCAATTGTAGAAATAGCAGGGCATCAATTCAAAGTTGAAAAAGACCAAAAAGTCTTTGTTAATCGTTTGCAAACAGAAGAAGGAAAACAAGTCACTTTTGACAATGTACTTCTTTTAGCAGATGGTAGCAAAGTGACTGTTGGCGCCCCAGCTATAGACGGCGCTCAAGTAGGAGCCAAAGTCTTAAAGCACCTTAAAGGTGATAAAGTGATCGTATTCAAAAAGAAACGACGTAAAGGATATAGAGTTAAGAATGGCCACCGCCAAGCTTTGACTGAAATTCAAATCGAAAGCATTGCTGCTTCAGGAGCTAAAAAAGCTGCACCAGCGAAAGCTGCTGCGCCAAAAGCGAAACCAGCGGTAAAGAAAGAAGTTTCTAAGCCAGCTGCAAAAGCTGCTGCTCCAAAAGCAGAAGCTGCTCAAGATTTATCTGCAATGACTGTTGCACAATTAAAAGAATTAGCAAAAGCTAAAGGAATTTCTGGAATTTCAGCAATGAAAAAATCAGATTTAATTTCAGCTTTAAGTTAGAATTTATAACATATTAAAATCGAAATAAAATGGCGCATAAAAAAGGAGTCGGAAGTTCGAAAAACGGTAGAGAATCAGAATCAAAACGTCTAGGCGTAAAGATCTTTGGTGGACAAGCAGCAATTGCTGGTAACATTATCGTAAGACAACGTGGTACTGCACACAATCCTGGTGAGAATGTGTATGCTGGAAAAGATCATACCCTTCATGCTAAAGTGGACGGTCTAGTGAAATTTGCAAAAAAGAGAAACAATAAGTCCTATGTGTCTATTGTTCCTTTTGAGGCATAATTTCAATTAACTTTTATAAAAAAGCTTCGCATTGCGAGGCTTTTTTTTATGTCAAAATTCTAGGAGATTAGTTTTTCATAAGCCAAACGCTTATCGTTGTTCTCTAAGTAAATCACTCCACAAAACACATAGCCTAATCTTTTGAGTAATGCTTGCATTCCAAGGTTGTCTTCGTGAGTATCAATTCGCATCGATTGAATGGAAGTCTGTTTTAAGGTCTGTTCACAGTGGTTAAAAATAAATTTCGCTATGCCAGTGCCTCTGAATCTTTCTCCAACTGCCATGCGGTGAATCACCCCGTATGTAGCATCGGATTCGGTAATCCAATGGCCTTCAATACTTTTGTAAGTTGGTTCGTTTTTGGTGGTAAACATCGCCGTAGCTAGGAGGTTAGAGTCTTCTAGCTTTACAACATAACTTTCGTTATTAAGTATGTCTTTTAAGATTGCTTGCTCGTTGGGATATCCATTTTGCCACTGCTCTATATCTTGCGCAGCCAAATACGCTTGCGCTTCCCCAATGAGTTGCATTATTAGAGAGATATATTCTTTTTTAGAGGGTAGAAATTTCATCATTTTTCTTTAATTATCAGATGAATTTTAATCAAAAAAAAGCCAAAGCGAATGCTTTGGCTTTTGTATAAGTCTTATTATTAGTAGCGGTAATACTCTGGCTTATAAGGCCCTTGAACTTCTACGCCAATATAACTTGCTTGTTCCTCACGGAGTTCTGTAAGCTCCACACCAATTTTAGCAAGGTGCAGTTTGGCTACTTTTTCATCTAAATGTTTTGGTAACATATAAACTTCGTTTCCGTATGCGTCTCTATTTGTCCAGAGTTCGATTTGAGCTAATACTTGGTTTGTAAATGAGTTACTCATCACAAAACTAGGGTGTCCCGTAGCACATCCTAAATTCACCAAACGCCCTTCTGCCAATACAATAATATCATTGCCATCAATAGTATATTTGTCTACCTGTGCTTTGATTTCAACTTTACTGGCTCCATGTGTATCATTTAGCCAAGTCATGTCAATTTCATTGTCAAAGTGACCAATGTTACAAACAATTGTTTTGTCTTTCATTGCTTCAAAATGAATGCTCTGAACGATGTCTTTATTTCCAGTTGCCGTCACTACAATATCAGCAGTAGGCAATACTGTTTCCAGTTTCTTTACTTCAAACCCGTCCATTGCAGCTTGTAACGCACAAATAGGATCCACTTCTGTTACAGTTACGATACTTCCAGCACCTTGAAAAGAAGCAGCAGTTCCTTTACCTACATCACCATAACCACAAACAACAACTCTTTTTCCAGCAAGCATTAGGTCTGTTGCACGACGTACAGCATCTACTGCACTTTCTTTACAGCCATATTTATTGTCAAATTTACTTTTCGTTACCGAATCATTCACATTGATTGCAGGCATTGATAAAGTTCCGTTTTTCATACGCTCATACAAACGGTGTACGCCCGTAGTTGTTTCTTCACTTAAGCCATTGATGCCTTCCATTAGTTCTGGATAATGATCAAATACTAAGTTGGTTAAATCACCACCATCATCTAAAATCATATTTAAAGGTTGGCGATCTTCTCCGAAAAACAGTGTTTGTTCGATACACCAATCAAATTCTTCTTCACTAAGACCTTTCCATGCATATACAGGAATTCCAGCGGCTGCAATTGCTGCGGCTGCTTGATCTTGTGTTGAAAATATATTACATGAACTCCAAGTCACATCTGCTCCGAGTGCTACAAGCGTCTCAATAAGAACAGCCGTTTGAATGGTCATGTGTAAACACCCAGCGATTCTAGCACCTTTCAGCGGTTGGCTGTCTTTATACTCTTCTCGAAGGCTCATTAAGCCTGGCATTTCAGCTTCAGCGAGTTCAATTTCTTTGCGACCCCAGTCTGCAAGAGACATATCTTTTACTTTGAAAGGTGTGTAGGGAATTGTTTTTACGGTCATAAGGCAGTTTTTTAAATGCACTAGTTTGGTTTTAACCTATAAATTAGTGTATTTTCGTTTTTTAATTATTATACCTTGCAAAGATAACTATTAACTATTTAAAAATTAAATGCCACTTTATAAATCACTTGTTTTAAATTCACAAACTATTGTTAAAATCTGGAAGATCTCTGAATCCAAAGATTTTTTCACTGGGCAACTCGTGTTGAAAGCTGAAAGTTTAGAGCGCGTCAATGGGATGAAAAGTGAATTGCATCAACGTGGATTTTTAAGTGTTCGAATGTTACTTGCTGAATTTGGCTATGTAGATGAAGATTTGGTATATGATGCATTTGGGAAACCTCATTTGAAAGATGGAAAACACATTTCTATTACGCATTCTTATACATTTTCAGCGGTGGTGGTGAGTTCAAGACCAGTAGGGGTTGACATTGAAAAACAACGCGAAAAAATAATTAAAATTGCTTCGAAATTTATTGGCTATGAAGATTCTTACTTAACTGAAAAGGATCCTAAACTGATTCAAAAATTGACTTGGATCTGGTGTATAAAAGAATCGCTTTATAAATTATATGCAATCTCAGGAATGGTGTTTAAAAAACATTTTTTGGTTCTGCCTTTTGGAACAGAGGCTAACAGTACAACAGCTTGGGTTATTGAAGACAATCAGAGGTCTAAGTATAAAGCCATTTTCATGGAATTTGAAGGATTTGGATGTGCCATTGTAGGCCCTAATTTTTAATAGTATTTTTAAATGAACATTTCAGTAGAATTTACACTCATGCCACTACAAACGGATTTTGAGCCTCCAATTATAGACTTCATAAAAGCATTGCGTGACTCTGAGTTTAGAGTCCTCGAAAATCCATTAAGCACACAAATCTATGGAGAGTACGATGCCTTAATGTTATTTTTGACAGCAACGATCAAAACGTCCTTTAACGATATTGAAAACGTCGTTTTGAACATGAAAATTGTAAAAAGCGATCGCAGCGATTATGAGCCACATTTTTAATTTTTTATTTGAACAATACAGCGGCTATGCACTTACGGATATTGTGCTAGAAATAACCGCCGTCATCTTTGGGTTTGCCTCTGTTTGGTACTCCAAACAAAACAATATTCTGGTCTTTCCAACGGGATTGGTAAGCACCTCTATATTTGTGTATTTATTATTTAAATGGCAGCTTATCGGCGATATGATGATTAACGGCTATTATTTTATAATGAGTTTATATGGATGGTATATTTGGACCCGAAAAGTAGATTCCGAACACGTCACTCCAATATCTAGAATGACCAAAAGAGAACAGTTCACAGGGGTAATTATTTTTATATCGACCTTATTATTTGTGTTTGTGGTCTATCAGATTTTTGATATGTGGAAGGGCTGGGTAGCTTATGTAGATACACTCACAACAGCTTTATTTTTTGTAGGGATGTGGTTGATGGCAAAACGAAAAATAGAAAATTGGATTTTTTGGATTGTGGCAGATATAATATCAGTGCCCCTATATTTTTACAAAGGGTTTACATTTTCTAGTTTACAATATTTAGGTTTTACAATTATAGCTATATTTGGATTTTTAGCATGGAAAAAACACTTGAACAACAACATTCAAACTGCATAAAAGTAGTTTTATTTGGTCCAGAATCTACAGGAAAGACAACCTTATCTAAAGCGTTGGCAGAACATTACGGCACACATTGGGTTGCTGAATATGCGCGAGACTATCTTCAAAATAAATGGGACATTGAACAAAAAACCTGTGAGCGGTCTGATTTATTGCCAATTGCGATCGGTCAAATGCAATTAGAAAATGCGGCTGCAGCCAAAACAGACGAACTCTTATTTTGCGATACCAACCTGCTGGAAACAAAAGTATACTCTGAAGTTTACTATGATGGGTACTGTGATCCTGTAATTAAGGACTATGCTAAAAAAAATTGTTATAACTTGTACTTTTTATGTGACATTGATGTTCCTTGGGTGGCAGACGATTTGAGAGACAAGCCCTATGAACGAAAAAAAATGTTTTCAGCATTTGAAGCGGCTTTACAAAAACAGGAGCTCCCTTATGTGATTTTAAGCGGTTCTAAAACGAACCGATTGAAAAATGCGGTCAACCACATAAACCAACTTTTAATACCAACGATTTGAATTATACCCCTTCAGACATAGAGCATTTTGAAAGCTTAGGGCTTAGCTTGACAGATGTTGCCAAGCAATTAGAGCACTATAAGTCACCTCTAGGTTTTGTGAATTTAAAAGCCTCGGCAACTATAGGCAAAGGCATCATAAAACTTTCAGACTTAGAAATTAATGAGTTCATTGAATATTATGAAGAACAGAAAACCTGTCTTGCCGTAGTTAAATTTACACCAGCTTCTGGGGCAGCTTCGCGAATGTTTAAGATGTTGCATGAATTTTTGGCGGATTACGACCCTCAAAAAGAATCGATCAATTCTTATATAAATAAAAATAAAATCACTGAATTGTTTTTGTTTTTTGTAACCATCGAAAAACTTCCATTTCATGATGAAGCAGTTGCTAAAATGCGGGCAATGATCCCGGATTATGACTTGCTCACTTTAGATCAAAGACGCCTCTTGTTTGTGAAGACCATCTTAGAAGAAACGTATTTAAATTATTCAAACATCCCCAAAGGATTATTGCCTTTTCACAAGTACAAAAATCATATTTCAACCGCTTTTGAAGAACATTTATTCGAAGCGGCAAAATATGCTTCTGTAAATGGCAAAGCTGTATTGCATTTTACGATTACTAAAACGCATTTGAAACAATTCCAGACAAAATTAGCATCTATACAAGAACAGGTTGAAACCAAAACCAATACCACATTCAAAATCACGTTCTCAAATCAAGAACCGAATACAGATGTTTTGGCAGTAGATTTAAAAAACACCCCTTTTAGGTTAAAAAACAAACTACTGTTCAGACCGTCGGGACATGGTGCCTTAATAAAAAATTTAAATCAAATTAATGCCGATATTATTTTTATTAAAAATGTAGATAATGTTGTGGTTAACAACTATCTAGATGAAATAGTGCGCTATAAAAAAGCACTTGCGGGCATATTATTGAAGACGCAAAGTCAGGTATTTTCCTATGCAAAAGCCTTGGAGTCTAAAGGCATATCTAAAGTTGATATAGAAGAAATTGCAGGATTTTTAACCCAAAACCTAAATATTGTAATTAGCTCTCAATTCAGCAAATATGCAAATAAGCATAAAATCGAATATTTACAGTCCAAAATTAACCGCCCAATGCGGGTTTGTGGGATGGTAAAAAATGAAAGTGAACCTGGAGGTGGCCCTTTTTGGGTAAGGCATGACAATGGAGAAGTATCGTTGCAAATAGTAGAAGCGAGTCAAGTGGATATAAATCTAAAAAATCAGAAAGCTATTTTGACAAATGCCACGCACTTTAATCCTGTTGATATTATTTGTGGTGTCAAAAATTACAAAGGGGAAGCCTATGATTTAGAGCAATTTATAGATTCTAATACTTACTTTGTGACGACAAAAACAAAATACGGTCAAAAACTCAAAACCTTAGAGAGGCCCGGTTTATGGAATGGCAGCATGGCCGATTGGAATACAATTTTTGTGGAAGTTCCAATTATCACATTCAACCCTGTTAAAACAGTGAATGATCTTTTAAAGTTTACACATCAAGTAAAATAATTTTAAAAATTCTTTTCAATTTCAAAATCTAAACTATATTTGCACCGTTCTCAATAAAGGGGTGCCGATATCGGCTGAGATCATACCCATTGAACCTAGAACAGATAATGCTGTTTAGGGATGTGAGTTTCAATTAACTAATTAGTTTAATTGAAGTTTTGACGAAGCATTTGCTTCAAAAATTTTGTAATTAATTTGTAAAGAATAATGACCTCTTTTTATTCGATATTATTTTTATCGTATGAAAAAATCTGTCCTTTTAGTTGCACTGTCATTGGCAACATCCGTAATGACTGCACAACAAAATCAAGTAAAAAACGATTCCACCAAAACACAAACTTTAGAGGAGGTTTTGGTTCAATCTATTAGAGTAAAACCAAATGCACCAATTACGCATTCCAATGTGACCAAGGCCCAATTAGAGCCTCGAAACCTAGGTCAAGACCTCCCAGTTTTATTAAATTATTTGCCATCAGTCGTCACTACAAGCGATGCTGGCGCGGGTATTGGCTACACGGGAATTAGAGTTCGTGGCGTCAGTCCTTTGTCAACCAACATTACCATCAATGGGATTCCTTATACCGACGCGGAATCACTAGGAACGTTTTGGGTAAATTTACCAGATTTCTCATCCTCCGTAGAAAGCTTACAACTCCAAAGAGGCGTAGGGACATCCACTAATGGATCGGGTGCTTTTGGAGCGAGTATCAATATACTAACAGATGCTGTCTCAGAAAAATCGTCTGCTGAAATTTCAAATACTTTTGGAAGTTATAACACACGAAAGCATACCGTTAAATTCAGTACAGGCAAGATTAATGACGTTTTTGAAGTTGCAGGGCGTTTGTCACAGATTAAATCGGACGGCTATGTTGACAGAGCTTTTTCGGACCTTAAATCCTATTTTTTACAAGGAACCTACAATCAGAATGGGACACTCATTAAGGCCTTGGTTTTTGGAGGGCATGAAAAAACATACCAGTCTTGGTTTGGGTTGACAAAAGAAGAAATAGATCAGAACCGTCGACAAAATCCATATACCTATGACAATGAAATTGACAACTATAAGCAAGACCATTATCAGCTCCATTGGAATCAAAAAATCGATCAAAATTGGTCCACTAACTTAGGGCTGAATTACACATTTGGTCGTGGCTATTTTGAGCAGTTCAGGACGGACGATGAGGTGAGTACCTACGGCGGAATTGTTGAAGCTACGGGAGTTGACTCCTATGGAACGCCAGTCACTGACCTTATTAGAAGACGTTGGTTAGACAACGATTATTATGTGATGAATGCGACCGCAAACTATAGCGATACTAAATTAGACCTTACATTTGGAGGGTCTTATAGCACCTATGATGGCGATCATTTTGGAGAAGTGATTTGGGCAAAACAATTTGCTGAAAACGCTTCGCTTCGAGATCAATATTATTTTGGAAATGGAAAGAAAACAGATTTTAGTGCCTTTGCAAAAGCGACCTATACTTTGAATTCTAAAATAGATGTTTTTGGAGATTTACAATTCAGAAATGTAGGCTATAAGACATCGGGGCTTACTTCTGATTTGGTCAATATGTTGATTGATGAAACCTACCGTTTCTTTAACCCGAAGGTTGGGGTCACTTATCAATTAGCAGCGCACTCTAATGTATATGCATCGTATGCAAGAGCCAACAGAGAGCCAAGTCGAAGTGATTTTGAAAGCAACCCAGACGTCAAATCAGAACAGTTAAATGATTTTGAAATTGGATGGCGTTACAAAAAGGGAGCGCTGCTGTTAAATGTCAACTCCTATTACATGCAATACAACGAACAGCTGATCCTTACAGGCGCATTGGATGATGTGGGCTCGCCTGTCCGAACGAACAGTGGAGATAGCTATAGACTTGGTTTAGAAGTGGAGGCTGTTTATGCGTTTTCTGATAAACTTAGGGTGCAACCAAACATCACGTTGAGCTCTAATAAAAACAAACAAACCTTTTCTCAAGTGGATGGTGCTCTTAAAGACTTTGGAACCACAAACATTTCTTTTTCACCTGAAATTGTAGCCTCAAATATGTTTGTTTACAGTCCTGTGAAAAATCTAAGTTTAAACCTTTTAACCAAATTTGTTGGAGAACAATATATGGGGAATACAGATACTAAAGCTTCAAGACTTGAAAGCTATTTGGTAAATGATTTTAATATTTCTTATCGTTGGAATCCAAAATCAGTATTTAAATCTGTAGTTGTGTCAGCTTTAATAAATAACATTCTTAATGAAGAATATGTGTCCAATGGCTATTATTACACTTACGATGACGACTGGTCAGTTCCTGGTCAAGTAACCACGATTGAAGGAGCGGGCTATTACCCTCAAGCCACACGAAATTTCTTGGTAGGGCTTACTTTGAAGTTTTAAAAAATTAAACTAAAGAAGATAAATAGCGTACTTCGGTGCGCTATTTTTTTAGTTGGAAATATAAAGTGTATTGCCGTTTTTTTCTACAAAATAGGCTTTAAGCACACAACGCAAGGCTGTATTCTCTAAAGATTGCCCTGTAATTAGACTGTATTTATTGGCATCGCTACACCCACAAGTCCCCTTAAGTCCATTGATAGAAAGCACCGAACAATCGCTGAAAATATGGTTGGGGTCTGCGGCATCAAAGGCCACATAGCCCGTGCCTGTATTATTTACAATGATTCCGCCATTTCCTTCGTTAGGAACATACACAGGGTTGTTAGGAAACGTCAGTTGATTGTACTGCGAAAGGCTGAGGTTTAATGAAGCGGATACATTGAAATTGACTAAAAAATTACAATTTGCATCGGTATTATTATCTTTTGAACAGCACATGCAAAGAAAGAGCAACATAGCATACAGTTTCAATGTTTTAAGCTTCATTTTTTTAGATTGATATGACATTTGACGAAGTCTAAGATTCATGTAAATTAAGGGCTCAATTTACGACAAAAACCACAGTAAGATAAATATTTTGTATATTTGTAGTGCAATCTCGTGGAAACGAGATTTTTGCGTTTAGTTCTAAATAAAGATTAGACTATTCAAAAACCTAAATGAACGACTACTTTAAAAATTATCAGTTATGAGCAATGTATCTTACTACACGGCCGAAGGATTAAAAAGATTAAGAGACGAGTTAAAGCAACTCAAAGATGTGGAACGCATCAAAGCCTCAAGAGCGATTGCGGAAGCAAGAGATAAAGGCGATTTGAGTGAAAATGCAGAATACGATGCTGCCAAAGAAGCACAAGGCATGCTAGAAATGCGCATTGCAAAACTTGAAGACACCATGGCTGGCGCCCGTTTGATAGATGAATCTCAACTCGATGCTTCCAAAGCATTGGTGCTGTCTAAAGTGAAAATAAAAAATCAGTCTAACGGAATGGAATTAGACTACCTTCTTGTGGCGGACGGTGAAGCAGATTTGGCTGCAGGAAAAATCTCTGTAAATTCACCAATCGGAAAAGGATTGTTAGGAAAAAGCGTTGGAGATATTGCTGAAATACAGGTCCCTAATGGTATTTTGAAATTTGAAATCATGAATATTTCAAGATAAATTAATTCTTATAAGTAGCCCATGAGTTCGATTTTCACCAAAATAGTTAACAAAGAAATACCCTGTTATAAGGTCGCTGAAACGGCCAAATTTTTAGCATTCTTGGATGTTAATCCCAATGCCAAAGGTCATACGCTTTGTATTCCAAAAAAAGAAGTCAATAAGATTTTTGATTTAGATTCTTCGGACTACTTAGAATTGATGGATTTTTCAAGAACCGTTGCCCTCGCCATAGAAAAAGCAGTCGACTGCAAACGTGTTGGGATGACTGTGATTGGACTAGAAGTGCCCCACGTGCACGTACATTTGATTCCTTTAAATAGCATGGAGGATGCGCAATTCATCAAAAAAGAAATATTGCTTCCAGCAGAATTTGAAGCTCTAGCAAAAAAAATCACCTCTTTCTTATAAGCGTTTTAAACTAATTCGAAGTGTCGTGCCTTCCCCAGCCTCAGATTGAAATACTCTAATTTTTCCTTTGTGATATTCCTCAATAATTCGTTTGGAAAGAGACAATCCTAATCCCCAGCCGCGTTTTTTAGACGTATATCCTGTTTCAAAAACCTTACTAAATAATTTTTTAGAAAGCCCTTTTCCAGTGTCACTAACATCTATTAAAACCAACGCTTCTGTAGCCTGTATAGAAACCTCAATATGGCCCTCACCTTTCATGGCATCGATTCCATTCTTAACCAAATTTTCAATGGTCCAACTGTAAAGTTCGGGGTTCAAAGCGACTAAAATGTCTTCCTCTGGAGCATTCATTTTAAAGGTGATCAACTTGCTACTTCGAGATTCCAAATAGTCAAAAGACTCTTGTGTTGCCGTTACAATATTGGTAGTCTTTAATAGAGGAATTGACCCAATTTTACTAAAGCGTTCAGTAATGGTTTCTAAACGATGAATATCTTTTTCAATCTCAGCAATGTAAGCCGGATTCACAGCTTCTGATTTTAAAAGTTCGGTCCAGCCTATAAGCGAAGACAACGGCGTTCCAATTTGATGGGCGGTTTCCTTAGCCATTCCCGTCCAAAGTTTATTTTGAGAAGCCGTTCTTGAACTCTTATAATAAAAATAGACAATCCCACTAAATAACAAAAAAATCAAGACAAGTGCAAAGGGATAATACTTCAGTTTGTTCAGTAAATCAGAATTCCCATAGTAGATCGTCGAGAGTGTTTCGCCTTCATAAATAAATTCAATAGGAGTGTTTTCGTTGCTAAATTTTAAGCTTAAACTTTTGAGATATTCTTGATTATTATCAGACAGTTGTTGAATATTTTTAGATTGAAAACTACCCTCAGAATTTTCAATAATCATCGGAGTCGTGGTATTGCTTTGAATTATTTTTAAAGGAAAATCACTTATATTTCCGTTGAGGTCAATAATCTTTCCAAGCTCGTTTTGTGCTTCAGAAAAATTCTCCATTTTGATGCGCTCTTCTTCCTTGAATTTTTGAAAAAAGCGATAGGTATTCCATAAAATCAATGAAATAATTAGGAATGAAATGGCAATCGTTACCCAGCGTAAAACATGTTGTTTTGATGAAATTTTCATTGGTATATTTTTTTCAATTCTAAATATAATGTATTTATCGTGAATTTATTGTTTTATATTATCGCTTTCTACTTTTAGTTAGACTCATAATTTGTTAAATTTGTATATATTTAAAAAATTCTTTACATTAATCGTCAATTTTAAAAATAAAAATGGAAATACAAGGAAAAATCAAACTTATCGGAGAAACACAATCTATTGGTTCTAATGGATTTAGAAAACGTGAATTGGTTGTCACTACAGAAGAACAATATCCACAACACATTATGGTGGAATTTGTTCAAGACAAAACAGATCTTTTAGATAGCTACCAAGTTGGACAGCAAATAAAAGTAGGGATCAACTTACGTGGAAGAGAGTGGATCAACCCACAAGGCGAAGCAAAGTATTTTAATGCGATTCAAGGATGGCGTATTGATAATTTACAGCAAGCTGCTCCTGCCAATGCCGCAGCTGTAGCACCTGCACAAGCTTTTGAGCCTGCAACAGATTTGACAGCAGACGAGCCAAACGATTTGCCGTTTTAACAAACGTTAAAACAAGGAACACTTCAATATAAAAATGTATGAAGTGGCTAAATGAAACCATAGAATTTCCACCATTGACAGAAGCAAATTTAGAAGGGCTTTTGGCAGTTGGTGGTGATTTGTCTCCAGAACGCGTCCTGTTCGCTTATCAAAATGGAATTTTTCCTTGGTATGAATCGGATCAACCCATATTGTGGTGGGCGCCAGATCCTCGTTTTGTGCTATACCCTCATAAGCTGAAGGTTTCGAAAAGCACGAAACAAATTTTGAAAAATCAATCTTTTGAAATTACTGTAAACCGTAATTTTAAAGAAGTTATCCAAGCTTGTGCCAAAGTAAAACGAGAAGCGCAATCCGGCACATGGATTACAGATAAAATGATTGAGACTTATTGTGAATTACACCAAAGAGGGATTGCGAAATCTGTGGAGGTGTGGCAAAACAAAAAATTGGTAGGCGGGTTGTATGGTGTTGAATTGAATGACACAATTTTTTGTGGAGAAAGTATGTTTAGTTATGTGAGTAATGCTAGTAAAATTGGGTTTACAAGCTTTGTTCAAAACTCAAAGTATAAACTTATTGACTGCCAGTTGCATACCAATCATCTTGAAAGTTTAGGTGCAGAGTCTATTTCAAGAATAGAATTTATGAAGTATTTAAAACCTCAAATACTATTAAATAAATAATTAAAATTAATTTGCTTATGCTCACTCAAAAAGATTTTGAATCATATTCGGGAATAAAATCGTTTAAAAAGACCATAAAGTCTAAAATTACGAAATCAAACTATGGGTCGCTTATTGAAACCATCGACTACGAGTCAGAACTGTTAAAGCTTCAAGCCGAATTGGTTGAATTACAACAATGGACTGCCAAGCACAAAAAACGTGTTTGTGTGCTATTTGAAGGACGGGATGCTGCTGGAAAAGGAGGTGCCATACGTCGTTTTACCGAACACCTAAACCCCCGATCCATGCGCGTTGTAGCACTTACCAAGCCAACAAAAATTGAAAAAGGACAATGGTACTTTAGACGCTATATAAAAGAATTGCCAGACCCTGGAGAGTTGGTGTTTTTTGACCGAAGCTGGTACAACCGTGCGGTGGTGGAACCTGTGATGGATTTTTGTGGAGAAGAACAATATAAAAAATTCATGTTGCAAGTGCCTGAATTTGAACACATGCTTTATGAAGATGGCGTGATTATCATCAAATTTTGGTTTTCAATTTCAAAAGAAGAGCAAGAAAGACGCTTCAATTCTAGATTAAAAAACCCTTTAAAGCAGTGGAAATTTAGCCCCGTTGATAAAGAAGGACAGAACAGATGGGACAAATACACCTTTTACAAAGAACAGATGTTCAGTAAAACACACACCTCAATTAGTCCCTGGATTATTATAAAAACGAACAACAAAAAACAAGCGCGCTTGGAAAGTATACGACACGTCTTATCTCATTTTGATTACGACCGAAAAGGAATCTCACATACCACGGTACTTCCCGATCCAAATGTTGTGCAACGCTATCACAGAATGATCACTCAAATCGATTAGTTATGGAAGAGTTAACACCAAGAAATTTAAAAAGACTGAATAGTAAACGGGGACTTCAATTGTTTCTGAGTGAGGATGATATGACGATTCCCAAAGCGTTACGGATTTTGAATCACGAATCCAAATTAGAACGACTCCAAGAAGAATTGATCAAACTCCAACAATGGGTGGAGGCTGAAGGCGAAAAATTAGTTGTTATTTTTGAAGGTCGAGATGCTGCTGGAAAAGGCGGCGCAATTCGACGGATCACTCAACATTTAAATCCTAGAGAATTAAATGTAGTCGCCCTTTCAAAGCCAACCGATGAAGAAAAAAGTCAATGGTATTTTCAACGTTATATCAAAAACTTACCCCGTAATGGTCAAATCACTTTCTTTGATAGAAGTTGGTACAACCGTGCAGTGGTAGAACCCGTCAATGGATTTTGTACACAAAAGGAATATGAGGTATTTATGAATCAGGTGAACCAATTCGAAAAAATGATTATCGATTCTGGAATTCGGGTTGTAAAATTTTATTTCTCTATTTCTAAAGATGAGCAATCAAGACGTTTTGAAGATATCAAATCGAGCCCTGTTAAAAAATGGAAATTCAGTAAAGTGGATGAATCGGCTCTAGAACTTTGGGACGATTATACGTCGTATAAAGCCAGAATGTTTGAGGAAACAGATACTGAAATAGCTCCTTGGATTATCATTAGAGCCAATAGAAAAAGTAGAGCGAGAGTTGAGGTTATCGAGAAGCTTTTAGAACTGATTCCTTATAATAATTAAACCTCATTATATCGGAAACAAGTTGTTTCATGATCGTTGACCATTCCCGTGGCTTGCATGTGGGCGTACACAACGGTGCTGCCTACAAACTTAAATCCACGACTTTTTAGATCTTTACTTATTTGGTCACTCAAAGGCGTATTTGGGGGTGCTTTTTTATAATCTACGACCGCATTTTTTATTGGTTTACCATCTGTGAATTTCCAGATATAGTTGCTAAAACTCCCAAACTCTTTTTGAATTTCAATAAAGGCTTGAGCATTAGAAATCGCCGCTTTTATTTTTAATTTATTTCGAATAATGCCTTTGTCTATTATTAAGGCATCAAACTTAGCAGCATCGTAGTTTGCTACTTTCGTATAGTCAAATGCATCAAAAACAGCTCTAAAATTTTCGCGTTTTCGTAGAATGGTAATCCAGCTTAAACCCGCTTGAAAAGTTTCTAAAATCAAAAACTCAAACAACTTTAGATCATCATACACAGGAACACCCCATTCCTCATCGTGATAGGCTTCATAGAGCGGGTCTCCCATACACCATCCACAACGTTGTTTTTGCTTTAACATGCCCTAAAGTTATAAAAAACTCATTTCTAAAAAGAATGAAAAACGAATTAAATTTAATTTTTCTCTAAATCCGAACCTTTGTAGTTTTAACTCAATTCTGAAATAAATTCATCAATTGAAATGGCTTTTTCTACGGAGAAGTCTCCGATTTTAGTACGACGAAGTGCAGATAAATGTGCCCCTGATTCCAGTGCTTTCCCAAAGTCATAGGCCAATGAACGGATGTAAGTTCCTTTGCTACAGCTGACGCTAAAGTCCACTGTTAGGCCCTCTATTTTTGTAATTTCAAACGCATTAATCATAACTTTTCGAGAGTCAATTTTCACAGCTTCTCCAGCGCGCGCAAATTCGTACAAACGTTTGCCTTCTTTTTTTAAGGCAGAAAAAACAGGTGGAAATTGATCAATCTCCCCTATAAATTTTTTGGTGGTTTCATGAATTAATTCAGGCGTAATATGTGCTGTTGGAAACTCCTGATCGATTGCTGTTTCAAGATCATAGGAAGGCGTAGTACTGCCCAAAACAAATGTGCCCGTATAGGTTTTGATTTGCCCTTGAAAAGTGTCGATTTGCTTTGTCATTTTGCCAGTACAAATCACTAAGAGTCCGGTTGCTAACGGATCTAAAGTCCCTGCATGGCCTACTTTAATTTTTTTTAAATTGAAAGCTTGACGAATGTGCCAACGTAATTTATTAACCACTTGAAAGGACGTCCATTCTAAGGGTTTGTCGATCAACAATAGTTGTCCGTCTAAATAATCTTGAACCGTTTTCATTTTGAATTAAAGTGTTATGATAATGGCTAAAATACCGACGATGCAACAGTAATACGCAAAGTATTTTAATTGACTATTTTTAACCAAACGAATCATTAAGGTACAGGCAAAAAGTCCTGCGACAAAGGCCGCTATAAACCCTGCGGACAGGCTGCCAAAATTATCAGCATTATAACTCAAATCACCACTGATAAGGTCTTTTGCTATTTTCCCAAAAATAAGTGGTATCACCATTAGAAATGAAAAGCGTGCCGCTTTTGATTTGTCATTCCCCAGCAATACTGAAGTTGAAATGGTTGCCCCCGAGCGTGAAATCCCTGGAAGCATCGCAATGGCTTGTGAAATTCCAATGATAAAAGCATCCCAAAACCCTACTTTTTTATCGGTTGTTTTAGCTCGATCTGCCATAAATAATAACAAAGCCGTCACGATCAGCATGACCCCAACAAGTAGGATATTACTCCCAAAAAGCGCTTCTAACTCCTCTTCAAACAGGATGCCGACGAATCCAGCAGGCAGCATGGAAATCATTATTTTTACAATAAACTGCGTCTCCTCATTCCATTCAAACTTGAACAAAGCCACAAGCATGGTAACAATGTCTTTTCTAAATATAATTAAGGTACTCAACGCCGTTGCAAAGTGGAGTACTACCGTAAAAATTAAACTGTCTTCGGGGATGGAGTCATCGCCCAATAGGGCTTTTCCAATTTCTAAATGCCCACTAGAGGATACTGGTAAAAACTCGGTAAGTCCTTGTATAATTCCTAATAAAATACTGTCAAAAAGATCCATTTATTTTTTGAAATTTTTAAGGATGGCATAAATCTGGATTCCAAATCCTATTAAAATAAGCGTTGGTGCCACTCGTATTCTTTGAGAGTTAAAGATTTCAGGATTAAACACATTTGGATCATCGGAACCGCCGCCCGCCATCAGGATAAATCCCAAAGCGATAAACCCAAGACCAATAAACATCCATTTGTAATTTTGTCTTTCAAAAATAAAATTCTTCTTTGTGGTTTCTTTTCGTTTTTGTTCTCCCATAATTAATTAAATTTTGTGAATGTACTAGTGTTCATTAAAACTAAAAAAAGTAGTTTAAATTGTTTTTGACAGTGGGGTCTATTAATAATAAAGTTGATCGGTTTTTAGATTTAAAAAACGTTGTGTTGCGAAAAAGGTGCTCCACCAAGTAATTAAAATTCCAACTATAAAGATGGAGCCAAACAAAGCACCAATAAACAATTGATTTTGAATCAAATCAAATTCAGGAAATGATTTATCCACATAATAGACGACTGCTCCCATACCAATAAGAGCTAAAAGTGAGCCGATAACTCCAAGCCGAATACTGCGCCAAATAAAAGGTCGGCGGATAAATTTTTTGGTCGCGCCCACCATTTGCATGGTCTTGATTGAAAAGCGTTTGGAATTCACTGCCAAACGAATGGAGCTACTTATTAAGAGTACTGCAATTCCCGTAAAAATTCCGCTGATGATTAAAATCCATAAACTCAAACGTTTTACATTGCTATTCATTAAAGACACAAGGTCTTTGTCATATTTAATATCTTCGACAAAGTTTTTTTTCATTGTGCTTTCTGTGATGCTGTCCAAGCGACGGGCGGTCACAAAGTCGGCTTTGAGGTTCACTTCAATCGAATTTTTCAAAGGATTGTAACCAACATCGTCTAAAAAATCTTCCCCATATTCTAATTTCATAAAATCCGCTGCAGACTCTTTTGAAATAAATTTTGTCTGTTTTACGTAGTCTGAAAATGCCAAACTTTTTTCGAGCTGTTTTATTTCAACTTCTTTAGAAGAGTCTTCTAAGTAGATGGTCAAAATGACCTGTTCTTTAAAATTATCAGAAACCGATTTTGCGTTGATCACCAACAACCCTAGGATTCCCAATAAAAATAGGACCAAAGCAATGCTAAGCACGACCGAAAAATAGGACGAAATTAAACGGCGTTTCTGATGTTTTTCAAAAGATGAACTCATAGCAAATGTCTTACGAATGTAAAAGTATAAAAAAACTTACTTAAATGGCTAGTAATTCCCTGAAAACAAATTAACATTTGCCTGCAGAGGTGTTTCGGGAAGCATAGTTTTTTACTTGCCAAATAAACCGTAAATTTGCGCCTATTAATGACGTTTATATGATGTACAATTTCAATGAAATTGAGGCCAAATGGCAAAAATACTGGGCAGAAAATAAAACTTTTCAAGCCGATAACCATTCCACGAAACCCAAATATTATGTCTTAGACATGTTTCCTTACCCTAGTGGTGCAGGGCTTCATGTGGGGCATCCCCTTGGTTATATTGCGTCTGATATTTACGCGCGCTACAAACGCCATAAAGGGTTCAATGTATTGCATCCGCAAGGGTATGATAGTTTCGGGTTGCCCGCAGAACAGTATGCCATCCAAACGGGGCAACACCCAGCGGTGACTACCGAAGCAAATATAAAAACCTACCGAAGACAACTCGATCAAATGGGCTTTTCGTTTGATTGGTCAAGAGAAGTGCGAACATCTTCACCAGATTATTACAAATGGACCCAATGGATTTTTATCCAATTGTTTAATTCTTGGTATGATAATTCATCCAATAAAGCACAATCTATTGAGACACTAGAAACGTTATTTTCTACTCAAGGAAATGCAACAGTGGACGCCGTCTGTGATGAAGGGATCGAAGCGTTTAAGGCTGAAGAGTGGAATGCCTTTTCGTCGGAACGTCAACAACAAATTTTATTACAATACAGATTAACATATTTAGCAGAAACAGAAGTGAACTGGTGTCCAGAATTGGGAACCGTTTTAGCGAATGACGAAATCGTCAACGGCGTTTCCGAACGTGGTGGTTATCCTGTCATCCGAAAAAAAATGACCCAATGGAGCATGCGAATTTCAGCCTATGCCGAGCGTCTTTTACAGGGGTTGAACACCATCGATTGGACGGATGCTTTGAAAGAAAGTCAGCGAAATTGGATTGGAAAATCAGTAGGTGCTTCTGTGGTGTTTAACCTTAAAGAACACGCTTCAACGATTGAAGTGTTTACCACACGACCCGACACCATTTATGGCGTGTCGTTTATGACGCTTGCGCCTGAGCACGAATTGGTGAATCAGATTACCACCCCCGCTCAAAAATCAGCAGTGGACGCCTATGTGTTGGCAACTGCCAAACGCAGCGAACGCGATCGAATGGCAGATGTAAAAACCATTTCAGGTGTATTTACAGGAGCTTATGCCGAGCATCCCTTGACAAAAAAACCCGTTCCTGTTTGGGTAGGCGATTATGTTTTGGCAGGTTACGGAACAGGTGCTGTGATGTCAGTGCCCTGTGGAGACCAGCGCGATTATGATTTCGCGAAACATTTCAACATAGAAATTCCAAATATTTTTGAAGGCGTTGACATCAGTGAAGAAGCCTATACCGATAAAGCCAAGGCGATTATTGCTAACAGCGATTTTCTAAATGGACTCGAATATAAAGATGCCTCTAAAAAAGCCATTGAAACCTTAGAAGCAAAACAACATGGTTTAGGAAAAACAAATTACAGACTCCGAGATGCGGTATTTTCCAGACAGCGGTATTGGGGCGAACCCTTTCCTGTGTATTACGTGAATGGATTGCCACAAATGATTGCTGCAGAACATTTGCCAATCAGTTTGCCAGAAGTTGAAAAATATTTACCAACCGAAGAAGGCGAGCCGCCATTAGGTCGTGCCGATGTTTGGGCGTGGGACACCACTCTGAACAGTGTTGTAGCAAACAGTCAAATAGACCATCAAACCATCTTTCCATTAGAACTCAATACAATGCCTGGATGGGCGGGAAGTTCTTGGTATTTCAACAGGTATATGGACGCGCATAATTCCAACGAATTCGCAAGCTCTAAAGCTTTGAATTACTGGAAAGAAGTGGATTTGTATATAGGAGGTAGCGAGCATGCAACCGGACATTTGCTCTATGCGCGTTTTTGGCAAAAATTCCTGTTTGATTTAGGCGTTGTGCCTGTGGATGAGTTTGCTAAAAAACTGATCAATCAGGGAATGATTTTGGGAACGAGTGCGTTTGTAGGAAGAGTCGAAGGAACCAATACGTTTATGTCTGTAGATCAAATTACCACCGAATCTATTCAGTGGATTCATGCAGATGTATCTTTTGTAAATGCATCGGATGAATTAGATATAGAGGCGTTTAAATCTTGGAGAGAAGAGTTTAAAAATGCAGAGTTTATCTCGGACAGTGAAGGCCTTTTTAAAGTAAAAAGAGAGGTCGAAAAAATGTCTAAATCCAAATACAATGTCGTCAACCCCGATGCGATTTGCGAACAGTATGGCGCCGACTCCCTCCGTTTATACGAAATGTTTTTAGGGCCATTAGAACAATACAAACCGTGGAATACGTCTGGAATAACAGGCGTTCATAATTTTCTAAAAAAATTATGGAAACTATATATTAGTCAAGAAGGACTTAAAATCACAGAGATGGAGCCTTCAAAGGAGGATTTAAAAACCCTTCATAAAACCATTAAAAAAGTCACCGAAGACATCGAGAACTTCTCGTTTAACACCTCGGTCTCAACCTTTATGATTGCCGTGAATGAGCTCACCGCTCAAGGCTGTGTATCCAAAGAAATTTTGGAACCGCTATTGGTATTGATCGCGCCGTATGCACCACATATTGCAGAAGAATTATGGGCGCAGTTGGGACATTCAGAATCGATCACAACGGCTGAGTTTCCAGAATTTGACGCCAGTCACCTAGTGGAAAGCACTAAAGCCTATCCCATTTCCTTCAATGGTAAAATGCGATTTACGATCGAATTGTCATTGGATTTAAGCAAAGAGGACATAGAAACGGCTGTGATGGGGGACGAGAAAACCCTCGTACAATTAGATGGGCGCGTTCCGAAAAAAGTGATTGTTGTACCCGGTAAAATTGTAAACATTGTTGGATAATATAGATTCTATCGAAGTCATAGGGCTCATCGCAGCTTGCTTGACCACCTACGCGTTTTTGCCTCAAGTTTATAAAACGTGGAAAACAAAAGATGTATCAGGCTTTTCATTGCCTACCTTTTCTTTGTTTTTTATAGGCATTGTATTTTGGTTGGTGTATGGGGTTTTAAAAGACAGCCTGTCAATGATATTGGCAAATACGATTACTTTGGTGTCGTCATTTACCCTGTTGGTTTTTATTTATAAATTCAGAAAACGTTAAAATATATTGTCAATTTTTCAGTTTTAAAAATTGGTATTATTTTTGAGGACTTAATAAAAATAAACCTAAAACAAATATTATGGGAACCTACTATCTTATTCTTGGAGCCATTGCTTTAGTGAGCTGGCTTGTGAGTTCAACCTTAAAACGCAAATTTGCAACCTATTCAAAAATCCATTTACGCAACGGGATGAGTGGTGCTGAAATTGCTGAAAAAATGCTTTTAGATCATGGTATTAAAGATGTAAAAGTCGTCTCAACAGCGGGTCGCCTCACAGATCATTACAACCCCAGAGATAAAACAGTCAACCTAAGTGAAGCCGTTTATAACGAACGAAATGCTGCCGCTGCCGCAGTTGCTGCTCACGAATGTGGTCATGCAGTACAACATGCTCAAGCCTACAGTTGGTTACAATTGCGCTCAACTCTTGTGCCTGCTGTGAATATTTCCTCAAAATTATCCATGTGGTTGATTATCGGAGGTCTAATTTTAGGCTTTGGAGCGGGTGTTGGCTTGGGCTATTGGGTGGTTGTTTTGGGCTTTGTGTTGATGGCGGTTGCCACAGCGTTTAGTTTTGTTACCTTACCCGTAGAATACGATGCGAGTAACCGTGCATTGGCATGGTTGAAAAATAAACACATGTTGTCTCAAGAAGAATTTAAGGGCGCCGAAGATGCACTCAAGTGGGCGGCACGAACCTATTTAGTAGCAGCATTGGGATCGCTTGCAACTTTAGTGTATTGGGGTTTACAAATTTTTGGAAGCGACTAGTTATATTTTAATTTGGCGATCAATTTGTTGATCTAACGAAATAAAGGTTTCTGTTCTTGAAACTCCTGAAATCGGTTGAATTTGTTTGTTTAAAACTGACATTAGGTGCTCATTGTCTTTACATAGAATTTTGATTAATACACTCCAATTTCCAGTGGTGTAATGGCATTCTATGACTTCAGAAATTCTTTTGAGCTGCTTGACAGCGTCTGAGTTATTTTTGGCTTTGTCTAAAAACACACCCACAAATGCCATGGTTGTATAGCCTAAAACTTTTGGATTCAACACAAACTTAGAACCTGCAATAAGTCCAGAGCTTTCTAATTTCCGCAGCCGTTGGTGAATGGCAGCACCTGAAATCCCAATAGAACGTGAAATTTCTAGCACAGGAGTTCTTGCATCTTTCATCAGTGCTCTTAGAATTGTTTTGTCAATACCGTCAATTTCTAGGGTTTTATTCATTTTTTACTCGAATTACTATTTTATAAACCAAAAGTATTCAAATTATTTCAATTTATAACTAAATTATTCATTTAAGGGGTTATATCCTAGGTATTCACTCTCTTTTTCGTTAAATATGACACCAAATTCTTTTAACTCATTTAATACAGGGGTGTAGAATTCTTTTTTAGTAGGTATTTGAACGCCATAGCTTTGTATTTTGTTGTTTAATATAGCTAAAGTAGCTATTGCAACGGGCAATCCTACGGTTTTTGCCATCGCAGTAAATGTTTGGTCTTCGCCAGTACAGACCATTGTTGCATCAATTTGATGTTTTTTACCATCCAATTCATAACCAAACTTGTGATACATCACAATCATGTCTTTGTCTTCTGGACTCAACGTCCAACTGTCTAAAAGTATTTTTTGAAGAATTTGTGCGGGCGTGGCATTTTTCAATACCACTTTTTTATTGGCATTAAAGACATCCAGTTCTTCTAGTTTCTCCCATACAATATCATCCTGATCAATTTTTAATTGATACCTTAATTTTAATTCTACAGAATCTGTAGGACTGTAAGGCAAAAACGAATTCACAAAACTTCGGTAGCTCATGTTTTCGCTATCTGCAATCGTATAGCTGTCATCCGTCATTCCAAGAACTACAAAAATTTGCCAAGCCCTGCTAAAACCAACCCGTCGAACCGTTCCTCTGTACAATGTCTTGATGTCTTCCAATCCATATACCTCTTGATATTTAAGCGAATCTCTATTGGCATAGGCCTCAAAGCGTCCGTAACCTTCTACTTCCAAAAACTCCGTACGCCTAAACAAGCGGTGGTAAGGGATGTATTTAAACTTTCCTTCTTGAAGGAACTTTGCAGCACCGCCTTGTCCCGCCAATACCACATTGCGAGGATTCCAAGTAAATTTATAATTCCAAAGGTTTGTGTCACTTTCAGGGGCCATCAAGCCTCCTGTAAAAGATTCAAAAAGAAGCATCTTTCCACCAGCCGCTCTAATGCGATCGATCACCTGCATTGCACTCATGTGATCAACCCCAGGGTCCAATCCAATCTCATTTAGAAATATTAAATTTTTAGCTTTTGCTTCTGTATCCAATGCCTTCATTTCTTCACTGACATAAGATGCTGTTACCAGATGTTTCCCGAATGCTAAGCAATCTTTTGCGACCTCTATATGAAATCTAGCAGGCAACATAGATACCACGATATCTGCATTTTGAACCGCCTTTTCGCGCGCGGCTTTGTCAAAAATATCAAGCTTAAGTGCGTTTGCATTGGCGTGGTTTCCAATCAATTTATCAGCATTTGAGATTACTAAATCACCAATGGTGATGTTTAAATTTTCTGAAATCGATTTATCTAAAAAATATTTTATAAGGTAAGATGCAGACTTGCCTGCTCCGATGATTAAAATGTTTCGCATATTGATGATAGATTCTTACTTTTGTGATTAGTTTGACGACTAAAGTAGAAAATATAATACTTTATAAAACAAAATGGACAGAAAAATATTTTTATTAGCGTGTGCTACAGGAGGACTTGGCGTTGTTTTAGGTGCTTTTGCCACGCATGGTTTGAAACCCTTGCTTAGTATTTCAGCATTTGAGAGCCTTAATACAGGCATTCGCTATCAAATGTACCATGCTTTTTTGTTGTTTTTTATTGGCATCACCACGCAGATCAAACCCAAACAAAAATCGATTTTGTTTAAACTCATTCTCATTGGTGTTTTGTTGTTTTCGGGTTCTATATATTTATTAGCGACCAATGATTTGACTTCCTTTAATTTTAAAGTTATTGGATTCATCACGCCTGTTGGAGGATTGTTTTTGATCACTTCATGGGTGCTTTTATTCAACTATTTTTTAAAAAAAAATAGTTTGTGAGAATTATTAGTAGTCCTTTTAAAATTATACAGTTCACGAAATTTTGTTTAAAAACAAATACAAAAAAAAGGCTGCCTTTTCGGACAGCCTTTTAATAAAAATAAATATAGGATTGCTTCTACAGAACAACTAACTTCTTCGTCACGGTTTTATTATCATCTTCAAGAGCGATGAACCTCATGGTATAAATACCAGTGGCTAAATTCAATTCAAGTGTACCTTTCCCTGAATTATCAGTAATGACTTTAGAAAGGTTCGTTTTTTGCCCAGTTATGGTATAAGCTTCAATTTTTAAATCTCCAATTCCTTTAGGATAAGTAAAATTAACAATCGTACTTGATGTCGGGTTTGGAAAGAATCGATATGAAAATTCACTATCAAATTCACCTTCAGGCGATTTATTAGATAAATTTTCTAAGGAATAAGCACCTCTATTTGAACTAGAACTTGATCTTTCACCAACAGTAGCTGTTAACCCGTTAACATAGAAGGTTTGTTTCCAGCTCGTGTAGTCTCGAGAAATAGCATCCATTAAAGAATACCCACTCTTGTAGTTTGACACAGATTTTGAAATTGCATATCGGTTGTTTCCATCTGGATTTATAGTTAGCATATAGTAACCATTGCTCTTTGGGAAAATTGAAAAAGTTTTTTCTTTATTATCTGTAATAGGGCCCTGTTTTAGATATTTAGTATTGTCTGCAGCGTTGATTTTTAGATATTTTTTTGATCTCTGTGATTTGATATAGAACTCATTTTCAAAATACACACCATATTGCCTAAGATTATAAGTATGGGTTTTATAATTATTTATAGGCTCTAGATCAAATTTTTGATTACTACCTCCATGCCAACTATATGTAATAATTGGAGCTTCATCACTCCACGAACCTCCAAAAACATCAAAGTATCTATAGTCATCCATACATTTTATATAATATGAGCCGTTTACGGCAAAATGTGATCCTGAAGCCCAATGGCTAAAATACTTAGCGTAAGGGTTTACTTTTGCTTTTAAAATTGAGACGGAGGATGTTCTTAGCTGTTCAGCAGTGAGCCCTTTTAAAGTTTCTCCTATAGAGCGTAGTTTTGATTTATCTTCATCAAAGAAAAAAGCCCACAAAACACTCGGATTATTATAGATGTCTTGATATACCCAGTTTTTAAAAGATTGCTCAGGAATATCAATTATTTGTGATGGAGTTTTACGATTTGATTTAAAACCGTTTATCGAAGTTTGAAAATGACTCTTTCGGTTGTCTAAGGAAGAATATATCAACCCCTTTTGAACTAAATCTGCAGTTCCCTCAATCCAAGCGATAGAAACATCTGGATGATACCCTCCAGCTTTTATGAATTTACCATCCAAAAAATGCCAAAATTCATGTCCTGCATTCCAAGTTGCCCATTGCCCATCAAGATCAAATCCATAAAAGAATAAATTGGCGGTATTATTTACAACACTAGGATCGCCTTCTAGGAAAAGCCCTCCATTTTTTGTGCTGATTCCAAAAAGAATACCAGCATGTTCACTATAATCGGCTTTGCTTTTGTGTACCCATACATTAAGTCTTGTGGTTCTGTCACCTGTAGCAGGGGTTAATTGGTTTTCCGCCCCAAAGATTTCTTTAAATATCCCCCAAGTCTTTAACAATTCTGTTTCTACCTGTACCAATTGTGCAGATGAGACGTTGCCTAATAGTTTTATGGTTATTTGATTATTATAGATGGTAAATTCTCGTGTTCTATAATAGAGAGAGCGCTCGATATTATCTTTCCAGTCACCAATGTCAAGGTCACTTTGATAATCAATAACACTGGATGACTTACCATAAATAGTTAGATATGAACTAGCGTTGTATATTCTATTCAAATTCATTAGCATAGTTTTTGCCTTCGTATAAAATTTGTTGTTTTTATCTTTCAAATAACGTCCTACTTCTGATATCGCATTGAGCAAATAAATACCACCCTTTAGTTTATTTCCTATATATTCAGCTTGGCTATATTGATATATATTTTGGTTAATGAAAAATTCAAATGCACTACAAAGATTATTAGTGTTGTCAACGTAACTTTCTGCTAAAATAAGTTTCTTATAATGTTCATAATGCCATGTTTGTGTTTTTAATAACAAGAGTTGAGCTTTATTACTTTTAGTAGAGGATGTGTAGTTGGATAGTTTTGACAGTTTATAAACGATTTTTGCTACAGTTTTACCAATATATGCATGTTGATTGTTATTCAAGTTTGAGAATCTATTTGTAAAACCACCATTGTTTAACTCTATAAATTCGGCTAAGAAGGTCAAAAGATCATTACTAGGTTCTGCCAATGCAGTTGTTGTGTTGAAATCCCAATTTATGAAGCTATAATAGTTGTCAGCTAAAGTTTTATAAAGTAAAGAAGATAACTTGGTTTTTAGAGTTACCTCATTCGGAGAGGTAACCTCATCATTGTAAAAAGAATAGGAGTCATAAAAATTGATATAACTACCAGCCCTCAAATAATAGACCAAACTAAGCATTTTTTTTAACTTGGCTGTTTCCCCCGGTGTCCAGCCAGTTGCCAAAGTTTTTAGTCTATCCGCTATATAATACATGTTTTTAGCTTTGTAAAATGAGCGCTTAGCATAATCATAGCCACTACTTAAATCAGCTCTATAAAAACAACTCTCATCCTGTGATTTAATTATTTGATTATATAGCGAATTGGAAGTATACAGGTAAACGGATAGGATGTTAAACCCACAACTACTTGCGGAATTGACATTAGAGCTCCTTGTTAATCCTTGGGAAGCACTGTTTAAACTGCTAATTGGAGGACTATCATTAATAGGGTAGTCAAATTGACATTCTGTGAAAGAAGTCGTGGTTTCGCCCCCAGGTCCTTCTACAGATTCTCTTTGGGCATTGATTAGTCCAGTCACACCAAAAATTAATGCTACTAAAACTAATCTCTTAATTGAAATTTGTGGTTTCATAAGTAATGTTTTTAAATATTAGTTGAAATAATAGGAAGAAAATTATTAAGGTCTAATTTTCATTTTCCTCAAATTATTATGGTTGCCCAACAATTTAAAGTAAATACGTTGCGTTATTGCATAATAATTAAATCGATGTATAGTCGATTTTAGGTCGGTTTTTTTAATATTATCACAATTACCTAACAATTTAAAGTACAACTGTAGACTTATGATAATTAAATCAATTTTAAAGTATAATTGATTTGGGTCTGTAAATTAAGCGGTGTTTAATACGCCAATCATGAAGGTCTAGCATCCTCATGATTAATTACTTAGCTAGTGTCAACATGCAAATCTAATGTTAAATTAAGCATCACATCAATAGTATATTGCCTTATAATAGTATAATATTATCCAATATACTTTAAATTGCTTTATGTTACAATTTTATAATTTTAACACTTCTTTGACAGTCATTTAATATTATTCAATACTTTTGTAGGATTAAATAATTTTGATATTCATGACACAACCACCACCTGCTACGAAAACGATTTCGTTAAACCCCTACGGTATAACGTCCTCAAAAGCACATTACCAACTATCCCCAAATCAACTTCACGCTCTTACAATTGCAAAAAAACAAGGCCTTGAATCCAGTTCAGGCGCCTTGGCAATCCAAACGGGCGAGTTTACAGGACGCTCCCCAAAAGACCGATTCATTGTTAAAGATGCCATTACCAAAGAGCGCATTTGGTGGGGAGATGTAAATATTCCATTCGCACCAGATGACTTTGACGCCCTCTATGCTAAAGTGACCAGTTATCTTTCTGGAAAAGAAATTTTTGTACGTGATAGTTACGCTTGCTCGGACCCTGCATACCGCACCAATATTCGAGTGATTAACGAATATCCTTGGAGTAATTATTTTGCCTATAATATGTTTTTAAGACCGACGGATTCTGAATTGAAAGATTTTGATCCGGAGTGGACGGTCATCAATTCCCCTGGTTTTATGGCGGATCCCAACAAGGACAGAACCCGTCAGCATAATTTTGCCATATTAAATTTTACAAAAAAAATAGCCCTTATTGGCGGTACTGGATATACAGGCGAAATCAAAAAAGGTATTTTTTCGGCTTTAAATTTTATACTTCCAGTATTCAAAAACACACTGCCCATGCATTGCAGTGCCAATGTTGGGAAAGACGGCGATACCTCCATCTTTTTTGGACTTTCAGGAACGGGAAAAACAACACTTTCTACCGACCATCACCGTCATTTAATTGGCGATGACGAACATGGCTGGACCAGTGAAAACACCATTTTTAACTTTGAAGGCGGTTGTTATGCTAAGGTCATAAATCTCTCTAGAGATAATGAACCTGAAATTTTCGATGCGATTAAAAAGGGTGCCATTTTAGAAAATGTTGTGATGGATGCGAACGGCAAGGTTGATTATTCAGACACCACCATTACTCAAAATACACGGGTAAGTTATCCGCTTGATTTTATCGATAATATTCAGCCCAATTCGATTGGCAAAAATCCTAAAAACATATTTTTCCTTACCGCCGATGCGTTTGGCGTGTTGCCTCCCATCTCTAAATTGACGCCTGGTCAAGCGGCTTATCACTTTATATCGGGTTATACCGCTAAAGTAGCAGGCACCGAGGCGGGGATTACGGAACCTGTTCCTAGTTTTTCTGCCTGTTTTGGAGCGCCTTTTATGCCTTTACATCCCACTAAATACGCTGAAATGTTGAGTGCCAAAATGAAAGCAACCGGCGTCAATGTTTGGTTGGTAAACACTGGATGGACTGGCGGCCCTTATGGTATTGGAACGCGCATGAAATTATCATTCACCCGTGCCATGATCAATGCAGCGATGGATGGCTCTTTAGAAGCCGCAAACAAAGATAATTATCACATCCATTCCGTTTTTGGAGTGCTTCAGCCTAGAGTGTGCCCCAATGTACCAACAGAAGTGTTGAGCCCTCGAAAAACATGGAAGAATGACGAAGGATTTTATAAAACGGCTCATAAATTAGCCGCCTCTTTTAAAACGAATTTCAAAAAATTTGAAAGCTATGCCAATGATGAAATCATGGCTGGAGGACCAAAAGTCTAATCTAATTTGGTTTTTATCTATTTAAAAAATAAAAAATTGTAATTTTAGGGTTCACAATGAACCAATGAGATATTTAGTTTTTGTCTTACTTTTCTGTTCTTTTTATTCATGTAATTATTATGAAAAAAAGAGACTCGATTCTGATACGATTTTAATGGAAGAATTAAAAACGTTCAATTGGAATGAAGTCGATCGCTACCCGAATTTTGAAAACTGTACGGATTCGATTGATTTTCAGGACAACAAAAAATGTTTTGAACAAACCATTACAACCCACATTTCTGAATATTTTAGCACCCAAAACATCATCGTAACGCAAACAGTGAGCGATACAATTACCATCGATTTGTTGGTATCCAATAGCGGTGAGATTCAAATCTCTCAAATTCAATCACAAGAATTGACCACACAACAAATTCCAGGTTTGGATTCCATTTTAGGTCGGAGTTTAAAAGGACTCCCAAAATTACACCCCGCGATTAAACGAAGTCAACAAGTGCAAACGGCATTTCAATTGCCAATAATTCTTAGAGTAGATTAATGCCAGAAGAAAAAATTATATTAGGGATTGACCCCGGAACCACGATTATGGGATTTGGATTGATTAAAGTCAAGGGAAAAACCATGGAGTTTTTACAATTGAACGAGTTACTACTTCAAAAGTACGACGATCATTATTTGAAACTCAAACTTATTTTTGAGCGTACCATTGAATTGATTGATACATTCCATCCCGACGAAATTGCGATTGAAGCTCCCTTTTTTGGTAAAAATGTTCAAAGTATGTTAAAGCTCGGAAGAGCGCAAGGCGTTGCCATGGCTGCCGGACTTTCGAGAGAAATTCCGATTACGGAGTATTCTCCTAAAAAAATCAAAATGGCTATTACTGGAAACGGAAATGCCAGTAAAGAACAAGTTGCTAAAATGCTGCAAAGCCTTTTAAGTTTAAAAGAATTGCCTAAAAACCTCGATTCAACCGATGGATTGGCGGCGGCGGTTTGTCATTTTTATAACCAAGGAAAAGTCACTGGTGGTAAAAGTTACACCGGTTGGAGTGCCTTTGTGAAGCAAAACGAAAGCAGAGTTAAAAAATAAACCCCCTATTATGGACATAGAAGCCCTCAAATATCCTATTGGAAAACCGAAGATTCCCGCCAAAATTGAACCCGCGCATATCCAAGACTGGATATTGACGATCCAACAGTTTCCTTCGTTGCTGACTAAAGAAGTGATGCAGCTTACAGACACCGAACTTTGTTATAAATACCGCCCAGAGGGTTGGACCATTCAACAAGTGGTTGGACATTGTATCGATAGCCACATGAACAGCATCATCCGTTTTAAATTGGCATTGACCGAAGACAACCCCACCATTAAACCTTATGACGAGGCTCCGTGGGCAGAGCTGTCTGACACCTTAAATTTTAGTGTTAAAAGCGCAACCACACTTTTGGCTGGAATCCATCAGCGGTGGGTGTTTTTATTAGAACAATTAGAGACCGCACAGCTAAAAAGAGCCTATCTCCATCCTGAGGGGAATGAACTGGTTACTTTGGAAGAAGGCTTAGCAATTTACGCTTGGCATTGCAATCATCATTTACAACACATTGTCAATGCGAAAGCATTCAAATATTAATTTAAAAATTTCACTTTAGTGTCTGGTATTTATATCCACATTCCGTTTTGTAAAAAAGCCTGTCACTATTGTAACTTTCATTTTTCGACGAATCAAAATTCCAAATCGGCATTTATCAAAGCGGTTTGTAAAGAGCTGATGCTCCGCAAATCGGAATACGCATCCGAAGAAATTCAATCCATTTACTTCGGAGGTGGCACTCCAACCGTGTTAGAAGTTTCGGAGCTTGACGCAATTCTTCAGACGGTTTACGAACATTACAACGTGTCTGATACGCCTGAAATCACCCTTGAAGCCAACCCAGATGATCTGGGTACAGAAAAAATAAAAGCACTTTCACAAACAAAAATCAACCGATTGAGCATCGGCATTCAATCCTTTCATGAGTCTGATTTAACAGCTATGAACAGAGCGCACAACGCTGACGAGGCTAAAAAATGTTTAGAAATTGCCACAACCTATTTTGATAATATCACCATCGATTTAATGTTTGGAATGCCCACAATGTCAGTTGCACTGTGGCGCCAAAATTTACAAACTGCTTTTGGATTTGGAATCAAACACCTGTCTTGTTACGCCCTCACCGTAGAGCCAAAGACTGCCTTGGAGCATTTTATCAATAAAGGAAGTCATCCCCCAATGGATGATGAGTTGGCAGCCAAACATTTTGAGGTTTTGCTACAAGAAACTGCCACACAAGGATTGACCCATTATGAAACCTGTAGTTTTGGACATCTCGACTATTTTTCAAGACACAATACAAGTTATTGGTTGGGGAAAACCTATATGGGTGTGGGGCCGTCGGCACATTCGTTTGATGGTGTCCAAAGAAGTTGGAATATTTCTAACAATTCCAAATACATAAAATCATTGGAAGCCGATCTGCGGCCGTATGAGTCGGAAGTTTTATCTGTTGAAAATAGATTCAACGAATACATCATGACCGGTTTGCGAACCATCTGGGGCGTTTCTCTTGAAAAAATTGAAACTGATTTTGGGGTAAAAATTAAAACTCAATTGCTTGAGAACTCAAAAAAATTCAGAGCCTCAAAAACCCTTATTTTAGAAGAGAATCATTTAAAAATCACAAGAACTGGGAAATTTCTTTCGGACGGCATTGCCTCCGATTTGTTTTTAGTGTAATTAAATTTATTAAATTTACGTAAAGCATAATTTTTTTATGAAAGCAATTATTCAAGCCAACAGCCGTACTTACACCATTTATATCGATCAGCCTTTGGATATTTCTATTCCATTTCGTGCGTCTAAAGAGAATGTAAATGCATGGTATTTGCCACCGCCTAAAATATATCCAGCCAAAGTGAAGGAATGGACTGGAAGTGTCAAAGAAGGTGCTGCGGTTAATTTTAATACCATCGAATTTAATCCGCATGCGCATGGAACGCACACCGAATGTGTGGGACATATCACTGAGGAAGTTCACACAATTAATGCCTGTTTGACTCAATTTTTGTTTGTGGCGGAAGTCATAACCGTGGTTCCAGAATCTTTAGATGGCGATTTTATTATTTCCGAAAAACAACTGCGCTATGCGATAGGCAACAAAAAAAGAGAAGCGGTGGTGATCCGAACACTTCCCAATACAACGGATAAACTGAACCGACAATACGCGCATACAAATCCGCCTTACCTTACGGAAGCCGCGGCTATTTACCTTCGTGAAAAGGGGGTGAAGCACTTATTAGTAGATACCCCAAGTGTGGATAAAGAAAAGGACGATGGACAGCTTTTGGCGCATAAAGCCTTTTGGAATGTTGACGGCGAAATGCGCATGGATGCAACGATCACGGAGCTGATTTATGTCCCGAATTCAGTGTTGGATGGGAAGTATATTTTAAATATTTTAATTGCACCCTTTGAAAATGATGCCTCGCCCAGCAAGCCAATTCTATACAAATTATACGATAAAGAAACCCCAAAACCCTGATGATACCCATTGATGCCATCCAATCCTTTTGTTTAAAAAAAGAACAATCCACCGAAGAATTTCCTTTTGATGAAAGCACCTTGGTGTATAAGGTTTTAGGAAAAATATTTGCACTGTGCCCATTGGAAGCGTGGGAGCAAGGCAAGCCCTCTATTACCTTGAAATGCGACCCCGACTATGCCGACGAACTCCGCAACGATTACGATTCCATTCACTCTGGGTTTCACACCAATAAAAGACATTGGAACACCATTTATTTGAGTAACTGCAGTTTTTCCCCTGAGTTTCTTTTTGAACTGATTGACCATAGCTATGCCATGGTGGTTAAAAATATGCCCAAAAAATTAAGCAGTCAACTCAAATCAACTTCTTAAAGTCTGAAGGACTCAGCGTTGTGACGGTTTTGAATTGCTTGTTAAAATTTGAAATATTTTTAAATCCACACTGATAGGCAACATCAAAAATTCGTAGGTCCTTGTGTTTTCGGATCAGTTTACAGGCATGCTCCACACGGATTTCTTTTAAAAATTCAAAATAGGTTTTATTGGTTACTTTTTTAAAATATTTACAAAACGAATTTTTAGTCATGGCGGCCACTTGCGCCACGGCTTCAAGAGACACCTCTTTGTCGTAATTTTCAAAGGTATATTCCAACACATCGGTCATTCTTTTTCCTTCAGTAGGGCTGTATTTTCTGTCATAAATAAGAGAGGATAAACGTTGGTGTTCTGCGGTGGATAGTATTTTCAGAAGTTCCAAAAACACCATAAACCGCTGGAGTTTGGTGGCTTTATGAATTTTAGAAAATAATTTTGATGCGATATTTGTGGACGCGATGAGTTTAAACCCATAGCTTGATTTCTCAAAAAAGGAACGCAATTCTTGGGATACTTCCAAGTCAAAAAAATCAGTTCCAAAAGAATTTTTGGTAAAAAAAAGGGATCGCATTTTTGAGATGGACGACGCCCCCACATCGGATTTAAAAACATGGGGCATAAAACCTCCAATCACAATCACATCGCCTTTTTTATAGTGGTTTATGGAATCTCCAACCACAAGTGTGCCTTCACCACGGAGGATATGACATATTTGAATTTCTTCGTGTTGGTGCAATTTTTCATAGAAAAATGGCCCTTGATCTTGTTGGTAGATGAGGGTTGATTCTTTTGTTTTGGGAATGATAAAAGAAACAATGTTCATGCTTCAAAGTAACTAAATAATATTCTAATATAGAAAGTATTTATTAAATATGGATACTATAGTATTACTAATTGATTAAAATGGTTCATATTTTTTTTAAAAAAGGAATTAATTTTATCTTCTCAAATTAATAAACAAAATAGTATGAAGACTATAAAATGGGAAGGCGTAATGCCTGCGGTGACTACCAAATTCACTAAAGATGATGCGTTGGATCTATCGATGTTCGCAACCAATATCAAAGCACAATTGGACGCCGGGGTACACGGAATTGTATTAGGCGGTACTTTAGGTGAAGCCAGTACGCTTTTGAAATCAGAAAAAAAGACCTTGATTGAAACCACTGTTGAATTGGTAAATAATAAGGTACCTGTATTAATGAATGTCGCGGAGCAATCTACCAAAGCGGCGATTCTTGCAGCGGAAGCGGCAGAACAACAAGGCGCCAATGGATTGATGCTATTGCCACCCATGCGCTATACGGCTTGTTCAAAAGAAACGGTGGCGTATATTTCTGAAGTTGCTAAAAGCACGTCTTTACCTCTCTTAATATATAACAACCCTGTCGATTATAAAATTGAAATTACCTTAGAGATGTTTGACGAGCTACTTAAACATGACAACATTCAAGCAGTGAAAGAATCGACTCGAGACATTACAAACGTGACCCGCATGATCAACCAATTTGGGGACCGTCTCAAAATCATGACGGGCGTGGATACCCTCGCTCTAGAGAGTTTAATCATGGGAGCGAACGGCTGGATTGCAGGACTTGTGTGTGCATTCCCCAAAGAAACGGTCGCCATTTATGAACTTCAAAAAGCTGGGAGAATTCAAGAAGCCATCGCCTTGTACCGTTGGTTTATGCCCTTGTTAGAGTTGGATATTAATGCTAAATTAGTGCAAAATATAAAGTTAGCAGAAGTATATACTGAAATCGGTACCGAATTTGTAAGACCTCCACGCCTCCCTTTATTTGGTGCGGAACGCACCAAAGTTCAACACATTATAGAGACGGCTTTAAAATCAAGACCAACGCTGCCAAATTATTAACGTCTAAAATTAGATTTATGGAATTAGGAAAAAATCATATTGGATTTACATATACTGCCACAGGCGGTAAAACATTCACCACATTCAACCCAAAATTAAATCAGGCCAACGACCTTACTTTTACGGAAGCGACCTCTGAAGAAATAGATGTCGCTGTTGCACTCGCAGCCGTAGCTTTCGACGCTTATAAAAATACTTCAAGCAAAGAAAGGGCTCAATTTTTAAATGCTATTGCAGAGGAAATTTTAGCTCTTGACGACACTTTAATTCAGATGTATTGTCAAGAAACAGGACTTCCAGAAGGCCGTGCAAAAGGCGAACGCGGACGTACTATATTTCAATTGCAAAGCTTTGCGAATTTAGTGTCCGAAGGGTCTTGGGTAGATGCCACTATTGATGTTGCCAATCCAGACCGAACCCCCTTTCCAAAATCAGACATCCGAAGACTGGATATTCCTTTGGGACCTGTTGTTGTGTTTGGAGCGAGTAATTTCCCGTTAGCCTATTCCACGGCTGGAGGCGACACAGCGTCTGCGCTCGCCGCAGGCTGTCCGGTCATTGTAAAATCCCATCCAATGCATGCAGGAACTGGAAGCTTGGTGGCGGAAGCCATTATTAAGGCAGCCAAAAAAACAGGCATGCCAGACGGCGTGTTTTCAAATTTAAACAGCAGCGGTATCGAAGTAGGACAGCAATTGGTGTCACACCCCAAAGTGAAAGCGGTAGGATTTACGGGCAGTATTCGTGGGGGACGTGCCTTGCTTGATTTGGCGGCACAACGTCCAGAACCGATTCCTGTATTTGCTGAAATGGGAAGTATCAATCCTGTTGTCATGCTGCATGAAGAACTCGAAAAAAACACAGCCTCTTGGGCAGAAGCCTACGCACAATCGATCTCCTTAGCAGCAGGGCAATTTTGTACGCAACCGGGGTTAATTTTAAGTTTAAAAGGGGAAGTGTTTACAAACTTCACGAATCATTTAGTAGCTGAAATTGAAAAAATAGACGCCAATTGTATGTTGCATCCTGCTATTTTTGAAGGATTTCAATCGAACAAAAACACATCTCAATCACAATCAGGACTTGAGGTTTTGACAGATGACAGCTCTTCGGAGACTCCTAATTTTGCAGGATCAAGTCTTTCACGCATTGATGGCGATGCGTTTTTAAAGAACCATATTTTACATCAAGAAGTCTTTGGGCCTTACACGCTTCTTGTAGAGTGCGAATCTTTGGCACAAATGCAAACAATCATCACAAATTTAGAAGGGCAGTTGACGGCCTCATTAATTGCGACCGAAGCAGAAGCAAAAGCCAATTTTGAAATCATTGAAGCACTTCAAAACCGTGTGGGGCGTCTAGCTTTTAACGGTGTTCCAACAGGAGTAGAAGTTTGTAATTCGATGGTGCATGGCGGGCCTTATCCAGCGTCCACAGACAGTCGTTTTTCTGCCGTTGGAGTCCACGCCATTAAGCGATGGGTGCGTCCTTTTAGCTTTCAGAATTTTCCAGACAGTTTACTTCCGGAAGCCTTAAAAGAACAAAATCCATTGGATATCAAGCAAACACGTATTTAATTTTAAATTTCAATGAGCAAAGCTGAATTCAAATGTATTGATGCCCATACTTGTGGAAACCCCGTTCGGGTGGTGACCACAGGTCATCCTCCTTTGGTAGGCGCCAATATGAGTGAAAAACGTCAGCATTTTCTCAATGAATTTGACTGGATCCGAAAAGGCTTGATGTTTGAACCCAGAGGTCATGATGTTATGAGTGGTAGTTTTTTGTATCCACCACAGGACCCTTCCAACGATGTTGCAATCTTATTTATTGAAACTTCGGGATGTTTGCCAATGTGCGGTCATGGAACGATTGGTTCCATAACAGTCGCTATTGAAGCAGGACTCATCACTCCAAAAATTCCTGGGAAGGTAAAAATGGAAGCTCCCGCGGGACTCGTGGATATTGAGTACTCACAAGTAGGAACGAAAGTAGAGTGGGTAAAAATCACAAATGTTAAAAGTTATTTAGCAAAAGAGGCCTTGAGTATCGAAGATCCAAATTTAGGCCTTTTGGCTTTTGATGTGGCGTATGGGGGGAATTTTTATGCCATTGTGGACCCTCAAGAAAATTTTTCGGGCGTTCAAGATTTTACGGCTTCAGAACTGATTGGAATTTCTCAAAAATTACGAAAACAGATCAATTTAAAATTTCCAAATGAATTTATACACTCCGAGAACTCTACGATCAATGGGGTGTCTCATCTGCTTTGGACAGGAACGCCTTTGAACCCAAATTCATCGGGGCGCAATGCGGTATTTTATGGTGATAAAGCGATTGATAGAAGCCCTTGTGGGACTGGAACTTCTGCACGGATGGCGCAGCTGTATGCCAAAGGACAATTAAGATTGGGAGAAAAATTCATTCATGAAAGTTATATAGGAAGTACATTTACGGGCTGTATAGAGGCAGTCACTTCTGTTGGAGATTACAAGGCGATTGTGCCAAGTATTCAAGGGTGGGCACGGATTTATGGATATAATACGATTAGTATTGATTCCGACGATCCGTATGCACATGGATTTCAAGTTTTATAGCGATGCAAAAAAAAGTCACAATTATTGGAGGAGGCATCATAGGGTTGAGTACGGCGTATTTTCTTCAAAAGGAAGGCTGTGAGGTTACCATTATCGATCGCTCTAATATGGATAGCGGTGCTTCTTATACCAATGCGGGTTATATATGCCCAAGTCATTTTATTCCTTTAGCAGCTCCAGGCGTTGTGCGCAGTGGACTGCGTTGGATGTTGGATGCTTCCAGTCCCTTATATATAAAACCAAGTTTGAACAGTGATTTTTTAAAATGGGTGTGGGCTTTCAATAAATCGGCGACTTCAAGTCACGTCCAAAAAAATGCCATTCACCTTCGAGATTTTACAGTGTTCAGCCAAGAATTATTTCAGAGTATCAAAAAAGAGGAACAATTTTCATTTCAGTACGATAAAAAAGGACTGTTGATGTTGTGTCAAACGGAGCGGCAATTGGAAAAAGAATTGGAGATTCTCACCCTAGCAAAGAGTCTCAACGTTCACGCGAAGGAAATTTCCAAAGACGAACTTAAAATTCTAGAACCATCTATTGAGATTAACGGCGTTGGAGGGGTTTATTTTAAAAATGATCATCATACCACACCGAGTGTTTTTATGCAGCAACTGAAAGCTCATTTAAAGTCCAAAGGCGTCCGTATGTTTACCAATGAAACGGTTGTTGATTTTAAGATGAAACAGGGTAATATAGACAGTGTAGTCACGGACAAACAAACACTTCATTCCGATGAATTTGTGATGGCTTCGGGCTCTTGGTCGGCAGATTTATGTAAGAAATTAGGTTTAAAATTACTGCTTCAAGCAGGGAAGGGGTATAGCATGAATACGCAACTTTCAACCGGAATTAGCATCCCTACTATTTTAGCGGAAGCGAAGATTGCCGTGACGCCTATGGATGGTTTTACACGTTTTGCAGGGACGATGGAAATCGCGGGCATCAATCAGACTATAAACAGAAAAAGGGTGGAAGTCATTGCGAAAGCTGCGACTCACTATTATCCATCCATTCAATTATCAGTCCAAGAAATTGAGGCGGCCACATGTGGACTTCGTCCGCTTTCTCCAGATGGATTGCCGTATTTAGGGAAGCCACAGTCTTGCGAGAATATGACTATTGCGACAGGGCACGCCATGTTGGGTTGGACCTTAGGTCCTGGTACGGGGAAATTAGTTTCGGAACTCATCCTCAATAAAAAAACATCCTTAGAGCTAAGTCCTTACCATCCTAACAGGAGATTTTAATAGCTGACAAAATATAGTTTTTTACTAAACTTTATGTAGTTTTGAAAAAAACCAATATTATAACTTTATGAAGCAGTTACTTTTAAGTCTTAGTATTTGTGTGATCAGTACGCTGTCTGCACAAACAGAATTAGACCTCATTAATTCCGTTAGTTTAGATTCTCTTAGCCAAACGGTTCAGGAATTTACGGGTGAAATCGCAACGAATGTTGGGGGTAATAGTGTTACGATATTGAATAGAGGGCAAGCCAATAATGACCTTGCGGGTGATTTTTTGGTTGACAAATTCAATGCGATGGACAATCTCACTGTAAATGATCAGGCTTTTAATACCAACGGACGTAATATCATTGCGACGCAGTTAGGGAAAACCAATCCAAATGATATTTACATTATCTGTGCACATTACGATTCGGTGGCAGACTATTGTGCCGATGACAATGCTTCTGGAACGGCAACCGTCTTAGAAATTGCACGTATTTTATCGACTCAATGTATGGACAATACGGTCATTTATGCCTTGTGGGATGAAGAAGAAATAGGACTTAGAGGAGCTAGTTTTTATGCCACGCAAGCAAATACCAATGGAGATAACATATTGGGTGTTTTAAATATTGACATGATGGGGTATGATGGTGATAACGACGATGATTTTGATATTGATGTACGTCCAGTTGCAAATTCTCTAGCGATGAAAGACGATTTGGTAGGCTTGTTAGCCACCTATGGTTTTAATTTAAACGTTAATGTGGTGAACCCTGGAACGCCAGCTAGTGATCATGCACGTTTTTGGGATCAAGGATTTTCTGCGGTGCTGGTTGGGGAGTCTTGGGAAAATAACGATCAAACGCCTCACTACCATTCTTCTGGCGATCGATATAGTACGTTGGATTTGCCCTATTTTCACGAGATTGCAAAACTGATTATGTCTTATATGGTCACCAAAGGGAGTTTGGTGTCTGTTGACAATTCACTCACGATGAGTTCTACGACTTTAACCTCAAATATGGGCAATGCCAGTTATCGATGGTTTGATTGTAGCACGAATCTTCCACTAACTTCCGAGGTGAGTCAATCCTTTTCGCCTACTGCAAGTGGTAGTTACGCTGTTGAAGTGACTGTAGGGTCTTGTACGGAATTAAGTTCTTGTGTTGA
>Ga0209304_1000186_pt1 | contig 45051 bp, 43 predicted proteins | sample COGITO_mtgs_1004_4_FD_184789 | JGI IMG/M metagenome (GOLD analysis project Ga0209304, IMG submission 184789) | Pelagic marine microbial communities from North Sea - COGITO_mtgs_100423 (SPAdes) (version 2) | ecosystem: Environmental > Aquatic > Marine > Epipelagic ...
CGTTCGGGGAATAAGGTGGCTTGCTCGCGGCGTTCACCTTCAATAAAACGACTCATAAATTACTCCGCTGGATGCTGGAGTAATTATACCTTTTGCGGAGTTTTTACACAGTCTGAGTATCTAACTGCCTGATTGAAAATGCAAGCCTGACCATGAGCTATCTGCTCGTTACCCCTTATGATTCATGTTTTGTGTAAGTAAGCTATACCGTTGGCTTGGTGTTTAGTGGCTTTAATGAGATCCTTTCTCTGGCTTCTTATTAAGTAACAAACGTGTTTGACGGTTCGCTGAACGGTTCACAAGACCCATAAAAACAAAAACCCGCTTAAAATCAGCGGGTTATCGTTATGTAATGGCGGACGTAAGACACGCCATTAATCCTTGGCTATAGAACATCATTTGGCTTTGTACGGCAAACATCTCTTCCATAGTTGGGTCACGCTCTGTGACCAGTATGTCGAGTGCTGTGATAGCCGCTGGCTCTTGGTCAGGCTTTAGTTTGGACTGCCACTGATTAAATGCACATTCACAAAGCGCTTGAGATTCACCAGAATCATTCATGCAATGGTTCACAAAACGCGCTTTTTGTTGAGCAAATGTATTTGCAGACGAGACTCTGGGATAAATCAGCATCAGCAAAACAATCGTCAGAAGTGCCAGAGACGCTGTTTGAGTGTTGTTAATAACGAATAGTTTTTTAAGCATGAGAGGTCTTTGCAAAAAGTGCCCAAACGCCCTAAAGAAGGTCATCTTGGGTAGTCAAATAACACCATCAAGTTTGCCTTTCTCGGCCGGTATTTAACATACACCATTTGGGGTATACGACTGATTTTCGAGCAACAAAAAAGGAGGCGAATGCCTCCTTTTTCAACACAAAACACCTTAATACTAATACTTTATTGACGAATTAGATCAACCAGTTTTGCTACGCTTTCTAATAGAAAACGCTTATTAAACGTTGAACCTAAAGTGCACTACATCGCCATCACGCATTACGTACTCTTTTCCTTCAAGGCGAAACTTACCGGCTTCCTTTGCGCCCAACTCCCCACCATATTGATCATAATCAGCAAACGCGGTTGTTTCTGCTCGAATAAAACCGCGCTCAAAATCAGTATGGATAACACCTGCTGCTTGCGGCGCCGTATAGCCTTTGCGAATCGTCCAGGCGCGCACTTCCTGTTTGCCTGCCGTAAAGTATGTTTGTAGCCCTAGTAATTCATAGCCGGCTCGAATAACACGATTTAAACCCGGTTCGTCTTGTCCTAGCTCGCTTAGAAATTCGATTTTCTCTTCGTCTTCTAATTCAGCAATTTCTGATTCAATCGCGGCGCAGATAGCGACAACGCCTGCACCTTCTGCAGTTGCTAGGTCGATTACCGTTTGGAGAAGCGGGTTATCTTCAAAGCCATTTTCGTCCACATTTGCAACGTACATCGTTGGCTTCGCTGTCATCAAACACAAAGGCTTAATCAATTTAGAGTCGTCTTCATCCAACCCCATTGACCGAACTGGTTCGCCCGTATCTAAATGAGCAAGCACACGCTCTAATAAAGCTTTGAGCTTTATTTGATCTTTGTCGCCAGACTTAGCACGCTTGGCGGCACGATCAATTGCTTTCTCAACGGTTTCCATATCAGCCAAACCGAGCTCAGTATGAATGACCTCAATATCTTCTGCAGGATCTACCTTGCCTGATACATGGATCACGTTTTCGTCGATAAAGCATCGGACAACATGAGCAATAGCGTCGACTTCTCGAATATTGGCCAAAAACTGATTACCTAGGCCTTCGCCCTTTGACGCTCCTTCGACTAAGCCCGCTATGTCTACGAACTCCATCGTCGCTGGTATCGTCTTATTTGGAATAGCAAGCTCGGTAAGACGTGCTAAACGTGGGTCCGGCACTTCGACCATGCCGACATTCGGCTCGATCGTACAAAAAGGGTAGTTTTCGGCCTGGATGCCAGAATTCGTTAACGCATTAAACAGCGTCGATTTACCGACGTTGGGGAGCCCAACGATGCCACATTTAAATCCCATATCTTGACCTTTATTTGAACCTATTACTTAAATGGTTTAGTTACTGCAATTCGCTAATTTCACTAGCAGAATTTATTACTTAATTGTTGAAGATAAAGACTCTGACACACCTAATTGCGCCGAATAACCTTATCTCTACTTATTCTGTAATGCTACTTAAAGGCCTAGTCTTTAGGTGTCTTTGCCTGTAGCACTGTCTTTAATCGCCGCTTTCTTCTTAGGCTTTGCAACCGAAAGGCGTGTGTGTAAATCGTTCATCGCGCTTGCACAATCACCACTAACAATTCTATCTAACACGGCAATGCTCTCATCAATAGCAAGATCAATTTTGTCTTGATCAGCTAGATTAGCTTGTTTAAGCACATAGCTGGCTACATCTCGTCCAACACCAGGGTGACCGATGCCAACTCGTAAACGTGCGAAGTCGCTGGTTCCCAAGACCTGCGTAATATGTCGCAAGCCGTTATTACCACCATGTCCGCCTCCAAGCTTAATACGAGCAATGCCAGCATCAAGATCAAGCTCATCGTGCACCACTAGGATTTGGTGAGCTTGGAGCTTGTAATACGATAAAGCAGCCTGCACAGAGCTACCACTTAGATTCATAAATGTACTGGGCGCCAACAATCTAACCGCAACCCCATCCACAACGCCAAAGTCAACTTGGGCAGATAACCCCAATAGGTTTTTATCAGGACGTAAGCTCACGCTCGGAAATCGCTGATTTAACAACCTATCCAAAAACAAAAACCCGGCATTGTGCCGGGTCTTTGTGTACTTCTCGCCCGGATTGCCGAGACCGACAATCAACTTAATAGGCGATGCTTTCACGGTTAATCCTCTTTGCCTGCCTCGTCATCTGCTCCACCTTCAGCATCTGACCCAGCACCTTCAGTATCTTCGCCACCTTCTTCAGACTCATCGTCCTCAGATGCACTAGCCAATTGAGGTGCAAGCACCGATGCAACTGGTTGCTCAAGATCTGTTTCGCTTACTGTACTTGCAAACTCAACGCCTTCTGGCAAAGCAACTTCGCCAAGAGCAATCGAATCGCCAATATCAAGCATGCTTACATCAACTGGGATGTATTCTGGAAGATCAGATCCAAGACAAGTTACCTCGATCATGTTCACACTGTGAGACATGATACCGGCATTGGCTTTAACGCCAGGACACTCTTCTTCACCGCTAAAGTGCAACGGAATAGACATAGTGATTTTGTCTTTACGACTCACGCGTTGAAAATCCAAGTGCATTACTTGGGCTTTGTAAGGGTGCATTTGTACATCACGCAAAATGGCGCGCTGCAAATCGTCTTTAACATGTATTTGAACCAATGCGGAACGGAAAGACTCTACTTCTAGTTGCAACATAATTTTGTTGTGGTCAACTAATAGATATTGCTCATCTTCTCCACCGCCATAGACTACGACAGGAACTAAACCAGCACGTCGTGCACGACGACTTGCCGCTGTACCTTTGCCGCTTCTTACTTCAGCTTCTACTATAAAATTAGCACTCATTTTTATTTCTCTAAAATGAATTAATTTCCAATCACACATCGATCGTAATCAATGGGTGGGCTTGTGCTCACTTTGGTTTAGATTAGCGTTGAGCTTAATCTTCTTCCATGAACAACGAACTCACTGAATCACTAACCGTGATTCGGCGGATCGACTCTCCCAGCAAATGTGCTACGGACAACTGTCTTATCTTGTCAGAAGCTGCTGCTGCATCGCTCAATGGAATAGTGTTGGTAACCACCACTTCGTCCATTGTTGATGCGTTAATTCTAGTAACGGCCTCACCGGATAAAACCGCGTGAGTACAGTAGGCGCGTACCGCGACGGCGCCCTCTTCTTTTAATGCGTCAGCGGCTTTACACAGCGTGTTCGCTGTATCGACCATATCATCGATCAACACACAGCTGCGGCCTTTGACGTCACCAATGATATTCATAACCTTGGCAACATTCGCTTTAGGGCGACGTTTATCAATAATGGCTAAGTCTACGCCAAGACGTTTCGCTAAAGCGCGGGCTCGTACAACACCACCTACGTCCGGTGAAACAACAATTTGGTTGCCTTCATTTAGGCGTCTTATGTCTTCCAACAACACTGGCGAGCCATAGATGTTATCGGTAGGAATGTCGAAAAAGCCTTGGATCTGGTCTGCGTGTAGATCCATGGTTAACACGCGATCGGCTCCTGCGGTAGTGATCATCGACGCGATCAACTTAGCACTAATAGGAACTCGTGAATTACGTGGGCGACGATCTTGTCTACCGTATCCGTAGTAAGGAACAACGGCCGTTATGCGGTTTGCTGATGAACGATCACACGCATCGATCAGGAGCAATAGTTCCATTAAGTTTTTGTGACTCGGGGCACACGTCGGTTGGATAATAAAGACATCGCGACCACGTACATTCTCTAGCACTTCAACCGCTATTTCACCGTCGCTGAACTGTTCGACTCGTGCTTTGCCCAAAGGTAACTTTAAATAGTCAACAACCTGTGCAGCTAGATCTGGATTAGCGTTACCGGAAAATACGGTGAGATTATCGATTGACATGAATGGTGGCCTCTTTTGTTGGTGTCGGTTAATGTCATAACAACACTCCGAAACCTTATTTTATAGTTTTAGTACAGTCGTTTAAATCTGAATATATAACTTAAGAAATATCGATAGTACTAAAGTCCACCATCTAGATGAAGTCTGAGCAGAGCAACTATTGTATATCTGACGAATATTGACATACATTCCTGCATGCATACTCTGCGAAAAAGTGGCTGGGGTGGAAGGATTCGAACCTTCGAATGCCAGAATCAAAATCTGGTGCCTTAGGCCACTTGGCTACACCCCATTAATCACTACTTTTCAAACTGTTTTCACTCGCTTACGGACTGCTCCGCTGAAAGTGGAGAGGGAAATATAACGAAAAACCTCATTCGTTAGAACACAAGTTTAACGCGCTATTCCTTCTAGAGTGTGAAAATTACACCAACCTCTCTATCTTATTTACACCTTTCGCAACAAAGCCCTTAATATTTTCGGGCCTTCTCGCCAACAATTCAGTTGCACTACGCTCTGAATCGCATGGCATAAAAACGGAACTACCTGAGCCGCTCATTCTAGCTTTGCCGAATTGTTCCATCCAGCTAATCAGGTGATCGACCTTTGGCACCAGCTTGCGAACGATGGGTTCTAAATCATTTTCCCCAACATTCAAAACCGACTGGTTCCGAAGAGCGCGTATTTTCTTCATCTGAGCCCTCTCTGTCAATTGATTCTGTGAAAAAATTTCATTAGTTGATACCCCTTCGTCTGGAAACAACACTAAGTACCAAGGTGTGGGTAAACTAATTGGTGTCAGTATCTCACCAATTCCTTCCGCCCAAGCTGAAAAACCAGCTACAAAGACAGGCACATCCGCCCCTAGTGACAACCCTAATTCCTGCAGGGTCTTTTGCTCTAAACCTAGGCCCCATAAGTGATTGAGAGCAATTAGCGTTGTTGCCGCATTCGAACTTCCACCACCAAGCCCACCTCCCATAGGTATTTTTTTATCCAAATTAATCGTCGCACCCAGCTCAGGCCTGCCCACAAAATCGCGTAATGCCGTCGCCGCGCACAAATTTAGATCACTGGCACGATTAAAGCCAAAATCGTAAGAACGCTCCAATTCACCGTCAAGATTTACCGAAAAACTCATTTCGTCAGCAAAATCTAGAAATTGAAATATTGTTTGCAACTCGTGATAACCGTCACTTCGCTTACCAACAACATGTAAAAACAGGTTGATTTTGGCAGGCGCTAACCAAATAGGTAGATCTGGATTGTTAGATGGCATTTGAAATCATGATATTGGATGGTTGTGGCCTGTACAGCACATTGTTTTTATATTGAACGATTAGAGAGGCTTAAGTTGACTAAATCGATCTAAAGAGGACTTAGGCGATCGACGTTCGCGCTAATCGGGCTAACATTCTGGTACAAAACTATTCGTCACTTTCTGGGGCGTCAAAATCCCATAATTTAGTGATGATCTTAACCTGTATTTGCTCACCTCGAGAACCACGACCTTGCGAACTAATACGACGCGGAAAACGAAAACTCTTAGCGTTAGCCTGAAGCGTATCATTTTGACCACCCTCTTCACCATTTGGCCGTTCCTGCCATAATCTGTAGTCACTAAAACTGGACTCCCAGCCAAGCTGCTTCAACCGGCCAATCTCGAAGTTACTACTTTGGTTTGAGCTATTCCTAAGACCTTGCTCTTGAACAGAACCCGCGCCGCTGTCTGGTGATACATCTACATGTTCTTGAGTTATCAGTTGCGGCGGTTCGGGCAAGTTCAGTTGGTAATGCGCAAGCGCGTCTGGCGCAGGCACTGCAAACAACCAATATTGAAGCGCGTTTATCGGTAGATTTAGACCAGTAATTTCTCTCAATAAACTAGAGGCATCTGGTCCCGTATACTTCACTCCATCGTTATCACTTAAACGTGCTTCGCCACCATCGTAATCAAGCCTTACTGCGCCCACACCTAACGGACCAAATATACGAATGGAATGTGCGCCCTCTGCAAAGCGCCAATCCAAATTGAACTGATCCGTCTTGCCTTGCGACTTAATAGACGCTTTGGCGCTATACCGCCAATGGATGAGTGATTCCGACACTTTTGTTCTCGTCGCAAAGCGACCGTCTGCCTGAACCCATTCGTCAGAAGACTCAATGGATGGCTTTGGAACGGATTGACACCCGGCCAGCAGCATTAGTGACAACAGGCAAATCTTACGGATAGACAACCCTAGAACTCGCTCTACAGAGGCATCATTTCTCGACTGCGCGTAATTCTCAATCATCTAAACTGACGCTAAAGCGCTCTAAGGTCGTTGCGAGCAAGGGGCTTTGGGGATCCTTTTCGTATGCATCCTTCCATATCTCTAAGGCTTGTTCTTGATCACCCTTAACCCAAAGCACTTCGGCTAAGTGCACTCCAATCTCGACTTCTGGCCAAATATCATACGCTCGACTTAAGTATTCTCTTGCTACTGATAACTCACCGAGTCGATACATAACCCAGCCATAACTGTCTAAAATATGTGCTGAATTTGGCTGCAAGAGTAAAGCTCGCTCAATTAAAGCTTTGGCTTCTTGGTATCGCTCTGTTTGGTCTGCAAGTGTGTAACCGTACGCATTAAGCGCATCCGCGTTCTTTGGTTGGGCCAATAAAACCGCTTTAAAATCCGACTCCGCGAGCTTTAAGTCACGCATCTCTGCGGCGACCAATGCGCGAGCATAGAGCAGCCTAGCATCACCAGGTAAGTACAGAAGGCTATCGTTGATATAGCCCAATGCTTCTTCAAGGCGTAGCACTTGAAGCAAAATGTAATGGCGGGTCATTGCAATCTCAACAAATTCTTGTTCAGTAGCAGGGTCGACCATATTAAGGAGCTCAACGGCTTCATCAACTTGGTCTTGTGCTGCTGAAATAATTGCTAGACGAGTTTGAGCGTACAGATAATTTTTGTCCGATGCTATTTGAGCATAATATTTTTGCGCCGATACATACTGACTTTCACTCTCAGCTGCGCGCCCAAGCGCCAATAAAGCATCTTCATTGTTTGGCTCAAGATCGTTAACTCGTCGATAATATTTTTGAGCGTTCTCGGAATTTCCTAATTGAGCACTTATAAGCGCAGCATAGGTCAAAGCCTGTACATTTCGAGACTCCAATTCCAACACAAAACTTATTTCACTGAGTGCAGCATCAAGCTTTCGTGCTCTTGCCAGTTCTGCTGCATACAGAGTTCGCATAGCAACGGACTCTGGGTATTCGGTTAAATAATCTTGGAGAAACAAGATTCGTGTTTCATTGTAATCCGCACCTGCAATCAGCTCTGCTTTTGACAGTGCCGCGGACTCCCAGCCAGGTTTTATTTCTAACGCTCTATCTAGACGATCAGCAGCAAGCTGCTTGTCGCCCAAAGCACCGGCCACGTAAGCCGCACTAAGATTCACTTGGGCTGAGTCTGGGTGCAAGGCAAGAATCTTAGCAACTAAATCTAGCGCGGCACTTCCGTTAGATTGCTGAACGACTAATCCAGCGATTTCGCGAACCGTTTGGTCGATATTATCAGTACTGAGAGCATCTTTGCTCTGTAACACCGTTATGGCATCGTCAACCAAACCTTGATTAACTTGCGACATAATCAGCAAATCGAGCCCATCCTCTGCATCAGGCTGCAATCTGAGCCAAAACTCTGCCATTTCTAGGCCAGTCACATAATCTTTGTTTTGCACCGCCAGCACCGCCGCGGCTTTGGCTAGACGGGGATCCTTGCTTTCAAACGCAGCCGCTTTTACATGCGATAAACCAAGCTTCCACTGATTTTCATACAATGCCAAATTAAAAACCAACAACTCTGATAACAAACTGGCACTCAGCTCTTGTTCCGGAATGCTGTTGTGTTGCTCGAGTTCAAATTCGTCTATTAGCACGGACTCATTGGCCGCATCAGTAGTTTGGGCTATCGCTTGCTGAAACACATGCTGAGACGCTCGCTCAAATACGACGCTTGAAAACAACAAAGCCACAAGCACAACAAAGGTTGGCATTGAATTGCACACAGAATACCGCCACGAGTGTAATGCGAAAGAGCTAATAGCTGACTGATACTTCGAAAGGTTCATATAGAAGTGTGTAGATTTAACTGCAGAGTAAACTGCATGAATAATTGATAGCAGTCTTTTGCCAAGCGTAACGCATAGCGAAACTCATTTAAGAACACCAGAAAGAGCGCTACAAAGACTAGCATTGGCCCATTATACGCAGTCAATACTCTTCAGCGCGTGTTTAATCATTGCCATATACTTAACATGCAGACATCGCCACCATAAAATGGTGACTCCGAAAACAGCATCTATTGCTTACTTGCAATAACGCTAGCGCTTTGAGCAATGAGACTTTCACCATGGGAAATAACAGCACTATTATCTTAGGCGCATTCGCACTCTTCTTGGTTTTTGGCTATTTGAGTGTTCTGCGGAGCATAGCGCGTCTCTATTTTCCTTCGAGCTCTATCAAGACAGCCTACTTGAGTGCATTTAGAGATTCTCGAGTATTGGCTAATTTTGGCAGTAGCGCTTTGTTCATCAGCATACCAGCTACCAGCCTCTTACTTTTTTGGGGGTGGGTCCCTGCCCTTATATGGATGCTCATTGCGCACCTTCTATTAGATTCGATATTACATCTACAGGTGGCTGCTGCAGAACGTATTCACCCAGAATCCACTAGACTAAGCGGCGCAGCGGATGCGCCAAGCACTTTAATACACCGTGTACTTTTAAGCGGGTTTTATATTCTACTGACTGCGACCGCCTTAAGCTTTCTTGCCAATTTGATAGACCGACAAAGCGGTCTTATTTTTGCTCTTCTATGTTTATTTCCTGCACATAAACTAATACAGGCCGATCAACACAGCCCTACAGTAAACGTAATTCGCGTTGCATTGGCCATCGTTGTTGCATTCTTGGGAGTGATGTTTGCACATCAATTGGGGTTTGCGATATACGGCGAGTGGCAGCCATTGGCATTTATTGGGGGAGCAAGTCTGGATTGGCTTGCATTGAACAACCAAACGATTCTAGCTGCTTGCCTATTAATGGGGTGCGTTGAAATTTCACGCGGCACTCGCTTTGAGCACACTTTCGCGACATTTACCGGTGCGCTGTTGGTTTTGGCAAGCTTATTATTAGCGACAAAGTTTCTAGTTTTGCAGGCACCTTTGGATGCGCCCCTAAATGCATCAACGCCCGCTGCCGTAACAACCACATCTGCAGTAGCGTCAGATTTAACGGCGACCGTCATTAGCCTGCCTTCTTTTGCTATGGTATCGCTCATTTTGTTTTGGACTTTAGGAGGCTTGCTGCTCCGCCTCAGCCATGAACGCGACAACTCTAATTCGCAAGGCGACATCTCCTCCCGATTTGGACGCCTTCAATGGGAAGGGACGCTGCAATTATTGTTTTCTTTAGTTCTACTATTGAGCCTCGCCGCCGCTGTAGGTATTGGCGCATGGAATTCACATTACATCGGATCGCCGTTAGATCAAGATTTAATAAAGCACTTTGATTTAGCTATTTCCAGCATCTCTGCCTTACTTGATCCGAGCGAGCAAACCGGAACTCTAGTGAATACCTTATTACTCGTTGGCTTGGTATTCACAGGCTTTAGCTTTTTAATTTCTATTGTGCGCAGGCTACGCACTTCCTCAAACGCTCCTTTTGTGGTGTCGGAATTTGATCGTTCAGGCCGAGCGCGAGCCACTCATGGCGCACAAATCGTTATGGTATTCCTGTTGAGCTGCTATTTTATCAAGCATGGCGTAGGCGTAGATTTTTGGGCCGTCGCTGGGTGCTTAGCGTGGACTCTATTCGCCAGTTACACGCTGAGCGCTGCTATCGCGGTACAGAGCCTGCCAAAAGGTGCCGCCAACACTAGCTTTGCTAACTATGTAATCCTAATTGTCGTCATACTTGGGTTTGTGCAATCAATGGCATTTGTTATCTATTGGTACTTTGACGAGCGCCTCGTTGCAGCTGCGTTATTGCAAATACTAATCCTATTTGGAGTTTCCACTTGGTTCGACAAATTTAGTAGTGTACTGAGCGGCCTAAAGCAGATTCGTCAAGCTCCAGCTTTTGACGATTAGCAGAAAACAGCACCGTAGAAATAAAGCCTTGAGGTTCATGCTAAAAGGTCAAAAAAAGAGTAAAATTGCGGCGCTCAAACATCATTGAAAAATCATGCACGTTTTATCCGTCGGTCTAAATCATTCGTCAGCGCCTCTCGAAATTCGAGAACGTGCGGCTGTGACTGCTGAAACCCTCCCCGACGCACTTAAGGACTTAACTAAGCATCATGCTGTTTCTGAAGCGGCGATACTCTCGACGTGTAATCGTACCGAAGTTTATTGCCACTTAGAAACTCCTCAGACCAACGTGATTAGCGATTGGCTTTGCGAGTATCACGCTTTACAGAAAAGCGATATCAGCCCATTCTTGTATCAATTTCCCGATCAGCATGCTGTTAAACATGCATTTCGCGTAGCATCAGGCATGGATTCTATGGTCATTGGCGAGCCTCAAATTTTGGGGCAAATGAAAACCGCATTTGCGACAGCTCACCGTCAAGGCACCACCGGCAAAGTATTGAATAAGTTATTTCAAAACACCTTTTCTGTCGCCAAACGAATCAGATCGACCACCGCCATCGGCCACAATGCTGTTTCAGTTGCGTATGCCGCCGTTGCTTTATCAAAACAGATTTTTACCGACATCACTGAAAAAACGGTTTTATTGATCGGAGCAGGCGAAACCATAGAGCTGGTTTGCCGTCATCTTTACAACCAGGGCATTCGAAAAATAGTTATTGCTAATCGCAGCATGGAACGGACTGGTAAGTTTGTAACAGAGTTTGGAGCCGACCCAATTGGCCTGCATGAACTGCCTGACCACTTAAGCAAGGCCGACATGGTGTTTAGTTCCACTGCAAGTACGCTGCCGATTGTCGGCAAGGGCGCGATAGAGAGCGCACTACGCGAACGCAAACAAAAATCTATGTTTTTGGTCGATTTGGCCGTACCACGCGACATTGAGCCCGAAGTAGGGACGCTTAAAAACGCCTATTTGTATACAGTAGATGATTTAGAACAAGTCGTATCTGAGAACATTGAATCTCGTCATCAAGCGGTAGATCAGGCCGAAAAAATAGTTGAAGCTAAATCTGTTGAATTTATGCTTTGGTTAGACAGTTTACAGTCGATCCCGACACTTAGAGATTTACGCTCCAAAACCGCCGCAATAAAAACTCAGCAACTTGATCAGGCGCAACGCCGCTTACTCGCGGGCGACGACCCAGAAGATGTGCTAAATACTTTCGCCCACGCGCTAACTCAAAAGTTTATGCATGATCCCAGTGAGTGGCTCAAGCAACAGAATAACGAAGAGCGCTTTGCGTTAGCCCGAACCTTATTTGGGCTAGATGGCCATACATCTAACAGCGCAAGCTCTACAGAGAGCGTGACCCAAGACGTTTTCAACAAGACCGCTAAAGAGTCAGACACTTAGCTACCTCAACTCAGAACTCGGCGCGATGCGCTTACTCTATATTTAGAATGCTTGCCCTGTTTGGTATGCATGAATGTTGCTCTAGGGCACAACCTGTCACACAAAAAGAAAACACTATCGTGAAAGATTCAATTCGCATCAAACTAGAAAACTTAACCGAACGCCAAGAAGAGCTGAACGCTCTATTGTCAGACCCAGCAACTATTTCTGATCAGAACCAGTTTCGTAAACTCAATATCGAGCTATCAGAAATCATGCCTATCGTCGAGAATTTCAACCAGTACCAAATCTTAGACGAAGATGCTCAGGCCGCTCAATCCATGATCGACGAAGACGACGCAGAGATGCGTAAAATGGGTTACGACGAACTAAGTCAAATCAAAGAGCAACAAGAAGAGTTGCAAACACAGCTGCAAAAACTGCTTCTGCCAAAAGATCCCAATGACGACAACAATATCTTTTTAGAAATTCGCGCGGGCACTGGTGGCGATGAAGCCGCGATCTTCTCAGGCGATCTGTTCAAAATGTATTCGACCTATGCTGAATCTCAGCGTTGGAAAGTTGAAGTAATGAGTAAGAACGAAGGCGACCACGGTGGCTTTAAAGAGATCATTACTCGCATCGAAGGACATGGAGCCTATTCAAAACTTAAGTTCGAGTCTGGTGCCCACCGCGTACAACGCGTTCCTGACACTGAAACGCAAGGTCGCATTCATACTTCTGCGTGTACCGTAGCGATCTTGCCTGAAGTCGATGAGATTGGCGATGACATGGACATAAACCCTGGTGATTTACGTGTGGATACCTACCGCGCATCTGGCTCGGGCGGCCAACACGTCAATAAAACCGATTCTGCGGTTCGTATTACGCATCTTCCTACAGGAACAGTTGTAGAGTGCCAAGACGAGCGGTCACAGCACAAAAACCGTGCACGAGCGATGTCGATGCTTAAATCTCGAATATTAGATGCAGAGCGTCAAGCACAGCAAGATGAGCAAGCAGAAACGCGCAAGAGCTTGGTAGGCAGTGGCGATAGATCAGAACGTATTAGAACTTATAATTTCCCACAAGGTCGTGTTACCGACCATCGAATCAACCTTACTTTGTATAAGCTCGATACCGTAATGGCTGGCGATTTGGGACAAATCATCGAACCTCTGACTACTGAGCATCAAGCTCACCTGTTGGCTGAGTTAGGCGATCAGTAGCCGCTTGGTTTAGCAAACATCCCAATTTTCACAGTGAGCAATCAAACCTACCGACTGCTGATAGACGATGCTGTAAGCCTGTTATCAGCTCAGTCGGACTCACCGCGTATTGATGCCGAAGTATTGATGCAAGCCGCTATCGAGCAATCATTGGCTTGGCTCATATCCTATGGCGATACGACCCCAAGTGCCGAACATACAAAACGGTTTTATGCATACATCGCACGGCGGCATGCCGGAGAACCAATTGCCTATATCGTAGGTCATAAAGAGTTTTGGTCTTTGGATCTGGATGTGAATAAGCACGTACTCGTACCCCGCGTTGATACCGAGACCTTGGTGGAAGCGGCCCTAGACATAATTTCAAAAGACCAAGACTACGCAATCGCAGACTTAGGCACAGGGAGCGGCGCAATTGCGTTAGCCATTGCCAAAGAGAGACCTCAAGCCAAGGTAGTTGCTATCGATGTCAGTGAAGATGCATTGAGGGTGGCGCAAAACAACGCTAACAAACACTCTATAAGTAATGTTAGTTTTTTACTCAGTGATTGGTTTGCAGGGCTCAAGGGTCAACAATTTGATGTAATTGTAAGCAACCCTCCCTACGTGCGGTCCGACGACCCACACTTAAATAGAGGCGATCTCCCTGCTGAGCCTGATCTCGCCCTAATCGGAAAAGACGATGGATTGGGAGATATACGGCGGATTGTTAGTGATGCGAAGGCGCACCTCAAGGGAGACAAAACTCTAATAATTGAACACGGCTGCGACCAAGGCGATGTGGTTAACCATATTTTCTTAGACCACGGATTTAAGAACGTTGTAACGCATCGCGATCTCAGCCGCCTGCCACGTTGTACTAGCGGCAAACTGAAGTGAGCAGCAATGAGCGTTAGATCAGACTTGGATTCAGGCGCTGAAACCATTGAGTCATCATTTTTTAAGTTAGCTATGGCTGCACTAGAAGCAAGCCAGCCTGAGCAAAAATGCTCTCTTATTCAAGCGCTCTTTGAAAGAACCCAAGAGCTGGACACGAGCAGCAAGATGACAGCACAAGATTGCTGCCTTCCTGGCTACCCTTCGAATCTTAGTTTAGTGACTCCCCGAGAGCTCAAACGACGTGGCTTACAATCACAGCAAGGCCGCAACGTACTGATTCATGCGGTTGCGCATATCGAGTACAACGCCATGAATCTAGCGGTTGATGCCGCGTATCGTTTTCGAGGCATGCCATCGCAATTCTATCTAGATTGGATGAGCGTAGCGACCGACGAGGCTCGACACTTTACTATGCTTTCTCAGTACCTACACGACAATGGCAGCTTCTACGGCGAGTTTCCAGCACACAATGGTCTATGGGAAATGGCGGAGAAAACCGCGAGTAACGTCGTTGCTCGAATGGCATTGGTACCACGCGTAATGGAGGCGCGCGGGCTTGATGTAACGCCCAAAATGATCGAGCGATTAGAAAACGTAGGCGACACAGAAGCCGCAAGACTCCTCAAAATCATTTACCAAGATGAAATCGGCCATGTGAATATTGGCTCGCATTGGTTCCACTTTACTTGCAAATATGCAAACCTTGACCCTCGAACGCACTTCTTTGCGTTAGTCGAAGAACACCTGCATGGCGAATTACGCGGACCATTTAATTTAGCCGCTCGACTTCAGGCCGGTTTCGATGAATTTGAACTCGCTGCACTCACGCAAAGATACGATTCGTGAAACAGGGAGCGTAAATTGACCTTAGCTCTTATCTAAACGATATTCAGCGGATCGTGCATGTGCGGTCAAAGATTCTCCCCTCGCAAGTACGGACGCCCGCTTACCAATTGACTGGGCACCTTGGGCCGACACTTTGATCATGCTCGTGCGTTTCTGAAAGTCGTACACACCTAAAGGCGAACTAAATCGGGACGTACCCGACGTTGGTAGGACATGGTTAGGGCCGGCACAGTAGTCACCCAAAGATTCGGCGCTGTAGTCTCCAATGAATATGGCTCCGGCATTTCGAATCGAAACAGCCAACTCGTCAGCATTTTTGGTAAATATTTCGAGATGCTCTGCGGCAATTTGATCCGCAATTGCTAGTAATTGCGCATCGGTGTCTACGTAAATGATCGCTCCGTGTTTCTCCAAAGCTTTGGCGATAATGTTACGCCGCTCCATCTGAGGCAACAAACGATCAATAGATTCTTGTACGGCCGCAGCCATTGCCGCTGAACGCGTCAAGAAAATGGCCTGAGCTTGTTCATCATGCTCGGCTTGCGCAAATAGGTCCATGGCCACCCAGTCGGGCTTGGCACTGTCGTCTGCAATAACCAATACTTCGCTCGGTCCTGCCAGCATATCGATGCCAACATGGCCAAATACAAGCTGCTTGGCTGTGGCAACGTAAATATTGCCTGGTCCTGTGATTTTGTCGACCTTAGGAATAGTCTGCGTTCCATAAGCGAGTGCTGCAACAGCTTGTGCACCACCTACTCTAAAAACACGATCTACACCTGCTATCTTTGCTGCGGCCAAAACCATGTTGTTGTATTCACCTCTAGGTGTAGGAGAAACCATAATCAGTTCATCTACACCAGCCACCTTTGCGGGTATGGCATTCATAATGACCGACGATGGGTACGTAGCTAAACCGCCAGGCACGTATAGCCCAGCTCTTTTTAATGGCGTTACCTTTTGCCCCAATTGCGTACCATCAGCTTCGGTGTATGACCAACTCTCTTGCAATTGATGTTGATGGTAATCGCGGACACGTTGGGCCGCAAATTCAAGCGCTTCACGTTGCTCTGCGGGTATGGCTTCAAGTGCCTCTGTGAGTCTGGCAGCAGGAACCTCTAGCGTATCTGCACTAACTTCAAAGCCATCAAACTTTTGAGTAAGCTCAATCAATGCATCATCACCTTCACGTACGACGCGATGAATAATGTCGCTGACCTGCCGGCGAATTTCATCTTGAGCCGCAGAGACGCTCTGACGTTCTAGTAGTTCGGAAAGCTGAATAGAGAAATCTAGTTGATTGATATTTAGCTTGCGCATAATAGTCTTGTATGAATGTTCTTGAGTATGTCAGGCCTTCTTATAAAACAATCTCTATGTGCCGCATACGCCTGAATGACAAAACAGTACAGCTCAGAATTTATCCTATGCTATGCCTTATTCGTCTCGATCGCTTTTCCAAGTGCCGCCGTAAATTCTTGAATCATGGTGTGCTGAGTCCGCATTGATGCGGCATTAGCGATTAATCGACACGACACGTCGGCCACCAACTCATGAGGAGATAAATTATTTGCCTTAAGAGTACTGCCGGTTTCTACCAAATCCACGATTTCATCGGCTAGACCTACTAAAGGAGCTAGTTCCATCGCGCCATAGAGTTTGATAATTTCGGCTTGTACCCCTTTCGACTGATAGTACTCGCGGGCCAATTTAGGATACTTGGTCGCAACTCGAATACGCTTTTTCGTCGTTAGCTGCGGGCTATTGTTAGGCTCAGGGCTATTGTTAGGCTCAGGGCTATTGTTAAGCTCAGGGCTGTTATTAGGTCGTGCGGTCATTAAACGGCAGCGAGATATTTTAAGGTCCAAAAGCTCACACAACCCTTCCCCGCCATGCTCCATCAAGCCATCTTTACCCACAATGCCCAAATCCGCCGCACCGAACTGAACATACGTAGGCACATCAGTTGAACGGATAACTACGGCCTGCACATCCTTTTGATTAGTAGCGAAAATGAGCTTACGACTTTCAAACGGGTCATCAAGCAACTCAATACCCACTGCCTTGAGGAGCGGAATAGTCTGCTTTAGAATTCGACCTTTAGAGAGAGCTATGGTTAACATCGACGTAATGACCTACTGATTCCTCTGTGGCAACTTAGTCGCCATTTAGTGAATCTAGATTGAATAGTTAATTTACCAGCGCTTGTAATTCTGGGCTCTTATCCCAAACATGCCCTGGCACTCGGCGTATATTAGCGCCTAAACGTGACAGTTTCTCTTCGATGCTTTCGTAACCTCTATCGATATGATAGATGCGATCGATTACGGTTGGCTTGTCAGCCATGAGCGCCGCCAGCACTAAACTCGCAGATGCTCGTAGGTCCGTGGCCATAACAGGCGCGCCGCGTAATTTATTACGTCCAGTAATAAATGCAGTATTGCCTTCAAGGTCAATCTGCGCACCCATTCGTTGTAGTTCTTGAACGTGCATGAAGCGGTTTTCAAAAATTGTCTCAACAACCTTTGACGTTCCTTCTGCAAGAGAGTTCATGGTTACGAACTGCGCTTGCATATCCGTTGGAAACGCAGGATGCGGCGCCGTGTGAATGTTCACGGCCTTGGGCCGTCTGCCCTGCATATCAAGTTCGATCGAGGTGCCGTCAATTGTGATCTGAGCGCCTGCTTCGGTTAGCTTGTCTAGCACAGCATCTAGGTAAGCAGGGTCGGTGTTGCGTGCTCTTACGCGACCTCGAGTAACTGCTCCGGCAACCAAATACGTGCCTGTCTCAATTCGGTCGGCAATGACTCGATGAGATGCGTCGTGCAGGCTATCAACACCTTCGATAACAATCTCGGCTGATCCAGCACCGCTCACTTTAGCGCCCATCGCATTCAAACAATTGGCTAAGTCAACAATTTCGGGCTCACGTGCCGCATTCTCGATAACCGTTGTTCCCTTGGCTAGAGACGCAGCCATCATCAAGTTTTCGGTACCCGTCACCGAGACCATATCCATAAAAATGCGAGCGCCTTTAAGGCGATCGGCAGTGGCTTTAATGTAACCATCTTCAATGGTGACCTTGGCGCCCATTGCCTCTAGACCCTTGATGTGCAAGTTGACTGGGCGAGAACCAATAGCACACCCACCCGGCAACGACACTTCCGCATGCCCCATACGGGCAACCAGTGGTCCTAATACCAAAATACTGGCTCGCATAGTTTTTACTAAGTCGTACGGCGCGCGCACCTGGTTTAATCCACTCGCATCAGCGGCAATGTTCATGCGCTCATCAACTTCCATCGACACACCTAAGTACGACAGAAGACTCATAGTCGTAGTAATGTCTTGTAAATGCGGGACATTACTCAGCGTCAATTTTCCATCGACTAATAACGACGAAATTAAGATCGGTAGCGCAGCATTCTTTGCTCCCGAAATATTGACGTCTCCATGCAGCGGTCCTGCTCCAGTAACGATTAACTTATCCATGTTCTTGCCTATTGCGTCTAAAAGTTCAAAATCTGCGTAATGCGCGCTTAACTATCCAATGTTTGCTTAAGCTCACCACTCTCATACATCTCGGTCATGATGTCGCTACCGCCAAGAAACTCACCCTTAACATAGAGTTGCGGGATAGTTGGCCAATTCGAATATTCCTTAATGCCCTGACGTACTTCTTCATTACTGAGTACATCAACGGTCACAAACTCAGTATCGAGTGATTGTAAAATCTGGATCGCGCGGCCAGAGAAACCGCATTGTGGGAAATTAGCATTGCCCTTCATAAACAAGACAACCGTATTATCTTCTACTGTTTTCTTGATCTGTTCTTGCATTGTTAGTTCTTCGCTCATGGTATGGGTAGACCTCGTTCTGGGTTTAACTTTCTCGTTAATTAAATAGTCTAAATAACTAAAATATCTCTGATTGTATTCTTGATTGTTCGATAAGCACAGGCTTTAGCTATAGCCTTATTGAGGCTCTATCTTAACAACACTTAAGCGCCTTCATGCTCTGCTGGCGTGACGGTCTTCATCGAAAGTGCGTGCACTTCAGCTTTCATCTTGTCGCCTAAAGCTTTGTACACCAGCTGGTGTCGTCTAATTCTCGACTGTCCTTCAAATTCATTGGCAATAATGACCGCTTCAAAATGATGGCCATCGCCTTCAACCGATACTTGGGCGCCATCAAAGCCTGCTTCGATCCATTCCTTTAATTGTTCTGGGGTTACCATTTATCTGTCTCTTCAATTGTTAAGTCTTGAAAATTGGGCGCAAGAATACCTGAAAATCACTGCGTTACGAAGTCTAATATGCTAGCGTTTACGTTCATTTAAAGCTTAATCCAAAAATATTCAGCATGCGCTACTCTGTTGCTCTTCTTTACACACTAAGCACACTGCTCGCGGCGTTGATTCCGTCGACGTTCGCTCAAGCACAGTCTAACAATCGAGTTGTGGTGATTCCGTTGGGTTCTGACCCTGTCGACGAAAACTTTCTGCCTGTCGCCATTGGCTCAGTTAACGAAGGAGGCTTTAACGGTGTCGGTATGACACTGATTAAGCCACTGACTGGTACTTACGTGTTTACTGTAGGTTCAGTTATCGGCGACGAACCCGTTGTTTTACTCACTAATGCTGCAGCCAGTCTAAGCCCACGAAAAATTGGTTACGCTCTATCGGGCTCAAACATCACCGTGTATGTATTTGACTAAGGTGGCGTCAAAATCGATGATGATTTTAGTATCGTTGTGTACCGGACTGTACAATAAACTTCAAGTAAGTGAGCAACAATGTAAAAAACCTCTTTCGAATACGATTAATTGTCTCGAAGTTTATAACCGCTTTTTAAGAGAGTAATACAAACACTAGAAATCACTAGCGCGAACGTAATCATTATAAGAAAACTTATTAATACTGGTTTGTCAGACTGACCGAAGAAGCCATAGCGGAAACCGTCGATCATATAGAAAAAAGGATTCCATTTAGAAAGCTCGTACCACATCGGCGGCAACGACTTAATCGAATAAAATACACCACTTAAAAATGTTAAGGGCATGATCAAGAAGTTTTGGAAGGCGGCGATTTGGTCAAATTTTTCGGCCCACATTCCCGCGATTAAGCCAAGTGACCCCATCGTGAAGCTGCCTAGTACAGCAAATCCTATAACAATAAAACCGTTGTGTACGGGCACATCCGCGTAGAAAAACGCCAAAATAAATACACCTATCCCTACGACAATACCGCGCGTAATAGCTGCACCAATATAGGCAACGAACATCTCTAGCTCAGACAAGGGTGGCAGCAAAATAAATACGATGCTCCCCATCACTTTAGACTGAATCATGCTCGACGAACTATTGGCGAAAGCATTTTGTATAACCGCCATCATCAACAAGCCAGGGATCAGAAAAGACACATAGTTAACGCCGGGAAAAACCTCTACACGATCTTGCAGCACATGCCCAAACACTAATAGATACAATAACGAAGTAAGTACAGGCGCCATAACCGTCTGTAACCAAACTTTTGTGAAACGGGTAATCTCCTTGCGGAACAAGGTATAACAGGCGAACCAATTCATAAGACTACCCCTTGACCGATGCAGGCTTATTGCCTGTCATTTGAACAAACACATCTTGCAAGTTATCGTTCACCACCGAGACATATGTGATATCCATTTGGTGAGCTTTGAGCTGATCCAGGATTTCGACAATAGAATCCTGATCACGGTGTAATGTGATTTCCAACTCCACTCCCTCACAGCGAACTACTCGGTCTTGCAACTCGGGCGGAACGGACTTAATCGGGTCTCGAGTTTTAATAAGCAGTTTGCTGCCCAAACCTCGAGCTAACAAGTCCTCTTTGGACTCCATTGCGATTACCTGACCTTGATCAATAATGCCGATTCGATCACACAACTCCTCGGCTTCTTCCAAGTAATGTGTTGTCAGCACAATGGTATGACCCTTACTGTGCAACTCTTTAATGAACTTCCACATGGATTGGCGAAGCTCCACATCCACTCCCGCCGTAGGTTCGTCCAATACGAGCACTGGAGGCTTATGCACCAACGCTTGTGCAATAAGCACCCTGCGCTTCATTCCACCAGATAGCTTACGCAAGTTGGTATCGGCTTTATCCATCAGATTTAATTTGGTCAACAGTTCGTCGACCCAATCATCGTTTTTGCGTAAACCGAAATAGCCAGACTGAAACATCAATGTTTCACGGACAGTAAAAAATGGGTCTATAACGACTTCCTGCGGCACAACACCAAGGTTGCGACGCGCTTGTCTGAAGTCTTTTCGAACATCAGCCCCAAGGACAGACAACTTGCCAGAATCAACCCTAAGCAATCCGGCCAAGGCGCTTATTAGAGTAGATTTCCCCGCACCATTTGGCCCTAGCAAACCAAAGAACTCGCCTTCTTCTATAGAAAAGCTAACGTCGTTGAGAGCCTGCAAAGAGTCGAAACGTTTACTAACACCCTCAAGCTTAATGGCACTCATCTCTAGTTTGCGTTTTTAGATTTTAAATCCGCAATCAAACCCTCTACACCCTTTGTATCAAGCGTGTTCTTAAAGGTGGCACGGTAAGTAGAAATAAAGTTAATGCCCGCCACTTCAATATTAAACGCGCGCCATTGAGTATCGCGACGATTACTCATGTGTAAGTTTATGCCATACGTGGCACCGGTCGCCGAAATTAGCTGAGCCTCAACAACAATACGATCACTACCTTCGGGTAGGTTTACTGGCAGATAGACAACTTTTTCATTACCCGTATATTCTAAAAGAGCCGTTGCATAGGTTCGCATTAAAAAAACTTGAAACTCCTTAGAGAATGCTTCTACCTGAGCAGGGGTGGCGGAATTAGCGTATGAGCCTAAAATAAGCCTCGCCATACGCGGTACATGCACTGCTGGAACAAGAGTCTCGTCAACCATCTTGTACAAAGCATCGTTGTCAGTTTTGTACAGTTCGCGGTTTTTTTGAATATTGTTTACGATCGCATTGACTGTGTTTTTAACGACATCACCTGGGGCGACCATGGCTGCAGCATTTTGAGTAGCAACCGCCGTAGCTGCAAAACTCAAGACCAACATACAACGTTTAAGAACACTGAATCGTTTCAACTTATTAATCTTCATAATTTCTCTTTTAACAAATGGTTATACACATTAAATTTTGGGCATGCTCTGTAAAACAGACGCAGTCTGCGCCATGCTTAGGCCTCTGGCCTTGAATTATGCCAGAGTCGCCTGAACAGAAGCTGAACGTATTAGTAGCCGCTGCTCGCAAACAGGTTTCAAATACTATTTTTCGCCACTAGTTTTACGCTACTAGGTAGAGACCCCTATTTAGGGCTTTTGCTTACTTTTTAGTGACCTTTTCACTAACCTTTTTTGTGGCTTTTTTAGTGATTACTTTTTTAGTTGGCGTTGCCCGAACCGGTTTACTATCCCCGTCACTAACAGGTACAGCCGCAGTCGTTGGCTTAGATGCTGTATTCTTAGCCACTTGCTCCATGTTTTCGTGCAACTGGAAAAATAACATAACCAACTCTGATACAACCCTAGCGAGTAAGCACCCCAATGCAATAAATACGAAACCTTCGATAAACCCATACAAGCTTCCAGAAAAGATACGGCCTAAGCCTTCCCATATAACCGCAACCAGCGCAGCCCAATAAACGATTTGCAAAAGTCTAGGCGTGAGCATTTCGTCAAAAAAGAGTATCTGGCGTGGTAAAGGCTGTTGAATGAATTCTTTGACGACGTCCATGTTGAGTTTGTCTTGCATATTTAGGTTCCGATCATGTTTGCTTTGTTTAGATAAGTGTATTATACCCAGTCGTTGTCGCCATAAGGCGTAAAAACATATTAATTAACACTAATTATGATTGATTTAGCATTGCCCATAGTCGCCGTTTTATTCGGCTTTGTTGTTCTAATGAAAAGCGCTGACCTTTTAGTCGATAACGCTGTGGAATTCGCGTTGCGCTTGGGAATTTCAACATTCTTAGTTGGCGTTATCATCATAGGTTTTGGAACCTCAGCACCAGAGATGTTCGTGTCGGCTATGGCTTCACTTGAAGGGAAAGGTAACTTAGCCGTCGGCAATGCTCTGGGTTCAAACGTTACCAACATTGGCTTAGTGTTGGGACTTGCTGCGTTTATTAATCGTATATCTGTAAGCTCAGATACCGCGATAGCGGATATACCCGTACTCATTATCACCGGAGTGCTGGGCGCTTATTTTGTCCTGGATGGTGAACTCACCGCTTTAGACGGTGCCATCCTGTTGATTGTTTTGGGTGGTTATCTTTTTTGGTCCGCGCAAAACGGTAAGACAACGGTCAGCGAAGAAGAAATAAATAAGCATATTCATTCTGAACGTTCGATGTCAGCTTTAATCTCTCTACTGCTCATTAGCATCTTTTTGTTACTTGTCGCTTCACGGGTCCTGGTGTTTGGCGCTGTGAGCATCGCGGAATTTTTTGGTGTGAGCGACCTAATTATTGGTTTAACCGTAGTTGCCATAGGCACAAGCCTTCCCGAACTAGCCGCCGCCATTGCCGCCGCTCGTAAAAACGCCCACGACATGATCATCGGCAACATTATTGGCTCAAACGTATTCAACATATTGGCCGTATTGGGCATAACGGGGGTCATTCAATCAACCGCAGTTGAAACAGAAGTAATATGGAGAGACTTTCCGGTCATGTTAGGCATGACGGTCGTCATGTTACTCATTGCGTATTGCAGAAAGGGTTTCGGGCGTATTGAAGGAATTTTCTTACTAGCCATATACCTTGGTTACATCAGCTATCTTATCGCCTCCTCTACCGCCTAGGAGATTAAATGCCGAAGAAAAAACAAGATTTTCTCGCCTCAGCTCGATCAGTACTCACGATAGAAGCTGACGCCATTACGCAGCAAGTTACCGCCCTTGAAGACACCGCTAATGGCGCTGCATTTGAAGCCGCGTGCAAGCTGATGCTCGCATGCGAAGGTCGCGTTATCGTAACGGGTATGGGCAAGTCAGGGCATATTTCTAATAAGATCGCCGCGACGCTAGCAAGCACAGGCACACCATCATTTTTTGTTCACCCAGGAGAGGCGAGTCATGGCGACCTAGGCATGATCACACCCAAGGACTTGGTGTTAGCCCTATCTAACTCCGGTGAAACGGCTGAAGTACTCACTATTGTGCCTATTATTAAGCGCATGGGAGTTAGCTTGATAGGTATAGCGAGCGCTCCTCAAAGCACGCTCGCCAAGTTGTCGGATGTGTATCTAAATGTAGGGATTTCGCAAGAGGCATGCCCAATGAATCTAGCGCCAACTGCGAGCACTACCGCCACCTTAGCCATTGGCGATGCACTAGCCATAGCCATATTGAATGCGCGAGATTTTGACGAATCTGATTTCGCACGCTCGCACCCCGGCGGGTCTCTCGGACGACGTCTATTGTTGTATGTTGAAGATATTATGCACACGGGGGACGAACTTCCTGTAGTGAATCGAGATGCGAGCCTAACCGACGCCTTGATGGAAATGACCAGCAAGGGTTTAGGCATGACAGGTGTAATTGACGAACAAAATAATTTAGTGGGAGTTTATACCGATGGTGATCTCCGCAGGTCTCTAGAAAAGAGTCTTAGCCTAGACGGCTACATCGGCGAATCTATGAGCGCCTCCCCTATTACTATCGAGACAGGAGTTTTGGCCGCGGAGCTCGTTGCGCTCATGAAAACCAAACGTATCAGCGGCATACTGGTTACAGAAAAAGGCCGATTGGTAGGCGCTATAAACATGCAAGATTTGTTAAGAGCTGGTGTTTTATAACTCGCATGATAAACAAAACACAGACCAGCACTTACATAGTGCTGCCACTAAACAGTCCACACACTTCTTGAACCGTTGACAATAAGAGCAAAGCCGTAATATGAAATTCAGCGATCTCCCACCACTACCGTTCGACATCAGCGACGCGGTGTGTGACAAAGCAAAGCAAATAAAACTAGCTATTTTTGATGTAGACGGTGTTTTAACCGACGGACGCCTTTATTACGGAAAAAACGGGGAAAAACTCAAAGTCTTTCATGCACTAGACGGTCACGGGTTAAAAATGCTGCAACAAGCAGGCATTCAGGTTGCCATAATTACGGCACGCAAATCTCAAGCTCTAGCAACAAGATTGCAAGACCTTAATATTGCTCACGTGTATATGGGCGCTCAAGATAAGGTTGCTGTCTTCGAAGAGCTCATCCATAAGCTTGGCCTCAAAGAGGCTGAGTGTGCTTTTACAGGCGACGATGTAATTGATCTTGGAGTGATGCAGCGTTGTGGCCTAACGTTTTCGGTGGATAACGGCCATTTTGTAGTCAAGCATGTTGCCGATTGGGTTTCGCCGTTGCGCGGCGGCCTTGGCGCGGTGCGCTCGGTCTGCGACATCCTGTTGTACTGTAACGCTGTTTATCCAGTAGACTCAACATCTACGCAGCAATAACTAATTAATTACGCTAATGGTTAGTCAAACAATGTTTCTCAACCCATCTAGAATTGTGATCAACACAGTGTGGCTCGTGGCTATTAAGCTGGGGTTAAGTTGAGTCAATTATGATTAAGCAATTAGAAAACGTATTGTATATCTCAATTCTTGGCTTAGTCGGGCTGTTTGGCTTGTCATTACAGGACTCTTTAGTTGATGACCCACAAGAAATTAGAGATTTTAATAGTCGGCACGATCCTGACTATTACATTGAGAATTTCACCGCTACGGGCTTAGATAAAAATGGTGATCGCAAGTTTGTGATAGAAGCTGAGAGAATGGCACACTTTCCAGATGACGATACCGCTTTACTAGATTCGCCGCATGTAATTGAGTACCGCAAAGGCTACGCGCCTAGACACACCTATGCAGATTCGGGTTGGATGTCGTCTTCAGGAGACGAAATATTGCTTACCGGCAGTGTACGCATCGTAATCGAGGCTGATGACGAAAGTCCTGGTGGAGAAATGCGCGCAAAGAAAATGCGTATCTTGCTAGACAAGGACACGAAACTGTTCTAACTTTTTCTAGCCTTGTTTGAGAATAAGTAAGTTTGAAATTTGGCCAGCCAACACTGTGCTATATTTCTCGCAATTAAACAGCTGTAATGATTATCGAGACATTGATAGACCAGAACAGAGAACTAATAAATTTATGCCACAGTCAACGTTTGTCCCACAGTTCACTTTTAGCACCCGTTTTCAGTGTGCAGGAAGTCATCCAAGTTACCGTATTGCGAAGCACCTAACAGGAGCCCTAATAACAGTATTACTTGCTGTGTTTCTGGTGAGCTTAAACACAGCATGGGCGCTTACTTCTGATCGCGACCAACCCGCAGACATAGAAGCGGATGACATTGAGTTCGATTTAAAGAAAGGCACCCGTATTTTTACCAACAATGTCCTTGTAGTTCAGGGTACCTTGCGAATCAAAGCCGACAAGTTAGAAGCACGGTACGCTGACGGTGAGCTTCAAAATGTCAAAGCTTGGGGCTCGTTCGCCCGCTTTAAGCAACGTCCAGATGACAAGCCAAATGATGTTGAAGGGTGGGCAAACAAAATAGTCGTCAATCAGAAAACAAACATGCTAACCCTCACCGGACAAGCGGCTCTGCGACAAGGCGGAGATACTGTTCGCGGTGACGAAATTATTTACAATATGTCGACTGACACTCTAAAGGTTAGAGGTGGAGCGGCCGTTGGGGTTTCAAATAACCCCAACTCTACCGTTAAAGCCGACCCTAATAAAAAGTTGGAGGACCCGTTCAAGAAGCCTCCACCAAGCGCCGATAAATTACCTGAGTCTGCCATCTCTGCTACTAGGAATGTACAGCAAGAAGCAAGCGATGACGTTACTGCGCCTGAACCAACAAGAACCGGTCGATCACGCCTTATTATTCAGCCTAAAAAGACCCAAAGCGAAGAGCCAACAAAAACCAAAAAAAATCAAAAGGCCAAGAAGACCAAAGATAATGAGTCTGAAGATGAGTCAAGCGATGAGCCTACTGAAAGCACGAGTGATGAAAATTAAATGCGTGCATATATAACCATCGAATTCGAAACCGTCTTATGAGCATTTTGGAAACAAAGGACTTGTGTAAAAGCTATCGTGGCTTGCAGGTCGTTAAGAACATCAACATCGCGGTTGAAAGCGGCCAAGTGGTGGGCTTACTGGGTCCCAATGGCGCGGGCAAAACAACAAGCTTTTATATGGTTGTAGGTTTAGTTCGCAGTGACAGTGGGCGAATTCTGCTCAACGGCAAAGACATTAGCAGTTTGCCAATGCATTCTCGGGCGAAGCTCGGTATTGGCTATCTTCCGCAGGAACCATCAATCTTCCGAAAACTCACCGTGGAAGAGAACATAATGGCGGTATTGGAGGCGGATAAAAGCTTAGAACCACAAGAACGACACCATCGGGTAGAACAATTACTTGAAGAGTTTAATATTGGCCACAAACGCAAAACACTTGGCATCTCGCTATCGGGCGGAGAACGTCGTCGAGCCGAAATAGCTAGGGCGATTGCACTCAAACCGTACTTTATTTTGTTAGATGAACCTTTTGCAGGCATCGATCCCATTTCTGTTGGAGACATACAGCAAATCATTGATTACTTACGAAGCACCGGCATTGGTATCATAATCACCGATCACAACGTAAGGGAAACTCTTGATATATGTGATCACTCTTACATCTTGACCGAGGGTCGTGTCTTAACTCAGGGAACAGCACGAGACATCCTTAATCACCAAGGTGTTCGAGACGTGTATTTGGGTTCAAAGTTTAAGATTTAGCAATTCATGAGCAACGTCCACGCCTTTGCGTTTTCGCTAAGGGTGGTACTATTTGGTACCTTAAACTAATTCTTTACGTGACTTATTGTCGTGATCTATTAACCCCACATGAAGCAAGCCCTTCAGTTAAAGACCTCGCAACAACAGAAGCTTACGCCGCAAATGCAGCAGTCATTGCGGATTCTGCAGCTGGGTTCGCAAGAACTCGCCGAAGAAGTACAGACTGAACTAGATGACAATCCTTTGCTTGAGGAACTAGAACAAAGCTTCGATGATCCCGATCCAACACTGGCTGCACACGAATCTGAAAGACAACTAACACAAAATCAAAGTCTCGCTGATCAAGATTACGCCGGTGATTTACGCAATGATCACGACATCGATAACACTGGCAGCACAGAGTTTGAGCCTCACTGGGAAGAAATACTGAGCTCTGGCCAGGAAACAAATTCGAACTCAAACAATAGCAGTATTAATGGTGAATACAATGACGCAACCCATAACCTCAGCACTAGCGAGTCATTAGTATCCCACCTGTTCTGGCAAATCAGAATGACTACACTGAGTGAGCGCGACGTGGATATAGCCAGAACAATATTACACAGCCTAGATGAAGAAGGTTATCTCAAATCAAGCCCCCAGCTTCTATTGCAGAACTTTGACCCTGTGCTCGACGTTCAAGAAGACGAGATTGCGGCTGTATTGAGTATGGTTAAAACACTCGAACCTATAGGTGTTGGCGCCCGCAGCTTATCCGAGCGACTATGTATATTGCTACGACACAAATATGAAGCGCACTCTCACCTGGACCTAGCATGTACCCTATGCACTAACCATTTGGACCTTCTAGCAAGGAAGAATATGTCCGAACTGCGTGCAAAACTCGGCTGTAGCCAGGCTAATTTAGAAAGTGCTATTGATCTCATTACCTCTATTTCGCCACGAGTTACATCGAACTTCGGGGATCTCAACAAGCATCAGATAACACCAGACCTAATTGTAAAGAAACACTCACCCTCAAACATGTGGCGCGTTAGCGTAAATCCAATCAACCAACATCGGCTTAAAGTAAACCAAGAATATGCTGCGCTTCTAGACACAGCACTAGATGACTCAAGCAGCGAATTTATCCGTGACAAACTTCAACAAGCGAAGTCCTTTATAAAGAATTTAATGAGTCGCTACGATACTTTACAACTGGTTGGACAAACAATCGTAGAACGCCAGAGTGACTTTTTTGAATCGGGTGAGCTTGGACTAAAAGCCATGGTACTTAGTGATATCGCAGGGGCGCTTGACCTGCATGAGTCAACCATCTCAAGAGCAACCGCGGGCAAGTATTTACAATGCCCAGCAGGTGTATTCGAACTAAAGTATTTTTTTTCCACAGCTCTTGGCAATGACGAGGGCGAGGGCGCCAGCGCGACAGCCGTTCGTTCTTTGATTAAACGAATCATCGATGGCGAAGATAAAGCGAAGCCCCTGAGTGACAATAAAATTATGAATGTGCTGGTGGCACAAAATCACCAAATTGCTCGCCGTACTGTTGCCAAGTATCGTGAAAGCCTTAATATTCCAGCTGCTAGCCAGCGGAAATCCATCGGCAGATGACCAAATTGGAATGCTAATTGACGAACGCGAATTTTGAGTTACTATAAAGGTATGAGCTAACAGTCAATGCAGAGTCCTAGTAACAGGGTCTAAACGCTCTACGCACGGACGATATGCACGCTCTTAGAGTCATAGTTTAATTGCTTACATATAACAAGCACCTAAGAAGAGAAGCCAGCTGGGCACAGAGAACCCAGCAAAAAAGAGATGGTTCGAAGATTGACGTAACACTCCTTATTTCAGCACTGGGGTCTGCTATTAACGAATCTACTCTTCAAGTCGCTCTCGTTGACGCAACACTGCGCAACCCGAGCAAACCAAGCGGCTAACCTCGCCTAGATATAGGATCGGTTGGTCAACACTGACAACAGCGCGAAGCTAGAGTTAACGGTTACGGGCTTGTTGATCACTACTGTTGAAAACACAGGGAGACTTATTACTATGCAGCTAACCATCTCAGGACATCAAATAGACCTTACCGACTCCATGAAAAATTATATTGGAGAGAAAATGCAACGAATCGAGCGGCATTTTGATCATTTAAATAGCATTGATGTTGTGCTGCACGTAGAAAAAATTCATCACAAGGCTGAGGCCACAGTTAACGGCAAAGGGGTAACATTACACGCACATGCAGATTCCGATAACATGTACGCCACAATTGACACATTAACTGATAAACTCGATTCTCAAGTACGCAAACACAAAGAAAAAACGACTGATCATCATAAGAATGGTGGTGCGTTGAAGGATCAAGTGTTTGATCCGATCGAGTAAACAATAAAGTTAGCGATACAATTAGCTGTACCTATCGGCTAAACAACCTTAGCTATAAAACTTAGCTTAACTAATAAGCATGTCTGACGAATCAAATCTGTCGGGAGTTATCGCTCCCGAACGTGTAAGCCTAAACACCGAAATTAGCAGCAAGAAAAAGCTACTCGAAAAAATGGCCGAGCTTCTAGCATCCGACAGTAGTTTGGAATTAAAGCCGAAAGAAGTATTGCACTTGTTACTCGACCGAGAGAAGGTCGGCAACACAGGCATCGGTGAAGGCATAGCACTACCTCATAGTCGTTGTGCTCACGTGCCAAAAGCCGTCTTAGCGGTTTTAACCACACATCAAGCCGTGGACTACGACAGTATAGATTCGCAACCAGTTCAACTAGCGTTTGGTTTGCTAGTACCTCAAGAAGCGAATGCCCAGCACCTTACCCTACTCAGCAAGATCGCACAGATCATGCGAGTCCCAGGTCGATTAGACACCATTGTTGCGATGCAGGATGCTCAAGCTTTGTTGGACTCCATTATGGACTGGGAAGCGTCAAGTTGAAGAACTGTTCCTTGAGTAGCTCAAACTTATGAGCAATGCTGATTTTTATATTGTCAGTGGCACCTCCGGTTCAGGCAAAACTATAGCCCTGCAAGTGCTGGAGGATATTGGCTACTATTGTATCGATAATTTGCCCGCTAGTTTGGCCCCAGACCTTGCCGTAAGAATGATGGGAGCGGCAGGCTCATCACAAAAATGTGCCATCAGTATTGATTCGCGAAACCATGATTTACTTAGCGATTTAGACGCCAGCATCAAGCAGTTATCCGCATTAGATATTAATCTGAGAATAGTATTTCTCGATGCTGACGATCCAACCCTTCTCAAGCGCTACAGCGAGACTAGGCGCAAACACCCGTTATCCGACCCCGAAACTTCACTGCGTGAAGCTATCGATAAAGAACGATCACTCCTAGAGAAGTTAGCTTTATTGGCACATCGTCGAATCGACACGTCAACCATGACACCACACGAGTTACGCACCCTTGTACGTGAGGATGCTGGTAATAAAGGCGGTTATGCCTGTACTCTTTTATTACAATCGTTTGGCTTTAAATACGGAAGCCCTCTCGATGCTGATTTTGTATTTGACGTTCGCTGCTTGCCCAACCCACACTGGAACACTGAACTTAAACACCTCAACGGCAAAGACCAAGCGGTAATCGACTTCTTCAAAGACCTCACCGATTGTACTCAGATGGTAAACGATATCGAAAAATTTCTTGACACATGGGTGCCTAAGTTTATTGCGGACAATCGCAATTACATCACTGTCAGTATCGGCTGCACTGGTGGACAGCACCGATCAGTGTATATTGTAGAACAACTACTCATACACTTTAAAAAAAGTAACGCGTTACAGACATTAGTCCGTCATCGTGAGCTAATCCTAAAACCTGAATTGGGTCTAAAAACCTAGCCAACTTTTACAATTAGGGCTAAGTTTCTGGTTAATTCAGTCGCAAACCACAATATTATGAATCTATCAGGAAGCACCAACCATGCTTGAACAAGAGATTGAAATAATCAATAAACTCGGACTGCATGCAAGAGCCGCCGCCAAGCTTGTTAACACGGCCTCGCATTATGCGAGCCGTATTGAGATCGAATATAAAACACAGCGCGCAGATGCAAAAAGCATAATGTCGGTGCTTATACTTGCCGCCGCACAAGGTAGCCAACTCACTATTCGGGTTGACGGGGTAGACGAAGCTCAAGCGATGGAAGCCCTCACCGGCTTAATTAATAACTTATTTGACGAAGACGAGTAGACCAAGATAATGCTCAGTCTATTTGGATCAGGTATCGGACGAGGCATCGCAATTGGGCCCGCCTACGTGCTCAAAAATAGCGAAATCGAAATTCCTGAGTTTAAAATTCGGCCTGAAGAAGTAGGAATTGAGATTGCCCGATTCAAAGCGGCTGTTGATGCAACAGCGGAGCAATACCAATCGATCTTAGAGAATCTTCCGAGTGATGCGCCTAAAGAAAGCGCTGCGTTCGTCGAAGCACATATGATGATGTTGCAAGACCCTCTCTTAGTGGACGAATCAATAGCCATCATCAAACGCGACTGCATCAACGCCGAGTCCGCATTAAGCCAGCAATCCGAGAGCTTGATAAAAGTATTTGAGCAGATGCAAGACGCCTATTTACGCAATAAGAAGACAGACGTGCAACATATTACCAATCGTCTTCTGCGCAGTCTTTTAGCCATTGTTTCTCACTCTTTAGATGAGTTTAACGACGAGGATCTGTCTGGCAAAGTGATCGTTAGCAAAGACCTATCCCCTGCTGACACAATGTTTGTGAAAGACCGCAAAGTGTCGGCCTTTGTTACCGATTTGGGCAGTCAAATTTCACACACGGCAATTGTCGCTCGGAGCTTGAAGCTACCCGCCGTAGTAGGATTGCATGGCAGTACGCAATACATTGAAGACAACGATCTTTTGATTGTTGACGGTATGCGTGGAATCATTTTTATTAACCCTACTTCTGGGGTGTTAAAACAATACCGTGGAATACTCCGAAAGATTCGAGAGCGAGAAGTAAATCTAGGCAGGCTAGTTAGAAGGACAAGTAAAACCCTTGATGGACAGCGAATAGTGTTAACCGCTAATATCGAGACGATCAAAGAACTGAAGGAAGTTGAACGAGTTAACGCTGCTGGTGTCGGACTCTACCGTACCGAATATTTATTTATGAACCGCGCTACGGCACCGAGCGAGGAAGAGCAGTTTAAAGCGTATCAGCGTATTGTCACTCGGCTCGGAAAGCCAATCGTTATTCGAACACTGGACGTGGGTGGAGACAAACAGATGGCGTTTAATTACGCCAAAAAGAAATCCAGTGAGTCCCCGCTAGGCATGCGCGCCGTTCGCCTGTGTTTAAATAATATGGGCTTATTCAAGCCTCAGCTGCGTGCAATTTTGCGCGCATCAGCGTTCGGCAAAGTGTCTATTATGATACCAATGCTGAGCAACATCGATGAAGTGTCACAAGTTCTGAGCCTAATAAAGGCGACTAAGAAAGAATTAAGACAAGAAGGCATAGCGTTCGATCGCCGCATAAAAGTGGGCGGCATGATCGAGGTGCCTGCTGCGGCAATCGCTGCCGATTTATTCGCGAAGCATTTAGACTTTTTATCTATTGGAACCAACGACCTTATTCAATATACGCTCGCTATCGATCGTGTAGATGACGCGGTAAACTACTTATATGACCCTATACATCCGGCAGTACTCAATTTAATTAAGCACGTCATCAAAGCTGGTGATCGTGCCAGTATACCCGTGTCATTGTGCGGAGAGATGGCGGCAAACCAAAATTACACTAAACTGTTATTGGGCTTGGGGCTGACCCATTTCAGTATGGATGCAACCTATCTTCTGGACATAAAAGCGCAAGTCTTAGGTTCGAACATCCAGCAACTACGTCGCTTGGTGCATAAAGTCCTTTCGGCGAGCACTCCGAGCGAGGCACGCGACAACCTTACGGCTCTAAATCATTACCCAATGCGTGCTCCTGAATCAAAGGACAAAAACCTTGTTCAGCCTAAAGCTAAGTAAATGCTTTAGTTTGCTGTCTTAGCGATTAGCGCGCAACTAGGCTATTTGCGCAACAGCCCACCCTCCTATAATTATCTTTCAGTCCTAATTTGATAGGTTTCAGCAGTCATCAAGAGATTGTTATACTTTGCAGTTATACTCTAGCTTAATACCAAGGCAATAGAATGCACGGGTATGTAGTAGCGAGGCCGCAGGCATAGAGGCGTAATAGCCATATTCAGCCAAGCACCAAGAAACGAGCAACCGGAATCGAGAAATATCGTGCAGCAATCACCTCATCCAATTGACAACATCGTTAGCGTACTCGAGGCTAATGACTCGAAGACACTAATGGGGCTGTTTGAGGGTGCTCACCCCGCCGATATTGCTGATGCCTTAGAGAGTCTCACCCCTGAAAAGAGGCACCTCGCTTGGACGCATATTCCGGTTGAAGCACGCGGCGAAGTACTGGCTGAACTCAACGAAGGTGTATTTAAGACCCTTACTCAAGAGTTGCACTCGGATGAACTGATTCCTGCCATTCAGCAACTAGACATCGATGACATAGCAGATTTAATTCCTGACTTGCCTGAATCGATTCTTGCTGACGTACTGTTTGCAGTAGACACAGAAACGCGTAATCACCTAGGCGAAGTACTCGCCTATCCAGAAGACAGTGCCGGAGGCTTAATGAATCTTGATGCCACCGTGGTGAGAGATAACGTCACCATTGACGTTTTACTTCGGTTTTTACGCCTCAAAGATGAATTACCCAAACAAACAGGCAGCATTTATCTAGTAAATCGACACAACCGCTTAACGGGTGTATTGGCAGTAGAAAGGTTATTGACGTCCGACTTAAACGAACTAGCTGCTAATTTTATTGACGAATCTCCTGTGATATTCGAAGCAATGGATTCAGAAGACGAAGTCGCTAAATCGTTTGCCGATTACGATTTAACGTCAGCTCCTGTAGTAAACGAAAAAAACGAATTGCTGGGCCGAATCACTATCGACGATGTGGTCGACGTTATTAAAGAACAGGCTGAACACGATATTATGGCCGTTGCGGGGTTGCCGAATGAAGCAGATATCTTTGCGCCTGTGGCAACCACAACCAAGAACCGAACCTTATGGTTGGGTGTGAATTTGATTACCGCTTTACTGGGCTCCTGGGTTATAGGTCAATTCGAAGGTTCTATTCAGCAATTAGTAGCTTTGGCTGTATTGATGCCCATTGTAGCGAGCATGGGTGGTAATGCTGGCACACAGACTCTTACGGTCGTTATTCGCGGGATGAGCATGGGTACTATTACCAGCGAAAACGCATTTAACGTCCTCAAGAAAGAGAGCCTAGTCGGCGTTTTTAACGGTCTACTCTGGGCCATAGTTATCTCGATTATTGCAGGACTTTGGTACGGCAGTCCGGCTCTAGGCAGTGTGATTGCAGCAGCAATGGTTGCTAACCTAATAATGGGGGCCATCGCAGGTGTATGCATTCCAATCTTCCTTGATAAAGTAGGGGTAGACCCTGCTCTTGCAGGCGGCGTAGCATTAACCACAGTAACCGATGTCGTTGGCTATTTCTCGGTTCTTGGTTTAGCAACAATGTTGTTGCTTTAACAATTGAGAATCTCTACAGTTTTTACGCTAATAAAACAGACTATCGAGCCGACTGTAGAGGCCAGGTTCGAGCGTTTACTCTGACGAAGTCGTCCGCCACATTATCGGGCTCACCGATCATCTGACCGTAAAGCTCCACCCAAGCATGAGATGCCAATTGTCGTCCACGCTTGCTCACACCTAAGCTCAATACAGGACTCAGGTCACGCGCACGCAGGATGCTATGCAACGCCAATGCCTTAGGCAGACACGCCGGGATATTTTCTGTTTTCCACAATGGTAAACGGGCCGCTAATCGTACGGACTCATGCCAACTGACTGCGATTGCCAAATTCATTTTATGACCATCCGATAGATTTTCCGGCCTCTGTTCACAAGTAAAACTTAACCGTTCCTCGAGCCAAGCTAAGCCTTTGTCGTTCAACTGATTTTGCGCCTGCAGCAAGACACGATAAGCCCTCAATATCTGAGCAACTCTTAGTAATACCCTTATTTGCATAAATCAGTTTGAGTTTTTTGCCAACGATGCTAAAGACTAAGTGTGCTGAAAGCCGAGAAAGATCTCATGAGACATCAAACTAGCATCCGACTAAAAAGTATTCAAATTTGGACCCAATATCTATCTTACTAGAGAGCTTAATACCAATCCAGATTCTTCATTATTGTCTTGTAAAAGCACTATAAATCACCAACAAGTGATGAAAGAATTAACCGGCGTTAATTTTAATAAATGTGGCTTTAAATCAATCTGGGTTACACTATAGCTATGAATCTAACGACTTCAGACATTAAAGAGTTCACACAACGCAATTCTTCACTCATCGCGGTGAGTGTCAGCTTGCTATTGTTGGTCGTTGTAGTCGTCGTTATCGGCCTAAACACTTACGATGAGCGTACCACAAAAAATAATGACTACGCGCCACAAAACACTAGCCCTGTTGCTCGAAATGGCAGTGACCAAGGGATAAGAAGCGATGTAGTCATACGAGCTAATTTATTTGGCAGTTCCGCTCCTAAGGTTATTGTTACGGCACCAAAAACCACCCTGAATCTAACCTTGAAAGGCATACTCTCTGCGAATTCAGCAGAATATGCTCGGGCAATCATTCAAGTAGACAAAAAGGCTAGCAAGCTTTATTCAATAGGAGATGAGATTAAGGGGTCAGGCGCAAAACTCGAAGAAATTCGAATTAACGAGGTCCTATTGAATCGTTCCGGTGCCATTGAAAGCCTAGCTCTCACCAAACTAGGTAACCAAAGCGGTGCGAGCATTAGCATTACTTCTGGACTCGAAACGGCGGACATAAGCTCTGGCTCTACCAAATTCGCAGCTCTTTCAAACCAGAATAATTTAAGTCAAAATAGCGATCGCTCTCGCCGAGTCGATAAGAGCAATAAGCAAGATGACTCACCAAACGGTCCACGCCGTAAGATAAAGAGACCCGCGTTTTCGGGTATAGATCGCGCTATAAAAAAGGCAGAAGAAATCTAGAAACGCTCTTCGCTTTTTTTGAACTCACCGTTTAACACCGCGTCAGGCCCCCGGCACCTGTTGAAGACAACTCCGCTACGCTTTTCTTCTAGACCGTATAAATTTCATTAGCATCGGGACAATTAGTAGCATCAAGCTGAGATAAATCACCCATTCACCTAACGCGCGGTACCACGTTTCGCCGGTACGGGGTTGCACATCACCACTTAGTGTCGCCGACACAAACTGTTTGGTCTGGGTGATTATTTTACCCCGGTGATCTATCAATACTGATGGTCCAGTATTGGCACTTCTAACTAGTGGCAAAGCCAATTCCTTAGCTCTCATCTGCGCCATTTGTAGACGCTGGTGCGGTGCAAATGAATCACCAAACCAAGCATCTTCGCTGATATTAACCAACACCGTTGCGTCTCGCGTATGAACGCGATGCTCTTCGGAAAAAGCATCTTCGTAACAAATCGACAAGCCAAGCTTAAGAGTGTTGCCACATTCAAGTGTTTGAACCTGCTGCCAAGACGTAAAATCACTCATCGGCAACTGTAGGTAATCAATAACCCACTGAAACAGAAACCTCAGCGGAAGATACTCGCCAAATGGTACGAGATGACGTTTACGATACACTTGCGGTTCAGAACTAGACGCTCCACCACAATGCAACACCGCCGCATTGTAGTCGTCTACTCGGTCTTGCTCTCCTATATGACGCTCAACCAAACCGGTTAATAAAGCCGCATTCTTTGGACGTACAGCAGACCAAAACGCCGCATCGGTTTGTGACAACAGTACCGGCAACGCTGTTTCTGGCCAAACGATTAAGTCCAATGATTGCTTTTCAAGTAACTCAGTATTTCGCTGCACTAAGCCAGCTATAACATCATTACGATACGCAGGCCCCCACTTACGTTCAATGGGCGTGTTCGGTTGAACGACTCCAATATGAAGAGGTTCACCAGAATTTTCTCCCCAAGGGCTTTGTGCCGAATACAAGCTTAGACTCAACACCACCGCCAGTGCAATAACTGCGACTGCCGCGCGCTTCAACAACGCAATTTGAGACTGTACAAAGAGCACTACTAAACAAGATGCCAGTAGAGCGATTGCTAGGGAAATAAGATATATACCCCCCACAGGCGCTAGCTCAAACAGTAACGTATCCGTTTGTGAGTAACCAATATCCAACCAGGGAAACCCAGTAAGCACCCAACTCTTACACCACTCAAACACGACCCAACTTGGCGCAAACAACGCGAGTCGCTGTAGGCTCTTACGTGAGGTTATGAAGGCAAGAGCAAGCCCGCTAAAACCAACGAAAACCCCGACGAGCGAGCTAAAGCCAAGTACAGCAATGCCGCCCATCCAAAGTGGCATTCCGCCATACACAGCTAAAGAGTTGTACACCCAGGACGTGCCAACTAGATACGTACCTAGACCAAACGCAAAGCCTCGCGTGAATGCCTGGCGTGGAGTCGCATCGTACCAACTCCAACAAAGCGCCGCCAAGGTGAGAAATAAAAGATACGAATAGCCGAACGGCGCGAATGCTAAAACTGATAAAGCACCAAGAACCAAGCACAGAAGTAGTTGCCAGCGATGGGTGAGAAATGAGCGCATGACTAGAACCAAAATTTATATTGTCGAGTAGATGGGAGTGTAACGAACTGGTTAGGTATTAATCCCGCAAGGCTTAATTATAAGGTGGAATGATGAATTTGAACTTACAAAAACGGCCTAATATCGCCGATAGTACCGAGATTTGTATTATCGAGACTTTGTCTGTTGTTTGCTGCGAGTTCAGCCACTCAAGCTGGCAACAATAGGGGCCCCGTTTAGCTCTCTATCAATGACAATCCTTTATTACCTTCGTTTACAAATTAAAAGTTATAACTTTGCCGCTGGGTAGAGGCACAATAAAGAATGAAGGTTCTGCTTCTACGGAGCCCTCAAAAGCACCTATATCGCAGGCGGCTCCATCAGGGCGCACTTCCCCTCGCTGATCCAGGTTATTAATAGGCGCAGCTGCGCAAACATCATTATCTCCCGTATCAACTGCAGGGCTTCCAATGATCAGCGCATGGGTTTTGGTTTCGCCACCGTTATTTGCTAAAGGCGCTAAAATAGACAACAAAGCGGTGGCCTGCGTGTTGCTGTGAGCGCTACCGCCAGTAGCGGTAATATCGGTTGAACTGGGTGTGAAATTATCAAAGGCTTGCGCATCGTTATGACTGCTGTCGCCCAAGAGGTTGTTACTCGTGGTGAACGTCGAAGCGTCATTTCGTATCTCGTCAGCAGATGAACCATTGTTACCGGCAACAATACTGTTACTGAGGTTAACACTGCTGGCACAACGGGCGAAAATTCCGCCGCCACGTGAATCAGCAGAATTACCAGACACCGTGCTGTTACTGAGGGTAATACTGCTCTCCTTGGCGGAAATTCCACCGCCATAACTTCCACTTGAATTACCCGACACCGTGCTGTTACTGAGGGTAACACTGCTTTCATAGGCGTAAAATCCGCCGCCGCGCGAAGAAGCAGAATTAGCCGAGACTGTGCTGTTGCTCAGGTTCACACTGCTTGAAGCGGCGAAAATTCCGCCGCCTTTCGAAGAAGAATTACCCGACACCCCGATGTTACTGAGGGTAACACTGCTTGACACGGCGTAAATTCCGCCGCCGTGGTAAGTAGCAGAATTACCCGACACCTTGCTGTTGCTCAGGTTCACACTGCTTGAAGCGGCGAAAATACCGCCGCCGAAATTAGCAGAATTGCCCGACACCGTGCTATTACTGAGGGTAATGCTGCTTTCATTGGCGCGAATTCCGCCGCCGCCAGCAGCTGAATTGCCCGACACCGTGCTGTTATTGAGGGTAACACTGCTGTTTGTATAGGCGTGAATTCCGCCGCCGGTATTTGCCGTCCCGCCGGTAACAGTCAAACTGTTTAAACTGACGGTTGAACTGGTCATTCTAAAAACAAGACCTGTGTTATTCGCATCAAAGGTTAAGCTGGGTGTAGTGTACCTTGGCCAGTAATGGTTAAATCTATGGTGATGGTCGGTAACGAACTGGTCAGCGTAATCGTATTAGCGTTCGCCACTGGGAATACGCCAGAGTCAAAGGTAATGACGTCAGTGCCAACCTCTCCCGCCACACAATTACTCGTGCCTGTGGCATTGTCGTTAGCTGAATAGATAGCTTGGCATAACGTACAGGTTTCTATCGTGCCTGCGTCGTCGCCAGTGTTAACTGAAATTGAGGCCGCATTGGCTGGCGCTAAGATTGCTTGGCCAATAGCCAGTGCTAAGCCAGTGCGTAAAAAAGGATTGAGTGGCGGCATCTTTCAGACTCCTTGATTCAAAATGAGTGAGTCGATAGCAGTTTGCGATCAACGGGTAACATCAGCGGGAAAGGTCAACTTAAGCAGCAAGATAACAATCACGCACAAGAAAAGTTATACGACGCAATCAATAGATCAGTATCACGAAGTGTTAAAACACTCAAAGAGGGAGGAATTGGAAGTAGTAAATGCAGCGCATACGATTTGCGCTTAAGGCAGGTGCGTTATTCTGACGCTCCTCGTACAACCCAATCAAAGAGGCTAGTGACAATACGCCTAATTATGATTGGCGGATAGCAGTTTCGTCGCGACTCGCGCGTGAATGCCGCAAAATCACGTCAGATATTGCTCTAATGTCAAATGACCGTTCTGAGTACAGACTGTGTCAAAACTCAAAACTTTCTTACTTGGAGTCTAGCGTATCTATTCGATTGTTCCAATCGAGTAGATTTGAATAAAGTTAAAGAAGCCTAGGTCGCTTCGATAGCCCTGATGAGTGGCTTTACACCCATAATGTTGATCATTCTTGTCATATTGTAAGCCAGTACGTGCAAACTCATTTCTGTACTCACGTTCTTCAGTCGCTTGGTTTTAAAGTGAGCCATTCCCATCCATGATTTGATGGTGCCAAAGGGATGCTCCACGGTCTGCTTTCGTATTTGCATCATCGTTGGGTTGTTAATCATCCTTCTCTCGTGATCTTCGATAACCTTACCGTGTTCCCAACGCGTCACTCGGCGCTCTTTGCCTACCGTACATTTGGGTTTCAAAGCGCACGTGCCGCATTCTTTACTCCAGTAGCGAAGCATCACTTTGCCTGCTTCCATCATCTTTGTGCGCTGTGCTAAACGCTTGTTCGCTGGGCACTTGTATTCATCGTCTGCCTCGATGTAAATAAAATCACCACGATCAAACAAGCCGTGTTTTCTATTGCTTGACGTCAGCGATTTAGGAACGTAAGGCGTAATGCCTTGATCGACTGTCGCTTTGATTTCTTCCATTTTGAAGTAACCACGATCAGCAATTACTTTTAGCTTCTTTAGCCCTGTTGCTTCTCTGGCTTGCAACGACATTTTAGTCAGCATGCTCCGATCACCCATGGCCATAGATACATAATGAGCCACGATTAAATGGTGTTTCGTATCAACGGCTGTTTGCACGTTGTAGCCAACATTGCCTGAGCTTCGAGCATTGGTAGACATAGCTCTAGCGTCTTGGTCTGTTAGTGATATTTGCTTGCCAGGTGCTAGATCAATCACAGCTTCAATTGCTTTTACTTGGGCCATTTGCCGTTTCAAGGAATCAAGCTGCTTATGAATGTGCTGGCTTTTAACCTCAGGGATTGCTTGGTCTTGGCGATCAAACGTGTCCAGCTGAGACAGGTAGCGATCAAGACTTTTATTGATCGCGTCAATGCGTCTTTGTACCTTCGCTTTAGTGTAGTTTCGGTCGCGGTTGTTCACCGCACTGAATCGACTGCCGTCGATCGCAATTAACGAGTCCGCGAACATGTTCATCTGCTTGCACAGCATCACGAACTGGCGGCAGACTGATTTGATAGCTTCGCTGTTGTCTTTCCTGAAGTTCGCTATGGTTTTGAAGTCCGGCGCGAGCCGCTCTAACAACCAGATTAATTCTAGATTTCGATTCGCCTCACGCTCTAGTTTGCGACTCGACTGAACCTTATTCAGGTAGCCGTAGATGTACAACTTAAGCATTGTCGATGGGTGATACGCTGGCCGTCCCGTGGCCTTAGGTTGAACCGATTCAAAACCCAGTTTAAACAAATTGAGTTCATCGACAAACGCATTAACAACCCGCACTGGGTTCTCTTGCGAAATATAATCGTCAATGCGTTCGGGGAATAAGGTGGCTTGCTCGCGGCGTTCACCTTCAATAAAACGACTCATAAATTACTCCGCTGGATGCTGGAGTAATTATACCTTTTGCGGAGTTTTTACACAGTCTGAGTATATCACTGCCTGTTCGGTCCTAACCTAAACAGACTAACTTAAAAACCTAATCCATTAGGAGTGATATTTTAGAATACTACTCTTCGTTTTTGCGAAGCCCTCGGTAAAGAGTTAGCTCGCGTTCTTCTAGGGTCGTGATTTTAGATTACGCTCTTGTACGGCAAAATCGCGCAAAGAAATTGATTGGTGTCACAAATTTGAAAATTACTCCTTCTTAAACTCAGTCCCTGCTTCGGTCAATGTGGGCTCGCAGGTCATCGGCAATATCTCGCCATCGACTAGATGCTGCAGCTGCATCATGCCAAGTCCACCGCCTTTGCCTACATCGCTGTGCGCAACAATCACCACATGACCCTCTATACACAGAGTCGCAGCTCGCAAGTCGTGACGTTTGTATTCACCCATCAAAATTGGGTCGTCAGCATAGGCCAAACTACATAAAGCCAAGAAAATCGTCAACGAATAAATAATTACCTTTCTCATCATTCCCTCCAATGTAAATCAATTTTTAAGGGTGAGGTCGAGACTATTAATTAAGTATAATCAAGCACTTATAACGCTGATTTAATATAACAGCTTACTTAACAATATCAGTAATTTAGGGCAACTTATTAAAGTTAAGGCAAACTGAGCACTGTACCGTGAGTGTACCGCACGGGCGAATGGAGCCGCTGCAATCCCCTTCTCGAAATCACAATCTACCTAACTATCAAGAGAAAGAGCCTTACTCAGACTGAGTTGTTGCATTTTACTTATTCGTCTCACCAAAATCACTTACGACGCCTTAACATTGACACCTCTATAGGCGATGGGCGTCTTCCCAGACCAGCGCCTAAACGCTCGGGAAAAGGCACTCACGTGAGCGTATCCGAGTAAAAATGCGATCTCTGTCAAAGGGAGTACTGAGTTCTCAACATATTGAAACGCGAGCTTTTTCCGAATCTCGTCGGCCATTTCATTATATAAATAACCTTCTGCACTTAATCGTCTCTGAAGTGTTCGTTTGGTCATAAACAAAGAGCTGGCCACTTCTTCGATATTGGGAACACCACTACTCAGTGAGGAAACGATACGATTAGAGACAATAGAAACCAGGTCATCGTTCTCTGCAATGCTTTCGATAGCTTGGCTCAAGTGTTCTTCCAATAAATCGTATAGCCTCGGCTCTGCTTTAATGATTGGCATTGCTAAATATTTACTGTCAAAAATAAAATTATTTGACTCCGTATTGAAAAACATTGGTGCTTTAAAGAATCTTTTAAGTTCTGAGGTTTCTTCAGGCTTTGGGTGTTCAAAATTAACTTCATCTAAAACCCAAGTGGAGTTAGAAAGTGTTTCAATTACATGTTTCACCATTGCCATAGTGCATTCAGCTTCCTGAACACGCTCGACTACCGTGGGATCAGTCAGGCTATAGGTGTATGAAAACGTGCATTTTGAACCGGATACATTCAAGTCCATATCGCATCCCCGCGCATACACATGCAGATACCGCACAAAGTTATTAAGCGCGACAGCGACAGTCGGCGAATTAATAATTGCATAACCGAGAACTCCCATTTCTCTTGCATGAACTTTACTGCCTATATGAAGCCCCAAATTCCTGTTACCCGTTTTCTGGGCAGCAAGTTCTAACAGCTTGCAATGCCGAGCCAGAGACACTTGTACGTCATGACTTGCAAATACCTCAGACGATATTCCCGCCTCTTGAAGAGAAGGTTCTAAAAGGCTCCTAAATTTTTTATATAAGCCTTCTGAAGCAAAAGACGGACCTTGCACTTTATTTTTTTCTACTTCGCTCATATTTCACGATCTAGAGTGCTTAGGCACTCGTTAACTCGAGACAAATTCTGTAGATGCCGACTATTCATAATAACAAGAGACTCACTAGTTTACTCAGAACTAACATACCCTAACTTCTTAATGAAAGATTAAAACACACTCAAACTAAATCTCCAAAGAACCATTTAATAGGTCATTAATGTTATTACTAATAGCCTATTTGCTTATTGAAACATAAATAGGGTAATATAATAGGTCAAACATACAATTATTGCTTAAGAGGCTTAAAATGACGATTAAACTGAACACCCCGCTTAGACTTGATCATCTAGCAGTGTGGGTTGCAGACATGGATAAAACGACTGAATTTCTGACTGACATCGTAGGACTAAGAAAGCATCCGATGGAAGTAGTCGTAAGTGCAGACGATCCAACCGTTGGGGGCATGCTGGCCTATTTTGTTGATGGCAACGGCTTATGGCTTGAAATGATTCTGCCGACATCTGAAGGCCCAGGAATGGAAATGCTAAAAGAATTCGGTGATGGCGCTATTGTTGAAGTCAATTTTGAAGCTGTTGGTGAAGACTACATCAACACAATTGATGCTCAAGCAGCAAAGGGCGTTCAAATGCTTGCAATGGACGGGTCACCGCTGGTCGATGGTGGCCGAATTGATGAGGGTGTAACGGGGAATCATGATTCTCACGAAACTGGCCAACGCATTGCGTACTGGCCAACCGATGTAAGCTGCGGAACGACCATTGAAATATACGAGTTACTTGAGGAAGATGAGACCAACCTACTTAACATTCGAGAAAGTCAATGGTCTGACATAGCTAGAGATCCAGATGCCCCCCGAATAGACGGGGTAAGCATTCTAACCAGTG
>Ga0209304_1000191_pt1 | contig 44454 bp, 43 predicted proteins | sample COGITO_mtgs_1004_4_FD_184789 | JGI IMG/M metagenome (GOLD analysis project Ga0209304, IMG submission 184789) | Pelagic marine microbial communities from North Sea - COGITO_mtgs_100423 (SPAdes) (version 2) | ecosystem: Environmental > Aquatic > Marine > Epipelagic ...
CCGAAGCGGGTACTTTTGGTGGCGAAGTGATGGCGAGTGGGACTTACAAATCGCTTTTAAAAAGTAATACTTTAACAGCTCAGTACCTCAATGGGACTCTGGAAATTGAAGTTCCTAAAAAACGTCGGAAGTCAAAATACAGTGTAACCATCAAAGGCGCTCGAGAACATAATTTAAAAAATATTGATGTGACCCTTCCACTAAACATGCTCACGGTTGTGACGGGTGTTTCTGGAAGTGGAAAAAGTACGCTTGTCAAACAAATTGTGTATCCTGCACTGCTAAAATCCATTGGAGGCTATGGCGAAAAGGCGGGCGAATTCACGAGTATTGAAGGGAACTTTAGCACCGTTAAGTTTATCGAGTTTGTCGATCAAAACCCCATAGGGCGTTCTTCACGTTCCAACCCTGTGACGTATATCAAAGCCTATGATGATATTCGGGCGCTATTCGCGAAGCAAAAATTAAGTGTTTTAAGAAATTACCAACCCAAGCATTTTTCATTCAATGTCGATGGAGGCCGTTGCGATACCTGTAAAGGCGAAGGTGCTGTCACCATTGAAATGCAGTTTATGGCTGACGTCCAATTGCTTTGTGACGACTGTGATGGAAAACGCTTTAAGAAACAAGTGTTGGAAATTAAGTTCCATGACAAAACAATTGATGATATTTTAAACATGACGATTGATGATGCCGTTGCCTTTTTTGAAATGCATAACGTGACTAAAATAAAAACAAAACTACAGCCACTTCAAGATGTGGGGCTGGGGTATGTGACCCTTGGACAAAGTTCTTCGACCCTCTCTGGCGGTGAAGCACAACGTATCAAACTTGCCTCCTTTTTAGGAAAAGGTTCCAAAGCAGACACGGGTTTGTTTATTTTTGATGAGCCTACGACGGGACTTCATTTTCATGACATTAAAAAACTACTCAAATCCTTCAATGCCTTGATTGACAAAGGGCACTCGGTATTGGTCGTTGAGCACAATTTAGAACTGATTAAATGTGCCGATCATGTGATCGATTTAGGTCCTGAAGGCGGTGCCAATGGCGGCTATGTATTGGCTGAAGGCACGCCAGAATTTATAACCAAATCAAAGAAATCTTCAACAGCTGATTTTCTAAAAAGTAAATTAAATTGAGTTTGTTTTAAATTTATTTATTTGACCGTCAGTCAACTAAACTAGAGCTGTGATTCTTGGCATGCTGTTTGGTAATACAGAGTTGTGTTTAACTTTTAAAACTTTGTATTATGAGAAAATTATTTTTAGCCCTCGTCACTTTAACCTTATTCGGAACCGTTTCTGCAAGCACAGTTTCTAAGCAATCGAGAACTAGTAATTCTTTTGTATTTAATGAACAAGGGATTGAATTTGCTATTTTTAACGATGGACAATTTGATTTTAATGTGCTCAGACAGCGTCAAAATTCTATTCAATTTTCAAATCATAATGGAATAAACATCAGTTTCAATACAGGCTACGATTACAGTGCTTATGTTCAATATGATAGTTATGGGGCCGTCATTCAAATTGAAAATACCCCTATATATTATGATTATTATGGACGTATCAGCCAAGCCGGAAATGTACATGTGAATTATGACTACAGAGGTCGGGTGTCTTGGATTGGCAACATGCGTATAAACTACGATCGCTACAACAATTCACACTGTAATGGCTATGTGAACCGTCAACACCGATACTACACCCCTAGCGCGTGGTATTCGTATTACAGCGTACCAAATGTTCAGTATTGTGTGATTTTCAAGACACCTTATAGAAGACATTATACGCCTGTCAGATATCAGTACCAAAGACCGTACAGAAACAATCGTCGTCCGAATGTATATAGAAATCAACGGGGTCACAATAGAGTCGCAAACAACCGATCGAATCAAAGTGATCGCTATAGAACCAACCGACGTACCAGACGAACGACGAACAACACAACGCACTCTGAGAACCGTCAAACAACACGAGCAACAACGCGTCCATCAACAAATCGATCCAATAACAGCGTTGTAACTTCCAATCGGAGGGTACGAACGAATACATCGAATCAAGTGAACCGTAGCAAACCGGTCACAAGAAATTCAAGAACAGTTGCCCAAAGAACGCCGAGAGTAAACTCAAAAAGAACGCCCGTAAGACGAAGAAAATAATTAGTTAGTTAGTTGAAAACTCCGTAGATGAATATCCCACATCACTACGGAGTTTTTATGTTTAATCCAGAAGTTTTTGAGCCAATTGTTGGGTCAATGATTTACGGCTGTAAGCTTCTAATCCTTTTGAGTCCACGTTTAATTGCTGTGTTTGATAGGCATCAAAATGCTCTAACAAAAGTGTGCGGAGTGCTGCGGCTTCGTCATATCTAAAATAAGTACCCGATCCGGTTTGGTTTAAGATTTTTTCTATATCAGAAACCTCAGGTCCAATGGCTATTATGGGGCGTTTAGACGCCATATATTCAAATAATTTTCCTGGAATTATGTATTCCGTTTCCTTTGAATTTTCTTCAATAAGTAGCAATAATTGAGTCTTTTTCTGATACTCTAAAACTTCGTTGTGGGGAATATATCCAATATTACTAATATAGTTTTCCAATCCATAAATCCGAATGGCATCCATCACTTCTGTACTGACCGATCCAATAAGATTGAGTTGAAACGCCGAAGCAAATTCATCGGATTCATTTATCAAATCCGATAAAACGGTCCATAACATATAGGGATTGCGTCCCGCTAGTAAAGATCCAATATGTGATAGTGTAAACTTTGAATCTAATGTGCTATCGTTGGTGATTTCAAAATCAAAACCATTGGTAAGAACCGTTATTGGTGTGGTGGTTAATTCTGAAAATATTGTTTTAGTTTTGAAGCTAGTTACCACTATTTCATCTGCGGTTTGAAGCACCACAGTTTCTAATTTTTTATGTTTTTTTTGAGCAAACGAGCTTAGCATTAATTTTTTATGATACCCTATTTGCGTCCAAGGATCTCTAAAATCTGCCACCCATTTGATCGCATGATTTTGTTTTAATTGCAACCCAATCAAATGTAAACTGTGAGGTGGACCCGTGGTGACAATCGTATCAATTTGATGAGTCGTAATATAGTCCGATAAAAACAAAACAGAAGGACGAATCCAAGAGACTCGCGCATCGGGAATGAAAAAATTCCCTCTTACAAAAAGGAGTAGTTTTTCGAGGATTGATTGTTTTTTTTGATTTGAAATAAGCCCTTTAGATAGGTTTGCTGTTTTGGACTTAGAAAATAATTGTGCCCATTTATAGGGTTCGCGAATGGGTGTTTTTAAAACCGTTAAATCGGAACTTACATCTGCTACTAACGAAGCATCTGTAATGGGGTAATTGGGATTGTCTGGACAATAAACAATGGGTTCTATACCAAAATCAGGCAGATACTTCACGAACTTCAACCAACGTTGAACGCCCGGTCCACCAGCAGGTGGCCAATAGTATGTAATGAGGAGTACCTTTTTCACGATGGTTTTCTATAAATTAGAAGTCCTTGACCTAGAATTAGCAGCACCAACAAAATGGTACTCCCCAAGGAGATATTTGAACCTGTAGCTACAACGGCTGGATTAAACGAAAATACCACTGTATGTTCTCCCTTTGGGATTTCCAAGCCACGAAGTACGTAGTCCACATTGTAATGTTCTACTTCGACACCATCTATAGTAACGTTCCACCCATTTTTATAATAGGCCTCTGAAAATACTGCAAATCCATCTTCAAGGTTTTGGGTTGCATACACCAAATGATTGAGTTTGTAATTCACCAATTGAATCGAAGCGGTAGAATCTTTTGCAAAACGTTGCGACTTCAATTCTGAAGTATTGGCGGTAGCAGTTGTTTTTGTGTTTATTTTATCGAAGGATAAAATTTCTTCATCTGCGGTTTCAAAGGTTTCAATTGCATCTACAAACCAAGCATTTCCATTTGCTTTTTCATTTTCAAAATACAGCACTTCTCCTTCTTTGTTTTGATAAATGATATACTTTGTATTGAGCATATTAAGAACTTCAAAGTTATTTTTATCAATATGAAATTCTTGCAAGGCTTTAAAACGTTTCAATTTAGCGGCATGATACCCTCCTATTGAGTTATGAAAATAAGAAGCTTTCGTAGAATTGTCGGACATATCAAAGACTCTAAAATTTGTGGTGTCTTTTAATATTTCTTTATCAATTTTACTTGCTTGATACGGGCGATCTACTTTAATTGCAGAAACAAAATTATCATTATTCACATAGCGAAGGTCCACCCCTACAAGGTCAAAAATAAGAATAACACCCAAAATAACGATCGTGGTGTTTTGAGCGATTTTTTGTTTGAGATAGGCAAAAATCAAACCTCCAACAGCTAAGACCAATAACAAAGTTCGCAATGCATCCTCTGTAAAAATAGTGCTACGATCCATTCGCAACGCTTCTACAAAAGAAGCTCCATAATACTCCTTAAATTGTCCATCACTCATCCCAACAAAATCAAACAAGCTATTCTTAAAAATCAAAAACAAGACTGTCAATCCGGCTACAATGCCCAACGATTTTTTTAAGGCATCCAGCTTCGTTTCTGAGCTGACGTCTTTTTGAAATAATTGTGACAATCCTAAGACCGCTAACAATGGAATACACAATTCTAAAATCACTTGAATGGAACTTACTGCTCTAAATTTGTTGTAAAGTGGAACATAATCAATAAATAAGTCGGTGAGAAACGATAGATTTTTTCCGTAAGACAAAAACAAAGACATCAATACCCCTGCAATCAGCCACCATTTGAAACGACCTTGGTATAGAAACAACGCCAATACAAAAAGAAAAATCACAACGGCTCCAATATAGGCAGGCGCCTCCACAATAGGTTGATTGCCCCAATACATGGGGGCTTGTTTCGATTCCTGAAGTGCTTGTAAGGGAGTTGCTCCCAATGCACGGTAGGCTTTATAGGTTTCCGAATCTTTGCCAAGGTTCTCTCTATTTCCACCACCCATAAATCGAGGGATGAACAGGTTAAACGTTTCTAAAATTCCGTAACTGAATTGCGTAATATAGGCTCTCTCCAAACCTGTTGTTTGTTCTTTGGCACTGCCATCCGAATTGATGGTCAATTCACTTTGTCCGCGGGTGCTTTCTTTGGCATATTCACTAGTGGCCATCAAATTAGTGGCATTCATTCCAAAGGCTAAAACAGCAGCGACTAAAAGAATGGCGGACGCTTTAAAAAATGATGGAAGTTCTTTTATTTTGATGGCTTGAATCAAATACGAGAATCCTAAAATTATAATTAAAAACCCTAAGTAGTACGTCATTTGAGGGTGGTTGGTCGCAAGCTCTAAACCGGACGCTACGGCGGTCAATATAAACCCTAAATAATAGCGCTTTTGAAAGGTTAAAATAATTCCTGACAATACCAATGGCATATAGGCAATGGCATGGGCCTTGGAGTTATGTCCTACCCCTAAAATAATAATTAAATAGGTGGAAAACCCAAAGGCGAACGCTCCTAAAGCAGCAACTTTGTAGTCAACTTTTAAAACCAATAACAGGATGTAAAATCCTAATAGATATAAAAATAGATAATCCGCTGGACGGGGTAAAAAACGAAGTGCTAAATCCAGTTGTTTAATGTAATTATGAGGGTATTTAGCACCGAGTTGATAGGTTGGCATGCCACCAAAAGCACTGTTGGTCCAATAGGATTCGGCATCGTAAGCTTTTCGAAAATCGATTTGCTGTTTGGCCATCCCAGTATATTGGACAATATCACTTTGATAGATTTTTTTTCCTTTTAGAACGGGATTGAAATATAAAACAGCCACAAGAACAAACCCTAAAATCACTAAAAAATGGGTGCCAAATTGTTTTAAGCTAGGGTTCATAGTCTCAGTTATTTATTCAACTTCTTCATAATCGACATATTCCCCAACATTATTATTTGATGATTTAGAATTGGGCATTTTATCAATACTAATCTCCCCTTCTTTTTGGGTAGGGGGTTTTGGAGCGGATTGATTTCTAAAATGGGCTTCTGCTTTTTTGGCAATAGACTTCATTATAAAGGGCGCAAATAAGCGCATCAAATACTTGAAAATGGTATAGACCAAAACAAAAATTAGGAGCGTTTTTAGCAATCCAATAAAAGACGCAGTTTGTAACATCGGTAGATTATTTTTTCAAAAATACAATTCTTATTTTTATTTCATGTGTCTATATCTATTGTTTTTTTAAGGACACATGCTGCCTGCCTGCCACAGGCAGGTTCGCTATTAATCATTCCTTAGTTGATAATAATTTTAGCCTACTCGTTTCATAAATTATTATATAAATGATTGCACCCACAAGAAAAAAGAGGCCCTTCCATTAAGAAATTATGTCTTATCAATTAAAAATATAAAAAAAATATGTAGGTTTGGTAAAAGTCTTTTTAAATGAAAATTCTATCCAACCTCATTACTTTTACAATACTTCTGTGTATGTGTAGCACTGTGCACGCACAATATACCGATGTTATAAACTCAAACCGACCGGGCGCTTCCCAGAGTGCATTTTCTGTAGGCACCAAAGTTTTGCAGTTTGAAGTTGGTCCATATATGATTAAGGAAAAACGAGGTCTCTATCCAAAGTATGAAGTCTCTGGATATGGGGTTGATTTTGCAGCCCATTATGGTTTTTGGAAAGAAGCTCTAGAATTTAATATTCAAGGAACTTTTCAGAAGGACACCCAAACTTATACATCGCTTGAGGATGTAGAAATTGAACGTGCAAATTTTAAAAACCTCAACATTGGAGCCAAATATCTGGTGTATGACCCCCATAAAAACAAAGAAGACAAACCAAATTTATACAGTTACCACGCCAATAATGGATTCAAATGGAGCAGTTTACTACCTGCCGTTTCTGTGGCCGCAGGTGTAAATTATGATATCAAAGACAGTCCATACACAGCACCGACAGTAGAAGGGCTCAGCTATCGAGGGGTTGTCATTACGCAGAATAATTTTTCTGGAGGATGGGTATTTATCACAAATTTTATGCTAGATCGCATTGGAAGTGAGCAAACGGATTTTCAATACATTTTGACGCTTACACATTCCTTCGATCCAAAATGGGTAATTTTTGGAGAAACACAAGGTATAAAAAGTGAATTTTATGCAGATAATTTGTTTCGATTTGGAGGTGGTTATTTGTTGAATAAGAATTTACAACTAGACACGGCCCTCACATTCAATACTAAAAACACACCTGCTGTCATGAGTCTGAATTTTGGAGCCTCCTATCGATTGGATCGCCACAAGGATAAAAACAAACCTGATAATGGCACGTCTGCAGAAGAACAAGGCGAACGAAAATCCCGTTCCCAAAATGCTGATAAAAGAAAAAAGAAGAAAAAGAATACTAATTTTGATGAGGACTAAAGCAGTATGATAACCATTAAAGAAGCGGTTTCTAAGAAGGAGATAAAACAATTTGTAACGTTCCCATTTTCACTCTACAAAGATTCTAAGTATTGGGTTCCTCCAATCATAAGCGAAGAAATTAAAGTGTTTGACAAAAACACAAACCCTGTGCTCCAAAATGCGGATGCGCAGTTGTTTCTAGCTTATAAAGATGGGGAAATTGTAGGGCGTGTGGCGGCCATCATTAATTGGCTGGAAGTCGGGAATAAAGATAGCCATAAAATTAGGTTTGGATGGATGGATATGGTTGACGATCTTGAAGTTACAAAAGCATTGTTAGCCAAAGTAGAAACCATTGGAAAAGCGCAAAACTTAAGCTATATGGAAGGGCCTATTGGTTTTTCTAACTTAGACAAAGTGGGGGTTCTCACTTATGGCTATGATGAAATTGGCACCATGGTTTCTTGGTATAATCACTCCTATTATGTGGAACACTTAAATTTGTTGAACTTTAAAGTTGAAAAAGAATATGTAGAACATAAGCATCAGTTTAGTGACATTTTAATCGCGGATTCAAACCGACTCGAAGCAGTCATTAAAGATCGTTACAACTTAAAGGCTTTGGATTTTAATAAAACAAAAGACCTAATGCCGTATGCAGATAAGATGTTTGATTTATTTAATCAAAGCTATGCATCCTTGTCCTCGTTTGTAGAGATTACAGACATTCAAAAAGCATTTTTAAAGAAGAAATTTTTAAATTTCATCAATCCGGAATACATTAAATTTGTGGTGAATGAGGCAGATGAATTGGTTGCGTTTGGAGTTGTAATGCCTTCTTTTGCAGAAGCACTACAAAAAATAAACGGTAAATTATTTCCGTTTGGAATTTTTCATATTCTGAAAGCAAAGCAGTCAAAAAAAGTGAATTTCTATTTAATTGGCGTCCATCCTGAATACCAAAAGAAGGGCGTACATTCCATTATTTTTAGCGCATTTCATAGAACCTTTCAAGAGAAAGGTATTTTAGAATGTCGAAGAACGCCAGAATTAGCGGACAATTTGGCGATTCAAAAATTATGGCGCGATTTTAATCCCGTGTTGATTAAAAAACGATGTACGTTTAGAAAAGAGTTGTAACTAACTACTCCCCCATGGCTGCTGCAACAGAAGCAGAAAGACGCTTATAAACTCCTTTTTCTAAGCGTTCTCTAATTACAGAAAATGCCTTTAAAGTTTCATCTACATCTGCTAAGGTATGCATAGACGTTGGAATCAACCTCAGCAATATGAGTCCTTTAGGAATCACTGGATATACCACGATGGAACAGAAAATTCCATGATTTTCACGCAGGTCTTTTACCAAGGCCATCGCTTCAGGAATACTTCCTTTTAGATATACGGGTGTCACACAACTTTGAGTGGTTCCTAAATCGAATCCTCTTTCGCGTAAGCCCGATTGCAATGCATTTACAATCATCCAAAGGTTTTCTTTAAGTTCGGGCATGGTTCGAAGCATGTCCAAACGTTTGAGAGCGCCTTTCACCAATTGCATTTGCAAGGATTTTGCAAACATTTGTGAACGTAAATTGTATTTTAAATAATCAATAATTTCTTTATCAGCGGCAATAAAAGCGCCTGTACTTGCCATGGATTTGGCAAAGGTTGCAAAATACACATCAATCTCATCTTGAACTCCTTGTTCTTCTCCTGCGCCTGCGCCTGTTTTTCCCAATGTTCCAAAGCCGTGTGCATCGTCTACTAAAAATCTAAAGTTGAATTTATTTTTCAACGCTGCAATTTCTTTTAGCTTCCCTTGTTCGCCGCGCATTCCAAAAACACCTTCGGAAATTACTAAAATTCCACCGCCTGTATGTTCAGCCATTTTGGTGGCACGCTCCAAGTTTTTTTCTAAACTTTCAATATCGTTGTGCTTATACGTAAATCGTTTTCCCATGTGCAAACGAACGCCGTCAATAATACAAGCATGTGAGTCCACATCATACACGATAATATCATCCTTCCCAACCAATGCATCAATTGTGGACATGATTCCTTGGTATCCAAAATTTAAGAGGTAGGTCGCTTCTTTACTTACAAATTCTGCTAATTCATTTTGTAGTTGTTCATGAAGCGAAGTGTGACCAGACATCATTCGAGCGCCCATCGGATAGGCAGACCCATAATCTTTGGCAGCTTCAGCATCCACTTTTCTAACTTCAGGATGGTTTGCAAGTCCTAAATAATCATTTATACTCCAAGTGATGACATCTTTCCCCTGAAATTTCATACGGTTGGAAATCTGACCTTCCAATTTTGGAAACACAAAATAGCCTTCTGCATAGCTTGCCCATTTACCTAAAGGACCTTTGTCTTTATATATCTTTTCGAATAAATCTCTCATCATGATTCCTAGTTAGTTTGCTCCACAAAATTATACAATAATATTATGAATACATAATAATTTAAGCAATTAAACAGATATGAACCCTGTGTGAATGATTTGAATTAAGAAAGTGGAGGCTAATTGGTTTATATACCTTGAATTTAGTTTTTACTATTGCGATGTTCTTCTAACTTCTGTTCAATTTCTTTCGCTGTTTCCAAATCAGTTGATAAACCTTCTTTGTGTTTTTTATTGCGTCCAATCTTGAATTTCAATATTTTTAATATTTTTGAAATGCTTGATGTTATTTGTTACAAGCGTCATGTTATTTGAAACAGCACTTGCTCCAATTAACAAATCAAAATCATCTACAGTATTTCCGTTTTTTCTTAATCTTGCTTTTTCAATTGCATAAAAGTCAAGAGAGTTATAAATAGGAACAATTTTAATTCCGTTTATGAAATTATCTAATACTTCTTTATTTTTCTTTTTTTGTTCACTGTTTTCAACTCCGAATTTCAACTCGGCAAGTGTTATTTCAGAAATATAACAATTTTCAATTCCTGCCTTTTTGATTTTTTCATCAAGATTATAAAGACCTTTCATAAAGTAAATAGAAATATTTGTGTCTAATAAACATTTCATTATAAAGCTTCAATTTGTCTATCGAAATTTCTGTGATCTCTTAATTCAATTAATATTTCATCTGCTGATTTTTTTGATTTCCACGCACCAAATGCATCAGTTAATGAACTGTTACTGCTTGTAACATTTCCTTTCAAGGTTTTTGCGATTTTTTCGATTAAATTAATTTTAATTTCTGGACTTAAATTTTTTATAAGTCCAAAATAATTATCAAGTAATGCGGTATTTAAATCTGTCGTTTTCATATACCAAAGATAATATTTTTTTAATAAAGTTTGATTTATTGCTCGATTTTAAGTTCTAAATCAAGAACAATACCAAAAATCGACACCATTTTCTTTTGCAAATTCTTTAACTTCATCAAGTGTTTCTTTTCTCATTTTTTCAATTTCTTTTGGTGCTGTATCAATTACCATTATTCCTATACCATTTTTTTTTAATACTTCAATTTTGTATTAGCTCTTGTTAGCTAAGTTTCAAACTCCGTATAGTAGTGTCTTTATTTTGCAAGTTGAACTCTACATTCATCTCTAAGACAGAATTCCCACTTTAGCTTACTTAAAATCAAATCACCAAATGTCAAATCTTTTTTCTCATTTGTTCTATCAAAGAAAAAATTATCAATCCTAATATATAGAGTTATCGAAAAGTATTTTATAATTAAGCTGTTTATTATCAATACAGGCAATTTTAAAAGTCCAAGTACCAGATTTTTGAATCCAATGAAATCGCCCTCGGATTCAAAGTGTTTATCATATTCGAACTTATCGAAATTCAAATTATATTTTTCAATAAATTCAATAAGTAAGAAATAATTATCATCGCCCAAAAATTTTAAGTCATCAACAATTTTGGTATTCAGATTATTTATTTTCTCACCTGAAGCGTGTTCAAGAAATTTTTTAATCTCTCAATAAGCGTCTTTAATTTCAATGTATTTAAATTTCATATTTGAGGTTTTGGTAATGTATTACAACTACTCAATAAACTCAATACTTTGAGCAACCACCTCATTTTTAGCATCAAAAAAGCCTTGATCTTCCATCCATTGGTCATTAAACACTTTACTCATGTATCTGGATCCGTGATCTGGAAAAATTAAAACAACAACGTCTGTAGATTTAAAAGTATCTTTTTGATTGAGTTGTTTGACGGCCTGAACAACGGCTCCTGACGTATAGCCTGCAAACAAGCCTTCCGTTTGTGCCAACTCTCTTGCAGTATGCGCACTGTCTTCATCCGTGACTTTAACAAACTCGTCAATCGAATCAAAGTCGGTAGCTGTAGGAACCAAGTTTTTACCAAGCCCTTCAATGCGATAGGGATATATTTCATTGGAATCAAACTCTTTGGTTTCATGGTATTTTTTCAACACCGAACCATAAGCATCCACGCCTATAATTTTAATGTCTGGATTTTGTTCTTTTAAATAGTTTGCAGCCCCTGAAATGGTACCACCTGTGCCACTACACGCTACTAAATGCGTGATTTTACCTTGGGTTTGCTGCCATAATTCTGGCCCCGTAGATTGGTAATGCGCCTCTGTATTTAAACTATTAAAATATTGGTTGATATAGACCGATCCTTCAAGTTCTTTGTGCAAACGTTTTGCTACTTCGTAATACGAACGTGGATCGTCGGCACTTACGTGTGCTGGGCACACATAGACCTTCGCTCCCATACTCTTGAGCATGTCAATTTTATCTAAAGACGATTTTGAACTGACGGCTAATACACATTTATACCCTTTGATAATACTGACCATCGCAATACTAAAACCTGTGTTTCCAGAAGTTGTTTCAATAATGGTATCGCCTGGTTTAAGAATCCCTTTTTTTTCAGCATCTTCAATAATATGAAGTGCAATACGGTCTTTAGAAGAATGTCCCGGATTGAAACATTCCAATTTAGCAATAAAGGTACCAGGAGAACCCGACAAAATAGTATTCAACTTCACAAGAGGCGTGTTTCCAACCAGCTCTAGTACATTATCAAATATCAATTTATCTTTATTTACCAAGTTTGTGTATTTAAGTAAGCTACAAAATTACAATAATTTTTTCAAATCTATTTTGAAATCGATTCAAGATCTAATAAAAACGCATACTCTGCTGCCACTTCTTTCAGAGCTTCAAAACGTCCAGAAGCACCTCCATGTCCTGCCTCCATATTGGTTTGAAGATACAGTTGAGACGTGTTTTTATTCTGTGCTCTCAAGCGCGCCACCCATTTAGCCGGCTCCCAATACTGAACTTGTGAATCGTGCAGTCCCGTGGTCACTAACATATTAGGGTACGATTTATTGGAAATATTATCATAAGGTGAATACGATTTCATATACTCGTAGTAGTCTTTTTCGTTAGGATTCCCCCACTCGTCATACTCTCCTGTGGTCAACGGAATACTATCGTCTAACATGGTGGTGACGACATCTACAAAAGGCACCTGCGCTACGACGCCATTGTATAATTCAGGAGCTAAATTGATAATCGCTCCCATCAACAATCCACCAGCACTCCCACCCATCGCATAATGATGCTTAGCAGAGGTATAATTGTTTTCAATTAAATATTTTGAACAGTCCACAAAATCTGAAAAGGTATTTTTCTTTTTAAATAGTTTTCCATCTTCATACCATTGACGACCTAAATACTGTCCCCCTCTAATGTGTGCAATTGCAAAAATAAACCCACGGTCTAAAAGACTCATTCGAACCGTGGAGAAATACGGGTCAATTGTGCTTCCATAAGATCCATAAGCATATAATAACAAAGGAGTGTCAGATGATTTTTTAGTATCCACACGGCGTATTAAAGAGATTGGGATTTGAGTCCCATCCACAGCGGTCGCCCACAAACGTTCAGACGTATAATTTTCTTTTTTAAACTTTCCTCCCAATACTTCTTGTTCTTTTTGAACGGTTTTGGTTTTCGTCACCATGTCAAAATCAATCACAGAAGAAGGTGTGGTCAAAGACTGATAGCCGTATCGTAAAACAGTGGTGTCAAAATCAATATTCGTAGTGGTGTAAGCTGTATAAGTTTCACTGTCAAAAGGAAGGTAGTAACTATCAGTTCCGTCCCAACGTTTGATGTGGATGTGATTCAATCCGTTTTCACGCTCTGAAACCACTAAAAAGTCTTTAAATATTTCGATGTCTTCCAACAATACCGCTTCTCGATGCGGAATCACATCTTTCCAATATTTTTTTTCAGTTTGTGTTTCCGATGTTTTTGATAGCTTAAAGTTTTGAGCGCCATCGGCATTTGAGACGACATAAAAGGAGTCTTCAAAATGAGAAATACCATATTCTAAACCTCGAGTTCTCGCTTGAAATATTTTGAAATCGCCATCAGGAGTATTAGCATTTAAAATCTGATATTCCGATGTTAAGGTACTGTAACTCGCAATGACCAAATATTTGTCAGATTTGGTTTTATAAACACTGACTCCAAAAGTGTCGTCTGTTTCTTCATAAATCAATTCATCTGATTTTTGATCTGTATTCAATCGGTGTTTATAGATCGCTTCGGAACGCAACGTTGTTTCGTCTTTCAGCGTATAAAACAAGGTTTTGTTGTCATTTGCCCAAGTACTGCCACCCGTTGTATTAGAAATTTCATCCTTAAAAACTTCATTGGTTTTAAGATCTTTGATGTGTAATGTATATTGACGTCTGCCTGTGGTATCAATCCCGTAAGAAATTAAATCGTTATTAGAATTTATATTCAACCCAACCAATCTAAAATACGAATGATCTTTGGCCATGTCGTTACAATCAAACAGCAATTCTTCTGCCGCCTCTAAAGTTTCTTTTTTTCGTGTGTAAATAGGATAATCTTTCCCTTTTTCATATTTAGTAATGTACCAATAGCCGTTATATTTATAAGGGACTGAACTGTCATCTTCCTTAATTCTAGACTTCATTTCATCAAACAAATCTGTTTGAAATTTTTTGGTATGCCCCGTATGGGCGTTATAATAGTCGTTTTCTTTATTGAGATAGTCAATCACTTCTGGATTTTCTCTATCGTTTAACCAATAAAATTCATCAACACGCACATCGTCGTGCATTGTTAAATTTTTAGGAATTTGTTTTGCTATTGGAGCATTTGGTAATTCTGACATTGATTTCTGAGTCTTAGTATCACAAGAAAAAAGTGAACTTATTAAAATTAGAGAAAAGATTTTGAGTTTCATAAGCGTTTAGATTAAGTTTTTTCAATCCATAAACTTACAAAAAATAATTAGGGTTTGCGCAAAATTTCTAAAAGATTGGCATGCATGGCATCGGTATAATCTAAATGTGTGACCATTCTCAACTTGCCACTTCCCATATCGCTTACAAGAATATCGTGTGCTTTTAAATTGTCTAAAAACAGCGCTTCAGGGATGTTTGGGTTTAGTTTGAATATGACAATGTTAGTTTCCACAGGTTCAACACTTGAAACAGCTTCCAACTGTTGCAACACTTCTGCAATGTCTTTTGCTTTTTGATGGTCGTCTTTAAGGCGATCGTATTGGTGGTCCAACGCGTAAGATGCTGCTGCTGCCAGCGATCCTATTTGACGCATGCCACCACCCAACATTTTTCGAACGCGCAAGGCTTTGTTCAGCAGATCTTCGTCACCAACCAACATAGAGCCCACGGGAGCGCCTAAACCTTTACTAAAACAGACCGAAATGGTGTCAAAAACTTGACCGTACTGAAGTGCACTTTCTGGTTTAGCAACGAGTGCATTCCATAAACGGGCGCCATCCAAATGGAGTCCTAATTCATGAGCATCACAAACCGTACGAATTTTTGAAATCTCATTAAAATCCCAACAAGCGCCACCGCCTTTATTGGTCGTATTTTCTAAGGTCACCAAAGAGGTCAATGGACTGTGGTAAAAATCAGGAGGATTGATCGCTGCTTCTACTTGAGCCGCCGTCATCATACCCCGATGTCCGTCCACAAGTTGACACGACACTCCGCTATTAAAAGAAACACCACCGCCTTCATAATTATAGACATGTGCATATTTATCGCATATCAATTGCTCTCCGGGTTGAGTATGGAGTTTGATAGCCGTTTGATTGGCCATCGTTCCAGAAGGGAAAAACAAGGCTTTTGGTTTTCCAAAAAGAGCGGCTACTCGAGCTTCTAAGGCATTTACCGTTGGATCTTCTGCATAGACATCGTCGCCTAATTTGGCAGTCCTCATTGCGTCCAACATCCCTTTGGAGGGTCTTGTAACGGTATCGCTTCTTAAATCTATTTGCATGAATTTTATTTTGGATATAAAACTACATATTATTTTCATTCTATACTATAAATTCTATTTTTGTATTTCGAAATAAAATTATGATAACACACGATCACATAAAAGATCTTTTTGAGCGCCTTGGAGCGTTGAGGAGGTATCTTTGACTTAGATGCCAAACGCATCGAAATTCAAAATGAAGAAGAAAAAACCTTTTCTCCTGATTTTTGGAACGATTCGAAAGCAGCCGAGCTGCTCATGAAATCTTTACGAGTCAACAAAAAATGGGTGAGCGATTTTGAAAAAGTGCAAACCTACACAGAAGACCTCGAAATCTTATTTGATTTTTTTAAAGAAGGAGAAACGACTGCTGAAGAAGTTGAAAAACAATTTGAGCTTGCCTCTACTTATTTAGAAGATATTGAATTCCGAAACATGCTTTCGGAAGAAGGGGATGGTCTCAGTGCCGTGCTACAAATTACAGCAGGTGCTGGTGGTACCGAAAGTTGTGATTGGGCGTATATGCTCATGCGTATGTATGTGATGTATGCAGAAAAAAATAATTTCAAAATTAAAGAGCTCAACCTCCAAAATGGGGATGTTGCTGGAATCAAAACCGTGACGCTTCAAATTGAAGGGGACTTTGCTTTTGGATGGTTGAAAGGTGAAAACGGCGTGCATCGTTTGGTGCGTATTTCTCCTTTTGATAGCAATGCCAAACGCCATACCAGTTTTGCCTCGGTCTATGTGTATCCTCTTGTGGATGATACAATCGAAATCGATATCAACCCTGCGGATATTGACATCACCACCGCGCGTTCCAGTGGTGCTGGTGGACAAAACGTGAATAAAGTGGAAACGAAAGTACAGTTAACCCACAAGCCTTCGGGAATTCAAATTTCTTGTTCTGAAACACGCTCACAACACGACAACCGTTCCAGAGCGATGCAAATGCTGAAATCGCAATTGTATGAAATTGAACTCAAAAAACAATTGGCACAGCGCGAAGATATTGAAGCAGGGAAAATGAAAATTGAATGGGGAAGTCAAATCCGAAATTACGTCATGCATCCCTATAAACTCGTCAAAGATGTGCGAACCGCTAAAGAAACGGGGAATGTGGACAATGTGATGAATGGTGACATCACCCCCTTCTTAAAAGCATATCTGATGCTGATGGGACAAAAAGAAAAACCAGATACGTTATGATAAAAATTTACCACAACAACCGCTGTCGGAAATCGCGTGAAGGGCTTCAAACCGTTCAAGCGTCTGAACAGCCCTATGAAGTTATTGATTATATTTCCAATCCTTTGGATGCAACTGAACTGAAAGAAATTATTACAGTTTTAGACATCGCACCCATCGATCTTGTGCGTAAGAATGAAGCAATATGGAAATCGGAGTTCAAAGGCAAGGAATTATCAGATCAAAGTATAATTAAAGCCATGGCAACCCATCCAAAACTCATAGAACGTCCCATTGTGATCCATAAAAACAAAGGCGTTATTGGACGTCCTAACGAGCGGATTCTGGACATTCTTTAACGTGCATTCTGTATATAGAATTCTAGTCTTATAATCTTCCAATTGTTTGTTTTTTTTTCTAAGTTAGCACTATGAAATTCCCAAACCCCCTGATTTCAAAAATAACCTCAAGAAAAAACAACAATTCGTTCAGAACGTTGACGACTTCTCATGAACGAATTGATTTTTCATCCAATGACTATTTGGGTTTTTCACGTCTAAAAACTATTACTAAAGCTGTTGAAAGCGCCTCAAAAAAAACTATGTTTGTAAATGGGAGTACAGGATCTAGACTCCTTTCTGGAAATCATGCAATACACATCGAAGTCGAAAATAAACTCGCAGGGTTTTTTAAAACCCCTAGTGCACTGCTTTTTAATTCGGGTTATGATGCAAATTTAGGTCTGCTTTCTAGCGTACCTCAACGAGGCGACATTGTTTTGTTTGATGAACTCTGTCATGCCTCAATTAGAGACGGTATTCGATTGTCAAATGCCACATCCTATAGTTTTAAGCACAATTCTATTTCGGATTTAAAAAAGAAATATTTAAATACCAAAACGGTATCAGCAACAATTTATATCGTTGTAGAATCAATTTACTCTATGGATGGAGATAGAGCACCTTTAAAAGACATCTCTGAGTTTTGTGCAAAACATTCGTGTTACTTAATTGTTGATGAGGCACATGCTACAGGCGTTTTTGGAACTCAAGGCAAAGGATTGATTGACGAACTTTGTTTAGGAGATTTTATTTTTGCGAGGGTCATCACATTTGGAAAAGCATTGGGGTGTCATGGGGCTGTTATTTTAGGTTCAAATGAGTTGCGAAATTATCTAATAAACTTTTCGAGGCCATTTATATATACGACCGCTATGCCCATTCATGCCGCTTTAACAATCAAATTTGCACTTAATGAACTTGAAATCACAGATCAGCTAACAAAGCTTAAAAGAAATATTAGGACGTTTATGAATGGCATTAAAATTCATAATTTACAAAACAAATTTATTGAAAGTGAAAGTGCTATTCAAAGTTGTATTATTGGCGACCCCTTAAAAGCAAAAGATATTGCTTCTAAAATCCGAAAAGAGAATTACGATGTAAAAGCAATTTTATTTCCAACAGTAGCTTTAGGAACAGAACGAATTCGGTTCTGTATTCATAGCTATAATTCCACCTCTGAAATTGAAGGCATTCTTCATATATTTAGTAACCTTATTTAAAAATAAATAAACCCCATATATACCCCACATGAAAAGCCTATTTATCACCGGAATTGGAACTGATGTTGGAAAAACAGTGGTATCTGCTATTGTCACTGAAGCATTAAACGCCGATTATTGGAAACCTATTCAGGCCGGCCAATTATCACACTCGGACTCTCATAAAATTAAAGCATTAATTAGCAATCCGCACTCAAAAATATTTGAGAACAGTTACGCATTGAAAACTCCGATGAGTCCACATGCAGCAGCTGAGATAGACGACATTCGTATTGACTCCAAAAAAATAGCAAAGCCAACTACAACAAACAATTTAGTTATCGAAGGTGCTGGCGGGCTATTAGTGCCTATAAATGATTCTGAAACTATTTTAGACCTTATTAAAAGTGACTATAAAGTTATTGTGGTGTCCAAACATTATCTAGGAAGTATTAATCATACACTTTTAACGATAGAATTATTAAAAAATAGAGGCATCGCTATTGCTGGAATTATATTTAACGGTAATGAGCTTAAAACCTCAGAAAGTATTATTAAAAAAATGACCAGTATTCCAATAATAGGAAGAATTAATGACGAAAAAATAATTAATAAAGCGGTCGTCAAAAGATACGCAACCCTACTGAAACCCTTATTAGAAACCCTATAATGAATTTAACTGAAAGAGATAAAGCCCATTTATGGCATCCCTTAACACAACATAAATTAAAGCCAAACCATTTGCCAATTGTAAAAGCAAAAGGCTCCTCGCTCTATGATAATCAAGGCAAAGAATATATAGATGGCATTGCGTCTTGGTACACTTGTATGTATGGCCACTGTAATGACTCTATTATTTCAAAGATTAAAGTGCAACTGGACGTATTAGATCAAGTTGTTTTTAGTGGCTTTACGCATAAACCAGCGATAGAATTATCAGAAAAATTGATGGCTATCCTCCCTTCAAACCAGAACAAACTATTTTTTTCTGACAATGGTTCTACCGCGGTCGATGTAGCTATAAAAATGGCGCTTCAATATTTTTTTAATAAAAAAGAAAAACGAACGCGGATTATAGCACTAGAAGATGCATTTCATGGCGATACTTTTGGAGCAATGTCCGTTTCAGGCTTATCTGTTTACAATGGGCCGTTTGAGTCATTTTTACTAACGATTGACAGAATTAAAGTTCCCACAAAAGACAATTTAAAAACTGTTATAACCAATTTTAAAAATTTGGTTGACACAGGTGAAATTGCAGCTATTATCTATGAACCGTTGGTTCAAGGAGCGAATTCAATGCGGATGTATGATGCTGATTTATTAGACGAACTGTTAGCCATAGCCAAAGAAAATAATGTCATCGCCATAGCTGATGAGATAATGACGGGTTTTGGGAAAACAGCTAAGAATTTTGCGTCTGAATACATGCTTCATCAACCCGATATTATTTGCATGTCTAAATCGCTTACTGCTGGCATCGCGCCAATGGCATTGACAAGTTGTACTCAAAAAATTTACGAAGCATTTTGTGATGACGATATTACAAAAGGTTTTTTTCACGGACATACCTATTCCGCCAACCCCTTAGCATGCACGGCGGCAATTGCCGGAATTGATTTATTAGTATCTAAAGAAATTCAAGACAGAATTTTAGAAATCAGTACGCGACACTTGGATTTTGAAACTCGTATTAAAAATCATAAAAACGTAAATGCTACTCGGTGTTTAGGCGTGATTTTTGCATTAGACTTAAAAGTAAAAATGGACAGATATGGATCCTTACGAGACACATTATTTAATTATTTTATGGAGGAAGGTGTGTTTTTAAGACCCTTAGGAAATACGATCTACATACTACCTCCATTTGTAATTACAAATAAAGAATTAGAAAGAATCTATGAAGTCATTGAAAATGCATTAGAACTAGTTTAAATGAAAGAAAAAATTTCAATAATGAGTATGGCCTCTATATCTGCACTTGGAAGTAATGACCAGCAAATTTGGGAGCAATACCTCACTGAAAAACATAACTTTATAAATAAAGCCTTCGACGGATTTGAATCCTTGGTGAGTGCGCTATCCGATAACGACTGGAAAGTTGTCAATTTACTAAAAGAATCTGCACATTATAAAGATTTAGATCCCTCTGTTTTACTGGCTATAGACGTTTCTAGAAAAGCAATAGCAAAAGTGTCTTGGAACAATAAATCTTTTGGAATTAATATTGGATCTTCGAGGGGCGCTACTACCCTATTTGAAAAATACCACTCGGAGTTTATACATAGTAAAAATGCAAATGTTTCAACCTTAAGTTCTCCGACAACCACCTTAGGAAACATATCCTCTTGGGTAGGTCACGATTTACAATCAAATGGGCCAACGATTAGCCATTCAATAGCCTGCTCTACCGCTTTACATGCGGTCTTAAATGGCATAGCCTGGATCACAAGCGGTATGGCCGATCGTTTTTTGGTGGGCGGATGTGAAGCATCTAATACACCTTTCACAATCGCACAGATGAAAGCCTTAAAGATTTATTCTAATGATAAAAGTGCGTATCCATGTAAAACTTTAGATTTTAATAAAAAACAAAATACAATGATAGTGGGCGAAGGTGCTGCCGTATTTTGTTTAGAAAAAGGCTCTAAAAAAAATGCAATCGCAATCATTGAAGGCATTGGATATGCAACAGAACCTTTAAAACATAATATTTCCATTTCAACCAATGCCGATTGTTTTCAGAAATCCATGGCAATGGCTATGAGCTCAGTTGAACCAGAAACTATTGATGTTATTGTCATGCACGCCCCTGGAACCATCAAAGGAGACACCTCCGAATACAATGCAATCAAACTATTGTTTAAAGATAAAACACCCGCTTTAACTTCCAACAAATGGAAAATCGGACATACACTTGGGGCATCGGGTGGTTTAAGTTTAGAACTCGCCATCCGAATGCTGCAACAGCAACAATTTATTAGTATTCCATTTTTGAAGGATCAAAAACATCCAAATAAAATAAAAAAAATACTAGTCAATGCCGTCGGTTTTGGAGGAAATGCGGTAAGTTTGTTGCTATCCATAAATTAAAATCCACGTTTTTTATAACCCCGAATTAAAGAAGAATTAAAATGAAAGCCTACTCAAAAAAAGATATCTTAGAAATATACAACAAACCATTAATGGAATTGGTTTTTGAAGCCGCGACTGTGCATCGACTGCATCATGACCCAACCAAAATTCAAGTAAGCACTTTAATTTCGATAAAAACGGGAGGCTGCCCCGAAGATTGCGGCTACTGCCCTCAAGCTGCTAGATATCATACAGGGATTGAAAAGAATGACTTAATGCCTGTAAACACCGTCATTAATTTAGCTAAAAAAGCAAAAAAAAATGGATCTTCTCGTGTATGTATGGGCGCTGCGTGGCGAAACGTCAAAGAAGGAGATGATTTCGAAAGCGTTTTAGAAATGGTTAGAGGCATCAGTCATTTAAATATGGAAGTTTGCTGCACACTCGGAATGATTACTGAAAGTCAGGCGTTGCGTTTGGCAGATGCAGGCTTACATTATTACAATCATAACCTAGATACTTCTGAAGACTATTACAAAGAAGTCATTTCTACAAGAGGTTATGATGACCGCTTAGAAACATTGAAAAATGTAAATAAAGGCGCTTTAAAAGTATGTTCCGGAGGCATCATAGGCATGGGCGAAAGTGTTGAGGATCGAATTGGAATGCTCATGAGCTTGTTGAGTTTAGAAAGAATTCCCGATTCCGTCCCCATTAATGCATTGGTTCCTGTAGAGGGAACGCCTTTAGCGTCTGAAAATATCATTCCCGTCTGGGACATTATTAGAATGATTGCGACCACAAGAATTGTGATGCCAAAAACAACGGTACGACTATCCGCAGGAAGAACAGAAATGAGTATGGAAGCCCAAGCTATATGTTTTATGGCGGGCGCCTCTTCCATTTTTGCAGGTGAAAAATTATTGACAACTCCAAATCCTGGAGAAGATAAAGATGCCGAAATGTTTTCTTTGTTGGGGTTAATTCCAACTGAAAAGAAAAAAGAAACGATTGATAACTTCAAAATTCGAAAATCTTTATTAAAAAAAGACGAAGCTGTTAAGTGGACACGTCCTGGGCATGTTATCGAAAGAAATGTAGAGGCCACAAAACAGGCTAAGGAACTTCGAAGAAAAATGAAATAGTACTTAAATAATTTCATTATTTAGACAATCTAACTCCTTATTATTTAACACAATATTAACCTGAACACACTGTTTAGGAAGTTATTTTTGTGTCCACTATTAACCGATATTTATGAATAAGTATTTCTTATTTGCCATTACTTTAGTTCTAGCTCATTGCTCTTTGTTTGCCCAAAGAAAAGTGGACAGCTTTGTTGTCTCTGGAACTATCCTAGAAAAAGAGAGCCAGCTTCCGCTTGAATATGCGACCATCGCATTTTTTAGCCCTACTGAAAATAAGATAATTCGTGGCGGCATTACAGATACCGAAGGTAATTTTAGCATTGCGATTCCGAAAGGAGTTTATGACATCTCCTTTGAATATTTCTCCTTTGAAACGCTTACAAAACCAAACTACAACATCACTCAAGATGTTAATTTTGGAGTGCTTAAAATGGCAGAAGACTTACAAGCATTGGATGCCGTTGACATCATTGCTGAAAGAACAACGGTTGAAATTAAATTAGATAAAAAAATATACAATGTAGGCAAAGACCTCACGGTAAGAGGTGGCAGCGTCAGTGATGTATTAAACAACGTGCCCTCTGTTTCTGTGGATATTGAAGGCAATGTCGCCTTGAGAGGAAATGAAAATGTACGTATTTTAATAAACGGAAAACCCTCTGGTTTGGTGGGGCTGAATTCAACCGATGCGTTGCGACAACTCCCCGCAGATGCGATTGAAAAAGTTGAAATTATCACCTCCCCTTCTGCGCGCTATGATGCTGAAGGGACTGCTGGAATTTTAAATATTATTTTGAGACGTAGCAAGCTACTTGGATTAAATGGTGCCATCATTCTAAATGCAGGACATCCAGATCAATTAGGGGGCTTGGGAAATATTAATTACCGTACAGGAAATGTAAACATCTTTAACACCTCTGGCTATTCTTACCGTAACAGTCCAGGGAATTCAACCACAAAAACTGAGTTTTTCAATACCGAATACGACGATGATGGAATATTTATTCAAGACGCTCCAAATACGTTTCGGAACGAATACCGCACCTTTGATCGGATTCGAAAAGGATTTAACAGCAACACAGGCATCGAGTGGTATATCAACCCAACCACCTCCTTAACATCTGCTTTTTTAGTTCGGAAAAATGACAATAGTAATGAGACCCTTAACAGGGCGGAAACCTTGGATGCATCCAAAACGCTTGTAAGTGAATCCTTGCGCTATGCTCCCGAATTTGAAACGGATGAAACCACACAGTTTTCTATTAATTTTGACAAGCAGTTTCACGGCAATAGCGAACACCGTTTGACCGTAGATTTCCAAGTTGAAAACAGTGCCGAAGACGAAAACTCCATCATTTATAATAATTCTGTGGTTGCCGAACGGGTTCAAACCATAGAAGATCAAGAGCGTGTTTTACTCAAAACAGATTTCACGCTTCCCATAGGAGAACACAGTCGTTTTGAAGCGGGCTATAATGGACGGTTCAGTAAAAACACAACGGATTATACATTAGAATTTTCTGAAAACGGTGTTTTTGTATTGGATACTGGCGTGAGTAACACCTTAATATATAAAGAAGATGTCAATGCGTTTTACTCCCAATTTGGAAGTAAACTCAAAGATAAATTTTCATTTTTATTTGGCTTGCGATTGGAATCGACACGGGTGACCATTCAACAACTCAGTACTAATGAATATAACAATAATAATTATGTGGGGCTCTTTCCTACGGTTAATTTGGGTTATGAATTCTCTGAAACGCAAAGCTTAACTTTAGGCTATAACCGCCGTATCAGCCGACCGCGTTCACGCTTTTTAAATCCGTTTCCTTCTAGAAGTAGCGCGACGAATTTATTTCAAGGCAATCCAAACATCACTCCAAGTTATTCGGATGGATTTGACATTGGCTACCTTAACGAATTTGGCATTTTAACACTCAATACCTCTTTGTATTTCAACCATGCAACCGATGTGTTCACTTATGTAAGTGAAGATACTGGCGAAGAAGTTGTGGTGGATGGTCAGAGTGTGCCGATCATTCGACGGGGCCCTATCAACTTGGCTGAAAACGACCGTTATGGGTTTGAGTTTACCCTCACCTACCGTCCAGCCAAAAAGTGGAATATGAATGTAAATTTCAACCTCTTTCAATCCATTATTAGAGGCACCTATAAAGGATTAAGTTATGATTCCGAAAACTTAAACTGGTTCATCCGTTTGAACAACAAATACACCTTACCCGGAAACATAGAATGGCAAACACGAGTAAGTTATGATGGTCCACGAATTGATGCCGTCAACAAACGAGAGGGTCGTTTTTCTACAAACATGGCATTTAGTAAAGATCTGTTCAAAGAAAAGGCATCTATTTCATTTAGTGTCAATGACCTCTTTAACACACAACGTCGCAATTTAGAATCTACGACGCCCACATTTTACAGCGATAGTTATTACCGATGGCGAGTACGTTCGTACAATTTATCCTTTACCTACCGTTTCAATCAGAAGAAAAAACGTGCGCCACGTGGCGGTTTTGGGAATGGTTTTGAGGGGTAACAAACAAAAAAATCCAAAACAGCAATGTTTTGGATTTTGATTTATATAAAGGAAAGCTTACTTAAGCTTCTTCCGCTTTTGCTTTTTTAGCGTCTCTCTTTTCTTTGAAGTGTTCCAAAGCAGAACCAACCAACCAATAAGGAATGGCAAAGGTTAATAAGAAAATCATTAACCAAAATCCTAAGGTTAATATGGATAAAAATGCTAAAAATCCTAAATACTGATCAAAATCGAACATGGTATATACTTTTGTTTTACACTGCAAATATACTATAAGAAAAATAGTTTTACAACATAAAATTTCAGATTTATCTATTAAAATCGATGCGTTTTTTTGTCATTTAAAAAATTAGTGTAAATTTGAGTATTGATGATGACCCCAAAGTCTAAATCTTTGTAAGCAATTTAACCGAAGCTTAAGATATTATTTTATTGGATTACATGTATGTTGGAACCGTTCCGATATGGGGTTTCACCACACGATAGATTTGACATCGTCTAATCTTCGATTTCGTGCGGTGATAGGGTTTGGCATTACAAAAATAAAATAAAGACAAACAAAACGGTGTGTGATCCCGAAATATAGAACCGTTAACATAAGATTTTGTTTGGATATAACTAGTTGTGGTGTATTAGAAAAACGAAAGAAAGTACTAAAAATGGATAATGAATTTTATGAACCAGAGAATTATCATCCAATTAAAGATTGGGCGAAAATATGTGCGACTAATAAACCTATTCACGCCAATGAAGCAAAAAAATCAGACGGACCATTTTATTGTCCAGACACATTTGAAGAATTGATAGTTAGAAAATGTGTTGACAAAAGAGACCATTTCGCTTATAAAGGAAGATTAAGTTCTGTTTATGGTGGTGGAGAATCGAAATTACATTTTGAATGCAAAACTGAAATTTGTGAAGAACTAAAAAAAGAATTTCCAGATGGGAATTGGAAAGTTGAAAGATTAATACCCGAAAATAAGGAAAAAGACATAAAGAAATTAACACCAGACATTAGCGGAAGAATAAATGGAAAACCTATTGTTATTGAAGTCCAAGCAAGTTCATTAACACTACCAAAAATTCTTAAACGTGTAAATGGATATTACGCTCGGAAGGTTAGCATTTTATGGATAGTTCCTTTGAAAGAGGATTTGGGTACTGAAAATTTCAGACCAAGATTATATGAAAAATATTTACATTCAATGTATTATGGTAAAGTTTACTATTGGATAAAAGGGAATGGCTCAAAAGTCAGTCCTGTACATTTTGACAATGCAGACAGATGGATTGAGGAGTCACATTGGTTTGAGGAAGATGGAACTGAACGAACTGAAGGAGGCTTTGATAAAACATATAAAACGATATTCAAACCTAATTATGGTAAGAAAATTGACCTTAAAGACTTTATTAGTTACGAAAGAGAGGAGTTTACACCTGAAAATGAAGATAAGACTGTTCCTAAATGTTTGATATTTAAAGATAATATGAAAAAATGGTGGAAGGGAAAATAAATAATGACAAACAAAACGGTATGTGATCCCGGAATATAGAACCGTTAACACAAAATTTTATTTGGATATAACTAGTTGGCAACAAGCTGAACAAAATCCTAACAAAAACGAAATGAAAAAAATCACATTGATAATAATCTTAATTTTTTCTCAACATATCTACTCTCAAACTCAGCAAGAAATGAGTGAAAAAGAAAAAATAAATTACAATATATCAGAAAACGAATTAAACATAGTCTACAATCAAATTCTGGAGCAAAATAAAATTAATTCCCCCGCTAGCGCGAGCATCTTGCTCGTGCCCAGCAAGAGAAAGAAGATAGAAAAATAATATTATGAGCAGAAAATACAAATTTCATAACGAATCAGCAGCCTATTTTATAAGTTTTGCTACCGTGTATTGGTTAGATATTTTTACTCGTCAAGTATATTTTAATGTATTAGAAGAAAGTATAGATTATTGCAGAGAAGAAAAAGGTATGGAAGTATTTGCTTATTGTTTTATGCCAAGTCATGTGCATTTAATATTTAGGTCAAGTAATGAAGATCCATCAGGATTAATAAGAGATTTTAAAGGTTTTACAGCAAGAAAACTAATAAAATCAATAGAAGAAAATCCACAAGAAAGTAGAAAAGAGTGGTTATTCTGGATGATGGAACGAGCAGGTAAAAAGAAAAGCAATGTTAACCAACGTCAATTTTGGCAGCAACACAATAAACCAATAGAATTATGGAGTGAAAAAGTAATACAACAAAAAATAGATTATATTCATAACAACCCTGTTGAAAGCGGTTTTGTTACCGATCCAATAGACTGGAAGTATAGTAGTGCAAGAAATTATCAAGAAGACCAAACAGTTTTAGAAATTGATATATGAGAAGAAATACTAACTTTAGTTTGTTTAAGGGCACGAGCAAGATGCTCGCGCTAGCGGCGATCCGAAATATAGAACCGTTAACACATCCTTTTGTTTTGATATAACTAGTTACCCAACATTATGAAAATAATACTCAACCTATTAGTTTTTGGATTAATCCTTTCTTGCTCTTCGACAAAGAATATTAAAAAAGAAAATACAAATACATTTAAAACAATTACTGAAGCTTCATACAGTTCAAAACGAAGTGGAGAATTAACCCGTAAAAAAGCCTTAAACCAAAAAGTTAACAGAAAGGAAATTTATAATGTACAAGGAGATTTGATAGAATATTGGCGTTTTGAAAATGATGATACAATTTATGAAAAAACAAAACTCACAAAAAACAAAGAAGGAAAACTTATAAAAAGTATCACTTTTGACAAAGATGGCAATCTAAAAAAACTTACAACAACTGAATTTGATGAAAATGGAAAAATTATTGAGTACAAAACATACAATTCTGATAATGAATTAATTTTTTTACAAAAGAATGAATACGACACTAAAGGAAATCAAATAGCATTGACTAAATCGAGTGTTAAGTCAAATCGAACCTTTAAAACAACTAACGAATATAATTCCAAAAACCAAAAGATTAAAGAAACTGATTTCAAATCAGATGGAATAATAAAAGGCATAAGAACTTATAGATATGACACAAAAGGTAATGAAATTGAATCTGAATTAACAAGACCAAATGGTGATTACACAAAATTTATTTCTACATATAATGAACGAAATAATATCCTAACACAATATTGGTACGATAAGGATGGAAAACAAAAACATTGGAATAATTGGGAGTACAGTTATGATAAGAATGACAATTGGATTACTAAGAAAAGGTTTTCCAAAGGAGAATTAGGATATGTTTGGGAAAGACAAATTGAATACAAATAAAAACGTTGAGTAACCCCGCTAGCGCGAGCATCTTTTGCTCGTGCCCCAGCAATAGAAAAAAAATAAATTAATATGAAAACAAGATTAATAATACTAGCATTCCTATTCACTCAAGTATTTTATTCTCAAATTAAAATTCAAGAGGACAACCTGACTATTGAGTATGAAAAAACTAAAAAAGCGAGTCAATTAATAGCGGTGACTAATGTTAGAACAAAGTCAAAAAAAATAGTTCAATACAACATTAAAGTTAGAATCGAGATGATTGATAATAAGAAAAGATCTTTTGACCCCAACAAATTTTCACTTATAGATTATCAAAACAAAATAAGACTAAGACCTGTTGATGTAGCCTATACAAATTTCACAGACAAATGGCATTTTTACAAATTAATAAAGAATAAGCCAAGCTATAAATCTCTTGAAAATCGGTATGACCCTAGTATTAAAGATACATTTTTGGATTATGAATTTGAGGGAATTACTAATTATATCATACCCATACATTTCGAAGCATATAACAAATATAAAATAAGTTTTAAAAATCCAAAAAAAGTACCTCACGAAACGTATTTTGAACCTAAAGAATTAAGAAAAAGAAATATTAATTTATATTTTCCATTGATAAAAGGGACTAAAAGTGCTACACTTTATTATGGAAATACGAAAATTGAAGACATAAAATTTAAATAAACTTTATAAAAGAATTAAACCCACACTACCGCCACGCTTTAGCGTGGTGGCGTCAAAGAATGGTAAGTCATGGTAGTAGTGGAAATAAAAGATGTTTTTAGCTAGTTTACGGCCACTAAGTACAACTTAGCGGCAGCGGAATGATTTATGAACTCATAGAACATAAAAATAAGACTCCTTAGTTATTTTCTAAATGTTCTTCAATATCAGCAATATGATATTGCAACGCCTGAGCAGAGATCTGTATTTCCTTGATCAATAATAATAAAGAAATGATTAATAAAATTAAAGCGAACCCAAAAATCCAAACGGCCATGTTTTGTTGATGAATATAGATTAAAAACATGGTCAACACACAGAAAAGTAAACTTGAAATTCCAAAAATTTGCATCCATCGGGTTAAGTTTAGACGTAGTTTTAAATTCTTAATCTGTCTTATTAAAGACTCTTCTTTGCGTTCTAAATAAATATCGTGCAAATTTCTAATGACTGCAGCATAGGCTAAAAAACGGTTGGTATACGCCAACATAATTAGAGAAATTGCAGAAAATAAAACTGCAGGGGTAGTCAATGTTAATTCTTCCATATAGATGTCAAAATTAAGTAATTATTACCATCAAAAAAAAGAAATAGTTTATGAAAATCCCTCATCAATTTTCCGCTAGCGTGGCAGCAGCAGGCTATCCGTTTGTTTTACGCTGTAAACAGTCTATCAGAAAACTAGTTTTACTACATAAAATTTCAGATTCATCAACAGCTTGATAACAGCATGGATTTGAAGTGAAAAAATTGTAAATTTGTATTCAAATCAGAATGTTATGAAGTTTAGAATAGAAAAAGATACGATGGGAGATGTTCAGGTTCCCGCAGATAAATTGTGGGGCGCCCAAACCGAACGCTCTCGAAACAATTTCAAAATCGGAAGCGCTGCTTCCATGCCAATTGATATCGTCTATGGATTTGCATATCTTAAAAAAGCCGCTGCCTATACCAATTGCGAACTCGGAATTCTATCTTCTGAAAAACGTGATTTGATTGCACAAGTGTGTGATGAAATTCTCACAGGAAAACACGATGATCAATTTCCTTTAGTCATTTGGCAAACCGGCTCAGGAACGCAAAGCAATATGAACCTGAACGAAGTGATTGCCAACCGTGCCCAACAACTGGCAGGAAAAATTATTGGAGAAGGTGAAAAAACCATCCAACCCAATGACGACGTTAATAAATCACAATCTTCAAACGATACTTTCCCCACAGGAATGCACATTGCTGCTTATAAAAAAGTAGTCGAAACAACCATTCCAGGGGTTCAAAAATTACGAGATACACTTCAAGCGAAATCTGAAAAATTCAAATCTGTTGTAAAAATCGGACGTACCCACCTGATGGATGCGACGCCTCTGACCTTGGGGCAAGAGTTTTCGGGTTATGTATCACAACTAGACCACGGATTAAAAGCATTGAAAAATACACTGGAACACCTAAGCGAAATCGCTTTGGGAGGCACCGCTGTAGGAACCGGATTAAATACACCTGAAGGTTACTCCGAATTGGTAGCCGATTATATTGCAAAATTTACTGGCTTGCCTTTCATAACCGCCCCCAATAAATTCGAAGCGCTGGCTGCTCACGATGCAATTGTAGAAAGTCACGGGGCTTTAAAACAGTTGGCAGTTTCCTTAAACAAAATCGCCAATGACATTCGTATGATGGCTTCAGGGCCTCGCTCTGGCATTGGAGAAATTACCATTCCTGCCAACGAACCTGGAAGCTCAATCATGCCCGGAAAAGTGAATCCTACACAGTGTGAAGCACTTACCATGGTCTGTGCGCAAGTGATGGGGAATGATGTTGCCATTTCGGTTGGTGGCACTCAAGGCCATTACGAACTGAATGTATTTAAGCCAATGATGGCCGCTAACTTCTTGCAATCCGCAGAATTGTTGGGCGATGCAGCACTTAGTTTTGAAGCCCATTGTGCTTCAGGCATTGAACCCAACCACGATGTGATTGAAAAATTATTAAATAACTCCTTGATGTTAATCACCGCTTTAAATACCAAAATAGGTTATTACAAAGCTGCTGAAATAGCGAATACTGCTCACAAAAATGGGACAACGCTTAAGGTAGAAGCCATCAATCTTGGGTATGTCACAGCAGAAAATTATGATGCGTGGGTCAAACCCGAAAACATGGTTGGAAGCCTAAAATAAATTTATGAACATCCTTTTTACGCATATCAAAGAATTACTTCAAACCCGACCAAAATCGGAAGTGAAAGTGATGGGTGCTGCAATGAAGGAATTACCACATATCAAAAATGCATTTCTAAGAATTCAAGGAGATACTATTTTAGACTTCGGTGCGATGGATGATTTGGTCATTCAAGAAACGGATGAAGTAGTGAATGTCACTGGAAAAATAATACTTCCGACTTGGTGCGACAGCCATTCGCATGTGGTCTATGCAGGCGATCGTTCGCAAGAATTTGTAGACCGATTGAATGGATTAAGCTACGAAGATATTGCGGCCAAAGGCGGCGGTATTTTGAACTCTGCTCAAACCTTACAAGACACAAGTGAAGATGCCTTATTTGAACAATCCATGGAGCGTGTCCATGCACTCATTCAACTTGGGACGGGTGCCTTGGAAATAAAATCTGGATACGGACTCAGTACCGAAGCGGAGCTTAAAATGCTGCGTGTCATTAAGGCTATTAAAGAGACTGCACCCTTAAAAATAAAAGCGACCTTTTTAGGAGCCCACGCAATTCCAAAAAAATATAAGAACAATAAACAAGCATATCTTGATCTCATTATCAATACCATGCTCCCAGAAATACACACTCAAAAATTAGCTGATTTTGTAGATGTATTTTGCGAAAAAGGCTATTTCTCTTTAGAAGATACCGAACAAATTCTAGAGGCAGCGACAAAATATGGCCTCGTTCCAAAAATTCATGTGAATCAATTTAATGCTTTTGGCGGTGTCGGCTTAGGCGTCAAACACAAAGCCTTATCTGTGGATCATTTGGAAGTACTCAACACGGAAGATCTTGAAGTTTTAAAAAAATCCTCAACCATTCCAGTGGCCTTACCTGGCTGTTCTTTTTTCTTAGGGATTCCTTATACGCCCGCACGAAAACTAATAGATGGAGGCATGGCATTGGCCATCGCAACCGATTTCAATCCCGGCTCTGCTCCTAGTGGCAATATGAATTTTGTGGTGAGTCTCGCCTGTATCAAAATGAATATGAGCCCCGAAGAAGCCATCAATGCAGCCACCCTAAATGGCGCGTACGCGATGAATATATCAGAGCAGTATGGAAGTATTGCAACAGGGAAAAAAGCAAACCTTATCATCACAAAAAACATGACGTCCTACCGTCAAATTCCTTATCATTTTGGGAATAACCCCATACACAAGGTGATGATTAACGGTGAATTTGTGAACTAATTTGTTCCTATTTCAAAGTGAATGTAGAAGTAGTAACCAACACATTCTGATCAAAAACGTTCACCATATAGACTCCTTTTTCATAATCACCTTCTTCAGCAGAAACAAAATCACAAACATCTAACAGTTCGTTGTCGTATGTGAAAGCACTCACGTAACTGTATTTTAAAATGTCTTCATCAAACTGAACTGGTTTATTGGATCCAATCACACTAAGGTTCGGGTCGATCACTTGAACGAAATATTTTTTATCGCCTGCTTCTGTTAACAGATTAGAAGGTACTGAATAACAGATTCTTAAATTGTCAACTCTTGAAGCACGTGTCGTTGGGACTAACTTCCCAGACTTTCGTTGGATAACTCCGTAAGCATTCAAACGTTCAACGGTTAGTTTTTTGGCAGCATCCACAGACTCTGACAAACGAAGGTTTTGCTCTGACAATACAGTATTGGAAGCTAATTGAGAAGACAATTGAACTTGCGTGCTGTCTAAAGAAGTTTCTAATAATGCATTTTGAAATTTCAAAGTTGCATTTTCATCTAACAACACTTCCATTTCAGATTCTAATTCGAAAAATTTCTTCTTGTATTTAAGCAATGCTGACACAGATGATTTTGAGGATTTAAGTTCCGCCATAAGCGCTTCTAAACGTGCTTGAGCTTCGATCAGTTTTTCATTCGCAACTTCATTATCAGCGTTGGCTTCGTTATACAAAGAAGACATGTTTTCTAAATTCCTAAGAACTTCCGTTTTTTCATTTTCAAGGAGTGCCTCAGTTGCGTTACTCTCTTGATGCATTTGATAGCTGTAAAACAAGGTTCCGATAAGCAATAAGGCTAAAATAATAATCGCTGCCTTTGAGCCTTTATTTGAAAATGTAGAATTCATAATGGTATATAATTAAGGATTAAAATAAATGGTTTTTAAAATCAATAAAAATTATTGTAATTTTAAAGTCCAGCAAATGTATTACAAAAAATGAACAATCTTCAAATTATTTCCACTGAAACGTTAAATCGCATCACGACCAAAAGAGCGGGTGAAACTAAATTTTTTGAACTTGTTAAATACCTGAAGAACACGACTCATTTACCTTCGATACTCGAAGATTCTGAAGTGAAATTTGTGCTTTTTGGAATCAAAGAAGACATTGGCGTTTTGGCGAATAATGGGCGCGCTGGTGCAAAAGATACTTGGGATGTTGCCTTGAAATCACTTTTAAACCTTCAGAGCAATCAATTTACAAACCCTTCGAATGTACTTTTGTTAGGCCACTTGGATTTTTCAGAATTATACGATACTCTGCCTTCAATCCAACCCGATCAACTCCAACACACCTATCAAACCTATGTGGAGCAGATTGACAAGAGTGTTACAGAATTGGTTTGTACAATTGTTAAGGCGGGAAAGATTCCCATTCTCATTGGAGGTGGTCACAACAATGCGTATGGCGCTATAAAAGGAAGTGCACTCGCTTTAGATTCTAAAATAAACAGTCTAAATTTTGATGCCCATACAGATTTAAGAAAGCTTGAAGGTCGACACAGTGGAAATGGCTTTAGATACGCTCTAGAAGAAGGTTATTTGGATCGCTACTTTATTTTTGGAGTGCATGAAAATTATACTTCTAAAGAGATTTTAAACTATATAGAGGTGTCAAAATCAAAAATAGAATTCAATACTTTTGAGGATCTTATCGTTCGTAAAAAGATGTCTTTTAAGAAGGCTTCTGAAAACGCGATGGACTTTATTTCTAATACAAAATTTGGAATTGAAATTGATTGTGATGCCATTCAAAACATTCCTAGCAGTGCGCAGACACCGAGTGGGTTTTCTGTAAATCAAACACGTCAATTTGTACACTATTTTGGAAGCGACCCAAACGCCACTTACTTACATATTTGTGAAGCTGCAACTGGTGAAGATTCACAAACAAACGCACTAACTGGAAAGCTCCTCTCCTATTTGATTACAGATTTTATGAACGCTCGAAAAGATTCTTAAATTAATCTCCTTTTTTAAACCCATAAAACAACTGACCAAAAAACCCAGATGGCATTTGTTGGTCATCGCTGTAACCTAACACAAGATTTTTATCTGGCGTTGGCACATAGTTGGTTTTAAAAATATAATCCCACAAACTTAAGCTGATTGCAAAATTAACCCCAGTTTTAAATCCTTTAGGAATTGCCTGTGCATGGTGATATAAATGCATCACGGGGTTGTTAAATACATATTTTAAAGGACCATAATCTAATTTGATATTCGCATGGTTCAGGTGTCCAATTGAAATGGCAATAAAGTGAATGATAAATGCTTGCTCAGGTTCAAAGCCTCCCAATAACATTAACGCAATCACTTTGAACGGTTTGTAAAGAATATTCTCCATCCAATGGTAGCGCAAATGTGCCGCAAACCCCATTTCTTTTACTGAGTGGTGCACTTTATGAAATTTCCATAAAAACGAAAAACGGTGTAATATGATATGTGTCAACCATTGTACAAAATCGAGAACAACAAAGAAAATCAATAATTGAAGTAGGGGTGAAAAATTAGACAAATCAACGAGGGCAATGGCATTTGGAGAAATCTGAAACGCATCGACTGCAATTTTGGTGATGATTTTATACACTCCACTAATCAACATACTAAAGATGAAAAAGTTGAAAAACATATAAAACCCATCAAGAAAAAAATCTTTTCTAAAAACTGATTGTTGTTTGCGCCAAGGAAAAATCATTTCAATTCCCCACACAATTAATGAGATCGCTATCAGACCCCAAAAATAATTTTGCGTCCAAGGCACCTCAAAACAAATGGATTTCCAAGTCCACTGTACGGTTCCCATAAAGGCGTTTAAAAACAATTCTAAATACTCCATTTAATACGCTAGTAACTCCATTAATTCATGCTCAAAAGTTCGCTTTGCAAGATACTGCTGTTCTAGCTGACTTGCAAATGGAATGGGAGTTTCTATACTTGCCACTCGTTTGACAGGTGCATCTAAAAACTCAAACGCTTGTTCCATCAATTGGGACGAAATATCAGAAGCAATACTTCCAAACAACGAGTCTTCTTGTACTATAATGGCTTTATTGGTTTTTTTAACGGACGCTAATATGGCTTCAAAATCTAAGGGTTGCAAACTTCTTAAATCTATTAAATCCGCGGATATATGCGGATGTTTCTCTAAAGTTTCCAATGCCCAATGTACTGCAGCTCCATAAGAAATAATGGTAACATCCGTACCCTTTTTGAGTGTTGAAGCAACACCGAACGGCAGCGTAAAATAATCTGTAGGCACCTCATGCCTTATGCTTCTGTACAAGGCTTTATGCTCAAAAAACAAGACTGGATTAGGATCGTTGATGGCGGTTGCCAACAAGCCTTTTGCATCGTAAGGAAAGGCGGGATATATCACTTTTAGACCAGGGGTTTTTGTAAACCAAGCTTCGTTGGTTTGGGAATGAAAAGGCCCAGCAGCCACGCCGGCTCCACAAGGCATACGGACCACAATATCCGCTGCTTGCCCCCATCGGTAATGGGATTTTGCTAAATAATTAACCACCGGATTAAATCCTGAACTTACAAAATCTGCAAATTGCATTTCAACCACTGATTTGATGCCCGCAATGGACAAGCCCATCGCTGCTTCCACAATCGCAGATTCACAAATGGGTGTATTCCGAACGCGTGCTTTTCCAAACTGTTCGACAAAATTTTCTGTGATTTTAAAAACCCCTCCATATTCGGCAATGTCTTGTCCCATAATCACCAAATCGGGATGTACTTCCATGGACTGACGAAGGCCATCCGAAATGGCATCAATCAATCGTTTTGTTTCTTGGTTTGATGTGGGTTTCGTTTCTTTATATTCAAACGATTTATAAACATCTGCGAGCTCCGTTTCTAAATCTGGAATGATCGCAGGTTCCTCAGAAGCCGTTTGCAATCCGTCTTGAATTTCTTTTTTATAGGCCGCTTTAAAATCCTCTATTTCAGTTTCTGTAATTACTTTTTCTTGAAGAAGATAGGTCTCAAAATTAGAGATGGGGTCTTTTTCAGCCCACGTATCTAACAGCTCTTGAGCAACATATTTCGTCCCACTCGCCTCTTCATGGCCTCGCATTCTGAATGTTTTAAATTCAATCAAAACAGGTCGTGGATTGAGTCGAACACTTTTTGCAATGGTATCTAATTTAGAAAACACTTCCATCACATTATTGCCTTCAATCACATGAGATTCCATTCCATAGCCCACGCCACGATCGGCAATGGATTCACAATTATATTGTTCATTAGACGGGGTCGAAAGTCCATAGCCATTATTTTCAATGCAAAATAAAACGGGTAAATTCCAAACAGAAGCCACATTCAGCGCTTCGTGGAAATCGCCTTCGCTCGTCCCGCCATCTCCTGAAAATACAGCAGTCAATTTAGGTTCTTTTTTTAATATATGAGAAAGTGCAATCCCATCGGCAACCCCAAGCTGAGGCCCTAAATGCGAAATCATTCCAATAATTTTATAATCTTGGGTTCCAAAATGAAACGAACGGTCCCGCCCTTTTGTAAAGCCGTTGGCTTTTCCTTGCCATTGAGAAAACAAACGGTATAAGGGAATTTCTCGCGTTGTAAACACTCCTAAATTACGGTGCATTGGAAGGATGTATTCATCGGAGTTCAAGGCCAATGTGACCCCAACAGAAATGGCTTCTTGTCCAATCCCTGAAAACCATTTTGATATTTTTCCTTGTCGGAGTAATATCAACATTTTATCCTCGATAAGTCTGGATTTCAACATATTGAAATACAATGCCTTTTGAGTTTCTGGGCTTACTTCTTTAAAATCGTAGTTAAATAATGGTTTCAAATCTAGTATATTTCTGTTTCAAAAATAGGAAAATAATAGTTAACTCCGTTTAACTTTAAAAATTGCTTTTGTATAATTTTTGAATGGATCATGTTAATTGAAATACCACCTCATTTTGTAGTTTTAAATTTATTTTCATTATTTCGATCCCGTTGCCAGATCACAGGGTTTTCACGAATGTATTTACGGATACGGTTTAATTCATTTTCAGACACTTAAAAAACGAACATCTTTACGAAGTGAGATTTGGATATTTATATTTACTGTTGTGCTTATTGTTTGAATTGTTATCTTTGTTACAAACATGATTAAACAAAAGCCATGAACAAAATTCCAAGTGTCAATCTTTCAGAGTTTTTATCCAACGATCCAAAAGTCAAACAAAAATTTGTAGATGAAATTGGTGAAGCATACGAAACAATTGGGTTCGTAGCACTTAAAGGCCATTTTTTGGATGATACTTTAGTGGATACTTTATATTCAGAAATAAAGAAATTTTTTGATTTACCAACAGCTCAAAAACAAAGCTATGAAGTTCCAGAAATTGGAGGACAACGTGGTTATGTATCTTTTGGAAAGGAAAGTGCAAAAGGAAGAAAAGAAGGCGATTTAAAAGAATTTTGGCATTTTGGACAGTATGTGCAAGACAATCCAGAACTCGAAGCAGAATATCCTAAAAACGTAGAAGTTCCAGAGTTGGCTGAATTTAATAAGGTCGGAAAAGAAACGTATAAAATGTTGGAGAAAACAGCTACTTATGTTTTAAGAGCACTGTCCATCCATTTAGGATTGGATGAATTTTATTTTGACAACTATGTGCATAATGGAAATAGCATCTTACGCCCTATTCATTATCCACCCATTCAAGAAGAACCAAAAAATGCAGAACGTGCTGCAGCCCATGGAGATATCAACTTGATTACCTTATTAATGGGGGCACAAGGAAAAGGACTGCAAGTTCAAAATCATGATGGCGATTGGATTGATGCCATCGCAAATCCAGATGAATTAATGATCAATGTGGGCGATATGCTCTCGCGTCATACCAATAATAAATTAAAATCAACCATCCACCGTGTGGTGAATCCACCACGAGAACTATGGGGTACTTCGCGCTATTCGATTCCTTTTTTCTTGCACCCTATCAGTGCTATGAAATTAAACGTCTTAGAGGACTGTATTGATGCCGAACACCCAAAACAATTTGATGACATCACTGCGGGCGAATATTTGGATCAACGTATTAAAGAATTAGGATTCGCCAAAAAATAATGGATTTAAAAGACCAACTTAAAAACCTATTCCCAGAGCATACCGAAAGTCCCGAAGACCTCTCTGAAGTAAAAAAAACATCCCTTTGGATGCAAGACGCCCCTATTATTTGTAAATACGAAAAACGAAAAGGGAAACCCATCACCATTATTGAAGGCTACACTGGGGGGGATAAAGATTTTAAAATCCTTGCCAAAGATCTCAAAAAGAAGTTCAGTGTGGGTGGCAGTTTTAAAAACGACAGCATCATCATACAAGGCGATTACAGAGATAAAATTATGGAGTTTTTAAAAGAATTGGGATTCAATGTCAAACGTGTTGGGGGCTAACCATAAAACAATTAAATGTCAATAAAAAATTCTGAACTCATACTCAATTCGGATGGTAGTATTTATCATCTTCATTTAAAACCTTCCGACATTGCGGATACCATCATTTTTGTGGGGGATCAAGAGCGCGTGACTGAAGTGACGAAGCATTTTGATACTGTAGATTTTGAGGTGCAAAGTCGTGAATTTAAAACCCAAACAGGAATTTATAAAGGGAAACGCCTCTCTGTAATTTCTACAGGAATTGGTCCAGATAATATTGATATTGTGCTTAATGAACTGGATGCCTTGGTGAATATTGACTTTGAAACACGAGAAATCAAAGCGAATAAAACAAGTTTATCGATTGTGCGTATTGGAACTTCCGGGGCTTTACAACCTGATATTGATATTGACAGTTTTGTACTGAGTGGGTATGGAATGGATATTAATGGGATGTTACAATCCTATAAAATTGATGCGATCAAACATTCGGATATCGAAGCTGCTTTTGTGAAACATACGCAATGGAGTCCACAAAAACCCTATCCTGTCATCATTGAAAATTCAAAAATATTAGAAGCAAAATTAAAAAGTGATCAGACCATTAACGGACTGACGGCGACTTGTGGCGGGTTTTACGGACCGCAAGGCCGTGTATTACGCTTGGAATTACAAGACGAAAACATAAATCAAAAAATAGATAGTTTTGAGTATAACGGCTTGAGAGTAACCAATTTTGAAATGGAGACTTCTGCCATTTATGGATTGTCAAAATTATTGGGGCATGAAGCCTGTTCTATGAATGCTATTTTAGCCAACAGGGCTTTGGGGACTTTTAGTAAAGACCCGCAGGCCACTATCGAAAAATTAATAACTTATACGCTGAATAAACTTATTTCTTAGATGAAACATCCATAACTAAAACTTGAAACCTAAGAAAAATAATCAAATGGATGTAACATGTGACCATTAAAAATCAATAACAATACACACATGAAAAATGTACGCATTGGTGGAGTTCCTGAACACTTCAATTACGCTTGGTATTTGGCTTTAAAACAAGGCCATTTTAAACCCCACGACATCAATGTTCGTTGGAAGAATTATTTTGGTGGTACGGGTCAAATGACCAAAGCACTGCGTGATAATGAAATTGACATCGCTGTGATTCTAACCGAAGGAATTATTAAAGACATCACAGAAGGCAGTCCTTGTAAAATTGTGCAAGTTTTTGTAGAGTCGCCCTTGATTTGGGGAATCCATGTGGCAGAAAAATCCGCATTTAAAAAACTCAGTGACCTCAAAGGCCAACGGGCTGCTATCAGTCGCTATGGCTCTGGATCGCATCTGATGGCGTATGTGAATGCGTTAGAACTTGGATGGGATACAGCAACGGATTTAGAGTTTGAAGTTGTGAAAGATTTGGATGGTGCTGTGGAGGCACTTACACATGAGAAGGCTGATTATTTTATGTGGGAAAAATTTACGACAAAGCCTTTAGTGGATCAACAGACATTCCGACGTTTGGGCGATTGTCCAACGCCGTGGCCTTGCTTTGTGATTGCGGTGCGCGATGAATTTATAACTAATGAAAAGGAAACGCTTCAAGCCATTCTAGAAGTCATCAATACAATCACGGCTGGTTTTAAACAAATCCCTGAAATCGATGCAATTATTTCCGAACGCTATCAGCAAAAAAATGAAGATGTAAAAAATTGGTTAGAGCTTACGGAATGGTCACAAGAAAACATTGAATCTTCTACCGTTGAAGCGGTTCAAAATCAATTGTTGAAATTAGACATCATTTCCGAAAAACTACCCTACAATAAATTGGTTGCCTCTCTAGAAGATTAACCCCATTGAATGGGCGATTTGCCTAATGATTTCAGCACTTCATTCGTTTTACTAAAATGCTTATTCCCGAACCAATAACCACGATTGGCACTCAAAGGCGATGGATGTCCCGTTTGTAAAACAGTATGTTTTTCTGTATCGATAAATCTAATTTTATTTTTAGCAAAACTTCCCCATAATAAAAATACCAAATCCGATCGTTCCCTAGAAAGTGTTTTGATCACCTCATTTGTGAATTTTTCCCACCCGTGTTTTTGATGACTCCCCGCTTCCTTTGCACGGACACTCAAGGTTGCATTTAAAAGTAACACGCCTTGGTTTGCCCACGGACTTAAATCGCCACTAGACGGAACTGGAAGTTTCAAATCCGTTTCTAATTCCTTGAAAATATTTTTTAAAGAAGGTGGATGCGGCATTCCTTCATTCACAGAAAAACACAAACCGTTGGCCTGTCCTTCACCATGGTAGGGATCCTGACCGATGATGACAACCTTAACCGCTTCAAACGCACAGCTTTCAAACGCATTAAAAATCTGATTAAAAGGGGGATAACAGGGGTGTAAACCATATTCGGCATGCACAAAAACATCCAATGTCTCGAAGTAAGGTTTCTTAAATTCTGGTTCTAAATGGGAACGCCAAGTCCCGCTGAGTTGTAACATAAAATAGAGCTTAACAATTAAGGCTTAGATGGCAAATTTAAACTATATATTTTAAACATTAATACCTACATTTGTGACGACTTATGCACGAACGCTATGATTAATATTTCCAAGAAAACATTGCAGGATTTAGAATTTGAATCCGTAATTCAACAGGTGGCAACTCACAATGTTACAAGCTTGGGGAAAATTGAAATTCTCGGAACACTCCCTTTTTCAAAAAGAGAGGATGTGATTGAAGCGCTACAGCTCACCAACGAATTTGTAGCTTCTTTTGATAATGAAAATCGAATTCCAAACCACGGGTTTGATGCGATCACCGCAGAATTAAAATTAATTCGGATTGAGAATAATTATCTAGAAATAGACGGATTTCGAAAAATAGCAAGCATCTGTTTGACCACAAATATCTTATTGAAATTCTTTAAGAAATTTCATGAATACTATCCGCTTTTACACAAAGTTTCTTTGCTATTAGAATCCAATAAAGAGATCCCAGAAGCCATTAATAGCGTGGTTGATAAATTTGGCGAAATTCGCAACGATGCATCTGATACCTTGTACGGATTGCGTAAATCGATTCAAGCGGTTCGTATAAAAATCAATACCAGTTTCAATTCTGCTTTAAGCAATTATAACAGCTTGGATTATTTGGATGACATCCGTGAAACGGTGATGGAAAACCGACGTGTATTGGCCGTCAAGGCGATGTACCGACGCAAGGTAAAAGGCAGTATTTTGGGGGCTAGTAAAACAGGCAGCATCGTCTATATTGAACCAGATACCACACAACAACACCAACGGGATCTTAATAATTTAACCTTTGAAGAAACCGAAGAAATCAAGCGGATTTTACTTGAGCTTACCAGTTTTATAAGTGGTTACGGCCCCCTCTTAGAAGATTTTCAGTTATTTCTGACAAAATTAGATGTCATCTATGCCAAAGCAAAATATGCCAAAGTAATTGATGCCATTCTTCCAGAAGTTACAGAACATCAAGAAATTGAGCTTGTGGACGCTTACCACCCTTTGTTATTGGTGGCGAATAAAAATGAAGGAATTACCACTTTTCCACAAACAATTACGATGACTACCGAAAGTCGAATCATTGTAATTTCGGGTCCGAATGCTGGGGGGAAAAGTATCACGCTAAAAACGGTTGGACTGCTTCAAATTATGGTGCAATCGGGCATGTTGATACCTGTCCATGAACGGTCTAAACTGTGTTTGTTTGATTCAATTTTAAGTGATATTGGCGATAATCAATCGATTGAAAACCATTTAAGTACGTATAGCTACCGTCTGAAGCAGATGAATTATTTTTTAAAGAAGTGTAACAAGCATACCCTCTTTTTAATTGATGAATTTGGGACGGGAAGTGATCCTGAATTGGGAGGTGCCTTGGCAGAAACTTTTTTGGAAGTGTTTTACGAGCGAGAAGCGTTTGGCATCATTACGACGCATTATAGTAATTTAAAATTATTGGCCAACGAATTGCCACACATTCAGAATGCGAATATGTTGTTTGATGAAAAGACCTTACTACCGTTGTATAAGTTGGTGATTGGACAAGCGGGAAGTTCTTTCACTTTTGAAGTGGCTCAGAAAAACGGCATTCCTTTCAGTTTGATCAATCGGTCTAAAAAGAAAATTGAGCGCGGCAAAATACGGTTTGATAAAACCATTTCGAAGCTTCAAAAAGAACGTTCGAAACTTGAAAAAACCGAACGTGCGCTCAAACAAAATGAAATTAAAAAGAGTTTAGAAGCCGATAAATTAGAGACAACGAATGCCAAGGCAAAGAAAAAACTGCAAAGCTATCAAGAACTTTTTGACAGCAATCAGCGTTTGGTGTATCTGGGACAAAAAATTAGTGATTTAGGTGAACGCTATTTCGATAACAATCGGAAACGCGAATTGATGAACGAACTTTTTAAATTGGTGCAGATTGACAATTCGAAACGTCAAAAAATAAGCCTCAAACAAAAGAAGATTCTTTTGGCAAAAGAAATTGAATTAAAGAAGGAAGTCGGTCAAAAAGTAGCGGTGATTCGCCAACAAAAAAAGCAACAAAAAGAAAAAGCAGCACTGATTCCACCAAAACCAAAACGCACCTTGAAAATTGGAGACCAAGTCCGACTGGAAGATGGCCGCGCGGTGGGTACGATTGATAAATTAGAGAAAAATAAAGCGGTGGTCAATTATGGACTTTTCACAACCAATGTGAGTGTGGACCGCCTTGAATATGTGAATTCTAAAAAATAATGCAAAAAATTGTTTTCTTTGATGGCGTTTGTAACCTCTGTAATCGCAGTGTGAATTTCCTCATAAAACAAGACAAAAAAGGCCTTTTAAAATTTGCATCTTTGCAGAGTGATTTTGCGAAGTCCTTTCTGCCTGAAGACTTAGTAAACAGTGCGGATTTAGACAGCATCGTCTTTTCGGATGGGAAAAAATTCTTTACAAAAAGCAGTGCCGTTTTAGCAATTTGTAAATCTTTAGGAGGCGGTTTTCATTTTTTTAGAATTGGGTACCTCCTACCGTCATTTCTTAGAAATGCTGTGTACACATTTATTGCAAACAATCGCTATAAATGGTTTGGCAAAAAAGACCAATGTATGATTCCGACAGCAGATTTAAAAGAACGATTTTTGGATTGATGGTATTGAACACCCGAATGTTAAAACCCAACTCACTTTAACTACAATTAAATTATTTTTAATACATTTATGACAGATTTAGACCTCAAATCTGATTCTTCATTTTAACCAATAAAACTTT
>Ga0209304_1000195_pt1 | contig 44116 bp, 46 predicted proteins | sample COGITO_mtgs_1004_4_FD_184789 | JGI IMG/M metagenome (GOLD analysis project Ga0209304, IMG submission 184789) | Pelagic marine microbial communities from North Sea - COGITO_mtgs_100423 (SPAdes) (version 2) | ecosystem: Environmental > Aquatic > Marine > Epipelagic ...
GGTTCTGGTTCTGGTTCTGGTTCTGGTTCTGGTTCTGGTTCTGGTTCTGGTTCTGGTTCTGGTTCTGGTTCTGGTTCTGGTTCTGGTTCTGGTTCTGGTTCTGGTTCTTTAAAAGTATCAACCAATACAGCCACAGGTTCAACAGTCTGTGTCTGATTTTTTGGTACATCAGGAATCGGCACAACCGCATCTGCAGGTGAAACCTTATCATCAGAAACTGCTGCCTGAGGGGCTTTAACTGTCGGCGTCTGACTCACTGTCTCCTGAACAGCAACAAATGCCCTTTCTAAACGTTCCATAACAACCTCGATTTCTCCCGGTGCCCCACCATTACTTTTTTTCATTGCGTCAAGCAGTGAATTCATGTATTCACGTCCAACTTCATTATTTACGTCAATCAGGTTGACTGGGTTTCCCACCAATTGGTTTACCTCTTTTTTAATCTGCTTGATTCTTTCCGTAATAGCGGCAGCACTTTCTTTAGACTGCATGGGTACAGTCGCTACCGTAGGTCGTACCACCTTAGGCTCAGGGACAGGAATACCTGGCAAAGCTTCTTCAGAAACAGGCACAGCCACAGGTGGGGGCACCTGCACCACCTCAGGTTTTGGCACTGGATCAGTAGACACAACAGGAGGGAGACTGGTTCCAAATCCAGGCTTCGGTCGCGAATTGCCAAAAGCATTGACTACAGGGGGTGTGGATGGGGTCACGACTATCGGCTGACCGGGTTTTGGTTCTGCTTTTTTCTTCAATTCTGGTGCATACAACACAAAACCATTTTCTGAAAAAACTTGATGCAACTGTTCCGTCACCTGTGCATTTGGAGTTTTCCTAAAAGCAAAAACTAAATCTCTTAACTCATTCTTTTGGTCAGGTTTGAGTGTACTTTGATGGATTCTTCTCAGAAGTGACAATACAGAAACTTCTTCACGCAGGTTAAAAGACACGTTTGTATCCAACGGTGAAGAACTGTGTACTGAAGAACCTCCTGTCATATCCGACATATCAAACACAGTATACACTACGAAGTGGCTACTACTGATTACTGCCTCTGTGGATTACCGCACTACACTCCACGAGTTTCAATTCGGGATGTAAAACTATCAACAAATAAATTTTGTTCTTGTGTAAGAAACGTATTAAATACGGGATGTGTATGCATTATGTGAGCCAAAGTTGCATCAAACGAGTCATATGAATCAACCGCATATGTAAACGCAGTCATTTGCTCTTCAGAAAATGTTTCGAGCAAACGAAGAATTGCAGCGTCAAATACAATTTGTCCTACCCGTATTAAAAAAGTATCCTTTTCAGACTCAGAAGCATTTTGTATACCCAGCGCTTGAAGCTGTTGTTTTGTAAGTTGAATAGACATACTTATTTGAAAGTGGTTTTACTTGCAACTTCCTGGATAAACTCATTAAGTTTTTGTGTATGCAGCATGTTTCCACCGCTCACAATTTCAAATTTTTCCCCTACACCTATTTTTTTTCTCCAGTCCGGACTAAAACCCAAAGCAAAGCCAGCTAATTGTATTATATGACTTCGCTGAGACTGATTAAATGATTCCAAAGATGGAATCAGGCCTATTCCAGACATTTTACCTTCAGCAAAATCCCAAATGGTTTTATCTTTATGATTTTCATCATTTTCCCATTTATGATCAGGCAATTTTTCTGGTACAGCCTCAATATCAGGTGTATCACCTTCCATCTTAGACCCAGCAGCTTCAGCAGACTCAGAGCCACCTTCTGTATCCACAACTGAAGTTTCTCCCTCTATAGAAACTGCAGGAGTATCGACTACTTCAGCTTCTCCTTCAGGGCTCGTAGCATTTGATTCTCCAATATCTTCCGGTGTACGCTTAGAGAAAACTGAACCCATCTTACTGCCAACCCACCGAAAAAAACCTTTTTTATCGCTCCGTACATTCTCAACAGCTGGCTTGAAACCTTTTGCCCCCAAACGCTCATCAAGCTTTGCATACATAGCATCAAGTCGCTTATTCGCCTCCTGGGGCGATAATCGTTCAAGTACGTTAAGTGTATTTTCATTTTTAAGCTCCCCTGCTTCTAAAACTGCACCAGATTCAGCAGAAACTTTTTGTAGCTCATAAGCCAATTCTGTAAGTCGTTTCACGGCAGGTTCACCAATACCAACAGGAACCCGCGGTTGTGCGAGATCACGCATATGCTTCATGATTGGTTCAACTTTCTTAAACTGCGGGTTATCCTGCAAATCGAGATGTGCATAAAACAACTTCCGTGAAAAAGCCACAGCCTCGGCATAGTGTTCAGGTCCCGGTTTTGGAATAGTAACCTCTTGGGTTGTACCGGGAAGGATAAACGAATTCAAAGTACCGGACTCAGTAGTAGTCGTATCTTTTTCAGATAGAGGAACTGATTTTTCCATACCTATCTCTTCACTCTTTTTCTCTCCCCAAGCAAATAAACCTGCAGAGTCATCATCTGATAATTCAGCATTACTCACGCGCTTAGTAGTTAAAATTTTATTTGCTACAACATCTTCCTCAGCTTTCTTTACTTTTTCTGCAAAATCATTCACTTCTCCCCAGGAGAAAAGACCATCCGAATCAATAGAGGCTTCTTCTTTGCTTACTTTTTCTCCAGCAGTCATCTGATTTTCTGAAATCTCTGTACCTTTTTGTTCAATCTCCCGTACCTGTCTCTCTACAGAACTCATAAGTGCTCGCACGAGTGAGTACTGATTTTGAATTATTGTGTCATCAGTAATTTTTGGTTCGAGCTTTTCTAACTGCCTTTGATACCGTGAATACACAGAATTATCTTTGAGTTCGGGGTACATCACCAGTAGTTTTTCAACATGATTCTTAAGGTCATCAACTTCCGTTCGCATTTTCTCGTAAACATTCTCATCACCTCCTTCATTATCAGGCAAATCCGCTGGAACCAGAGCTTCAAGCTCAGCACGTAATCTCGCAGCCTCCTCTTTCTCTAATTCAGATGGCGAAAGTGAGCCGTTAGGTACTAAAGCATCACCATTCTCATCAATGCCTTTAGGTTTTTTACGACCACGGTCACCTCCAGAACCCTCACCTTCATTAGGGCGCGCTCTAGGTATTTCTGTGTCTTTTCCAAAAATTGATTCAAACATATATTCCTATATCTTAGCAAATGGATCTTCTCTAGAGGGTTCCTTTTTTTGATAACGTTCAGCTATTTCAGCTTCAACTTCATCCCGGGGTCGTCCATATTTTTGATGACTATCAGTAATCATACGTGCAACGCGTGCATGATCAGTTTCTTGTGGTGCAGTAGTTGCAATACTAAACGGCTTTGTGGGTGTCCCGTTGGCAAGTACTTTCAGGTATGCATTCCAGTTTGGAACATTCATGATGTCATTACTATCAAAGGTAGGGCTAAACTGATGCTCGAAAATCTGTGAATCTTCAGGGCCGGTACGGAATACAGCCATTGATCCGACGTTTCCAAACACCGCATCCTTAATATCCTCATCGAGTTGCGCGATAAATTGATGTGCGACTGTTAAACCTAGTTTATATTTACGTGCTTCAGACAGAATCGCGGAGATAGAATTAGTCGATATGTTTTGGAACTCGTCCATGTGTAAGTAAAAGTCCGGGAAACTTTTCGTTGGGTCATCCACTCGGGAAAGTGCAGCCATAAGAATTTTCCCAACCATAATCATACCGATTAGGTTTGCGTTAATTTCTCCAAGTCTTCCCTTGGAGAGGTTGACCAAAAGAATCTTACGATTATCCATAATGTCACGGAAATCAAATGCTGATTTCTGCTGCCCAATAATCGGGCGCATATAATCATTTGCGGTAAATACATCGAACTTCGACACAATATATGGCACAATATTTTCAAGTGATGCCTCCCCTCCAGCTTTTGTTGCAATCTCTCGCCAGAATTGTACCACCACAGGGTTTTTAGCCTTTTCGAGTTTCATTCGGCGATACCGGGCATCTACCATTACACGAGAAATATCCATCAATGTACTTCCGCTGTCTGGATCTTCCATAACCAACAACGTTGCATTTCGGAAATATTGTTCGAACATTGGGCCCATCGATTCGGGATTTCCACCATATAGCTTCTGGAATATTGAAAAGAGTTCATTTACCACAAACGTCTTCTGTTCGGGCTTATTCACATCATACTCGAGCATGTTAAAGCCAATTGAGCGCTCCATGTACGATGGATCAAAGTAAATCACATCCTTTTCCCGCTCAGGAGGAATAGCACTCAGGACATCTTCAATGTCGGTACCATGTGGGTCAATCATACATACCCCGGCACCAGAAAGGATATCTTGTGTAATCATGTTCTTCATCATAACTGTCTTACCAGTACCAGTCTGACCGATGATATAGAAGTGCCGGAGTCTATCTTCAGGGGTGATGTATATATCACGAGTTACCCCTCTGTGGGTATTTACTCCAAGAAGTGTGCCTTCAGTCGGTATCTCAGAAGGTGCTGCCGCAGTTTTTGCTTGTGACTGTTTAAATTCTGGCGATGAGTCAATGCCATCAGCCGGGAAATGTAAGATTGACGAAAGTTCACTTATCGATAACGGAAGTGCAGTTTTTGTATTAAACTCACGGAATGAAAACGCCTTTATTCCACGATGGAGTGCCCGGCCATTGAGATGTGTGAATTTCAATGCATTAGCTTGAGTATGTTCAAATTGATTAAAAACAGCTTCAATCTCTGAAAGTATTTGCATTGCTCGATCCTCAGTCTGAGCACAAACAGCAATGCGTATATTTACTTCAACAATTGGTGAAGCAATCTTTTGAGTAAACATCTCCAAGGCCGTCTGATCAACCTCAGACGTTGGTAATGGGTCCGTATCCTTTGGCTTTGCCGCTCCTGCAATCATTTCTTTCATCCCAATACGCATACCAGCAAACATTTCGCCTCCAACGGTACTACGCTCAATTGACTCTTTCACCTTCATCCCTTCCCGTACACGCTTAATAATTCCTTCGTACTGAACATGATGCTTACGGGGTACAGTCTTAATAACTGTCTGTAGCGCAGCACCACCTCCATCCTTTTCAATTTTTGAAAAGGCATTGAGTAATACAGCAAACGGATCTGACTCGAAGGTATCTTTTTGTCGCAGTGGGTACACTGAATGCTTACGTAATCGAGCAACTGCAACATGTGACGAACCTCCCTCAAAAAAGACGTTATAATCATGCTTCTGCTCGGTGAGCACCGCATCAGGATACAGCGAAAGCAACTGCTTCTGGAATAGATCAATATGTGTATTCGGCACCGACACATAGAAAATAATATGGTCACTCCCTTCAGGTGAAGCAACCTCCAGTACATAATGCTGGTTTTTCTTTTCTTGGCCGATTGCCTGCATGCCAGCATAAAACTGCTCCATCATGCCAAACATCTCTGCAAGCTGGTGCTCACGATCGTCTTTCCCATGTATCTCAGGAAGTGTCACCTCAAACAACGTCATATGCAGCAACTGCCACGGTGGGACATTTTCTTTTAAGTCTTGAACATGGATCCCTTCTTTTATCATTTCAACAAGCCTTCGGTGGACCTCATCAGTCGCAAACGGATTACTACTTTTTTCCATAACGGATAATGCATTATGAATTCCCTTCTCTAAAGCAAGTTGCACCACATCTTCCACGGGGCTTGTTGAGACATTCAACGACTCAACATGTGCGGCTGATTCCGATTCCGGCAATTGATGGTTTTGAGCAAGTATCGTATCGGGTGTAAAGGTCCCATAGTCAAAAATCTCCTGCTTTGCAACGGTCTCCATTTCAAGTGCATCTGCTTCAGGTGCACGATCAAGGAGCGTACGCTCCTTTTGAGCGATTTGACTCCGTAAATATGCAATCTCCTCTTCTGGAGAAGAAAATTGTTTTGGAACCCCTTCCATAGGTACTCTTATTATAGGTGCACCAGGTTAAAAACTCGCATACTCAGGGTGGAAAACAAAATTAATACCGTAATTAATTACACAATTAATTGTGATATTCCTCTATGAATCAAAAAGGACTCACATCAGTACCGCCCATTTGATTATCCTGTAACGTTATAGTCGTTACACTCCTTTCTTCATTCAAAATTACCGCTTTGCACAGGGTGGTAATTTGTTGGTAGATGTGACGCGCGACAAGCTTTTGGAGGAAGACGTATGACTATACGACGACTGACGAAAGCGCCGTCGCAACAAAGCAGATGCCTGCAAATTACCGCTTTGTAAGGATTGTACGCTTGTATGTGTCTAGATGTTCCAGCGCCACCCCCGTCCCCTTCGCAACACAAAATAGAGCTTGATCAGCAAGTATTGCTTTCACTCCAGTGCGTCGTCGTACAAGCTCTGGAAAATTACGCAATTGCGACGTTCCTCCTGTCATAATGATTCCCCCGTCGATAATGTCTGCAGCGAGCTCTGGGGGTGTCTCTTGAAATACATCTTTAATTGCTTTTATCATCTCGCGCAACTCTCGTGAAATCGCCCGCACAATTTCGTTTGTTTTAATATCGGTTGTTCGCGGCAAACCAGAAAGTAAGTCCCGACCTTTAATATCTAAAGTAAGCTCTTCCTCCAAAGGAAGTGCCGAGCCAACGGTAATTTTAATATCTTCAGCGGTTTTTTCACCAATTGCGAGATTCTTCGTCTTTTTTACGTAATCAATAATCGCAGCATCAATGCGGTTCCCGGCGCATTTTACTGAGTTTGAAGACACAATCCCTCCAAGAGAAATAACTGCAACGTCAATAGTCCCTCCTCCAATATCTACAATCATATGCCCTTGCGGTTCATATATAGGCACTCCTGCACCAATCGCGGCAAGGATGGGCTCTTTCACCACATACGCGTTACGTGCCCCGGCTTTTGCAGCTGCCTCGACTACTGCACGCTTCTCAGTTGAAGAAACTCCTGCAGGCACAGACACCATTACATCCGGTCGGAAAATATTGTATTTATGTAAAGCTTTCTTAAGAAAATAGCGGAGCATCGCTTCAGTCACTCGATAATCGGCAATCACCCCGTCTTTCATCGGACGGTATGCGCGAATACTTTCAGGCGTACGTCCTATCATTCGCTTGGCTTCTGCACCTACTGCGAGTACTTGATTATCATCAGATACTGCAACTACAGAAGGTTCGTTGAGTACCACTCCCTGACCAGGAACATATACCAATACATTAGTAGTACCTAAATCAATACCAAGTTTGGGTGTAAGTGAACGAAACATAAGCCTCAATAGTACTACGTTTCGGCAAAAGAAAAAGGGCATGAATTTTCACGCCCTTTATAGATCAAACCGCTCTGGAGCCAATCCACTTATCATATACTTCTTCGTAGGTCCCGCGACAGACAACAAATTTAACAAATTCGCTTTTGCCGGAAGCTGCGTTCATGCGATCAGCAGCCTCTTGCATGGTTTCACCAGCAAGAACTGTTTCTTCGCTGACAGGAAAAATATTTCGAGCGGCTCCTTCCCGACTCTCTAGCTCCTTGCGTACAATACAATTAGTCGTATCGCCCATTATGTTCTCCCTTAATTAAATGCATATATTTTATACCACGATAAAGTAAGTGAAGCAAATATATTTATATATAGCATCTATGCTATATTACTCAGTATATGAAAAACATTGGGGAACGTATCTCAGAAGCGCGTGAACATGCACGTATGACACAGTCAACACTTGCTGAAAAACTTGAGACAACGCAAAGTGCTATTGCGCGTATCGAGTCAGGAAATCAAAATGTCTCTACTGACATGCTCCGAAAGATCAGCAAGGCATTAAACAAAAACCTCCTCTCCACTTCCCCTGGGTCTGTGAACCTTGAAATTACTGGCGGACAGACCTTGTCAGGAACAATTCAAACAAACACTTCGAAAAATGGTGCGGTGGGACTTTTATGTGCTTCGCTTTTAAATAAAGGCACCACGACACTTAAACGTGTTCCCCGCATCGAAGAGGTATATCGACTGATTGAAGTGCTCGAGAGTATTGATGTGAAAATCCTTTGGGAGGATGATATCATGACTATCACTCCACCAAAACAATTTAATCTCGATAAAATTGATGTCGATGCTGCACGGCGGACGCGAAGTATTGTGATGTTTATTGGACCGTTAATGCACCACCTTCAGAAATTTTCACTTCCCCAGTCAGGAGGGTGTAAGTTGGGCAGCCGGACCGTACGGCCACACTTCTACACGCTGGAACACTTTGGAGTATCAATTGAAACCACAGAAACTTCTTTTGATGTATCTGTCTCACCGAAATGTCCTCATGAAATCATTCTCTATGAATCAGGTGATACCGTAACAGAAAATGCCCTGTTTGCTGCTGCGCTGTCAGAATGTACAACAGTAATCAAATACGCATCTTCAAACTACATGGTGCAGGAAATGTGTGCATTTTTAAGTGCCTGCGGAGTAAAAATTGAGGGAGTGGGAACTACGACCCTTACCGTCACCGGCCTTCCTGAAATCAACATGGATATCGAGTATACACTCGCTGAAGACCCTACTGACTCCATGTTCTTCCTTGCAGCATCGATTGTAACCAACTCTGAACTTACTATCACACGTTGCCCGATTGATTTTCTTGAACTCGAGTTACTCAAACTCAGTAAAATGGGATTCCAGTATACGCAGTCTGAAGCGTATTTCAGTACCAACGGGATGACGCGCCTGGTAGATATCGTAACAAAACCCTCAAAGCTCACTGCTCTTGAAGAAAAGATATACGCTCGCCCATACCCAGGACTCAATATCGACAACCTCCCGTTCTTTGCAGTGATTGCAACACAGGCAGCGGGTCAAACACTCATTCACGACTGGGTATACGAAAAACGAGCAATCTACTTCACTGAACTTGATAAACTCGGAGCAGACACTATGCTGGCAGACCCACACCGAATCTTCATCACCGGACCCACGACACTCCATGCAAATGAAATGGTCTGCCCTCCCGCATTACGTCCTGCAACCATCCTCCTTATCGGAATGCTCGGCGCAAAAGGAACCTCAGTCTTACGCAATATCTACAGCATCAACCGCGGATATGAAAACCTCGTTGAACGTCTCCAGTCACTCGGAGCCGATGTGCACTATCTCGAAGAATTTTAGGTCACAGCAACAAAAGACCCGAAAGTCGAAGACTTTCGGGTCTTTTGTTATACTACGCATACTATGTATATTATTGAAGTGATTCCTCTGACACGAGCAAATACAATAGAATCACTTTCCTACTATTGTGCTGAAAAATATACTCCAGGAGCACTTATAGAAATCCCGGTACGGAAGAAATTTTTGCAAGGTGTGGTTATTTCCGTAAAGCCTGTCTCTGCTGCGAAGACTGCCATACGAGCAGCTACATTTTCACTCAGAAAGCTTGAGTCCCAAGAGAACCCTCCGTGCCTACCTGAAAGTCTCATGAAAACTGCATTTGAACTTTCAAAAGTAACTCCAGCTCACATTGGAGGCATTTTATTTGCATTACTTCCCCCCGATGTACGCTCAGGGGTGCGGCAATATCCACACACAACGAATTACTCCAATGAAGAAAGCTATACCCCTTCCATACTCAGTGGAACAAAGCATGACCGGTATATATCATACAGAAGTCACATACGACAAGCATTTGCACACCGAGGCTCAGTAATTTTTGTAGTACCGACCTCTGCAGCGGTGCAAAATGCAAAAGAAGCCCTTGAACATGGAATTGAAAAGCGAGTGATTACCTTTTCTAGTACGCACACTAAGAGACAGATTGATAAATCCTATGAAGGATTCAATGATTTAAGTTCAGCAAAATTAGTAATCACGACACCAAATTTTGCTTTTCTCGATCGGCATGACACGACAACCATTATCGTTGATGAATGTGGATCATCTCACTATAAGGCACGTACACGGCCCTACCTTGATGCACGTGATGCCTTAAAGACGTATGCCAAGATTACAAAACGTTCCATTCTTCTAGGTGACACACTCCCTCGTACTGAAGAAGAAGTTTTACGGCGTGATGATACCTACGAAACTTTTGAAGAACATCCCAAACGTTTAACATTCGAAAGTACATTTACTGTTAGTCAGCATGAGAAAAAAGAAGGAGAGAAAAATTTTGCAATCTTCACCCCTGAAGTCGTTGAAGCCATACAAAGAACGGTTAAAAGCAAGAACCGGGCGTTTCTTTTTGCCGCTCGTAAAGGTCTGGCACCCTTGGTACTCTGTTACGATTGTGGGCACATATTCCGCTGCCCAGACTCAGGAGCCCCTTATTCCCTTCTTCAGACAGGTCACGGAGAAGCTGCTGAACGCTGGTTTGTTTCTTCTACATCTGGAAAGAAGGTTCGTGCCAGCGATACCTGTCCCGACTGTGGATCATGGCGGTTACGTGAACAAGGCATTGGTATTCAACAAGTAGTAACGCATGCGCGAAAACTCTTTAAAGATGCGCCTATTATAATTTTTGACCACACCACCGCCACCACACACACCAAGGCACGTACATTAGTAAAACAATTTTACGAAACAAAAGGAGCTATTATGATCGGCACCTCGATGTCACTTCCCTACCTCACAAAACCTATAGCACTGACCTGTATTACATCATACGAAGCAGCCCGTGCAATTCCGACCTGGCGAGCGGAAGAAACATTACTTTCACTCTTGCTTTCTCTTCGAGAAAAAACATCAAACGAATGCTTCGTACAGACACGAACCGACCCAGACTATCTTCTAAAATACGCTGAACGTGGCCTCATCGATGAATTCTACACTGAGGAAATTATGATGCGTCAAGCACTCTCGTATCCACCCTACGCAGTTTTTGTACTATTGACCTGGCAAGGTACCCAAGTGCAAGTGCTCGAGGCACAGGAGTATATTGATGCACAACTCTCCCCTAATGAAGTACAGTATTACAACGCACCACTTACCACCTCAAAAGGTCTCACGCGTCACGGGCTCATTAGAATTCAAATCGACAACTGGCCAGATACTGAGCTCGTTCAAAAACTACGTAGCCTCCCTCCATCAATAAAAATAGAAATTTCTCCAGACAAAATTATTTAGGAAATTACAGAACAGCGAAGCTGTGACTATAATTTCCTTATGCAGACGCTTAGTATACGAACCCTCCCTAGGGTGAGAATACGTTAGTGTCCTGCTTAGGATTTTTTTGACTTGAACTATGTGACTATAATTTCCTTATGCAGACGCTTAGTATACGAACCCTCCCTAGGGTGAGAATACGTTAGTGTCCTGCTTAGGATTTTTTTGACTTGAACTATGTGACAATAATTTCCTTATGCAGACGCTTAGTATACGAACCCTCCCTAGGGTGAGAATACGTTAGTGTCCTGCTTAGGATTTTTGACTTGAACTATGTGACTATAATTTCCTTATGCAGACGCTTAGTATACGAACCCTCCCTAGGGTGAGAATACGTTAGTGTCCTGCTTAGGATTTTTTAATTAACACTTTTCTTTTTTTCCATAAATACGGTATAGTAGCAACACAATATGGCAAAGCTCGTACCAGAAAATCACCCAGCGCTCCACACGATTGCGGAAGAAATTACGCAAGAAGATTTTGCCAATGGGACAGTAAAAAAAATAATCAAAGACTTAAAAGCTGCACTTAAAAGCTATAGTGTTGATGGTTTTACTGCGGTTGCCATCGCTGCACCTCAAATTGGTGTTTCAAAGCGTCTGTTTATAGTAGAAGACCAGAGCAATGACAGGGACGCGCTTCCGTGTCTAGTTGCGATAAACCCTAAGATTGTTAAAGTATCCAGAAAAACACACATCGTAGGTGAAGGATGTCTCTCACTCCCTAATCTCTATGGCGAAGTAAAACGTCACAAAAATGTAACCATGAACGCAACCAGCGAAGGTGGTGAAGTATACGAACGTGGAGCAGGCGGACTTCTCGCCCAAATTATTCAACATGAAAATAACCACCTGGACGGAATCCTCTTCCCCGACATCGCTGAAAAGGTCTACAGTAAAGAAGAAATGGAAAAACGAGGATTAAGCGAAGCAAAAGGTTAAAGTCCTGACCGTTCGGTCAGGACTTTAAGTCGTTATGGTAAATATTCTGCAACTTCTTGACTGACTCGGAAGTAACGATATCTTTCTCCCTCTTCGCTTTCAAGCCATGCCAAGATATGGGGCCGGGACGGTTGTGAATACTGACATGCATCAATAAGCTTCTCTCGACTGATCCATAAGTAATGGTCCATCAGATCCATAGCAAACGCACGGGGATCGTGTTCGAATGGACCGTCGAAACGGTAGACCTTATTTTCCTCATCCCAAATCCGCGACGGCCCTGCATCAATGCACCCAATATAATATGGGAACATAGACGCTAACCCAACATGAAGATCTTCCCATTCCGCTATTGCTTCAGGAGGAAGCCCTTTAATTCGAAGTGGTTGTGTAAAACGAAGTGTAGACATCACATATCCCTTTTTTGTTGATACTATTTCTTAATGTATAGTAATGTAATTCATGAAAAACACAAACGAAGACAACATTAATTTTGTATATTTTGGAGGTGAACCTATTGGTGTCCCAGTACTTAATGAACTTGAACACGCAAATCTTCTCCCTTCATTAGTTATCTGTAATCCTGACCGGCCTGTGGGACGTAAGCAAGTACTGACTGCACCTCCGGTAAAGAAATGGGCATTAGAAAGAAACATCCCTGTTCTCCAGCCTGAAAATTTAAAAGACCGTGAACAGCTCGAAGAAACACTCAAAGAATTCGATCTTTCAATAGTGGTCGCATACAACAAAATAATGCCTCAATGGCTTATTGATTTACCAAAACATGGGACTATCAACGTACATCCATCACTTCTACCGCTCTTACGAGGTGCAAGCCCTATACGCTCTACAATCCTCCAGGACATGCGTGAGCACTGTGGTGTCACCATCATGCAAATGGATGAAAAAATGGATCACGGACCAATTCTCGTACAACGTACTATGGAAATAGCTAAGGACAACTGGCCAATAAGTGGCAATGCACTCGATACAGCATTGGCACACTTAGGCGGTACAGTTCTTGCCGATATTATCCCTCAATGGGTCGTAGGCACCATCAAGCCCCAAGCACAGGATCATGACAACGCAACTTTTTGTGGGAAAATGGAAAAAGCAGATGGCGAAATAAAACTCACTGACGATGGGTACACAAATTATTTAAAATTCTGTGCTCATGAGAGTTTTCCGGGGAGTTTCTTTTTCCACGAAAGTGACGGCCGCAGTATACGAATAAAAATCACTGATGCTTCTTACGAAAAGGAAAAAGGGTTTACCCCTCTACGTGTCATTCCTGAAGGAAAGAAGGAAATGGACTATCAGACATTTATCACTTAACAAAACACCCGTGTGGAGGCAAGGCCTCCACACGGGTGTTTTGTTATACTTCCCTACTTTTATTTTCCAAATCGCATCATTTCTTTGATCGCACGTCCTCCTCGCTTCATCATCGTCTCTCGTTTCTTGTTTGAGCGTCGAAGTTCTTTATCAAGCTCATTTCTCACTTCATCAATTGCTTCTTCGAATGTGGTCTCAGTTGACTCTGCACGGTATAACTTTCCCCCTACATATAAATTAGTTTCGACACGGAATATCTTACCTGAATTTTGTGCCGTCACTTTTTCAAATTCAACCGCGCACTTGAGATCTGTCTCATCACCAATAAATTTTTCCAGACTATGAAGCTTTTGCTCCATTATATCTTGTAAATCTCCGATAAGCTCTGTGTTTGTCGCCTTAAACTGAATCATTGGAAATGCCATATTTTTTCTTTTTTAGACTTTTAACCTACAGTGTTACATCAAATATTTTACTCTGGCTATGGTGTCCAGTAATGAGTCTTACCATTGCCTCATTTACAGTATACACCCGTGCAAGAATTGTCCGAATACGCGCATTTGCCAAATTCCGTTCAACAGGTTCTTTGATGGTCATTTCAAATGTCACTGCATCAATCTGAACAATCTTTTCTTTTCGCATTCCAGCGACGACGCGTACTTTTACATACATCACTTACTGACAACTTTCGCAGATATTATGCCCAGATGTGGTCTGTCCCTCATAATGTTCAGCAAGGTAGGCCACGATATCCCCCGATTCATACATAGATATGCCTCGTTCAGGATCTTCGAGATATGGGACTTGTCGCTTCCCCCCTTTCTCAATCAACTCGGACATCGCAACTTCATCAGTAGAGATATCCCTGAGGTTCATTTTTAATCCCATGTTCTCAACTTCACCAAGAACACGCTGGCAATACGGGCAAGAAGGTGTGTAATATAGTGTTAACATAATGCGCTTTTTTACTATCGATTATAATTCTGTCTCCTCAATTATACTACGTTTTAAAAACGACATTATTACACGCGTCTATACAGTCCTACCAATTGTGCTTTCTCAAGCATAATTTCCTGTGCTGCAGCTTCTATCTCATCAAGTGTAGGAGACTCACTTCAAATTCCAGCATTTCAGGCAATGCATAGAGTCTAAAAATGTATCGATGTGTCTACAAACGAGGCCTATTTTACTTGCTTTTATACTTGGAACTTGCATAATGGCAACATGTTTGAACTTCTTTCTTTAGCTTTTGCAGGAAGTAGCCTCCTCTTTGGAATAGCAACGCTGCTACTTACTATAAAATCAACATGGGGTACACATTGGTCACCTGTAACTGATGTATTTTCGGTATTTTCTGGTATAGCTATAAGCTTTGCATTATTGGCACATATCTTCACAATTCCATTTCATACTATCTTTTTTAACGGGTATATATTCTCGGCAGCATTCCTTCTGGTACTCATGTATTTCACCTCATACTCCCCTGCTGGAATCTTTTTTTATGTTACCAATATATTGATTATGGTTACATCAATACCCTGGAGTATTATATACATACTCAACCTAGACATCAGTCTTATAACAAAAGTATTAATGAGTTTTTCACTGCCGTTACTCATACTCACCCTACCATTTGGAATTATCCAGATAATCGAACAGTACGACGTCCTGTGCAGGACAAGCTGGAAACGCCCACGGACGCCAAAGTGTGCCAAACGCAACGCTGTGCTTCCCATGGTTTCATTACATGTACCCACATACGCAGAACCTCCTGAAATAGTTATTGCAACACTAAACAAGATTTCTGCTCTTAATTACACAAATTTTGAAGTGATTGTGATTGATAACAATACTCAAGACGAATCCTTATGGCGGCCGGTAGAATCTCACTGTACGGCACTTGGACCGCAATTTCGGTTTTTCCATGTCGACAACTTAGCCGGTGCAAAAGGTGGAGCGTTAAATTATGCACTTATACACACTGACCCATACAGTGAGATAATTGGAGTTATCGATGCAGACTATCATCCAGAACCAAACTTTATTATCGATTTAATAGGTCATTTTGATGACCCTAAGCGTGGTTTTGTACAAACACCACATGACTACCGAGATTGGGAGAATAATACCTACTTAGAGATGTGTTACTGGGAATATAAAGCATTTTTTCACACCATTCTCGTCTCTCTAAACGAACGGGGTGCTGCACTTACTATCGGCACCATGTGCTTAATCAGGAAAAGTGCGTTGCAAGCTGCAGGAGGCTGGTCAACGTGGTGTGTAACAGAAGATTCAGAATTAGCAATTCGTATTCACGATTCCGGCTACAATTCAATATACATCCCTGTAACATATGGAAGAGGTCTCATTCCTGATCGTTTCGAAGATTATTCTAAACAACGATTTCGGTGGATTGCAGGCCCTGTACAGGAGTTACTACACCACCACGCTCGTTATTTTGATACACAAAACCCAGACTCACACCTGAACATTACACAGCGGATCCATCACCTTCATCACGGACTCGGGAGTGCTCTATTTAGTCTCCAGTTGCCACTTTTATGTATCGCAGTACTTTTAGCATTATCAATGGTGCTCCAAAAAGAAATTATTATCGTACCATTTACACTCTGGCTCGCGGTAACAACACTCCTTTGTACCTATCTACTACTCCAATGGCTTCAGTATAAAACACTCCTGAAAACTACCGTACGAAGAATGCTCCTGGCTATAATCGCTCACAAAGCATTAACATACACGGTAAATACCGCTGCCCTGAAAACACTCATCAACCCGCGTCAACCGTGGCGACGGACCAATAAGTTTAAAATTAACCAGAGAATCTTTACCGCATTAAGCAGTACATACACCCAATCATTGATTGGACTATCACTGATAGGGTTCGCACTAGTATGTTATGTAAGCTTGCCGTACCCCGGTATGCTCACCATGTGTCTGCTAGGTATCAGTCTAAAAGGATTAGAGTACCTCTGCACACCCGCAGTGGCAATACAAGCAGTCTTAAGTCAGCGAACGAAAACTCAGACAGACTCACTAAGTTTTGCACCAAAACAAGCCACCTAGTCCAGTCATAGTAAACCTGTATGAAAAAACATTTCAGTGCTTCAGGTATCAATCCTCTTGTTAAACATTGAAACAAAAATCCCCTTTCTGGGGATTTTTGTAAAATTTCTCACCATCCTATATCACTTCTCTATCGTGACAGTTGACGGGTGTCGCGATCACGATTTGGTCGTTCGTTGCGATCCTCTTCCTCCTGTTCATCTTCTGGCTCTGTATCTGACTCACTATCTGACCCATCATCTTCTTCCGTCCCGCTCTCACCATCTTCCCCATCTGAACCGCCTTCACTCGTTGCAGGCTCATCTTGGTCTTGTTGCCCAGTGTTCGACACCACCTTTCCGTTGATAGTTACTTTAATATCTGCGCCGCCAGAATCATCATTCGCTTCATAGTTAATATCGAGCTTCCCACCACTGTCTGAAGTCACGATAAGTACGGTACCAGTTGAATCTCCTGCCGAATCATCTTCTGACTCTTCGCTTGCGGTCTCACGTCCCCGTGTTTCACGATCTGTTTGAGGTGACTCCACCGATCGAGTGATAGTGGCTCGCGTTCGTTCTGGAGTGCTGGCTGCCAACACATCAGCGGCCCCCATAGTCATAAGTAGCACAGCAATGGGCAGTATTTGTAGTAATTTCATAGTAGTATCTTAAATATCTATTAGTAATATATACTACCACGTGACCTTCAGAGCTCAGACTTGACAGACAACTGACTTGCTTTCGCAGATATTTTACAAGGTGTTATACCCACCAGGTTGTCACACTTTGACCTTTGGTCCGTATAAATAAAAGAAGTTACTGTGCACCATGTACACAGGCAACCTTATATAATATAAAAAATAACTATGCAAAATATCGGTATTGTCGTCGTAATAGTAGTCGTTGTCGCAATCAGTGGATACCTATTTATAGGAAATGGAACTACACCTGAACCAATAGTAGTGGACACTACACCAAGTGAAGTTACCCCTGTACCAGAAGAATCAGAGGCAATGGAAATGGATATTGTCGAAACTGCGGCAGCAAATGAGGACTTTACAACTCTAGTTGCAGCAGTAAGCGCAGCAGGACTTGTTGAAACCCTACAAGGACCTGGGCCATTTACAGTCTTCGCTCCAACCAACGAAGCGTTTGCTGCCCTTCCTGCAGGCACAGTAGAAACACTTCTTCTCCCTGATAACATTGCTGATTTACAAGCAATCCTTACTTACCACGTCGTAGCAGGCGATGTCCGTTCAACTGATCTTTCTGACGGGATGGTTGTTGAGACGGTAAACGGTGAAACTATCACTATTGGAGTAAGTGATTCCGGTGTAACAATAAATGGTACAAATGTCGTTGCAGCTGATATCGAGACCAGCAACGGTGTCATTCACGTTATTGATAGCGTGATTCTTCCACCAGCTGAATAGTGAAATTATAATTCCCAATAAAACACTCACCTTTATGGCGAGTGTTTTTTGTTTGGAAAAGGACAGTTTTCGTACTTCCTGGGGGATAGTATTTTAGGAATGTTTATGAAATGTTGTTGAAATACATCACATAGTAAAAAGAATCCTTCCAAATCAAGAGATTCTTGGGGATGTATACACCAGGAAGTACATTGGCCATGCAGTGACAATGACTCCTGCTACTAGGGTCAGAATGAAAAAACCACCCGTCAGGGTGGTTTTAACTTATTTCTTTTTTCCTTTACTCGCTCGTTCTGCAAGCATTGCGTGTTTTATTTCTAAACGCTTCTTTGTTTTGTGGGAATGTCTTGATCCCTTCTTTTGTTGTAATGTTGTTGCTCGTTTTGCCATGCCAGCAGTATACATTAATTGTGGTTTCTTGCTATGTCTTTTTCTAGTACCTCACATTGAGTGAATTTAGAACTAATGTACGCATAACATGGAATGATGACTATGTAATGCAAGATAAATGGTGTCAGGCACCTTTTTTCGCCCCCTCTCTCCCCTGTGCCGTCATGCTGGGTTTGGATCTATCAGTCATTTTGATAAACAGGAACTATGTCTACCCATCCAAATGATGTAATATTGAGTTTGAACTATAAATAAACTCAATATTATATGTATAAACTCATACTTGCGATCATTATATTTACAGGGACAATTAGTCATGTTGCTGCTGCAAACTTGAATCAAAAGGTCGACATTTGCCATATCACTGGTCAAGGCAAAGCTTCGATACAATCAGTGGGAGCCAAAGCACTCTCGAGCCATCTGAAACATGGCGATTTGCTGCCTGGCGATACGGCTCCAGGTGAAATTGATAAAATATACGATGAGAACTGCGCAGTGGTTGACGCCCCTGTACTCGGCCCTTCAATTATCTCCGGTGCTATTGATTCAACTGCCGCTGCAGGAGTGACCTGGAGAGGTGAAGGGCCAGAAAATGAAATACTGATTGGTATTCCCGATCTCACAGTAAACAACAATCGAAACGACCAAGGAAAACTTTGGAATAACACTATTCACCGAGTAAGCTTTAACTGGGACCAGGGAGCAAATGCGATTTCCTCAGTGGTTGATGGCGTGCCAGTGGTATACGATTTTGACACTGAATCAATGCAACCACAATGCCTCCCTACAGACTGGGATACGATGACAATCACACTTACTGATGCTGTGGGTGGAGCAACTCCTAATGTTTCAATCGCAAACCTTACCCTTGGTGGATTCATTTTGGGAGCACTTGAACATACGAGCACTGGCGACGCCATTCAAAAATGGACCGTCGGAGATTTTGATTTCACTGAAAGCTTTACTCTTTCAGCTGACCTGCTCATTGACGGCACTTGGAACAATGATGACAACACGAGTGTAGGCGTAGTTGTTGGATGTTCTCTATAGTATTTAGAACCATCAACATCAACACGGTGTGAACGAGGCATGCTTGATTATACCACGACTATTTTCGATTAAAGGTGTCTGACCCTATTTTGTTGAGTACTCCTGAGATATAATTTCTTTACCTTTTACCAGTACTTGCTTAGTGTCTGGTTGTTGCATTTGCAAAATAATATCTCTGTAACTACTTGTATTCACGTCAAAATTTTCATTGAAGATTGTAGCTACAAAAAGTAGGTTACCTTTATATATAAATGGTTCTCCTAAAACTAGATTGAAGTCCTCAATCAGATTCTTGCTGCCGCACTCTAATTGTAGTAAATCATTATTTTTCTGATAAGTGATACAGTCTGATTCTCCCAGTAGCTCTCCAATAGCCCACCTAGGTCTTGCCTCAGGTTCTGAGTAGCTAATTTTTCCGGTATCAATCAGTGCTCCATCCAAGTAACTTCCTCCATCTGACAATATCGATATTTTATCACCAACCATTCTGAATCCGTAAAAATTTCCCTCAATTTCGTACTGGTTATCTCCATCGTATACTGTGGTTGGATTATATCCCGACCAGTACACAGGGCGGTGTAATTGCTCGTTGCCATATAGAAAATATGAGTTTTCTTCGACAGATAAAATTTAATCTTCGTACACCAAAGAACGGTCTTGCAGCTTTAGTCCAGCCTTACCATTGATTTTACTAAACGCACTCACTAGAGTCTTTTCTTGTCCAGGTAAATGATATGTAAAAAAATCATCATCGCTCACAGCGCGATAACTAACAGTCGATTCAGACTCTATACCTGATGAAGTATTGATATCGTTAACTTCATCAATCTGCAAATTCTGACTACCTACATCTTTGTTATAATAAATGAGGTATAAAATCGATAATATTATAAACACCCCAAGAGTTAAAAGTATCAGGAGAATGAGGCGCCTATTTTTTCCTGCAGGTAAATTATCTTCGACAGTAAGGGGTTCTTGTTGAAAATTTTCTGGTGCTACATTTTTATACTGTACATCATAAGACGAGCTGGTCTCATCGCTATTTTCATATTTCATCTGCTAATTTTACCACTCAGTAGAAGACAATAATGTCTGTTAGTCTACACTTTAGGTTCGAACCATCAACTATCCTACTAAAAATGAGCCCCATAATTAGGGCTCATTTTCGTTGCTCCAATGGAGGGACGCATTCAGAACTGCGAATTGGAAGAAGATACAAAGAGAATTGGAAATAAGTGGGATTTTGGGACAGTTTGAAGATATTGTACTTCAGAACTAACTATCTACCATATGGAAGTATGAGGCCTTCCTGCATCTAACATTTTTATGCAAGATTATGTCAATGAAATCTACCCAAACGCACATTTAATATCGTACTAATTCAGGTTGTTCGCCACCAAATTGTTTTATTGTGTCTCTTGCGGAAGAGAGGATTGATGCCTGCGCTGCTTCACTGTCAGTATTTAAGGTGCCCAGATCGTCGTTCGGAGGCCATAAAATACCTATATTCACATGTTCAGTTTCCTGTATATCTTTGAGGTCTTTTCGTAATTCTTGTCGGGCAAGCAGGAGTTTCTCTGTTTGTTTTAATGAAGCGTTGCTGCCAATCATTGCTTTATGCGCTGCTGTAGTCAAAGAAGCAAGATTGTACTCCGTTTGAGTAGGCTCAATATTTTCCATCAATTCAAAAGGAGTTTGAGGTAAAACTAGAATATTAATCTCAGCATCTTCCATCCCTTCCGGCAGAGTACTTTTTACTTGGTCAATAACTTCCTCTATAGGCAGCTGATTGAAGTCACCGTCGTACAGTTCCTCGCCATCAATTTTAGGAATTTCTCCTGTGAGACCAGGAATAGTCATGGACGACCTGATTCTATTCGGTATTGATGGATTTTTATCGGTATCCTTCATGTCTAAAAACCGAACCACAGGTGTCTGATGATCTACTGCTGGTTCTGTTACATTGAAATAGAGCTTGCCTTTGTAGCCTCGTATCTTGTCTTCATCGAGAGCATAGTCTCCTTCAGACATCAGTTGCTCAGCCAGCTCTAAGTTGATTACATTTTGTTTCCAGAGTTGTTTGATGTTTGGATTTATAAAATCAGGGGAGCTAAGTGGTTCTGTAAGTAGTCTGAGCCCTTTGTTTGTTTCTTCCTGCCCTCCTGCGTATGCAGCCGCAACTACAGACCCGCTAGAACTGCCGAAAATGTAGTCGACCTTATCTGAAGTGAGACCCATTTGGTTGAGTGCCCACACCTGTCCGCCTGTGTATGCAGATTTCATACCTCCTCCTTTCATGTAGACCACATTAACAGATTTCTTTTCAGGATTTTCAATCTTTGACTTAAAGTTTTCTATTACCACCCCCAAGTCAGACTGCCATGCTTCAAATTCTTCGTGTTGCCGCTTGTCGAAGTCTTCATTATCTCTGTCTGCCTCCTCGCGCATAAAGTCCTCAGGAGTTTTTCTAGTCCTCCCAAAGATATTTTTGTTGCTTCCAGCCTCAGACTTATTCTCCCAGCGTTCTTTGTGCCACTCTCGCTCTGTTCTCAGTGGGTCAATATTTTCTTCCTTTTTCACTTGAGACTTAGGAGCAGAGTTAATATTTTCAAATTTCATAAAAATTTCTACCTTATATGCTCACCGTTGTTATCCTGTACTGCAGCATATCGTTTTTTCAGCGCAGCTTCATCACCATATTTCGCAAAGTGTTTTTCGTGTTCTGTCTGTACATATCCACGCTCTTCCAAATGAGCTATAGCACAGAAAAAGTTCTCAGTTCTACCTGCCACTACAGAGGCGTAGTGCAGCCATCCGTTAACATAGCCGCAGTACATACAACCAAGTTTTTCGTACCATGTTAAGTAAGTTAGTTTGTGTCTATCAATACGAATATACCTGCTCCTCTCAACTGTCCTAATTCCATATAAAGGAAATGCGAGGAAATGGGGTCAGACACCTTTCTTTTGAGGAAATGGGGTCAGACACCTTTCTTTTGAAAAAAGTATTGCATAATACTAGCTTAGTTTTGGCCTCCCCTTACCTCTTAAGGTTGATTGCAGACTATATAGCTCGACCTTGTCCATAATAAATTTATCATTTCCGTATGGCACCCCTTTCTCCTTGGCCAAAGTTATTTTTTCGTATTCTCTTGTAGTTAAAGGGTTACTAAGTTGGGTCAGGTAGTCAGTTGGTTCAGGTACAGGCCACTTGTCCAACAGCTTTCTCTCTTTCTCTGTTCCACAGTGACGTCTGTAAACACTTCCGTATTTCCATTCAAGCGGTCCAGAAACCAGTTTGGCAGTTAAAGGATTTCTTTCAACATACCGCAACGCTGTTAGAAGATGTGAATCATTTTGGATTAGAAATGATTTATATCTCCCTTGATACAACGGGCCTTCGCCAACTGTTTTGGTTTTAACCCTATATCTTTGAGTATGGGTAACTGTCAGTCTTTTCATGAAGTCTGACAAATCACCGTCTTCAACTGACTTTAGCACTAGATGCCAGTGATTAGGCATAAGTGCGTAAGCCAGTATCTCGACATTAGTTACGTCATTTACCTCCAACAGTACTAACTCAAACAATTGATAATCACTATCATCATAAAAAATCTGCTGTCTACCTACAGAGCGATTTAAACAGTGGTAAATTTCTCCGCCAACATCAACACGGTGTGAACGAGGCATGCTTGATTATACCACGACTATTTTCGATTAAAGGTGTCTGACCCTATTTTGTCGATTAAAGGTGTCTGACCCTATTTTGTTGACCCTATTTTGTGACCGATTAAAGGAGTCTGACCCTATTTTGTATAAAATGTTGCATCCAGGTCTCGTCATTGAGACCAAAGAACTGAGTTATTTTTTTGAGAAAGTTCATAACTAAAGTATAGGCAATCGCCTCTTACTTAATTGTCGGAAATATTAAATCTTACTTAATTTTTACAAGTCCTTCATGGATCTCCATGTGACAATTGGCACAGACTAAAATACATTTATCAATCTCAGCTCTAGTCTTATCCCAAGACCTGGTCAACCCATGAGCTGCCAATCCAAAATCTTTCTCATCGGGATTTTTATGATGAAAGGACAATGCCCTATTACATTTATTATATCCACATATCTGACACTCACCTCCGCCATATTCAATAGCCATTAGGCGGATCTTCTTCCTTCGTTTCGCCACGGCATTTTTAATATATTCTGCCCTATCAGCATAGGTTCTTTTATCTTTTTTCTTTGGCATACTCGACTATAGTATACCATCTATGTCTTAGGTTGAGATGGCAGGAATCTCTTTCTCTATGAGAACGGTGTAGGTTGTCGATATTTTCGTAGAAAATATCAGGCAGCCTTTTCGAGTCCTGACGAAAGACACGCATGTGTCTTTCTCCGCCGGAGTAACTGAATACAGAAAAATCCCCTTTCGGGGATTTTTCGTTGTATGCAGTTGCTCCGGCGGCAGGACTCGAACCTGCGACAAATTGATTACACGTATCCATGCGTTTCTGCGTGGGGTGGACTATATCATCATCCTTTTTAGACGGAATTTTTGTATCCCATTCTAAAATTCGGATGCAAGGCGCTTCGACCCATTTCTGGGGCTACTCCCGTAAGGGATAGTCTCTGAACCTTCAATGTACAAGTAATTAAACATGTACAAAGCTTGGCTGCTGATTGCCCGCAACATTACTTGCTAGGGTTTCCAGACAATTCACCTTGTTTGCAATAGAGATTACTCTCTAAGGCTGCTAATTTTGAAATGTAACTTTCACGTCAACAGTCAACTGCTCTACCAGCTGAGCTACGCCGGAGGGCTGCATACATATCTATCAAATTCATGAAAGATAGTGGCTATTGTACAGTGTTTTATTTTTTTTTCAATATCTACGATGGATAATACAGCTCTTAAATTCCCTTTGCTCGTAGAATCACTTTAAGCGTTCTCAGTATTATTTTAATATCAAAAAATAATACCTTGTATCCAGGCTGTGTGTGGTAGTAATCTGCATACTCTTTATCTAACTTATTTCCGTCTGCCCCAGCAGTCTCTTTATGTGACTGAAAATTACCTGTTATTCCACCAGGGACTCGATTTTTATCTATAATACCTTCAGTCATGAGTCCATCGTACACCTCTAGATTAACTGGTCGTGGTCCCACAATACTTAAATCCCCTTTAAGAACACTTACAAACTGAGGTAACTCATCCATGTAAATCTGCTTTAATATCCAACCAGTTTTTATAATTCCGTTGTTGTGTTCATATTTTTTTGTATGAATGAACTCCCCACGGGATCTAGCGTCTAAAATCTGTTCATATTTAAAAATATTAAATTTGTACAATGTGAACCTTTTTCCATAAGACATTCTGATTTCAGAATAGAACAAAGGATCACTGATTCTTCCGCGACATATTTGTTCAAATTTTATGAGAATAAGTGCAACGAGCACGAAGGGTGACACGAGCAATAGGACTAAGATCGAAAATATAATATCGAACAACCGCTTACTCTTATGAATCAGGGGCTTATTTGTTTCTGTATACATAATTTAGGGTAAAAAGTATACCATTTTTCAAAATAGAATTTACCACCTCCCTTTTAAAACCATTTATTATTCTACTCTCCAAAATATTTATAAGATATTTCAGAACCTGATATAATAATAAGATGGAATCATACAATTGGTACTCAACATTACTAAAGCCTGAATGGGCACCTCCCGCGTGGCTATTTGGACCAGTGTGGAGCGTTCTCTATACCATAATCGCAGTGTCTTTTGGATACGTCTTTTACCTTTACCTTAAGGGTGTTGTACCATTTTGGGTTGTTCTACCCTTTATACTCAATTTGATATTTAATGTAGCCTTTACTCCCCTTCAGTTTGGCCTGCAAAACAACCTCTTAGCTTCAATAGATATCTTACTGGTTTTGAGCACCATGATATGGGCGGGTATTGCCATATACCCCTTGCTGCCTTGGGTAGTATATGTAAATATTCCCTATTTACTTTGGGTTTCTTTTGCTTCAGTACTACAGCTGACCATTACTTATTTAAATTTATAACAGTATGACCATACTTCAACTCTTCTATCTCTATTTGATGACTATTCCAGCCTTCTTTCTTATAGACCTGCTTTGGCTTGGTACCGTTGCAACAAAATTTTATCAATCACAGATAGGTTTTCTGCTCGGGCCAATCAACTGGACTGCAGCGGTTATGTTTTATCTCATATACATAGTGGGTATTATTATATTTGCGGTGCACCCTGCACTTGAAGCACAGTCTCTGAGTAAAGCCATCATCTATGGTGCTCTGTTTGGGTTCTTTGCATACGCTACTTACGATTTTACCAACCTTGCCACATTAAAAGACTGGCCTGTCCTCGTAGTCGTTGTCGATATCATCTGGGGGACGATTCTTACCGGGAGTGTTGCCGGCGTTAGTTATTATCTAGGTAAAACATTTCTCTAATTTATGATCTTCGAACAACTCCTTTTGACCTTGTCTGTAATAGGTGCTTTTGTCACCACTCTTTTTATTATATCGCTCATTCTCAAAAGGAATGACATTGCTGATGTTGCTTGGGGTACAGGGATTTTTATTGTTGCACTCATCAGTTACCTAAGTGGCACACAGAGTGATTTCTCATTACTTTTAACCACCTTGGCGGGACTTTGGGGATTACGTTTGACTCTGAGAATATTCCTACGTAATAGGAAGAAAAAAGAAGATTTTCGGTATAAAAAATGGCGCGAAGATTGGGGTTCATGGTTTTACGTGCGGAGTTTTTTCCAAGTCTATCTCCTACAAGGGCTCTTGATGGTAGTCGTTGGGTACTCATTTGTACATGTAAATGTGTACGCTGGCGAACATGAACTGGGTATCATCTCCGTGATAGGTCTTGCTATATGGCTTATAGGATACTTTTTTGAGGTTGTCGGAGACTGGCAACTGGACCGATTTATCAAAAGCAAACCCCCCGCTGGCACTATCTTAAGTAGCGGTCTTTGGAAATACACCCGTCACCCAAACTATTTTGGAGAAGTGACCATGTGGTGGGGTATTTGGTTGATGATAGCAGCACTTCCCTTCAGCTATGTAGCCTTAATAAGCCCACTTGCGATCACCTACCTCATACTTAAGGTTTCAGGAATTCCAATGCTTGAAAAGAGCTTTGCTGGCAATCCTGCCTTTGAAGCTTACAAGAAGCGCACCAGTGCGTTCTTTCCACTTCCTCCAAAGATAGGAACGTAATATGAAAAAAATAGTAGTCAGCGACGTGATGCAGTCAGAATACTCATATGCACGGACTGAAAAACCAGGGGAAAATTTTGATCCTGATTTCAAACCACACCTTACCCCACAAGAAATGCTTGCTATGGGTGTTTTTGGTGGCCTGTACTTTGGTGACACCCCAAAGGAATTTCCCAAAATGTGGTGGGAAGAGGCAAAATTATCATTAGATAAAAAACAACATAAGGAACTCAATTATTACGGTGTCAACGCCAGTCAGCCACTTTCAATATGGCTCGCAAAAGGATGGATACATAAAGATGATCCGCGAGGATGGTTCCAGTGGTATTGCCGCTACTATCTAGGACGTCGCCACGAAGACGATACGCGTCAAATTAAGCGTTGGAAGGCTATCACCCGTCACGCTTCGCAAATAGCGCATAATTGCCGTCCCGGCGACCAACACTGTCGTCCTCGGCAACGCCAAGCAATTCTGCACTGGGCTTACGATCCAAGGAACTTGTAGCACGTTCAGGAAATTTTCTAAATGAGAAACGCGCACGACACTCCTTCTTGGAATATGAGCTCAATCTCAGATTATGTTGATGGTATTATAGTGTACAGAACGTATAAAATATATGATAAAAAAAATTCTTAAAATTATTTTGATTTTGGTTGGTGTACTACTTATAGCCTTAGCGATATTCCTCCTATTACAAAAGCCAAGTCACGATCGAGACTGGGAAAGTGGTCATGACGAACTACCCTACATGCAAATAGAGGACGGCACGATAACTGTTGAAAATATGCGAGATTTTCAATGGGATGGTCCGTTTGAAGCCACACAAAACTACATCACTGACACATTCAATCTCGAAGAAATGGATTCTGCAGAAGTGATAATTTCTCACTTTGCGGAATTCGAAGGTATGGCCCATATATTCTTGAGTTTTGGCTTTATGGATGGACGGCATATAAATATATCTCTTGAAACCCGAAGAGAATCTGACGAAAAATTCTCACCACTTCTTGGTATACTCCGTCAATTTGAAATAATATATGTCGTCGGGACTGATCGGGACCTTATTGGGGTGCGCACCGGACATCGAGACGAACGAGTATATGTCTATCCAGTGACCGCATCACCCGAGAAAATTCAGGAACTATTCATAACACTTTCTGAAGAAATTAATGATGTGTATGAGAAACCTAGGTTTTACAACACACTTCTTCATAACTGCACGAACGAACTGACGCGAAAAGTGGAAAAGATATCTAATCTCAACTTCCCTTTTACCTACAAAACATTTCTGCCAGGCTTCTTTGATGAAGTACTCTACTCAATGAACCTCGTGTCCACGTCGGTACCGTTTGATGAGCTCAAACAGAATGCTTTGGTTGACAATAACAGTGTCGATGAAACGTCTGACACATACTCAGCGGATGTACGGTCATTCTTCAGTCAGTAAATGTACCAATTTCCTAAGCGGGAGCAGCCCATAAAATAAAACAAGTGCCCCTAGAGGGCACTTGTTTTATTTTCTTCAGACGGGTCTTCTGCTATATCTGATCGGTATCTTCTGGAGATTGTGCCAGCATGTCTTTGGATCGAATGTAGTAGGAAAACAAGAGCATTCCACCTCCCACAAGCATAAGTACAATTATTTTGTTTTGCATGCCCATAGTCGCAATGTCATAGAGGACTACTTTCCCCACCGTCAGTGCGAGCAAGGTAAGTCCTAGAAGCTTTTCTGAGTGATACTTTTTACCATACTTAATTCCTATGATAAGCATGTAAATAGCGATCATTGCCCACCAGATAGTCGTTACTACCGCGCGTGGCCCACCCTGTGATAGTGAAATTTGCATGTCGTTCATAAGCGCTGAAATAATGTAATTCCCAGTAAGTAGGAGTGTAGAATAGCCGAATATAACCAACAGGAAAGATGGTCGCTTAATCGCTTCTTCACGTTGCAACGTGCGACTGATGTCGAGCCCCACAAATAGGATAATAGTGGCAAAAACACCCTTAATGAGATACCAGTCCAGTGGCATGCCTGTAGAACTAAATATAAATGCATCTGCAGGTGCTGGATAAATACTCGCTATCAAGTAGAAGAATGTTGCAAAGAACCCTAAAGCAAACCAAGCTAATACGACCCGTAAGACTGTCGACTTAGTTTTATGTACCATTCCATCAGCAGTATATTTATGTTGAACAGCGATATACAACAACATTGCCAACGGTGCGACATAGAACAGAACAAACTCAGCATCAATATAGTCAACAAGATCTCTTAATACGAATAGCGCAGCGAGAACCACACTCCCAAATGAATACATTTTTGCAAACGGTAGAAACTCTGTGCGTGAACTATTTTTCACAATTATATATGCTGCCATTGCAGGAGCGAGAGCAACTACCACATGCAGAGATTCATACACCACTGCGGTCTCGAGTATCTGATACAGTGCCAGAGAAGATCCTACCACTGACAAAATGATATACGTAGTGAATCTCTCTGTTTTTTCAGATCCAAATAGATATAATCCTGCAAAGACGAGACTACCGTATGCAATAAACATCCCCGTGTAGACATTTAACTCTTGGAAAAATGTAAAGAATGCAATAACTGTTGAAAAGAGTCCTACCGCATACAGCGTACTATGTTGGAGGCGTGTCTGAGCATTCAACAATACATGCCAACCAGCAAAACAGGATGCCGCGATAAGTGCGTACATAAGTCCGATAAACACATCTGGTACAGATGTAAGATTTACGATATTGAAGATAAACCAAACAACTGGTGCGATGTATCCAAGCGATAAGTACCCCTCATCACTCTCATTAAACTTATTTGATGAAACTAAGATACTCCAGATTGTGAAAATAACCACTGACGTAAACAATACTGCGGTCATTATTTCACTAGTAAAGAAATTCCCAGCAGACACATCACTAATATTTGAAAATGACGCCAGTCCCCATAATGTCGAAACTCCAACAAATAGACCGATTATATTGAGCGGAATGATATCACGTACTGAAATCTCTCTCCCTATCAAGAATACGGTAATACTAATTGCCAAGAAGTAGAATAAGTATGAATTAAAGGAGATGTTGTCTACCCATACATTATTCTGACCTATAACAAACGGTGTGATGTATGCACCGATCATTCCCAGTATCAATATAAGCTTCGAGTTTCGTCGTGAAGCAAAATACGCAACTGAAACAGTGAACAATAGCGCAGTAATCAAAGTTGCGACCTCAGGTATTATCGCTCCTGACATCTCTGTCGCTCTGGAACCATATATGAGCGTCCCATAGAGCATAAGTACCCCAGACCCTATTCCAAGGTCTGTAAAATACCTCATTTTTTCAGGTAAAGAGAAAGAACCTCCAATAATCACCACACTGGCAAAGAACCCAAATGCAAGTCTTATCTCCATGGAGAGATGTACCCATGCATTAGCGTATATCAAGTATCCTAAACCTACTATCAAGAAAAGTGCGCCCACAATCGGGATAAATTTTTCAATTATTTTATCCATGGTAATCTGCTCAGAGCGAAAAGCATTTTCTTGCTGACCAGCATTTGGGTTATATTGTTCATCTACAGGAGCAAATTCACCACTTGTAAACAGGTTCAGTGAGGAAAAAGCGCTCTCAATATCTTCAATCACCCAATCGTTAGAAAGTAACGTTGTTGTGATGCTGTTCTTCGATGATCCCCTTTTCGCCTGATCTTCTACGTAGTCCAGTAACTGTTGGTTGACCATAGGTGTATGTTCTTACTAATTAGTAATTGTTAGTTCTGATTATAGCATCACCAACACACACCAGAGGCTTATTATCGTCACGCTGTGCAAATCTATATCGCACGCTTGTTGCTGTTATCTAAGACAATATCGGCGACCTCTTTAGGTTTCATGTTTTCAAAATATTGAATATCGTTTTCTCTCCAGATTTTGTACCACCTTTCATCGTGTTCGTTATGGTGCACTTCACGATCTCGCTTCATACCTCGTGCTTCAGCCTCATCAAGCGGGCAGTCAATCCATACAGTCAGGTCAAAGTACTTTATAAGTTCTGGGCGGAATAAACCCACCCCTTCAACAATCAATGCATCTGATGATGTAATGGTGATCATTTCATCTGTATCATTCCCACTCCATTTAAAATTCTTATACTCAACATGTGCTTCATGCTTAGTAAATGGAATCAGTACTTCTCTTTCTAGTCGTGGAAAATCCATAGTCTCCCAGAAGCTAAACGCAACAGTGGTCGCGTTCTTCTGAAACGAATCAATCCCCACAACCGATGCTCCAATAGCGGTACCGAGTTCTTTTGAGAAAGACGACTTCCCCGAACCTCCAAATCCAGAAATCGCAATAATCTTAGGTACAGGCAAAGCTTTAATTGCTTCTAACAACTCTTTTTCAATAGTCATTGAATAAGTATATCAAATGATAATTTGATATACTTCTTTAGTATGGACTCGAAAATTTCACATGATAGCGAAGTGCCCGCACATGGACAACAGGTGATCACTGCATGCGCCCTTATTCATAAGGATTTTGATGGAGTTATAAAAATATTCCTCCCCAAGCGTGCAGATACAAAGAAATTCCTCCCCGGCGTGTACGAAATACCTGGTGGTCACATTGATTTCGGGGAAGATATCATCGAGGGACTCAAGAGAGAAATCGGAGAAGAGTTTACGATGGATATCACCGTTGGAGACCCATTTGCTTCTTTTACCTATACAAACGATGTAAAAGGTTCTCATTCAATTGAAGTGGTCTACTTTGCATCATTCACTTCCCCCCTTGAAAATATTAAGCTTCACCCTGATGATCACTCTGAGTACGGATGGTTTGCGGAAGATGAGTTAGAGAAAGTAATGACCGAAAATAAGCGTGGCGATGATCCTGAGATTCAAGCACTCACAAAGGCATTTTCATTACTCAAAGGTGAATCACTCGATTTTACTCAGGTATAAGTAGGATATTCAGTGTTGTACACCCCGTGAGTTTCTTTGTTTCAAATGTGCCGCATGCATGAGATACTACAGTCTCAACAATATCTATGTACAGCACCCTTAAGAAACATTTTGGTTACGATGCGTTTCGTCCACTGCAAGAAGAAATAATTCACCGTGTCCTCAATAAAGAAGACTGTCTGGTACTTATGCCCACTGGTGGAGGTAAATCACTCTGTTTCCAGCTACCAGCCCTCCTGCAAGATGGTCTGACAGTGGTGATATCACCACTGATTTCACTTATGAAGGACCAAGTTGATGCACTGACTCAAAATGGCGTCAGTGCCGCGTTTATCAATAGTTCACTCGCCCAGACAGAAATTACAGGGATCATTACCAAGATAGAAAGCGGCTCTATTAAAATTTTATATATCGCTCCTGAGCGGCTTTCGGTGCCAAACTTTCAAGAGCTCCTGCATACGCTCCCTATTGGACTCTTTGCTATAGACGAAGCACACTGCATCTCAGAATGGGGTCATGATTTTCGACCTGACTATCGAAACCTCAACAAGTTGCGTACCGACTTCCCGAACATTCCCATCATCGCACTTACGGCAACCGCAACACAACAAGTACGTGCAGATATTGTAAAACAGTTGAACCTCCCCCACCCACACATCTTTACTTCAAGTTTCAACCGAGAAAATCTCAGTTATGAAGTACTCCCTAAGAAAGACTCTTTCAATACCATTCTGTCACTCATTGAGCTCCACCCCAAAGAAAGTGTCATTATTTACTGCTTCTCCCGTAAAGACACCGAGAGTATCGCAGGAAAGCTCAAATCACATGGGCATAATGCCGGGACGTATCACGCAGGCCTTACTGCAGATAAGCGTAGGGAAAATCAGGATCGATTCATCCGTGACGACATCCACATCATGGTTGCTACCATTGCATTTGGCATGGGAATTGATAAGCCTGATGTGCGTCTGGTCATCCATCACAGCCTCCCAAAATCTATTGAAGGCTACTACCAAGAAACAGGTCGTGCGGGACGGGATGGACTCCCTGCTCGCTGTGTACTTCTGTATTCAGTGGCCGACAAATTCAAGCAGGAATACTTTATTAGTATGATTCCTGAAGGAGAAGAAAAACAGCAAGCACAGGACAACCTCGACCAGGCTTTGCAATACGGATTGCTCCCTACCTGCAGGAGAAGGTTTCTCTTGAAGTATTTTAACGAAGACTACACTGAGTCCAATTGCGGAAACTGTGACCGTTGTATCGCATTTGAACCCCTCCAACAGGCAACTTCAAGCGAAAAGCCTGCGAAAAGTTCGAAGAAATCACTGACGGCAACCCAAAACAACGACTACGACGCTGATCTCTTTGAAGTACTACGCCAAGTACGGTCCGCAGAAGCAGCACGTTTGAAAGTTGCACCATACATGGTCTTTGGCGATAAGGCACTGCGGGGCATGGCCCAAAACAAACCCCAGACTGACGATGCATTTCTTGAAATTAATGGAGTCGGTGATAAAAAACTAAAAAAATTTGGTGAAGTATTTATGGAAGCTATCCAGGAGTATGAAAGCTAATTCTTCTTATAAATCCATGTACACTTATATGTAAAGCCATATTATGTTTTGCATGACGCAGAATGCTTGACATTTTACTTAAATGTGTAATAATTGTCACCAATCAGATACAGGCTGAGTTTGACGACACAGTATTAAATGTTTGATAACTTAGTAAACTAATTACACACAATATGCAATCAGGAAAAATCGCAAAGATAACAGACCGAGGTTTCGGCTTTATCGCACAAGAAGGTGATGACAAAGAACTTTTCTTTCACTCAAACGAACTACAAAACGTACAGTTCGATGAGCTACAAGAAGGTGATGCAATCACTTTCGAAGTTGCTGAAGGTCCTAAAGGACTAAACGCAATCAACATCAACAAGGCGTAAGTCTTGTACAATAAAAGCCCTTGTCTCTGACAAGGGCTTTTATTGTGTGTCAGGTGTGTACACGTCCCCACTGGAGCTGTTTTTGTACTCTCTTTCCCTGCAAAAAGAATAACGCAATTAATTGCGTTATTCTTTTACCTGTCGTCTTTTCTACCCTAGCTTTTTGAGTTTCACTATTTTTTTACTCCTTTCTTCGCTTTTGTTTTCTTAACGACTGCTTTCTTGACCACAGCTTTCTTCGGTGCTTTTTTAGCAACCTTTTTTACTACGGTTTTTTTAGCTGCTACTTTCTGAGTCTTTGGTTTTGCAGGTACTTTTACCGCAGGTATTTTAGGTGTTTTCTTCGCAGATGCTTTTCGGGGCAGTTTTTTTGGTTCAGCTTTTACCACTGCAACCTTCTTTGCTTTTCGTTCTTTTTTAGGAGTGTCATCGGATGTAACCAAGGGTACCTTTGCTGAAGGCATTGGAGGGTTGATGATTTCCAACACGCGATTTAATTTTTCTTCAAGATTCGCCAACTGTCGTTGCATGTTAGAAAGCGCCATATCATTCTGGCCTCTGGATGCATCATGACGAGGTGAACGTTGCTCACGCGGTGGCTTTGGAGATTCAGAACGATGGTCCCCTCCTCCTCTATTTTTTCCTTTTTTTTCTTCAGATAATCGTTTTGTAAAACAGTCACTACAGTACACTGGCTTATCACCTGATGGCTTAAACGGTACTTCGCAAGACTTATGGCACTCCGTACACGTTGCACTGAATTTTTCAGAATTTGCTGAAGGACGGTCATTTCGGTCACTTCGATCATTTGAATTACCAAACTTGTTTCCACCTCCAGAACGTCTGTCACCACCTCCACTAAACTTTGGTTTATTACCAAACTTGTTTCCTCCCTTCTTAAATCCTCCTCCTTTAAAGTTATTCATTGGAAGGAGTATGTCACAAAATCTGGAATATAGATAGAGCCTCGGTTCATACTAAACTATGGCACCTCTTTGCATGTAAATCCTCCCAGAAAACCTCGACTAACGCACACATCTTCTCACTATCCCCTTGTTAGATCGTAGTTCTGCATACTTCACATTGGCAGAACATAAGCTAAAAGAGCTTCAGCGCTATACTGATGATATTCTTAATTTAATGATGGCTGTCACAATTTCTTGCTCATGCACGGTAAATGGAGCCTTTTACTACTCCCCGTATTGTTAATCTAAACCACCATAACAATAAATACCGCAATTAATTGCGGTATTTATTTACTAAAGATAGCAGTCAAGAAAAGTGCTTACTTTACTTCTATGTGTGCAGCGAATGTTTGCACAGTGATTTTTCCATCTGTAACCAAAAGTGTGTCTGTGGCAGCAGTGAATGTGTGCGTCTCAGACGCAGCGTTCCAAAACACATAGGCAACTTCGCCAATAATTTCCGTCTTAATCATTTGAAAATCACATCCAGGGGGAAGCATTTGTGTGGTTAATGCTGTAAACAGGCCTCGGATTGCATCCAGCCCATTCAGGGTATCGGTAGGAGTTATAACAACACTCTCTTCTGTATAATCCTCCATGAGCGCTTCAACATCACCCTTTCCAAACGACTGGAGGTGGTGGTTCAATACTTCTTCTGTAGTCATATAAATATAGTTAACATATAAGTAATACAACAAATACTACCATATCGATTTGATACCGATTCCACACCAGAAAATAGAGAAGGATACCGCCCAAAGTGTCAAAAACGGTTTACAAACAACAGAATAAGCGGTATTGTCTGCAGCGGAAACAACAGGCCATTATAGGCCTGCATTTGGGAAGGAAACGAAATGTCTATCAGGTTCCAATCTGTTGGTTATGGGCATATTGCTGGTCTGAGCATCAACAAAGAACGCGGCGTGTTTAGCCAGCCCCGTCAGCGAATCACCATTGGTGCAACTGGCATTCAAGGTGACATATACAACTCGCCGTGGCGCACACTTGGTCCTCACGATGGCAACTACATCGCAACCGATGGCCTCTCGGTGGGTGATATTGTCAGGAATCACCGACAGATCACCATCCTCGACATCAACGAAATAAATCAGGCAAACAAGATGCTTCGATATAAGGTGGTGCAAACGATGGCACGTGAGAATATCCTTATTGAAACTCAGTTCCTTCTAGATGGACTTTTCTTCAGCAAACTACCGCCAATGTCCCGTATGGTCATCGGAGACAAGAGCAAGAAAGTTCTAAACCTGACAGAAGAAAACGTTCCCTGCAGGACTATGGCCAGGCCAATTGCGAATTACTACGCCAGGATGCACCGCAACCTCAACAAGGATACGTTCGCAGAAGAAATTGTCACCGCACTTACCAATCGCCGCGGACAAATGGCAGAAGTAAAAACAGAAAAAACAACACAGGTCAGAGAGGGTGATCGATTCCAAATCTTCCTCCCCATGTAACCTCGCCCGACACAGAAGGAAAAGACACGCCCGTCTACCTTCACACGTGTCGGGCGTTTTTTTATCCCAAAACCGCAACCCTCACACTCCGTACCTTTAATCATCCCCTTGATATACCGCAATTAATTGTGGTATCTATGGCAATTATCTCGTTTTTTGATAGGATGTTGAAATGAAAATAACCTCTGCAAAATTTATTACCGGAATGGTTGGTGATATTGATATTCTCCATGACCACATACCACAAGTTGCCTTTATTGGGAGGTCTAATGCTGGTAAGTCGAGCCTGCTTAATTCACTGACAAACTCTAAGAACTTGGCAATTACGAGCAAGACTCCAGGACGGACACGGGAGATTAATATTTTTTTGATTAACCAAAGTCACTACTTCATGGACTTGCCTGGATACGGGTACGCCAAAGCCAGCGGAGCGGAGCTTAAGAAGCTCAATGAGCTGATTGCGTGGTATCTTTTTGAGTCAAACACCGATCCAAAGGTTGTGATGCTCATAGATTCTATTGTGGGACCTACTAAGGACGATCTGGGCGTATTGCATGAACTAGAAAGAAGTGGAAAAGAAATCGTGATTGTTGCCAACAAGGCAGACAAGATCAAGAAGTCACACTACCTCAACCACATCAATAAACTCAAAGCACAATTCCCTGGACACACCCTCATCCCCTACTCATCTACAAAGAAAATCGGCATTCAGGAATTAACCGATGAGCTACTCAAAGAGGACTAGTACACGTCACAAACTACCATAAAACATCGTCTTCTTACGCCCGCGTTGGAAGAACACCGCGGCAAGACAACAAAATCTCCCTCGCGCTGGTACTTCCTTACTTTTCCTGCTCTGTACCACCACCTTCAGAAAGTTCTGCAAACTTTGTAGCCATCGTTGCATTCCCTCGTGTGAGTTTTTTAATACTTAAGTCATCAGCTTTGTTGTTTGCATGACGGAGATTGTCTCCAGATGAGAGGAGTGCATCCTTGGTTTTCTGCAGATGGTCTATAGTCTTATCAATTTCCTCAATTGCAGTCTTGAACTTCCGACTTGCTAAGTCAAAATTCTTTGCAAATCCAGTCTTAAATTTATCAAGGTTCTCCTCGAAGTCAGTTATGTCGATGTTCTGATTCTTCACCAACGCCAGCTCTGCCTTATACTTTAGCGAGCTCATCGCAGCGTTACGAAGTAACGTGATCATCGGCACAAAGAACTGTGGCCGCACCACATACATCTTTGGGTACTTGTGCGACATATCGACGATTCCTGTGTTGTATAGCTCATTATCAGCCTCCAGGAGTGTCACCAAGACCGCATACTCACAACCTTTATCTGTCCGGTCCTTATCGAGCTTCTTCAAGAAATCTTCGTTCTTATGCTTTGTTGCGGTCTCATCGAGCTCATTTTTCATCTCGAACATGATTGAAGTGATTTCACTACCATGCTCGTCATTCTCTTTGTATATGTAGTCACCTTTGTTTCCTCCAGCAGAATCATTATCTTTTTCAAAATATGCATTTTGGAAGCCGACAGACCGTAACCTGTTGAACTCTGTCTCACAGTGCTGTTCAAGCGTCTCCCCTACCATCTTCGTACTAAGCTTCAGCTTCATGTCCTTCAGCCGTTCAATTGCTTCATCCTTGAGTTCTATCTCACTTTCATACTTATCCTTAAGCGACGTCGCAAGCAACTGGCTCTCATGATCTTTATTCTTAAGCTCTGCACTGAGACCATCACGTTCTTTCTCTATGATATTCACTGCCTGCGTGACGGCAAGCTTTTTTTGAAGCTCTGCGTTATCTACTGCAGCTTTCAGAGTAACAAGCTCAGCCTCCTTAGCAGCAAGGCTTTTTTGCAATTCAGCTTCTTTATCTGCCAGACCAGTTTGTAGTTCTGCTTCCTTAGAAGCGAGGTCTGATTGTAGTTCATTCCTCAGGTTCGCCTGTGCAAGCGCAACAGCAACCTCCATCTCCTTAGAAAATGCTTTCTCTTTCTCTATGAGTTCCTTACTAAACTCTTCATCACGAACTTGCTTAAGGATGTCAGCAAAACCAGCCTCATCCATATCAAAAGCAGTTTTACAATTCGGACAGATAATTTTATTCATACACGCAAATCAGGCTAGAGTTATTTTTATACAAGTCAGTATACCAAAATTCCCCCACTTCAGCAGAAAGCATCCCAACATTGCATCTCTACGCAAATAGTCTAAAAGCCCCTAGACCATTTTCGTAATGATCCTGACACTTTTTCTTTACAAACTTCAATTTATTCCTTGACAAATTTCTGTTTTGTTATAAATTTGTCCTTAGTTTGCACATTCCGTGTAGATTTTCTAAAAAAGGACTTGCCTATGAAGAAAACACTACCCGCACTCATGATGAGTGTGACTCTCGCCGTCGGTCTCACCTTGACCGGTTCAACCGCAACCGCCAACCAGCTTGATCAAGAAGTGGTCACAGGACTGGAAGGCGAAACAGCCATGCTGCAAGCACTGGTCCGCGATCTGGAGGTTATGTCGATTCAACTCGAAGCCTCCAAGCTTGACCGGGCCATCACGCACAGATTTCGACTCTTGGACTATTCATCCTTCATCGCGCAATACCTGCGTCAAATGGATGATCTCCAGAGCATTGAATCTGGGATGACCAGCTCAATGGATGGTCTCCTGTCTATGGCAACTACCTTCGATTCTCTTTTCGAGAAACTCGAAGCCGAGAACGACGCCGACATGGCCCGGCTCGCCGAATTGGCAGCCAGCCTTCCGGAAAACATTGAGCTGAGCACCCCTCGTCTCGATGAAGCCGGACTTCAAGCCTACGCCAACCTGGAAAAGTATCTAGGGGAAGCTGACGACGGCGACAAGTAACATACCCACCTGGGCGCACACAACACGCGCCCAGGTTTTTTTATACCAAAATTCTCAGAGGCAATGGTCTAAAAGCCACTAGACCATTTTCGTAATGATCCTGACACTTTTTCTTTCGCTGGTTTCTATATCAGAACAGAAAAACCGTCGCATGCGCGGTTGATCCGCGTCAAAACGACGATTGTATACTCCTTATGTAGGTATTGCTTCAGATGAACTGTTCCACCATGGAACTATGTACGACCATGGTGTAATAATCGCGAGAATACGACTCCTTTGCGACCAGTGGTTCATACTGCTCCCAGGTGCCCTCATTAGTCGAACGGAGAAAAACGAAGCCAAGCCGCTTACTGATGCCGATAAAAGGAGAAGCGTCCCAAGGGGTCTCTGTCCCCGGGTCAGTGATAACGGCTATGTATTCCCCTTTCCAGAGACGACAGAACCATGTGCCGATACTACCACCGTCAATGTGGTACTTCTTGAAACGATGTACCGTGTTCCTGATGACATTAGGAGATGCTTCCAGAGATTCCCGCAGCAAAACATACCCTTCCTTCAACGGAATGTTCCGATCCAGGTCGCTCAAGCTTTCACTGATTTCGAATTCACTGATACGATGCACCTTCGTGCCACCCGGACGAAAACCGAAGATTTCACGAGTGTTGATGTCACCAATCCAAGCAGACACAATCTCTCCATCCACAACGAGTGCAGCCATAGTAGCAACACCGTGCGACTGACGGCGTACAAACGCCTTGGTTCCATCAAGTGGATCAATGGTCACATAGATATCATGCCCAGGTATGGTACAGGGGATATTCAACCCTTCTTCGCCAATTAGCCCAACTCCTGGAAGAGCTTCCTGTATCGACTTTTCAAAAATGGCCTGGGCGTTAGTGTCGGCGGTGGTAAAGACGTCGTCCATACTGCCTGAGTACCCCATTTTTGTTGTTGCCTGAAACGAGAGACGTTGATTTCGAATCTCAGTCATCGCTCGTCTAACGAGTTCCTTGAGAAAAATCCCCATCATAGGGCCATTCACTTCAATTGGTATCATTGCATATCCTCCTGCAATATTTTGCGCATCACACGCATGTTCACGCACTATTGCGTACTAAATTAATCCAAAGTTACAATACCACGCTATGTTGCTGTGTAAAGACTAAAAGACGATTGTTATCTCAAAACCGCAACCATCACTCCTTGTCTCATACAGAGACTGTTCAGGTTGTATGATATTCTTCCTTCGTCAGAATATCGACAACCCCTTGCGTAATGACATTGAGTCATTACTCACCTTCAAATCATCCCCTTCATAAAATCGTAGTTCCTTATGCGTCGTGTTGGTGGAACATGGGGACAAAACCACAACGTCTTCGGCACGGCGCTTTTTTACTTTAATGATGACTGATCCCATTTCTTCATATACTCGACACCTAAGCGAATTTAGCACAATTGATTGTGATATATGTTGTTTCTATATTTCCGTACAAAATAATCTGAAATCAGATACTTTTTACTCTAAAGGTCTTATAGGGTCCAAATTTTGTCAAAAGCTACTTCCGCTAAATTTCTCTGTCTTTTGATTATTTCATCTCTCCCCCATTTTTTTGTACGCTTAATCTTTTTTACCAACTCCTTTGTAGTTTGTATCTTAGTTTTGCCTAAAATATCTAATTTAATTTCCAGACCGGAATTCCCTGCGCTCGAATTTAACTCTTCTGAAAGAATAACGAGATTACCAAGTTTATTAATTTGCTCACTGAAATCGTCTTTGGACATGCCCCACTCTTTCAAATTAGCCTTCTGTGGCAAAATATGTTCAATATTGGAGTTGTCGAAATCAATTTTTAATTCTTTATTGGTGTGATAGGTTTCTACGTTTCTTAGGATATAACGGATCAACAAACGGGTAGATGAAGAGTTTTTATACTCAATGTCCATAAATTTTTCAATGAAAAATTCCTTGTTAGGCACCAAATCCTTTAAATCTTTTTCAAATTGTGAAAATACTCTATTTACATTCTTGTCCATATTCTTATTACTCGTTTTGGAATTTAAAGTGTCCTCTAAATTTGTAGAAAATGCTGAATATAATTTTTCGACTCTATTGGCTTGTAATTTACCAATTGCTGAATAACAAAAGGTAAAGTCTTCAATAAGCTTAAAGTACTTATCTAGTCTGAACGGAATTCTGTCTTTATTCCGCATCAGACACAAGAATAAAACATTAGCCTGCTTAACTCTCATTGCATGGAGCCCAACAAGTGAATTATAAATATGAACACCATTATCAATATCCCTCCAGTCATTCTTATTAAATGAGAGTAACTTATGGTACCACTCTGAGGCATCTCTCAGGTCCTCAAGAAATTCATCGAAGTTATCGATATCCTTCTTTATAGTTCTGTATAGGTTTCTCTCCTGAACAAAGGAATACTTTGATAGCCAAAAATGCCTCACGAACGTAGAAATCTCAACATCAACTTGAGAAACATTACTTTCAATTTCAGCCCATCGACTTTTTGCCTTAGCAACACCTTTAATGTCAGTACCTACCTGTTTGAAAATCCAGTTTTTCAACAAGTCAGCAACGGTTAGATCTACACCGCGCGCATTAACCGTTTCAAAAACAGTATAGGCATCATCATCACTTGAAATTACAATCTTTATGATATTTAAGGTATCAACCATGTCCCACAACTCATCTACTGCATGTGTTTTCTCAGTCTTGAGGTCGACTTTTGAAACATATCCCAGAATCTTATCTTTGAATAACTCATAATTTGCGATTACTTTTTTATGCTCATTTGTAGGCTTCTTGTCTTTTTTTGCTACAGCTACCGCTTGGATATTTTTTTCAAAAAAATCATTCAGGCTATCTCCACACTTAATACGATAAGTCTCCCTCCCTTTGCGATCCTCAACAGCAATTGTTTTACGTTGTATTCTGTCGGATAAATCCTGTAACCCCACTTCAGCTGCAACATCTCTCAATGCAGACATAAAAATAGTTGTCGTGAGAAGCCTCTGTTGTCCATCGATAACCTCGAGATAACCATCAGTCTCAGTATTTTCACTATTCAAAACTACCGAACCGATGAATGGCAACCCATCATCTGAGACCAGGTCATTCCAGTAATCTTCACTTTCCTCCTTACCCCAAGAATAAGGCCTCTGGAAACGAGGGATTTTTAATTTCACCTTATCATTAAATAATAATTCACCAATTGAAGAATCATCAGCTTCAAAATATTTACTCATGCATAAATTAGATCATGTTTGCATATCTATGACAAGATCTAAAAAGATTTATCATTCACTTTCTTCAATTCTTTTCTTCACAATAAATGATCTAACATCACATTCGAAAAACACAACAAAGGTAAATAGTGTCAGGCGCCTTTTATGGCCACCTTTATTTCCTTAAAACGTTACTGCATCAATAACAAGATTGAAGCAAAGGATTCTTTTCATTTTAATGATATCTGATTCAATTTCATCAACGTTATTTAAATGCTCCTGAGCCTTTGCCTTAAAAAGATTATGCCACAGGTTTTATGATACTAGTGGACTCATTCTCTTTCCTGTGATATTGACAATACTTATTTTATATGTATAATTTTTATATTAAGTTCATAAGCAATCATTAAGGAAGTTGACATGCAAGAGTCTCATCGAGCACAAATGACCGCTACGAGCAATCAAATGCTGAAGTTGCTGGAGAAAAGTGAGAAAGACGGCACTTTGCAGATAGCAGCAGGTGCAATGGCCCATGCGCTACAGATGCAATTCTCACTACCTCACTCCCCCATCAAACACTCAGGTGCGCTTGATGTGATCATGCGCGCTGTTGCACATGCGATCGAGGATGATCCTTCAATGAAGGGCTACATCCTCAACAAGCTCAACGTGGGACACGAACAGCTCAAAGGCAGCCTGCGCTAGCGCAGAAGCTGTCTACAGCAGAAACCACGGCCACAACACGCCGCACCAAAGGATTAGCCAATCCTCCAGGTGCGGCTTTTTCTATTCACACCTTAATTTCTTTACTCAACTGGACAGGTGTTCTTCCCGAGGGCGGCGTAGAGGCCGCACCAGGAGAATAAGGCTTCAAACAGGGCGAAGCCGGAGAAGAATAAGAGCCACGGGTTCCATGAAGTAGTAATCGCCCAGAGAAGTAACCCGATGGCGATAGCAAGGCGCAACAGGCGGTCGCGTTTGGCAATGTTTTTCTGTACACCTCGCACTGAACCTTTAGCAACCTTTTTTAGAATAAAACGGTATAAAAAGCCAAATGCAAAAGCGAGGATATACATGATGAGGATATACCCCCATCCAAATGGTGACTTAATAAAGCTTATTGGGGACTCGTTGAAGAAACTGCTTTTGAGTTCAGGGATAAGGTTGAGGGCGTTTATCGTTTCATTGCCGTCGAAGGCTTCAATCTCGCCAATGGCCAGCGAGTACTTACTATCGTTATTGGTGCTTGAAACAATAATCGTATATGCTCCCGCATCAACATTGGCTTCATACTCACCACCGTCCCAATACGAGCTCTGACCAAAGAATTCAAACATCTCTTTCCATTCTGCGTCTTTGCCACCCATTATCTGAAGCACATCATCCCCTTTGCGAATTTCAACTTGCACGTCTTTTTGAGAATCGTCTGCATACGGCATCAGAACACCCACGTAGAGGTCAAAGGGTTCTGCGGTATTGATTGAATAGATATGGGGTGCACCCGACAGCTCACCGTAATAGGCCTTTGATACCTCAGGATCAATCACTTCTGTCGCGTCACTGTCTACCACTCTGGGCTGGTGGGCAGAGGTAAGGACGGGGGCAAGTAAGAAGCAGGCTAGTAGTGAGAGAGGTATTAAATTTTTTATTTTTATTTCCATACATTTATGTAAAGGTTCGCAGGTAGACATCATTCTCCTTATTCTTAATAAAATAGTGTAGCATACGGGCGTTTTATGGAGAATGACTCAATGCCATTCATGTCAGGATTCGAAAAGCTTTTGTGACAGATTGCGAGCTTGCGAACCGATATGTCCAAAAGGTCTACTGAAGTTGTAAACTTCGAATCCTGTTAGGCGCACATGCAAAAATACCTATGCTCTACATAGGTATTTTTATCAGGGAGGATTTGAGGTTAGGACTCAAATATATTTACTTTGCTATTGAACGTACGATCTGTGAAATAAGGGAATCTCCTTGGGCTTCAGTTTCATTTTCGTAACGTAATAGC
>Ga0209304_1000200_pt1 | contig 43635 bp, 32 predicted proteins | sample COGITO_mtgs_1004_4_FD_184789 | JGI IMG/M metagenome (GOLD analysis project Ga0209304, IMG submission 184789) | Pelagic marine microbial communities from North Sea - COGITO_mtgs_100423 (SPAdes) (version 2) | ecosystem: Environmental > Aquatic > Marine > Epipelagic ...
CTTTACCACCATAGTTTAAAATTCAAAAAAGACATCAAATGCCAATCACTTTTGCCATTATAAAAGAACGTAAAAACCCCCCAGATAGAAGGGTTGTTTTCTCTCCTAGTAAATTAAAACAAGCAGCTGCGCAGTATCCAGATGCCCGCTTTATAGTAGAGTCTAGTGATGTGCGTATTTTTCCAGATACCGCATACACGCAGGCTGGCTTTGAGGTGTTGCAAGATATAAGCCAGGCAGATGTACTTATTGGCGTTAAAGAAGTACCCATAGACGCGCTCTTGCCCAATAAAAAGTATTTCTTTTTTAGCCATACCATAAAAAAACAACCCTACAACAGAGCCCTTTTACAAGCAATGCTTGCCAAAAACATAGAATTGTATGACCATGAAACCATCACAAAACCCAGTGGCGCGCGCCTTATTGGCTTTGGGAGGTACGCCGGTTTGGTAGGAGCCTACAACGGCTTTAGAGCCTTAGGGCTCAGAGATGGTCTTTATGATTTGCCTAAGGTAGAGCACTTGCCAGATCTAGAAGGGGTAAAAGCAGCCCTTGATACCATCACCCTGCCACCTATTAAAATTGTATTGTCTGGTACAGGCAAAGTTGCCAAAGGAGCCAAGGAGATTCTAGATCATTTAAATATCCCTGAGGTTTCAGACGCCGTCTACCTAACTAGTGAGTTTACCCAGGCCGTATATTGCATGATAGATGTCATGGAGTATAACAAACGCCAAGATGGCAAAGCAGGTAACAAAAATGAGTTTTTTAAAGACCCCTCAGGCTACCAGAGTAATTTTATGCCCTATGCCAAAGAGTCTCACTATTTTATAGCTGGGCATTTCTACGGCAATGGCGCTCCTTATTTATTTACCAGAGAAGATGCAGCATCTCCAGAGTTTAATATAAACCTTATTGCAGATATATCCTGTGATATAGACGGCCCTGTGGCCGCCACCATAAAAGCATCTACCATTGCAAATCCCTTTTATGGCTACGACCCAATTCAAGAAAAAGAGGTTGCCTTTAACGCACCTGGCGCCATTACCATGATGGCCGTAGATAATTTGCCGTGTGAGCTTCCCAAAGACGCCAGTGAAGGTTTTGGAGATATGTTTTTAAACCATGTAATCCCTGCTTTTTTTAACGGTGATAGCCAAGGCATTCTCTCTCGCGCACAAATGACCTCTAAAGATGGAGCCCTTACTCCAAACTTTAAATACCTCCAAGAGTATGTAAATGGGTAGATTAGTACTGCTGAAATGTTAATATTATGTTAAAAAATATATAAAAGATGCATTTCATCGAATAAATGTGCACTTAATAGATTTTATGTCGTTATTTGTTGTTGGGAATTAATACTAACATCAATCGTATGAAAAAGCATTACACTACAGTTTTACAAATTTTATTAATTTGTTTACTATCTATTACGGCTAGCTTTGCTAGCAACTCGCCAAATACTACATCACCTTATATAGAGAGTACTCTAGCCTTAGACATAGAGTGTCCAGATTCTTTTACAGAGTCTGCAACACCTTCTTGTGAGTTTATACTCCCAGATTATACAGCTCTTGCCAGTATTACTGGAGCAGGGGCAGAGCCAGTGATTACCCAATCACCATTGCCATCTTCTTTATATGGTCTTGGTACCATCACCGTTACCTTAACTGCCAATGACGGTACTAGTGAGGTTTCTTGTTCTTTTGATGTGCAGGTGATAGATACCACTTCACCTTCTTTAACCTGTCCTGTAGATCAGTTTGCAGTAACAGATGAAAATTGTGAGTTTATTATCCCAGATTATACACCCCTTGGTAGCGCCGTAGATTTTTGTAGTGCAGGAAATATCCCAGTTACTCAAAACCCAGCACCAGGAACGGTGGTTTCTGTAAATACCATGATATTTTTACTTGCTACAGATAGCAACGGTAATACAGGAGCCTGTTCTTTTAATGTTATTTTAAGTGATGTAATACCGCCCTCTATAGTATGCCCGCAAGATAGAGAAGAAGAGGCAACCCTAGATTGTTTGTTTACCATCCCAGATTATACCTCTCTTGCCAATGCCAATGATAACTGTGCTACTGTTTTGGTTACACAAACCCCAGTGTTAGGTACACAGGTTGGTATTGGAGTAACACAAATTACATTAACAGCCACAGACGGTCCTAACACAACAACATGTGTATTTAATATCACCGTGCTTGATACATCACCACCTATTGTTACGTGCCCAGAAGACCAACTGGAAGATTATGACGTTAATTGCCAGTTTATACTTCCAGATTACACATCTCTAGCTACCATAACAGATACCTGTTACCCAGGTCCTTTTACAGTAACACAGGTGCCAGCTCCAGGAACTTTAATTACTGGTAATGTTTCTGTAGCCATTAGCGCCACAGATAACGCCGGTAACACAGGGTCTTGTTCTTTTATGGTCTTACAAAATGATGTAATACCACCTACCATTACATGCCCTTCAAATCAAATAGAGGAAGTAAACGCAGCAAATTGTATGTTTATCATTCCAGATTATACTGCCTTAGCTACCGCGCAAGATGGATGTAATGACCTAGTAGTAATTACCCAATCTCCTGCCCCTGGTACTCAAGTGGGTCTTGGAGCAACTACCATTACCCTTACCGCCAGTGACGGGGCCAACACTGCAAATTGCACCTTCGAGATTGAAGTTCAAAACACAACCACTCCAAATGCGGTATGTAGCGCACCTTTTAATCTGCCATTAAACGCAGACGGTACTGCAACCCTCTCGCCCTCACAGGTAGATGGAGGATCAAACGCCTATTGTGATATTGCTTCTATGAGTATAGATATTACAACTTTTAACTGTGATGATTTAGGCCCGCACCCAGTAACCCTTACCATTATAGATACCAACGGAAATACAAGCTCTTGTACCACAACAGTTACTATTACAGATCCATTATTTGCTTGTAATGAGTTGCCAATCGCACTATGTCAAGCTTTAGTTGTTTCTGCCAATGCAAATTGCCAGGGAGAAGCTACTGCTCAAGATTTTGACAATGGATCCTTTGATCCAGATAACACTCCATTCACGCTCACTGTATCTCCGCAAGGACCTTATCCACTAGGTACAACTACAGTTGTTTTAACCATTGATGATGGTGAGTATACAGATAGCTGTGATACAACCATTACAGTTGTAGATACAACCGCCCCAAGTTTAACCTGTCTAGAAAACCAGGTGGTAGCAGTAGATACAGCGTGCTCTTATATAGTGCCAAATTATTTAACTCAGGTAACAGCCCAAGATAATTGTGGTGTTGTTTCTGTCTTACAAAGCCCATTGCCAGGAACTACTGTTTCTACAGGAGTTACTCAAATCACAATAACAGCAAATGATGGTGTAAACCAAAGTGTCTGTACTTTTACCCTTACCGTTGAAGATCAAACGGCGCCAACAGCCACTGCGCAAAACATTACTGTTGCCCTAGATATAGATGGGTACGCTGAGGTAGAAGAAAATGACATCGATGCAGGAAGCTCAGATAATTGTGGTGCTATTACAAAAAGTGTAAACACCACCATATTTACTTGTGATGAAATAGGACAAAATGAAATTATATTAACCATTACAGACCAAGGCGGGCTTCAAAGTACTGCTACTGCTATTGTAACGGTTGTAGATACAATGGCTCCTCAGGTTGTTTGTCAAGACATTACACTTATATTAGATGAAAACGGCCAAGTAAGTATCACCCCTCAAGACATTGACGCAGGTAGTACAGATAATTGTGGTATTGTATCTTATAGCATAGATACCACTAGTTTTGATTGTTCTAGCAGTGGTCAAAACTTTGTAACCCTTACTGTTACAGACGCCTCTGGAAACACAAATTCTTGTACAACTAGTGTAACTATTATAGACCAAACTGCGCCAACCCTTAGCTGTCTTGAAGACCAGTTAGAAACCGTAGACAGCTCTTGTTCTTTTGTTCTGCCAAATTATGTACCTTCTTTAATAGCCTCAGATAATTGTAATACCCTTAGTGTTACTCAAAACCCATTGCCAGGTACGGTCTTAACTGCTGGAACAACCACCGTTACCGTTACAGCATCTGATGGAAGCTTTGATACCCTGTGTAGCTTTACTATTATTGTTACAGACCAAACAGCTCCTACAGCTATATGTCAAAACATTATACTACCTCTAGATCAAAATGGGCTTGCAAGTATCGCTACCACAGATATTGATTTTGGTAGCTCAGATAATTGTGGTAGCATTACCTCTAGTCTAGATAGTACTACTTTTTCTTGTAATGATCTTGGAGATAACCTAGTTGTACTTACCATTACAGACCAAGGCGGGCTTACAAGCACATGTAACGCTATGGTAACTGTAGTAGATACTTTGGCACCTCAAATTTTTACTCAAGACATTATTGTGTACCTAGATGCCAATGGAGAGGTATCAATCACCCCTCAAGATATAGACGCAGGTAGTACAGATAACTGTGGTATTGTAGCCTATAGTATAGACACTACTAGTTTTGATTGTTCAAACACAGGCCCTAACCAAGTTACATTAACCCTTACAGATGCTTCAGCAAATACAAGTGCCAGCACAGCTATTGTTACTGTTATAGATGCTACCGCTCCAACGGCTGTTTGTCAAAACATTACCCTAGAGCTGGATGCCTCTGGAAACGCCTTTTTATCTCCTAGTGATATCGATTCAGGTAGTTCAGATAACTGTACCGTATCACAAATAGCGCTAAGCCAAACAAGCTTTGACTGCTCCATGATTGGTCAAAACCAAGTAGTATTTACCATCACAGATGCTAGTGGTAATAGCTCATCTTGCACCGCAATGGTTACTGTGGTAAACAATAACGTTCCTGTAGCTGCTTGTCAAAACATTACCCTGCAACTAGATAGCAGTGGTGTGGCTACTATTACAGCCGCAGATCTAGATGGTGGTAGTACTTTAACCTGTTCTCAACAAGCAACCATAGAGCTAGACCAGTACACCTTTGATTGTAATGATATTGGTGTAAATGAGGTTGCCTTTACCATCACAGAAACAAACGGTCTTACCACAAGTTGTATAGCCCTGGTTACTGTAGAAGATACCCTTGCACCAACAGTTGTTTGTCAAGACATTATTGTAACGCTAGATCAAGACGGTATGGCTAGTGTAAGTGTTGCAGATATCAATGCAGGTAGTTTTGATGCCTGTGGTATCGCCGGTATGTCTTTAGATATAGACACGTTTGATTGCTCAATGATTGGTGCAAACCCAGTAACGCTATCTGTTACAGATGTAAATGGTAACTCTAGCGCATGTCAAGCCACTGTAACGGTTGTAGATGCTATCTACCCAACAGCTATGTGCCAAAGCATTACTCTAATTTTAGATGAAAATGGTCTGGCTACAATCACCCCCGATGATTTAGACCAAGGAAGCTCAGATAACTGTTCAAACGTTACAACCTCAGTAAGTATAGATACTTTTGATTGTAGCAACATTGGACAAAACAATGTAGTATTTACTATTACAGATATGCAAGGCAATGTATCTTCATGTAATGCTATTGTTACCATATTAGATACTACCGCTCCTATCATGGATTGTCAAGACATCACGGTTTCTCTAGAGGATGATTTACAAGTAACCTTAACTCTCAATGAGCTGTTTGCAGGTTGGTCAGACAACTGCGCTATAGAAACTAGAACTGCAGATATCACTTCTTTCGATTGCTCAAACATTGGAGAGAATATAGTAACCCTTACAGCTATAGATACAAGCGGTAATGAAGCTACGTGCAGCATAATAGTGAATATCCAAGAGGGTGTGTTTGCGCCAGTGGCTGTTTGTCAAAACGTAACAGTGCCACTTCAACAAGACGGTACTGCTACCATACCTGCAAGCTCTTTAGATGGCGGGTCTTCTGGAGTAAGATGTCAAGACGGATATAGCGTAGATATCTCAGAGTTTAGCTGTGCAGATGTTGGCGCTCCAATACTGGTAGAATTTACCGTATATAATTCTATAGGTGAGTCAGACACGTGTTACGCATATGTAAATGTAATAGATGGCTTGGCGCCAGAGATTACCTGTCCTGCAGATCAAACAATCACATCAGAGGGAGCCTACTCATTGCCAGATTACTTTGCAACAGGTGAGGCTTTAGCCCTAGATAACTGTAGTACTACTTTAGTGACAGATCAAAGCCCAAGTCCAGGAACACCCCTAGAAAATGGTACGTATACCATCACACTTTCTGCTACAGATAATGGAGGTTTTGAAAGTACCTGTGAGTTTGAAATTGTTGTAAACGATCTTTTATCAAATCAAGACACTGAAATTCTATTACAAGACATCACCATCTATCCAAACCCAGCAAGTGATATCATTACCATCACAAACCCACAGTTTGTAGGTCTTACTGAGGTAACGCTATTTGATGTTACAGGAAGAAAAGTAAAACATAGCAATGTATCTGGAGTCAATAACGCAGTGGTTATTACTATTTCAGAGCTAAGAAGCGCTATGTATATGGTTGTAATCTCTACAGAGTACGGTCAAGTTGTTAAGCAATTGCTTAAAAAGTAAAATTCCCAAATTTTACCAAGAGGAGCCCAATGTATGTTGGGCTTTTTTTATGCGCTATGGTAACTAGCAGGCTAGGGCAGTAGCCCTATAGGTAGCCCTATAAAAAGTATTATAAGGTGTTTACTGTTTTTCTGATGGCAACAAGATCTGTGAGTAGTTTTTCAAGATTTGCTATATCTAGCATATTAGCGCCATCACTCTTTGCATTTGCAGGATCAAAATGAGTTTCTATAAACAGTCCATCTGCGCCCGTTACAATACCGGCCCTTGCTATGGTGCTTATCATCTCAGGTCTTCCTCCTGTAACACCAGTGCTTTGGTTGGGTTGCTGCAGGCTATGAGTCACGTCTAAAATCACAGGAGCGTACTGTTTCATGGTAGGAATGCCTCTAAAATCTACGACCATATCTTGGTAGCCAAACATGGTACCTCTATCTGTAATCCATGCTTTATCGCTTCCTGTATCTTTTACTTTTTGTACCGCGTGGCCCATAGCCTCCGGGCTCATAAATTGTCCTTTTTTAAGGTTCACCACTTTTCCAGTTTTTGCTGCGGCAACCACTAGATCTGTTTGGCGCACTAAAAATGCAGGAATCTGTAATACATCTACATATGCTGCTGCCATTTCAGCATCACTGACTCCGTGTATATCTGTAACAGTAGGTATTTTAAAGGTTTCACTAACCTTTCTAAGTATCTTTAAGGCTTTCTCATCTCCAATACCCGTAAAGCTATCAATACGGCTTCTGTTTGCTTTTTTAAAGCTCCCTTTAAAGATGTAAGGGATTTCAAGTTTATTGGTAATCTCTAGTACCTTTTCAGCAATACGCATGGCCATATCTTCTCCCTCAATGGCGCATGGGCCAGCAAGTAAAAAAAAGTTATTAGCCTCTGTGTGTTTAATATTTGGTATTTGAGATAGTTGCATAACGGTGGTTTATCTTGCAAAGATAATTAACAATATCACTTGAGGCTATTTTTTGTCTTTTTTTATAGAGGAGTAGCCTGCCCCAAAAACAAGCCCCAATGAAAGCCATAGCCCAATATTATCTGTAAAAATTCCTATAAGTAGGCCCCCAAACATTCCATAAGCAATCTGTTTTTCTGAAACGGTTAAGGTGCGCTTTTTTGGTTTTTTCATCTTTTGGTATTTGTGATTAATCAACTTTACTTAAAGTTGAGGTTGAGGTTGTGTAAAACAAAAAAATCTCCATAAGGAGATTAATTGTGACCCAGAGATGTAAAACTTCTAACTTTTTGGAAGGATTGAACTCTATTTTGAATTACAGAAAATAAAAAAAATATTCCCAAAAATAAAAAGTTATTCTTGGGAATAAATTGTGACCTCGACTGGCAGTGTGTTAATTGTGCTGATTTGAATTCTATAAAACTTTGGCAATATTCATTCTCCATATGATGCTTCGATCATCTTGTTCTAAGCTATTATTCAAATACTTGTTCGCTAAAATATTTATCTTTTTTGATGTCATGTTTCTTTTATTCCAAGGCAAAATGTAATTTTTGAACATGAATTTTAATTGGAAAAATAGATCGAAATAATGTTTGTGTATTAGTAAAAGGAGATGTAGAAACTCCTAATGATATTTCTGGTGTTATCTATGTTTCAATTGATTCTGCTGACGCTAGGAGATATTCTATTGCGGATGAAATGAAAAGAGCTGGTTACCATGCTGATAAAAGAGACAATCAGTATTTACAAGATATAGTACGGCGTTTAAAACCGCGATTAAACCGCTTCGGATTGCTTTGGCATAATTGCGTGGCTGATACAGGCTACAGTAGTGGTGAGAACTATGCATTTTTGGAGCAGATTAACTTACAAAGTTTTATTCCACCTCATGGCACCTATAAAGGCGGTCCAGATAATTTTCATCACAATAGAGATCAAGACCATTATGTTTGTACTCAAGGTGAGATTATACCCTTTAAAAAAGTGTTTAATGATTATCGTACAGGAACCTTAAAAAAGGAATATCGCGGCACAACACATCAATGTAAGGACTGCCCAATAAAGTTGCGTTGTTTGGGTAAAACAGCCAAAGAGAAAAAGTTTTCTGTCACGTATTATAAAGCAGAATATGAGCGTAATATAAAGCGTGTAAATAGTCCGAAAGGTAGCTATATGAAAGGCAAACGACAAAGTACGGTAGAACCTGTTTTTGGAACCTTAACCCAATTTATGGGTTTAAGGAAAATAAATACCATAGGGATAAAACAGGCCAATAAGGTCATGCATTTAGAAGCCATGGCATACAACCTTAAAAAGTACTTAAAGTTTACACAGAAACTGTCAAAAACCAAGGCAAAAGCACTTGGTCTTATGTTTTCTAAAATAAAGGGACACCAAAAGCTAATAATCTTCAATTTGCGCCAGCCAAAATTTAACTAAATGGCAGATATAAAAAATTAAAAAAGCTCTAAAAAGGGATTAAAAGTGAACATATGTTACGTTTTTAGAACGTTGTGCAACGATTACCGGTGTTGGCTTTAGTTTTTTGCAAATTCAATTAGTGGTTTAACATTTCCATTGTCAGCTTCTTTCAATGCATTTATATACTCCTTTCTAATTTCGTTAGCTTTTACCATATTTGACTGACACCACGAAAATATTTCATTTCCAAATATTGATTCCATAATTATGTCCGCCATCATTCTTGAATGTCTTCCATTTCCATTTGGGAAACAATGAATAGATACTATTCGGTGTTTGAATCTAATTGCTATTTCTTCTGCTGAAAAGGTTTTGTTTTCTAGCCAATATTTGGTGTCGTCAAGTAAATTTTTTAATTCAAGTCCAATTTTGGTCCATGGAATTCCAAGGTTTTTTTCAGTTCTTCTAAATTCACCTGCCCATTTCCATATATCACCATACATTTTTTTATGTAAGTCTTTAATAAACTTTTCTGTCAAAATATTTTCAGGCTTTAAATTTGTGTGAATGGTCCATTCGACTGCTTTTTCAATGTTCAGTTGCTCAAATTCATCGAGCTCTCTTTGAGTCGTAATTGATTTTATTTTAATACCATCTTTTTCTTCTTCTTCTAATGGTGTTTGTCCATCTTTGTATACGAATTCTAATCCCATAATGACTTTCTCATTTCTCGTTTTATTTCATTAGCAAGTTCCTTTATCGTTTCGGCTATCTTGTCTTCTCCAATCCCTTGGTTTTCTAATTTCATATTTTGATTGGTTCGTAATACTATTTTTTGGGCCAGTTTATCTGCTTTTTTCTGTATTAAATCATCTATGGTTTCATTTTTTGGGACCAGTGCATATACCAACTTTAAATCCAGTGCCATGGCGACATCTTTTAAGGAATTGAGCGTTATCGTGCAATTAGCCTCACTTTCCTCAATTCTTTTTACGCCTTGTCTTGTAATATTTAGTTTGGTACCAAGTTGGGCCATGGTCATATTAAGTGCAGTTCGAATAGTATTTATCCATCCACGTTTTGGGACCAAGACCTTTCTACTTTCAGAGAATGGTTGTAGCTTTTGGTCCAATTGCTCGATTAAAAGTTTTTGCTTATTTCTCATTTTTTGTAACTATTTAAGTTTACAAAATATAAATAATGTAAACGTTTATATTTACAAATATACAAAAAAGTAAACTTAATTGTTTACTTATAGTTGTTCTTTAAATTAAAGCCAACGTGTTTGTATATGGCAAGTAGGGCAGTAGAAAGCAATAAACTTTCAAGTTTGCTCTGAGCCAAAACGTTGTATTTTGTTTTTAATTTATTCATTCTTAAAAGCCAAATCAACGATTTGGCGGTGTTGATATATAACACTAAACCTTCGTAAACAACTGAACGCCCTATTTGCTATATACAGTGTTACAAGCAGTTTTTTAGAAAATTTCGTATTCGTATCGAAATATTTCTGTCTTTCCGTTAAACTCTTTTTTCACTAATTGAACTCTGTCTGATTTGTCGTATTTGTATGAGTATATTGTTTTTTGGTCTCTTCTGAAATCCTCCTTAATTAGCTTAATTAAATGCCCTTTTGAGTTATACTTAGAAGTCTCTGTGCGTGTTGGATAGCCATCGTCATCTAACAGCTTCATTTCTAATAGAATATCGTTTGCATCAAAACTATCAATTCTGAATAGTCGTTCATCCTCTTCCGTGTAGTGTTCGAGCCCATTGTCAGTTTTGATTTCGTCCAAATGTCTCTTTTCACTAACTTTTGTTCCGTTCTTGTCAAATTGAACTTTGGTTACATATTTTTTATTATCTAAATACTCATAGCGATATTGAACATAAATCCTGTCGTCTTGAAACCTGGTTTCAAGTAACCATTTCATATTCTCGTCTTTGACGTATACATTTTTTAAAATGACTTTACCTTCTGAATCATACTCGGAATAAGTACTTATATTTTCTCCTTTCAAGAATGTCTCTTTTCTGAATAGCAAACTATCCTCAATTTTATACATCAATTGAGCTCCGCTTTCATAACGATAGTAATATCCATATTTAAAAGAACTGTCTGGTGAATAATATCTTTTTTCGACTATTCGGTTTTGTTCATCCCACATATAAGTCGATTTTTGAACAGCTTTATTTTCCATTCCGATGGTCGTAATGAAGTTTCCGTTTCTGTCAAATTCCATTGATGATGATAGAACTGTATCTCTGTAAAAAGTAACTTTTTTAAGATTTTTTTCTTTTGCAAATTCGGTTGTCGCTTGTCCAATAATTAGCTTATTGAAAATACGTTCAGGTTCGTGTTGGATTTTACTCTGAGCAAATGCAACTTGGGAAATAAGAATTAATATTATTAGTAGTCTGTTCATTATTTGGTTCAAATTGCTTACGGAATTGTATATGAAAAGTAGCGAATTTTAAAGCATTAACTTTTCGGTTTATAACTAAATTTGAATATATGCAATGCACTTCGTTTAAGCACAAAACCCGCTATTTTTTATATACGGTGTTAGCAGTTCGGGCTTTCTTTTAAATTCCTTATTAGTTAATTTCTTTTAATTCTCTTAGTTTCTAGTCTAAATAAAATTTTCAGCATCTCTATTTTGTTCCCTTTCAATATCCTTGTCAAGATAGCCAATATATGAATTTGCCCAATCTCTAACGCTTTCAATTTTATGGTCACTTATTTGTTTAAATAATTCCTTTTTCGATTCAAGAAAAGGAACTACAGAACCAGACCAAGAATACGTTCCCATATTTGAACTCAAATGACTAAGTACTTCTTTTATGTCACCAAATTCATCAATAAGTCTAAGTGCAACTGGATGCCATTTTTGATAATCTGTATTGTTATTGTCAAATATTGGGGTTAACTCTGCTAATCTTGAAGGTGCCTGAGGTTTGTTGTGCTCACACCAACTAAAAATAGAATTTAAGTCTCCTTCAAACAACACTCCAACACTTCTACCAACACCACCAATACGAGAACCAAGAATATGTTTTAACCCATAAAACTTAATATAATCTTCATCGGTTGAAAGTAGTGCTTCAGATAAGTCTTTCCATATTGAATTAAAATGAACCTTCAATAAAATTTCATACGTATTCTGAATGTAGTGGTCAAGGTGATATGAATTTTCCCAAGAAATAGAGTCTATTATTGCCTTATTAATAAATTGAGCAAACTCAACCTCTTTTTCGTTAGAGATAATAAGAGCTATTGCTTCTGACCATTTGTAATCGTCTAATTGCCTTTTAAATTTTCTGTTAAAGCCTAATTTTAAAATACATTTTTTATAAATAGGAATCAATGATTTCTTTTTAGCTTCATCACCATATCCAAGGTCAAAAAACAAATCAGAAACCAACGCATATCCCTCTTCTTTATACGCGAATAATTTTTCACTAAAAATTTCAAGTTCTTCTAAGCTAAATTCTGACAACACATTGCTAAATCCGTAAGAATAAAAATTTGATAATTCGCAAATATTGGTGTCAATTAGTTCGAATAGTAAATCGAAATATTGATTTCCTGTTTTGTCTATAGATAGAAAGTAAAACAATTGGCAACTAAAATCTCCAGATTGAAATAGGTTAGAATAAAATTCTTTTTTTGTTGCTTCATCTGAGTTTGCAATAAAACCACCCAGAACTGTAAAGTTTCTTTCTTTTATTGGAATCTCTAAAATTACTTCTAAAGAATAATTTATAAAACGACTGACTTTTTCTTTATCGTCTTTCAATAATTCTGATAATCGTTTACCAAAGTGATAGGAAAAGACTTGTTGGTTTTTATAAAATGAGGGAAATGTTTCCTCCCACGAAATTTCACTTTTAATAAATTCATCTGCTAATTCACTAATTGCAGAAATTACTTTTTCACTTGAATAAGTTTCGTCATTATCTAAATGATAGGAACTTGATAGATTAAGGTATCTAGTTGAGAAATCAGTTTTAGTAAGTAACTCAATTAAATTATTAATTTCCTCAAGTTGTTTTTCTGAAATAGAGTGTTTTTCATATTTTCTTGCAAACTTTAAGCCTTTTAACCCACTATCCCAATCATTGTTTTTAAAATTTGATATTTCGGTCAAAAATGGCATAATTAATTCTCCCATTCTTGTATGAAAAATTGTTCTAACACTATTGGCAATAGTATCACTTGCCAATTCTGAGTATTCATTATTTGATTTAATGATTTCAAGAAGTTTATTAAGAATGTTATTCCAGTAAACTTCTATTTCATTCCAAGTTGGATTGTTGTCAATTAATTTCCTACTACCTTGTTGCTCTGCACCACCCATTCTACTAAAATGCCCGAAATTTAAACCTCTCTTCATTGCTTGTAAAGCAAATTCATAGTGCTGTTCATCTCCATTCTGTAATGCCCATTCAATTACCTTCCAACGTTCATTCAAATCAGCTTCCGTTCCTGAAAGGTGCGTATTAAATAGATGTAAAAATTGATTTGTGGCATTATTACCCCAAGTTTCATTTTCGGCAATTGCGAATTTTAAAAGAATTTTTGCACTTTCCAAAAATGTTCTTTTGTCAAAACATAATTTTTCCAATGTCCAAACAATGTTTCTTCGTCCTTCTTCTATTTTCAATAATTCTTCTTTTGTTTTATTGAAAAATTGACGTTTGAAATTTTTGGAAACAGCAATGGGATTCACTTCTACAAATGAGCGAAAGAGGCGTGAACCCAACTCTGTATTTAAAACTTCCGCATTATCAAAAGGGCTATTAGGCCCTACAATTTTATCAATAATTTCTACTGCCTTTTCATTATAGCCTAGATATTTCATTTGCTCTGCAAACGCTTTAGATAAACCTGTTTTATCAGGTTCTTCTAGCATTGCTATTTCACTTATTACAGCAATTAGTCTTTTTGGCGTTAATGGTTCCAACCATTCTTGAGCTAACGACATAGCCAATGGGAAAGGTCGCATTCCGATAAAACGACCTCTTTTTTCAAAGATTTCTCTTTTCAAATAATGGTTACAAGTATCGTTAAAATCATTTACCTTGACGTTGTCATCACCATTCAAACTTGTTATGTTTGTGCTTTTAGCAATAAATTCAGTTTGCGTTGCGAACTCATCATAAAAACCGAAGTAATTAAAAATTGAACAAGATTTTAAAATAGTTCTGTGTTTTTCCTCATTACCTTTTGTTCCAAGTAGTTTATTTAATAATTCCTTGTCGTCTAATTTACCAATGAATTTCTCTCCATTTTTTACACTTTCACCTAGCAAAACTGCCATTAATGGAATACCTTGTGAAAAGTCCTTTATTTTAGCAACATTTTCTTTACCGACATTTTGAAAATCACTATCTACCAATTGCGTTACAATGTCAGATAAATCGTTTTTCCCAATTGAAATATAATTTGTGCCTTCTGTACTACCATTTTCTTCAGGATTGGAATCAATTGTTATTAATGTTAATGCATTAAGGTTTCTAACTATTAATTTGTGTGTAGAAATATCGCAATTATCAACAATTAAAATTGCATCTTCTTTGTCGCCTTTTATTTTGGTAATAATTTCAGCAAAATTTATTTGATTAGGGTAATCATTACAATTTACATATAGAACTCTATTTGAAGATAATAAAGAAGAATTATCGTTTTCTATTGGTCTAAATGTTTCTAGTAAAATACGTGTCTTACCTAATCCTGATAACCCTAATAATCTAATAGCACTCGGACTATCAATTGTAGTCAAAATACTTTTTTGAATTTCTTCAATTTTTACATTTGAGATAAACTTATTTGATTGCGAACTTTTCATTAACTCGTTCCATTCTCTCCAAGCAATAAATGGTCGAAATTTACTTTTCTGCGTTTCTAAAACATTTTGAATAGTTGGTTTTAAAGCATTAATTAAACCTTCCACTAATTTCTTTTTAATTTCAGTTTTTTGAGATTCGTTTTTGTTTGAAAAATTGTATTCTATCGGAAACCTGTCGTGTCGTAAATCAAAAGGAATTATCTCTGCATTATTTTTTTCTGTTGGCGAACCGTTAGAGTTTCTATTGAGAACACTAATAATTCTTTGTTTTTTTAATGAGTTCAAAGCAACACCATACTCTGTCATTACATTAGGGTTTGGTGTGGGTTTGTTTTTAAATAACCATTTTGCAACCTTATTAACTCTATTTGCTGTTAAATCTGCTATAAAAATATCACAGTTGGGGATTATTGTTTGAATTATTGTATCAGCGATTGGAACTTGTCCTGATTCACCTCTTACTGCGTCCTTAACCTCAAAATCAATATTTTTGAAATCAGGAATTCGTTTTATTTTTTTTTCAGCAGTTTTTATACAATCAGAAATGAAATTCTTGTTGTATTTCGCATCTGTTGTTGACTGCCACGAGTAAAAAATCTTTATTTTCATTTTCTTTTATTGATTGCACGATGTTTTTTCGCCTGACTGCTAACGGTTTTGCATAATATTCCGTTGCTGGGAATGTATGCCTTTATTTCTTTAAAAATAACCAAATTTAACGGTTGCGTGTATTTTCCGAATAGGAAAATATAAAGCAATGGAGATTATGCTTTGTTGCCAACAGTATTCTTCATTTCTTGTTTGATTAATTTCAGTTTTTCGAAATCTTTTTCTGTTTGTATAAAAAATGTCTTTTTAATTTTCTTTCCGTTAGACTGAAATGAAATTTTGTTCCCCAAACCATTCGAACGCCATGGACCTGGATTATTCCGTTTGTTTTGTAATTTACCAGAAAAATGATTTATACTTATTTTCAGATTTTCAATTTCATCAATCATATATCTTGATTTCTCTATCTCAATCAGATTCGGCGTGATCTTAATATTGCCTTTCAATATTCCTCCTATTGGTTCTTTTTTGTTCATTGCTAGAAATTTTCCAGAAGCGCCTATAATCAGAGAAGAAATAGCTAAGGTCTTGAATGTTATTCGTATCCAATCAATATTCCAAAAGTCAGCATTAAAGTCAAGGATTACAGTGCAAAAAATAAAAAAGACAAAGCCAAACCAAAAAACCTGTTCTTCAATTATGATTCTGCTTTTATTTGCGTCTTTATGAAATATATAACCTTCGAATATCATATTGTTGGCAACGGCTCCGTATATGAAAAGTAGCGCTAAAAAATAAGCGGTTTCTTTTCGGATAAACAAAAGCCGAATTTTTAAATTTTACTATTTATCTTTTTTTTGGAAAGTCGTCAAATTTAAAAATTTGGCGACTTTCCAAAAATGCCCAAAACTTTGTGTTAGCAATGACTTGCGCTATTTTTTATATACAATGTTAGCAAACGTTTTTATTTCCATTTCGTTCGTAATTCTGTTCCGATTGGGAATTCTTTTGGTGTAAAGTCGAATTGATAACTTACACCAAAACTTCTATTTGTTAGCACAGAATCAATATCAATATAAAACATATCATCTTCGGTAGCTAATGTCAATCGGCTTGTCATTCGGTCATTTTTGCCTTTATCCAACTCTATTTGCCACCAAAAATTTTCACTATCATTCGGGTCTTTTATTTTCTTAATGCTTTTAATTTTTGCTGTAATTGGTTCTTTAAGAAAATACTTTTGCCATTGTTCAGGTATCTTATTTATGTCAAATTCTGATTTTATTGAATCTTTACTTTTATTACGTAAATACATTCCACTCGTTTCTGGCTCAAAACCATTGTTTACATAATCTGCAAACCTTATAAAATCATTTTCTTTGTCAATACTCCAGCCATAATCATAAAAATCCGAAAGTAGATAATTATTAGTTTCCCAGTTTACAATTCTGTATTCCGTTTTTATTTTCAGCGAATCAATACCGTATTTGATTTGAGTTTTAGTTGGTTTTAATTCCATATTCTCTGGATATTCAATCAGTTCTATTCTATCAGGAAATAAAGTCAGATTAATGCTGTCCATTTTATACTTACCAAAAACTCTTTTTCGTTCTCCACCGCCAAAACAACTAAATAAATGGTTGTCATTTATGAAACGACCATCACTTAATAAATCAAGCCGCAAGCCATTATTAAATCCGCTGTACGAATATCTCAAAGTGTCAATATTCGGGCTTACATTCTTTTCGGTATTCGAATTTGTTTTGTTATTCGAACAGCTAAATATTAAAGCTAATATGAGAATATAAATGTATTTCACGGTTTCTTTAAATGTTTGCTAACGGTTTGTATGATCATCTTTATAGCTGTTATACGGTAACTTGATCAGTATAAAAGTGATGTATTGTTGTTATTACGTAAAGATAGATTATTTAGGGAAGTATCTAAAGGACTTTTTATATCTCTGAGACTTTTTTGGGTAACGTGGGTGTATATCATTGTGGTTTCTGGCTTACTATGGCCTAAGAGTTCTAGAACGTTCGGGATATGAGGTTTGAATCGCAACACTTTCGCAGGAAGGCAAAATCATTTAAAAAACATAATATTAATTGGCTGCATTATTCAGGTACTATCTATCTTTTTAAGTTTTTACTGTAATTAGAAAATAACCAACAAAATATAATAAAGGAAAATGGATGAGATTTGTTGTATAATTTAATATCTGATTCTTTCATAAAAAAATAAATGACTGTAAGCTTACGTTTTTAGGCAAGCCTACATGTTTGTTATATGCTAAATCATGAATTGGCATATTTAGTGATTTAAACCTATTTGTTGTCTGTAAAAGGATTTGTATTTTCATTTCATTAATTATTATTTTACAATATTCCCGCAAAATATTGAGCCCCGAGATTTTATCTCGACCAGACTTTTACTGGTGTGGAAGAAGTAAAAAGAGCAAGTGTAAATGTAGATTTATTTTATAACGAAAAATTAAAACTCAATGAAGACAATTACATTACCAGATGACCTAAATTTAAATACTTCTATCTCTATCTATGATTATGAAAGCACTAAAAAAATCTATAAAGAACAAATCATACTGAGCAAGAATACTTTTAGTTTTGTTCAAGAAGGAAAAAAAGAAGTTGTTAGTGAAAATTCTTCCTTTGCAATAGATAATTCTCAATTCCTATTGATGAAGCCTGGACATTTTTTTATGACTGAAAAGTTTTCAAATAACGGAAATAACTATAGAAGTATTCTATTCTTTTTTTCTAACCAAGACGTTTTGAAATTCATAAGAAAGTTTAAACTTAACTCAAAAGGCAGTAAACTCTATTCTGTGTATTCATTTAATTATGATTCCTTTATAAAGGGATTTGTGGATAGTCTTTTAGCTATTTCTAAACTTGTAACATCAATTCAAAAAAAGATTTTAGAGGTTAAGTTAGAGGAAATAATGCTGTATCTCGTTGAATTTAAAGGGATAAATTTTTTATATTCTTTAATTAACAATAGTAACAACCGAAGTCAAAGATTTATTGAGACAATGCAGCGTAATCAATTAAATAAACTAACAATAAAAGAGCTTTCATTTATAACGAATATGAGCGTGTCAACATTCAAAAGAGAATTTGAGAAACACTTTAAAAGCTCACCAAACAAATGGTTTCTTGAGAAAAGACTTGAACATGCTGCTTTCTTACTAAAAAATAAATCAAAAAGACCATCTGATATCTATAAAGAAATTGGGTATACAAATTTATCAAGTTTCAGTAATGCTTTTAGGGTCAAATTCGGAATCTCGCCAAAAAAGTACCAGCAAAATTGGACTTTTATCGATACTTTTTGAACTAAATTAAACACAAAACTCACCTTCTTTTCTCGTAATATTGCACTAAACTAAAAATAATTTTTTTGTGCAACGTAAATATATCTCCAATACTGTATTTAGCAGATAAAATTTCATGAACAAAAACCCTAAACCTGTTTATAAATTATTAAACCAAATTTTTATGAAAAAACTTTTTTTCTCAGGAATACTTTTTATGTGTTTACATGTTCTTTTAGCTCAATATGATTTAATGAGTACAATGGATAAAGTTATCCAGCTTCCTCAATCTCCGGAAGTAAGTGCTTTTGAGAAATACGGGAATACTCCCGTTAACCTTTATACAGGGACTCCAAGTATTGGCATCCCTCTTTACACCTTACAAGGACATGAAATTAGTGTTCCTTTTTCTTTAAGTTATGATGCCTCGGGTATTAAGGTTGACCAAATTGCTACAAATGTAGGGCTGGGATGGAATTTAAATTTTGGAGGTGTTGTTTCAAGAAAAGTAAATCATCTCCCTGATGACCTAAGTGATTTGATTATGGGTGGTGCCTCATTACATGATCCAATTTGGGACTTAATAAACACACAAAAAGTAGTATATAATCATAGTATACAGAGTCTAGAAGGGGAGTATAATGGAGAAGTCAATCATGCTATCTTATTAAATTTATATGACGATTATAGGGAAAACACAGCAGATTTACAAGCAGATACATTTTCATTTAATGTAAATGGTATGTCAGGTACCATAATCATAGAGTATGGGAATGAGGACTATCCAGATTTTATTCATGCGTATTGTATGGAGAATCCAGACATCAAAGTTGAAGTCACTAGAGACGAACCTTTCGGGACAGAATTAGTAAATCCAATAACAAGTTGGAGTATTACAGGCATAGACGGCACTAAATACACATTTTCAAATCCAGAAATCACATGGAATAACTATTCTGTTGATGCTAGAGAATATAATTACGAATATTATTCTGCTTGGTATTTAAGTGATATTATTTCTGCAAATGGCTTAGATGAATTTCATTTTAATTATAGTGATCCAATAGACTGGGGTTTTACTGTTAATAGACGCTTTAGAAAATCTACAAATACTAAAACTGTTAGGTGCGGAATTATTGGAGATCATGAATCTGATTCGGGATTTAACGAGTATAAGATCAAACAATTTTATTTAGAGACTGTAGCGTATAATGGCGCAACAGTAGTAACTACAGAAGTAGCTGAACGAGCTGACCTACAAGATCAACAAAGAATTAAAAAACTAGTATTTAAAAATGAAAGTGAAGAAGTTGTTTTGAATGCAAATTTAAATAATGATGAGTATTTTCAGGAATCTAGTAATCAAGAGTACAATAATACTTATGAGAACTCAAGGTTGTTGTTACGCTCTGTGGAATTATACAGGTATAATGATGACAAGCCGAAGAAATACGCATTTAAGTATAACGGAGAACAGAGTCTCCCTTCAAGAAATTGCACTGCAGTTGATTATTGGGGTTATTATACAGAGGGTAATTGCTCCTCTAATACTTACACTAAACCTCCATTAGGGACTTGGCCAGACGTTCAAACCTCTGGAATAGATAGGTCACCAGATTTTGATAATACCAGAAAAGGAACGCTAGAAACCATCTCATATCCTACTGGAGGAAGAACAGAGTATTTCTATGAATTACATAATGGATTAGGTCTAACTGGAGATATAACTGTAGGAGGGTTACGTATAAAAAAAACGATAGACTACACAGATATAAATAGTATTTCACAAACAAAATTTTATCTATACCAAGATTTAAATCAGAAAATACAAGATGGAACGTATTCCATAAGTACTCTTTCTCCAACATTTTTGGATAACACTCCTTATACAGCGTCAGCAATAGATCAACAGCCTCTTCGCTTTTGGCAACAAAGCACAGATTATGATCCTACAAGAGTAGGTGGTGACGGAAGTGAAAGCTGTACTACTTATAATATTTATACTCAGTTTTCTAGTAATATGTTTGAACAATCTCCTTACAATGTCTCTTATAGCAATGTATCTGAAGTAGTATTTAATAATTCAAATTTTGAAGGGACTACAGTTACAGATTTTTATAATGTAGAATTTGATATTCCTTTAATTCGTAATCAAAACTTTGTGAATACAGAGGTGTTAAATGGAGAAATCGAATATAATAGAATATATGATTCTAATTTTAGTTTAAAAAAGGAGACATCTAATGAGTATGATGTAGTTTATGTTGAAAATTCAAAATTTCTTGATTATCAAGGAATTTTTCCTTATCCTAATAGTCAAAACACAATAAGCGGTCACTGCTTAATTAAATCTGATTATAATGATGGTTTTCACTTGTATATTGCTGAAAAAATATTTTTGGGTATCGAAAATCAAGGAGGAGGAGTTTGGCAATGCAATTCTGCCCAGGTAGACATCCTAAAAGATATAAATTCATATCGTGGTTTTTTAATTAACCGTTACTCTAATAAACAGCATTTAAAAAGGCTAAAAAAGACTACTACGAAGACTTATGAGAACGGACAAATTTTAGAAGATATTACCGCCTATGAGTATCATAATACTGAAACCACTCCTAATCATTATCTAACGACCAAAATTACTAATAAAGATAGTAAGGATATTAACCAAGTAACGGAAGTTTTATACCCTCCAGATGTAGTAGGTGAGAATTTATATCCAACCCAAGAGGAAGCAATTTTTAATACAATGACTGGTAGAAATCAAATTTCAAGTCCAGTTTTTGTTCAAAATTATTACAATAATAATTTGATGAGTACACAAAAGATGCATTATAGCCATCTTGGCAGTAACAATGGTTTTGATTTAATTAAAACATCATCCATAGAAACCTCAAAAGGAACTGAAAGTTTAGAAACTAGAAGAGTTATTCAAGAACATGATGAATATGGTAATCCTATACGAGTAACTATTCCTGGAGCAGGTAATGATACCTTTTACATATGGGGCTATCATGGAAAATTGATGCTTGCAGAAATAAAAAATGTTACAGGCAATATCCCGACCAATGTACAAACCCTAATTGATACGGCGGTTAATATTTCAAATAATGAAACTAGTCAAACAACAGAAAATAATTTAAAAACTGCTTTACAAAATATTAGAAATCAAACTTATTTTGCAAAATCACAGATAGCGACATATACCTATGACCCCGGCATAGGCGTCACTTCCATGACCGATTCTAAGGGTTATGTGATGTACTACTTCTATGACCAGCACAATAGATTAGAGATGGTCAAGGATGCAGACAATAACATCCTTGGTGAGAATGAATACAGTTATAGAATAAACAACTAAACTAAGAAAGATGAAAAAAATAGCAATTATAGCAGTTATGTTATGTGTTTCTTTCTTAGCGAAAGGACAGACCGATACAGAAAATTATATCAAGACAACCTCATATCAAATTGCCACACAGGACGGCAATGTTGGTGACGATGCCAAAATAGAAGGGGTTACCTATGCCGATGGCCTAGGAAGACCCGTTCAACAAATTGCCGTTCGTGCGGGTGGCAATAGAGAGAATATCGTGACCTATATGGAATATGATGATTTGGGTATGCAAACAAAACAATATCTTCCCTTTGCAACAACGAATCAATTGCCTAGTGGGAGTGCCTTAAACTTTATGAATGATACTTTATTAAACCCAGGAGTTATCTCTCAATTTTATGTTGATAAATATGGAGATGGTAGTAATGCTTATTCTGAAACGAGGCATGAAAACTCCCCATTATTCAGACCCTTAGAACAAGGAGCTCCGGGTTACGATTGGAAAATTAATCCTTCGAGTGATAATGACCATACCATAAAATTTCAATACGGAACAAATACCAGTTCTACCGAAGTCAGAATGTTTTCTGTTCAGTTCGACAACAATGACACGACTAATCCAAGCCTCATTTCTAATAATTACTATCCCATCGGTGAATTAACTAGAACCATGACTAAAGAAGAAAATTGGAAACCAACAGATGGCATTTATGGACGGACCTATGAATATAAAAACAAATCTGGGCAAATACTATTAAAAAGGATTTCTGTAAAAGATTTCAACAAATCACCTCAAGACCCAAACTATCATGATACGTATTATGTCTATGATGATTTTGGTAATTTAACCTATGTTTTGTCACCTGAAGGTTCGCAGGCTATTCTAATTAATTCTAATACATCTAATACAATAGACACAGACATTCTTGATGTTTTTTGTTATCAGTATGCCTATGATTACCGAAACCGTATCATTAAAAAGAAAATTCCGGGCAAAGGATGGGAGCGTATTATTTATGATAAACTTGACCGTCCTATTATGACCCAAGATGCTAATTTATTAGCCGAGGGAAAATGGCTATTTACTAAGTATGATGCTTTAGGCAGGGTTGCATACACTGGTAAAATGGTAGACCCCAGAGGACGTTCAGCAGTTCAGAGTGATGTAACCGCACAACCTATTTTAAATGAAAGTAGAGAAAGCTCTATTAATAATAGCACCAGCCTAGATACACCTATCTATTATACAAATAACGCACGCCCTATAGGAAGTACAGCACTACCTTTAGAGATACTAACTGTAAACTACTACGATGATTATGTTGACCATTCCGGGGTAAGCAATCCTACAACAGTAATGGGGCAGTTTACTACAGGTCATTCTTCAGTGAATATAACAACAAATGGATTACCTACCGTATCTAAAGTTCGTGTTTTAGCAACAGATGCTTGGATTACTACGCTTACTGCATACGACAAAAAGGGACAGCCCATTTATGTCGATTCAAAAAATGATTATTTAGAGACCAGAGATATCGGTCGTAGCCTTTTAGATTTTACAGGTAAGCCCATAGAGAGCCATACAACCCATATAAAGACAGGAAATACACCCATTAATATTCGTGATTATTTCACTTACGACCACATGGGTAGACTCAACAGTCATAAACAGAAAATAGCAAATGAGCCAGTGCAGTTAATTGCAGAAAATAACTATGACGAGTTAGGTCAATTGGTTGGAAAAAACGTGGGAGGTCAAACTGCACAAGATGGATACACCGATATTGTAAATATGACTGTTTCTAATGATGGTAATATTGTGCACGACCCACCAAGTGACGATGCATGGAACTTCCCTTCTAGACTTAAAACTAAAGGCGTTATTGAATCTGATATTAACGGGGGTATACGTGGTACGGCTACAAGTCTGGGAAAACACGTAAAGATAGGTCTTGTCAAGACAACCAATAACGGAGCAGCTAACGACTATCTTGATTATGGATTCTATACTGATGCAACTAATCAAGACAATAAACTAAGGGTTATAGTTAATAATGCATACGTTGATGATATCAATACCACCTATGCTGTAGGAGATATACTTAAAGTAACTAGAGTGGGTACAGACATTAGATTTTCTAAAAATACTCATATCCTCTATACGCACAATAATGCAGATGTTAATGAAAGTCTCATAGGCAAGGTGTCCATGAGTGGTCCTGGAGCATCCATTAATGAGGTATCACTTCATGGTGATGTAATCAATAAAATATTGCAGAACATAGACTACACCTACAACATAAGAGGATGGCTAACGGATATAAATAAGGTTAAAACTACTGTAGCTCCTACTAAAAGTTTATTTAATTTTAAAATCAATTATAACACTACAAATGCAGGGGCAACTCCATTATATAACGGAAACATTAGTGAGACTTTTTGGAATACAAAAAATGATGATGATGATGTTAGAGGATATAAATATACATATGATCAACTTAATAGAATTAAAATTGCTAAATTTACCAAGGGTACAGGTATTAATAATCAAGAAGAGGGGTTTTTTTATGATGTTGAAAATATAACCTATGATACCAATGGTAATATACAATCACTATTCCGCAGTGGTAGTACAGATGAAGAAAGTATAGCTATTTGGGATGATTTAACATATACCTATTCTGGAAATAAATTATTGAAAGTGGACGACGAAGCTACTATATCAGATGGCTTTATAGATGGAAACCCAAATAGTACAGGAGTTGATGATTACAGGTATGATGCTAATGGAAACATGACTGTTGATAAAAACAAAAATATCAAGCGTATATTTTACAATCATCTCAACCTACCAACAAGAATAGAATTTGAAAACCAGGATGATCCAGAGAATTTGTCAAACTACATTGAGTACACTTATGACGCTACAGGTTTAAAAATGAAAAAGGAAGTAATGCCAGATGGAGCTCCTCCACAAATAACAGAGTATGCAGGCAGCTATATATATTCAGATAGTGACTCTGTTAATAATTTACACTTACAATTTATATCACATCCAGAAGGCTATATCATACCAACAGTAATAGGTGGAACAAGAACGAGCAAATCTGTAAAAGGATTTAAAAAAGATACCGGGGAAACAACCTATTCAGACTATGCATATGTCTTTCAGTATAAAGATCACTTAGGTAATGTGAGACTCAGTTATAGTGATGCCAATTTAGATGGTGCGATACAAACTGAGGGTGATGCATCTGAAATTATTGAGGAGTCGAATTATTATCCATTTGGCTTACAGCACAAAGGGTACAATAACGTAATAACTTCAACAAACCTTGGGCAAAAAGAAAAGACATTTCAAGGTCAAAGATTAGATGATGATTTAGGATTAAATTGGCATACTTTTAAATGGAGAAATTATGATGCTTCTTTAGCACGCTTTCATAATATCGACCCTTTAGCTGAAGAATTTGTTTATAACTCTCCTTATAATTTTGCTGAAAATAGAGTTATAGATGGTGTTGAATTAGAGGGATTGGAATGGGAAAACTTTATGAGTAGTTTTAAGAAGACCAGCAACCTTAACGTAAAGCCTGTTCCATCTGGTAAAGGTGTTCAAAATCAAAGTTATAGTGTTGTCGTTCAAAATCCAAAGAAAGCTTTAAGTGATTTGCGTTCTACATTCAGAGATAGTCCACAAGATGTTTTATCAAATTCAAAAGCTACATTCCAACCTGTTGATAAAAATGGTAATGATTTAACAAAAGCTAATTTAGGTATTGGAAGTGATATTGAAATAGCAATAGATGGCCCAATGAATAACTCAGCCGTAAGGGTTACAGGAGCAGAAAGTGATGATAATAGTTTTAGCTATACATTTGGTACTCTTGAAGGGCATATTGAAGCAGGAGAAATATCTTTTTCAGCATCAACAGATAAAAATGGTAATATTACTTTTGGAATAAATAGTACTTCTAAAGTGGATATGACATTAGCTCCTGATGGTTTTTCAAGAAAACAGCAAGCTAAATCTTGGCAAGAAGTGCTTACTAATGTTGTGAATTACCTTCAAGGAACAGAAGAAAGTAGGTCGGCAACGACTAAAAACCAAGAAGAAGATAAAAAATAATATATGGAATTTTATTTATACAGTATAGTATTACCAATTATAATTATAGCTATTGTTTTTTGGTTTCATAGACCGTTAAAGATTAACAACATATCCAAAGCTTTAATAAGAAGTTTTATTCCTTTAAGTGTTTATATATTGTTGGTTTATTTTCTTGAAATGGAAAACTATATAGATTCCAGTTGGGCTTTTTATAGTTTAATAATATTTTTTATAGTTTATATAATAATTTCTATTGTTCTAAAAATAGTTTTAAAACAGAAAAAGTTATAGATTATCTATGCCACAGATAATACTAAATACAGTTATCAATACTCCTAGAGAAGTCGTTTTCGATTTAGCTAGGAGCATTGATTTTCATAAAGAATCTACAAAGCAAACAAAAGAACAGGCAATAGCAGGTAAAGTAAAAGGACTTATAGAATTAGGAGAGAGTGTAACTTGGAGAGCTAAACACTTTGGTTTTTGGTTAATACTTGAAAGTAAGATAACGAAATTTAACTACCCTAATAGTTTTACTGATGAAATGGTAAAAGGAAGCTTCAAATCATTTAAACACGAACATATTTTTGAAATAAAAGATGATAAAACGGTAATGACGGACATCTTCGATTACAAATCTCCATTAGGGTTTTTAGGCAAACTTGCTGACATACTTTTTTTGAAAAGATATATGACCAAATTTTTATCTACTAGAAATACTATTTTAAAAGACTATTTAGAGTCAAAAAATAATTATGCGTAAGCTTTTTTAGTTTTAGTATCTCTAATAAAAGCATCTATAATTTTAACAACAGTAGATTTATCATCTTCTGAAAGTCTTTGAATCTCTTTCAGTGCTATCTTTACAATCCTTTTACAATAACGTGTCCCTTATAAGGGATTATACTGAGAGTAAGCTAGTTGGAAAGCGGTCTTTAAAAATTTGAAATATGTATAAAAGAGAGTTGTGGATTAACCTCACTTTTTAATTTTTGTTGGGAGGTTTGTTTTCAGAAACATACTTTACAGCCATTTTTCTTGTTTTGAGTTAATCTTAGTTGTTTTTGTTCTTTAAAATTATGAGTATACCTAGAAATATCTATGGGTAAACCATTTTGGGTTTCTACAGGCGTATTACCTCCAAGGCTCATTTGTGGTCTTATGTTGTTATATATGGCAATGGTGTTAATCATTATGTTGGTAAGCTGATTTCCGTTGGTAATTTCTTTGGGATGCAGAAATTGATGTTTGATTATTTTGTTAATAGCTTCAATCATAGAATTTGAGAAGACTACATCTTTTTGGGCAATGAGATGCTTGATAGGTATATCGGGCGAGTTAATGAAATTAGAAACAATGTGGTTTACATTTTCACTTCCACCATCGGTAAGAAATTGGAGTTTTTCGGGTTGGTATTCTAAACAAGCATTTTGAATCAAGGATTTAATAGCAAGTGCAGAAGAGCTTTTTTCGATACGATACCCAAGAATCATCTTTGAGTAGTGATCAATGAGAAAATGAATGTAGTGTTTACTATTATCTGCGGTTTTGAAAATAGTAACATCGGCACACCAAAGTTCATTGGGCTCGTTTGTTTTTACAGGATTATAATCATCAGACTTCTTACGTCTAGGTCTATTGTTAAAACCCAATAATCTGCAATATTTGTAAAAGGTAGAAATACCACATCGTAATTTTTCATCTCTTAAAGCTTTTAGGTACACAGAAGATTTTGACCAATGTTTATAATTATCATCATTCATATAGGTTTTAATGGTTGTCACTTCTGTTGGTAATAATTGATTTGGAAAACGTTTGGTACACCAATTAAAATAGGAAGACTCACATTTATGGATAACAATAGATTTATAGTTTTCAAAAGTGCTACGCGAGATATTAAAAACCTTGAGGGCTTTATCAATTGAGATAATGTCTTTCACTAGTTCAATAGTATCAACAATAAGTTCTTTTTGCTCTTTGATAAGGGTTTTCACTCCTTTCACTTTTGAAATAACCTGGTGAAAAGTATCGGCAAGTTTAAAATAGCTTTGATTGATTTTCTTAATTTTAGAAGATTGGTTCAATCTTTTAATGAGTTCAATTTCTTGCTTGATAATGTCATTGATTTCACAAAAGCTGTATTTATCATCGGTTTCCTGTTTCCATCGAGATATATTAGAACCAGGAATAGTGGCGAGTTGGTCGGCTGTTAACATATCATTTAATAAACCGTTCCTTGTAATGTGTTTAATGGAGGTATCATAAGAGATTCTTTTCATTGTTTAAACAGGCAAATTTTGTAATTAAAAATTAAAAGAAAAGTATTCTTGATAAAGTATAATAAAAAACACTTTTACCCAATCACACTTCCCAGTTTAAACATAGGTAAGTACATCGCTACTAAAATAAAGGTCACTAGCACTGCTATCACAAAAATAAATATTGGATTTAAAAGCGATGTAAAAATTTGAGAACGATATTTAAGTTCACTACTATATTGCTCAAATAATTTCTGAAATATAAACTCTGTTTGGTTGGTCTCTTCTGCTACTTTTAAAAGTGCGGTAATCTTTTTTTCATAGAGGCTAAATTGAGCAAAGCTATCACTCATTTTTTCGCCCTTAATAATATCTTTTTCTATAATTTCTAGGGAGTCTTTTAATGGATAAAAAGGCACCATATCTTTCACCATAGATAGCCCTGTTACTATAGGTACTTTGGCATTCGTAAGTAAAGCCATCGCTTGGACAAACTGTGTTATATGTACTTTTTTAATATAAGGCCCAAGTAAGGGGATTTTTAATTTTATGGTATCTAAAGGCCTTTTATACCAAGCTTGTTTTTTGAGATAAGAGATTAGAAATGGTAGCGCTATAAAAAACACTAAGAAAATCCATCCTTGTCTTGCTATAAAACTGGAGCTATCCATAACCAACCTAGTTATAAAGGGGAGTTCTACATTGTTTTGTTTAAAAATTTGCTCAAACATAGGCACTACAAATACCAACATAAAAGCAACAACAATAACGGCGGTAATTAAAATAATAAGTGGGTATGACAATGCAGAATACACTTGCCTTTTCTGTTCATTTCGTTCTTTATAAAAAAGATGTAGGTCATTTGTTACTTCATATAATTTCCCTGTGGTCTCTCCTATGCGTATGGCTTGACATTCATAGGTAGAAAAGTTTTTGTTATGTTGTAAAACCTCAAAGAAAGAATCTCCAGCTACTATTTTTGAGGTCATATCTTCAAGGAGTATTCTATGAGATTCTTTTTTTTGCGTTTCAGAAAGAAGTTCTAATGCTTTTTTAAGGTTAAAGCCAGAACGCAATAGAATAGCTAACTCTGCATAGAATTCTTCTTTCTTTTTGTCAGAAAATGAACTCCCTAAAAAAGCGATATCTTTCTCCCAAAAGGAAGTTTTTTTTTCTTTTTTAGAAATAGTAGAGCCCTGTTGTGTGTTGAATTTAATTCCCATTTGTTATCCTTGTTCTTACATCGGTTTCTTTAGTCAGAAAAAATGAATTCTCATTAGGGCTCTTTTTAGAAACCAATTTTAAAGCATCTACTGCTCCCTGTTTCGTTTTGTTGCCTAAAAAATAAAAACTCGTCTCTTGTAATGAAATAGTAAGGGTATCTGTGTTTCGTACTAAAAAAGCATCATCAAAATAATACACTATAGAGTCTATAGGAGATGTAAATAATAATTTCTTTTCAAATTCACTGTATTTCATGTCAGGAAATCTATGCATGTCTATGGCTAATTGTTCTTTAAACATATTAAACTGCATCCCTTGGTCATAGTTGTTTTGTATTTGAAATATATTTTTTGATACTAAATTTAAAACCATAAAACAAACACCCACAATAAAGGTCGCAATAATGACACTCACTAAGAGTTCCATGATGGTAAGACCTGGTATTTTTTTTATTAGTTTATTGCGTATCAAATTCTAGTGTTTTTTGTTTTTCATTTTTCTTATTGGTAGCCTTCATCAATAATCTACTTTCTTGTGGTGTGATTGAAATTTCCCAAAAGGCTGTTTCTTCATAGAAAGGAACCGCTATTTTTTTATGTTTAGAAAAATATACTACCGCTTCAATTCTATTAGTTAAAGCGTCATTATTGTTTTTTATGATAGATTTAAAAATGGTGTTTATAATTAGGGTGGCACTTACAAATACCACCATAACAATTACGGTTGCTATAATAGATTCTAGCAAAGCCGAACCTTTAATTTTTTTTAATACAACCATTGCAGTATGGTTTTTTGAGAATTTACAATAGGCAATCCAGCGTATTGAATACTTTCTGAATTTGCAATAATACGACCGTCGTAAATATGGTTGATATAACGGCTTCCAGATGCCTTGGTTAAAAAATAATTTGTGTAAACAGTTCCTTCAATAGTTCCTTGTAGTTCAAGATACCCTTGGCAATATACTTGCCCTTTTACTTGGGCTTCTGTATTAACAAATATATCTGTTTCTCTTTTTCTATCTCGATCACTATTTAGAAATACTATGATGCCAGATATTTGACTATTTCCTTGCAACACAATGCCAGATTTTTTTTCTCCTGAAATATTAGCCGCTTTTAATACCAGAGAAGATGGGTATGATAATTTGACTCCCTTTTCTATGATAATACTATCAGAGGCTATCAAATGCATTCTCCCTACTACATTTTCTTTTATTCTAATAATGGGTGCTACCAAGATAACATCAGTAAGTGTAGCTTCTGGGTGTATGACAATTTCTGAAGTGCTTTTAAGTATCATATTTCCAGCAAGCGTTTCAAAGACATCCATTGGGTTTGGTTCAAAAAACACTTTTTCTTCAGCAAAGAAAGAGTGCTGTTCTATTTCATTTCTATTTTGTTGCTGTGAATTAGGGAGCGTCTTAAGTAGCTTTGAGATGTATCGATCAAAATTTGGTTCAAGCTTTGGAAGCTGAGAACTACTGCCTAGTCTTCTTCCCGTAACCATCGTTTCTCCATTAAAATAATCTCCAGCAATCATACCAGGCTTTATACCCCGCTCTGGGAGATATGCATCACCAATAATTTTTGATTTTCCTACAAAAACTAAAGGTTGAATGTTGTTTGTTAGGTATAATGCTTTGTTGTCTTTTTCAAGATTTCCAAGGAGTGCTTTTTTAGTAAACTCTGTTGTTTTAGTACTTCCAGTTGCACTAATCATACGATATCCCCCTAAAAATTCTTGACGAATTTCAATAGAATCATTAGATAAAAGAGGTTCAATTGCTTGATTGGCATGCAGTGTGTTTTTGATTCCGGTATCAGCATTTTCAATAGCAGAGTATAAAAAGTTGCTTTGTATTCTAAAAAAACGATGTGTATTGGTGAGTACTATAAAAGCAAGCAGCATTAATATAACTACCGTAGCGATAAGCAGGGCAAATTGTAATGCAGAGCCTTTGACTTTTTTAGACCATACTTCCATTACATTTCAATATTCTTAGTTTTTCCTTTATACAGAACCCGTATATATTCAGAAGTACCAGAAATAACTTTAATATCTTGAAAAATTTCTCCAGTAGTCAACAGTACTTGTTGCCCATTCACATTGAGAATAAATATTTTAGATGTGTTTTGATTTGATGCTACGATGCCAGAATAGGCTATACTTGGCCAAGAAATTTTTTCTTTAGTATTTTTATTTTTGATTACGGTCCCTTTTTTTCTTTTTAAAGTTCCTAAAAAAGGGTCTTTTGTAATGGGGAGTAATTCAAAAGTCTCCTTTTTAGTATTTGGCTCAATTTTGAACTCTTTATTTGCCTTTACAGCAGTTGTTTTGTTAGGACTCTTAGATCCATAAGCAACTTGATAGCCAACATAGCCTATGTTGAGAAGGATGATGCACAAAAGAATATATGTCTTTGTATTAAACTGAAATTTCATACTTAGTTTTTAGTAAATGAAAAAGTTGAGCTTATTTCACCTTCATTCCCTGCTTCATCTATAGCTTGTACTGTCCAAAAATAGGTTCCGTTTTCAAGCGAAGTTTCAAAAGGAGAACTCGCTATTTCTTCTTGAACTAGCATGGTTAGCCCTTGGTCTGAATAGATACTAATCGTATCAAATTCACTAGCTCCTTCAACAGCCTCTCTAGTCCAAGTAAACATGATAGTATCATCGGTTAAAACTGCCATATCTATTGGGGCAGTTAATGTTGGTGTATTTGGCAGTACCGTATCAATTAATATTGTTCTGGAGGCATATACGGTTACTTCATCATCCTTTTCTGCCCGAACTTGAAAGGTGTAATCTCCATCTTCAAAGGTAAACCAGAAGGATGTTTCAGAACTAAGCATTTCTTCAGTCACAGAACCATCAACATTGTTTAGTATCTGTACTCTATATCCAGTTGCATCTTGAATAGCACTCCATTCAAATTGGGTTTCTAGGGTATTAGAAATTACATTTTCAGAAGGAGTTAGTATCGTTATTACATTGTCTTGAAAATATTCATTACTTATCACTGAAAATTTTGCAGCACTATACTGCGTTTGATAACTATCATTAATAGCGCGAACACGCCATTCATACTCATTTATAGAAAGTGTTGTAGAAAACTGAGTAATACTATCAACAACGATATCCTCAATAATCTGGTTTGCATTCTCAAAATTAGGAGATGCCAATTGAAAATTATAGCCTCTAGCCTCTTGCACAGGGCTCCAATTAAAATTGATAGTTTCGGAGTTTAACTCGGCTCCATCTTGAGGAGCTAATAACGTAACTTGCTCTTGACTAATATCTGTTTCAAAGAGTATTTCTTCACAAGAATACAGCAAGAGTATTAAAAGAAAAATACTAGTTATTTTGGCAATTGTATGATGTACATAGATCACAAAAAATGTTGGTTTTGATTAAAACATAAATATATTAAAAGAAATAGACACTTTGACCTATAAATAGCACAAGATTTCTTTGTTTTTAGAGGAACAAACCTTATTTTTAAAATTAATATGAAATCAATGAAAATTTATAAAATTAAAGGAGCTGCATCCTTTAATGAACTATTACTAGTGCTAGCAGCAGTAGGTATGTTAGCAACGATGGCCTGGATGAATTATGATTCTATTATTGTTTCAATAAAAGCATCTGAGGCCAAAACACAGCTAAAAGGAATTGCAGGGTTGCAAACACAACACAGACATATCCATTCAAAATACAGTATGAATTTTGGTGACATCTATTTTGATCCCCCAAAATCGGTAAATGATGGTGGTACTGCAAATTATGCCTATGAAATTATTGAAGCAACCAACACCAGTTTTAAAGCTAGAGCTACAGCGATTATAGATTTTAATGGAGATGGGCAATTTAATGTTTGGGAGATTGATGAAAACCAAAAGCCTACAGAGTTTACAAAAGATTGATCGTAGCCATTAAAATAGGATTGCTAATCTCACTTGTCTTTATTGCATTTCAAGATATAAAAGACCAACTTATCTGGTGGTTCTTGCCTATTGTGTATGGAATATGTGGGGGTTATTTATTTTTTCAAAATAGTCAAGAAAATTTGTATCCCTATATGTTAGCTTTAAATACTGTTTTTTTAATAGGAGTATTGGCTGTTATGTGGTTAATTCCTATTATTATAAAATCTGGAACAAGTATGAGAAGATCTTTTGGCTTAGGAGATATTTTAATGATGCTGGCAATGGCAGTGTCGTTTTCTTTCTTTCAATTTCTACTTTTTTTAGTATGCACCTTACTATTTAGTATGTGTGTTCATACTTTTCTTAAGAAGAAAAAAGAAGAAATACCATTGGCAGGTTATATGAGTCTTTTTTTAACAGTTGTTTATTTAGGAGCCTGGATATGCGATGAATCTATTTTATACCCATGAAATCAACTAGTTTTGACATACCCATAGCCCTTAAACAATTAATTACCTCTAATCAGGCGTTTACACATCGCGTTGTACCTGTTTCAAAACAAGGAAATACGGTTGTATTTAAAAGTGATAGTGATACTCCAAAATTATTGGAAAAAAAAGTATCTATTTTACTAGGCATGCCTCTAAAAATAGAAAAAGACACCCAAGTAAACATTCAATCCTACCTTGTTGCCAATTATAGAAAAGCATCTGCAAATAAAGCGAGATTAGATGAGGGTACCTTTTTAAAGCAACTTTTACAAACAGCACAAGATTTTAATAGCAGTGACATTCATATTGAGACCTATGATAAAAGGTGTAGAGTTCGTTTCCGATTAGACGGTAAGCTAAAAGAACAATACACTATTGCTGCTTCTGATTATCAAGGGTTAATAAACCAAATAAAGGTAAAAGCAAACCTAGATATTGCTCAAAAGAGAAACCCTCAAGATGGAAGGATTACCGAACGTGATGGTAACCAAGAGTTTGATATTCGTGTTTCTACAATGCCTACTATCCATGGAGAGAAAATTGTAATGCGTATTTTAAAACAAGATACAGAGGCAGTAGAATTATCTCAATTGGGTTTTAATGAAAAAGAACTTAGGTTGTATCTAGAAGGCATTAAAATGCCCAACGGAATTATACTTATTTCTGGCCCAACAGGTTCTGGGAAAACAACGACCTTGTATGGAACCATGAAATTACTCAATAATGAACAAACCAATATTGTTACCATAGAAGATCCTGTAGAGTATTTGATGGAAGGAATAAATCAAATGCAGTTAAAAGAGGATATTGGCTTAGACTTTCCTTCAGCCCTTAGAACATTTATGCGTCAAGACCCAGATGTTATTATGGTTGGGGAAATACGCGACAAAAAAACTGCTGAAATGGCTATTAGGGCAGCACTCACAGGTCATTTAGTTTTGTCTACCATACACACTAACTCTGCTTGGGCAACGATCTCTAGATTGATTGACATGGGTATTGCTCCCTTTTTAATTGCGTCAACTTTAAACACAAGTGTTGCACAACGTCTCGTAAGAAAACTGTGCAATCATTGTAAAAAACAGGCGCCTATTACTGAAGGTATTTTACCTATAGACTTTAAACAAAAAGATGCAATTAAGAAGCACTTTGAATCTGTAGGGTGTGAAAAATGTTACTTTACAGGCTATCAAGGAAGAAAAGCTATTTACGAAATCATACCCATCAATGCAGCCTTAAAAAATCACATAAAAAATAATGAATCTCAAATAGAAATGTATCTTGCAGAAAGCAACCTTAATACGCTAAAAAGTAATGCTATTGCACTTATAAATACAGGAGAAACATCTATAGATGAAGTATATGCCTTATTAGCAAACTAACACATATGAAGAAATTATTTATTACACTTTGCCTATTGTTTTTTTGCTTGTCTTCTTTCAGTCAGCAAAACAACCGATTATTAACCATTGAGAGCCAACTAGAGTTACAAAAAATTGACACTCCAGGACTTAACCAAGCACTCAATATAAATATCACACAAGCTACTTTGTCAAATTTCTTGTTGGCTATTTCCAACGTCCACAAGCTTAATATTAGTGTTGCTCCAGAGTTAAATAACATCAATGTTGTAAACAACTTTAGTAATGTAGAGGTAAAAGATGTTCTTCTTTTTTTAGTGAAAAGTCATGAATTAGATATAGACTTCACAGGAAATATTTTATCAATTAAGAAATTTAAACAAGAACCAAAAAAAGACAATAGCTACACAGTAGACTACAGTCCTTCTACTCAATTAATCACACTCGATATTGGAAACAGCCCGCTAGACGAGGTTTTTAGAGCTATTATGGATAGTAGTGGCAAAAATCTTTTGTTTACCCCAGACATTCAAAAGAACAGATTGACACTTTACATAAAAGAGGTGCCACTCGATGTAGCACTAAATAAGCTTGCAAGCACCAATGATTTGAGCTTATCAAAATCTAGAGATGGGTTTTACATGTTTGATTTGGGATATATGAGTATCTCAGAAAATAATCAAGAAACCCAAACTAACAGAAAGACAAGAAGAAACCAAAATTTCTATTATAAAGTTTTAGATACCTTAAATAAAAAAATTGAAGTAGATTTTAAAAACACCAATATAGCAGATGTTATTTATGCTATAGGTGATGATCTAGATTTAAATATTTTTACAGCAACGCCACTAGACAATATTGGAGCTGCAACAGTAAAAGCTAAAAATATTCATTTTGACAACTTGCTAGATATTATTTTCCAGAGCACACAACCTCAAAAAACAATAACTTCTGAAAAAATAAAATCAAGAAATCAAACCATTCCAGAGATTACTTCATTTACATATAAAAAAGAGGACAACATTTACTTTATAGGAACAGAGAATCAACTTTCTTTAAAGCAAATAGAATTAGTTCGAATGTACAATAGAGCCGTAAACAAACTTAAGGACCCTAAAAGAAGCGCACAAAGAAATAGAAACCAAGGATTTGGGACCGGAAACTCGAATGGATTTAATAATCAAGGACAAAACGAACTTAATAATACACAAAGAAATACATTTGAAAGCGCAGCAAGTACTAATGCTGAAAATTTAGAGTCTATTGACGCAATGTTTCCAAAAGACATTTTAGATGGACTTCAAATAGCAACAGATTTTGAGTTAAATGGTTTTGTAGTAAGTGGTCCAGGAGTAAAAGTAGAACGATTTAAAAAGTTTATTAAAGAAATTGATCAAGTTGTCCCAGTCATTCTTATTGAAGTAATGATTATGGAAGTAAACCGCACTTCTTTAGTTGAAACAGGAGTTTCCTTTGGTTTGGGAAGTCAACCTGTTACAACGCAAGGAGTAGCATTTCCTGATGCCAGTATTTCATTAGGTGCAAATACGATAAATAAAATTATTGGGGGCTTTAGTGGTTTTGGTTCCTTAAACATAGGTAACGTATTACCAGAATTTTATCTAGACATTCAAGCCAAAGAAGCCAATGGTGATATTAAGATTCTATCGGCCCCAAAACTTACCGCTATTAATGGCCATAAGGCATATTTATCAAGTAGTAACACAACTTTTTATGCCGTGACCCTACAAAACATTATTGGCACACAAAACCCTCAAACAAATGAAATTAAAAACTATGTTCCAATTACAGCCGAGCTTGCTTTAGAAATCATCCCATTTGTTTCTGCTGATGGACAAATTACCTTAGATATTCAGGTAATACAGTCTAGCTTTAGCGGTGAACGTGTTGATCAAGATGCCCCACCAGACATAAATACCAGAGAATTTTCTTCTATAGTAAGAATGAAAAATCAAGATATTGCTGTATTAGGAGGTATAGAACAAAAAATAAAAGACGATAGTGGCTCAGGAGTTCCCATTTTAGCACGCATACCTATCATTAAATACCTTTTTAGCAAAAGAAGGAGAGAAGACACCAAAAGAAATTTAAGCGTGCTTATAAAACCTACAGTTATTAATTAGTGATACAGAAACTATCCTCATATTGGCGTCACGGGACAATCTATTGCAGTTTAGAGTTAACCACTCAAATGGGCCAAGAGAGAGTATATGGTATCACAGCAAAAAATAAGAAAGACTCCTTTGATGACATTGTCTTTTTTGAAGAAAATGCTATTGAAAAAACAGCTACACATATTTCTAAAAATCAACATTGTTTTTTAACAATCAGCACAGATAATGTTCTCATTGAGCAAGTGCGCTATTTTGAAAAAGAGGAAGATATTATTTCTCAAGCCTTCCCCAATTTATCAAATGACTTTTATACTGAAATTTTAAAACAAGGAGAGATTGCTTTTGTTGCTATATCTAGAAAGGAATATGTTAATACTAAAATTAAGGCATTAGAAAAACAAGGACTAAGTATTGTTGGGTTCACCCTAGGCTTTACTTCTTTACCCAATGTTCTTTTATTTACAGAAAATAAAATCATTACAACAACAAATCAAGAAGTAACCATCTCTAAAAGATTGATTACTTCTTTTAATTCCTTTGAAAATTCAACGAATAGGTACTCAATAGAGGGAGTATCTGTTTCTTCAAATCATCTATTGTCAATTGCAGCACTTCCCTCATATTTTAAAAAGGAATCCTCAGGAAATGATGCAGAGAAAGAAAATGTAGCCCTAAAAAATAGACACAAAAAAAGAATTTTTTTTCAAAAAGGCTTGTATTTAGGCATCGGTAGTATAGTAGCAATTTGGATTATTAATTTGTTTCTTTACAATAGTTATAAAAATCAAATAAGAGATATCCGCAGTGCTTCTTCTATTTCTGCAACTCAAAAAGAAACATACCAGGAAACATTAAAAGAAGTCAACCAAAAAGAAAGATTAGTTCAAAACATAATACAAGTAAGAGGTTCAAAAAGCATTTTTTATATCAATAGAATTACAACTTCATTGCCGGAAAGTATACGTTTAGCTATCCTAGAGTATCAACCTGTAGACAAAGCCATACGATTAGCAAAAGAGATTATATATTTAGAAAATACAATTCTCATTTCCGGGACCTCTTATAGTGACACGGGGTTTAACCAATGGATATCAAAGCTTGAAGCATTTCAATGGCTTCAGAGAATCACTGTTACAAATTATTCACAGCAATCAAATTCTAAAATAGATTTTGAACTTAAAATAGTAGTTAAGGATGACACAGCAAAATAAAAACAGATTACTTGTTATCGGTTTTGTGATAGCCTTTTTTATTGTGTACAAATTAGGAATCGCCCGAACCTTAGATTTTAAAGAACGGCTCATAAAAGCTGAAGTTGAGGCAAACCAATTTAATGGTTTGCCTCAACTTCAAGCTAATTTAATGGAGAAAGAGAAACAATTAGATTCAATATTAGCAGTAAATAATGTGACCGCAGATGCTTCTGTTCAAAATACGCTGCTCAAAATTTTAAGTACTAATATTTCTAAAGGAAATTTTAAAATTTCAGAATTTAATGAACCACATGTCTATAAAAGGGATGGTGCTATAGTTACTTCATATCAATTTGCATTACAAGGAGATTACCTATCTATTGAAAAAGTTCTTGCTCTATTAGAACAAAAATTTAGTCTTGGAAAGATTAAAAACATCAAGTTTGACAAAAAGAGGAACTATCGATCAAGAAAGGACTATCTAGAATGTGTTGTAATTTTAGAGTATGTATCGTATTAAATATGAGAGATATACTCTTTAGTAGTGAAATTTAACATGTGACACCCTATAAGCTGTGTAAGAGTTTATGAGCGTGTATTTAGTTTATAATATTGACCACTACAAAACACCTAAATCTCTTAGTAGTAGCAAATATATTTTAATAATATGATCAATATCATACGTTGCTACTAATAAAGAAGAGCAATGCAATTCCAAACATTCTCTAATATAAAAGGTTTAATTCCTTTTCAATAATACCCAAACGCAACAGAAGAATACACGAAAGCAAAAAACAAAGAAAAAAATAGGCAAACTGCGGTTTTATTATCAAAAGCAGAAAAGAGTATTGACCTTAAAAAGGTATTATTGAAATCTTCAATTTCAATAAAGTATTAAATCAATGTTTACGGAGCTGGATTGGATTGTTGTAAAAGCAATCATTCTAAATAATTTTTATTTGATTGTTGCCCTAAATAACTACCGCATATTGGTTCACTACATTATGATTTTCCCATCCCTTTAAAGTCATTATTTATTTTTAAAAACAATTTTATTTAAAAACTAAAAAATACGAATTAAAAAAAATGAACAAAAATGCAGGCTACTAAATTCAATATCTTCAAAAGCATATAAACAATAGAATTTAAGTATCTATTTCAGTGTTAAAAAAGACCAAAAAAAAAAGGTAATAACGCATTGTATTTATATCATTTCAATCAATAAAAAAGTGCTTTAACAAGGTGTTTTTATAATCAATGGTTACTTTATTGATTTTTACAGCAAAATCAATGGTTCACGCTTGTGTACAGTGAAAGATAATCCATATAAATCTTCATTGAAATAAACTACTTTCAATGAAGAAAAATACTTCACAAAAAACAAACAAAAAAAAAGGTCATTATTTCATGAAAAAGCATTGAATTTTAATGAATTATTTCCTCAAAATCTCTTTTTTCAAAGTGTGAGTTAAATCATTGTATAAAGGGCTTTAATTTAAAGCTAAAAATCAATGGCTTTTATTACAAAAACACGGAATTTGATTAATGAATTTATTGAATGATAAAGAATCATGGAATTTTCAATAAAATCAATTGCTGACGCGTTTTTTTAATGGAATTAAATTCATTGATCCTTATCTTGTCTTTAAGCTAAAAAAGGAGTTCTATTTTTCTAGTTAAAAAACTTCTTTTTCAACAACAACTATTATTGTTGAAAAATTTAAGTCCTCTAGCTCTTTTTGAAGCAAGTGTCTTGTTTTTAAAAACAATACTTATTTTAGGGTATAAAAAAAGGGCTCCGGTTTAGTCCCCAAGTGAACTACTCTTTTTCGGATATCTTTTATTTAACTTGTTGCTGCTTATTTTTTTTAAAAATCAATACTCGGTTTTGTGTTAAATTATGCTATAATGTGGCATAAAAATGTTGATTATGATTAGTTTCGTTTTTATTTAAGGTTTTTTTAGTATATTTACATATAAAATAATTAAGATGACGGAAACAGAAATCATAACCTTAGGAGATATTGTATATAACCAGAGGGATATTAGTCCTGCACAACTAGGTATTACCTCTAGAAAAATTAATTACTGGTTAGATAATAACGTAGTTCCCTTTGTCCAAAAACAGCAGCCTTCTAATAAGCTCGTAAAAGGAGTAACCAAGACGAAGTGGATTCGTCTAGACCTGTCTCAAGCAGTCTGGGTGTGTATTATAGACACACTATCATCCTATGGAGTTTCTATTGACCGTATTGCAAAACTCGCAGCGTCTATTTGGCAAAACCCAAGAGTAGAGAAATATGCAGACACGGTTTTAAGGAAGCATATAACACATAATAAAAATCAATTATCACAAGAGACAATTAATTACTTAAAGACTACTTTAAAGGACGAACAATTAATGAAACATTACATACGAACCATTATCAATCCTTTTACAGATATGATTAAGTCTGCATTGTTAAGAGAATCTCTTCCACATACGATGCTTTATGTTTCTCAAACAAATGATTTTGATTTTCTTGAAGGAGATACTGAATTAATCTTAAAACTAAGTAGCGTCTATCTTCAACACCCAATGATTTCTATCCCCTTAATACCGATTCTAGCAAAAGTATTGGCCGTCGATTTTGGGAACAAGAAAAAGGACCTTCCTTATCTTAGTAATATTGAAAAGCAGATACGAGATATTGTCGTTTTTAAAAGACCTAAAGCAATTGAAATAGCTTTTAAAGATGAACGTATTACACCAATTACAGTAACGGAACAACATAAAAGTAAAGAACAGCTTTCGAGATATATCTTAGAGCATAAAATTGCCAAAGGTTCTAAACTTTTAATCGATATCAGGTCTCAAGACAACTATAAACTAACCTTAATTAAATAAATATGAAGCTTTTTGTAGCACAAATTCGGTCCCTGCAAATCCAGCCCGGTTTAATTCCAATCCGAGATGGACCAAAAATCAAATCTGGAAATAGAGGGCGTCAAACCATCAACACAAAGCAACAATGACTTACCGTCATTTTATGCTAATGATGATCAAACGAGACAGAGACGTCAACGCGTAAAAGAGCAACTTAGAAATAGTTGTGATCCAAATCAAAACGTTGATGATTTGTTAACGTCATTAGAATACTACTGTTTATTAATACTGCAATCATTAAAATAATTTGACCATGACTACCCTTCAAAAATTTAAAAGATTTAGCCCTGACCAAAAATCAATAGGATACAACAAAAATGCAATCATATATACGCGTGTTTCAACCAAAGAACAAGCAGACACCAATACAAGTCTTGAAACGCAAAAGAAGTATTGTGAAAAGTATGCAAAAACGAATGGATTTAATGTTGTGGGCTACTTTGGAGGTACACATGAGTCTGCGAAAAGCGATAATCGAAAAGAGTTTAAACGAATGTTAAAACATGTTCGTCAAAGTAGTTCTATTGGGTATATTATTGTCTACTCATATGACCGTTTTTCGAGAACAGGTGCCAATGCAGCACAAATTTCACAAGAATTATTTAAGCAGGGAATTCAAGTCAAAGCAGTAACCCAGGACGTAGACACCCGATCTGCTTCCGGAAAATTTCAGCAAAACTTATTCTTTATGTTCAGCCAGTTTGACAATGAACTTAGAAAAGACAAAACCATAACGGCTATGAGTGATCTTTTGCGCAAAGGCTACTGGCTATGGTCACCACCTTTAGGCTATGTAAATAAAAAGAAATATCACAAAGCGGTAGACTGGGAAATCAGTATTGATAAAACAGGAAAACAACTAAAAAAAGCATTTAATTGGAAAGCACAAAATGCATATTCAAATGTTGAAATTGTAAAAAAATTGAAAATAGCTGGTGTAAAAATCAATGAAAGGCGTCTTTCTGAAATGTTTAAAAATCCTTTTTATTGCGGGATTCTGGTAACTAAAATGCTCCCTGGAGAAATTATAATAGGGAACCATAAACCGATGGTGTCTAAAGAAGATTTTTTAAAGATTAACACAACCACAACGATACATCCAAAAGAGCACAAAACAGATAATATAAACCTACCTCTAAAGCAATTTATATATTGTAATACTTGCCACACTCCACTCACAGGTTATTTGGTAAAACAAAAGGGGCTTTACTATTACAAATGCAGAACCAAAGGTTGTTCTTGTAATAAATCTGCTAAACAATTACATACCGAGTTTACGAAAACTCTTGGTAGTTTTCAGGTCGATTCTAAATACAACGCTGTTATAAAAGAAGTCATGCTGTACACCTATGATACTGTAACGAAAGAAACAAGAACACAAGAAGCTCAAATTAAAAAACAATTAACGGTTCTTGATTCAAAAATAGAAGCTATTGAAGAACGTTTTGCTGTTGGAGAAATTCAGAGAACAATCTATACGAAATTTAAAGCTAAATACAGTGCTGAGCATACTGAGATAGCCTCAAATCTTAATGATAAAACCCTATCGAGTTCGAACCTCCAAACAGCAATTGATTTGGCTTTAAAAATGTCTTCAAATATCAATAATTTATGGACTTGCGGGGACTTAAAGCAAAAAAAGAAAATTCAAAATTTAGTGTTTCCATCCGGAATAGGGTATGATAAACAAAATGACAAAGTTCGAACCAATAGAGTCAATGCTTTATTCTCTTCAATCCCTTTAATATCAAAGGGTATAGCAAAATTAAAAATCGGAGAACCGATTCCAATGAATCAATTCTCCGATTTAGTGAGCCCGACAGGATTCGAACCTGTGACCGCCTCCTTAGAAGGGAGGTGCTCTATCCAGCTGAGCTACGAGCCCGTAGCAATAAAAAAAAGTCGGGGTGGCAGGATTCGAACCTGCGGCCTCCACG
>Ga0209304_1000208_pt1 | contig 43054 bp, 42 predicted proteins | sample COGITO_mtgs_1004_4_FD_184789 | JGI IMG/M metagenome (GOLD analysis project Ga0209304, IMG submission 184789) | Pelagic marine microbial communities from North Sea - COGITO_mtgs_100423 (SPAdes) (version 2) | ecosystem: Environmental > Aquatic > Marine > Epipelagic ...
GTCCACTAGCGTCGAGCTGGCTAAACTGCCGTCAACACCATACTCCAGGGCATGCACCAGCGGCACGGCGAACATTAGCGCGACAGCAAATAGTGGGGGTCGAAATAATTTCAGGACTGACATAACAAAGAATCCAAATAGTCTTAATCAGTTTATCGCCCGACGGGTCAAAACATTTAGTACTATTTGCCGGCGATCGGTCCTGAGAGTTTACCCTATGGCCTTGAAATACAAGACTATTTAAAGATGCTCGGCAATAGCCAAGCCTAGCGGCGGGATTGGAGGTTAAAACCGGGATGTGAGGGCCTAAGCAGAAAAACTTATTCATTCGGATTTGGCAAGCCGACTCGCCTAAGCAAACGCGCTGCTAAGACCGATAGAACCCCACTAGCTTAAGGGTCCTATGGCAGGATGGGGTATTACTAGGCGACCTGCTGAACGCAGATCAATTGTCGCTCAAAATAGCGACACCCTGAACATTCAACTCTTCACGCACTTCGGGTCGGCATAGGTTTTTCAGCGTGTTGCGGTTCCCGTCGTCTCGTACTTTTGGTGTTTTGGAAATTACTTTCACAAAAGCCATAAGAGAATGTCTGGAGGGTCCGTTCCGTTTCATTTAATTTTGTTCCTGGAGGTCAGTTATCTTACGTTTCAGCACACAATATTTGAATTTGTGGCTAAGTCTCTAAAGCGTGTTAAATATAGAACACTTGCTGGTTAATTAACGAGCGATTTTTAAGACTAACATTATCAACTTTTACGACACAATGACGCTAGGACAGTCATATATTGGCGCATTACCAGCAATTGGCCGCTGCCATTTGTATTACAATCCCTTTTACTAATATGTGCACTATTTAACACAAGCGACATAATACTCCGAGCGACTCGGAAGAAGCTTGATTCAACTCAAAAGGTATTGGAGAAAACTGCGCTGATGGCCTGTGCAACGGCGAATCGATCTGGTGGAATCTACGAGCCCCCTATAGGCCGGTGGCGGCGCACAAGGCGTTTAACCTCTGGATTACCGCATCGCCGAGCTGATCGAGGCCCAGAACCTCACTCACGGCATTTAACTTAATCGCTTCCTTGGGCATGCCAAACACAACACAACTGGCCTCATTCTGAGCAAGGGTATAACAGCCCTGCCGCGCGAGTCTCAACATACCCTCTGCGCCGTCACGGCCCATACCGGTCAGGATCAGTGCTACGGTGTTGACCCCGGCACTGTGGGCCAGCGATTGAAATAGGACATCGACGGAGGGCCGATGGCCGCTGACCCGCTCTTGCTGGTGCAGGCGCACGCGATAATCGGCGCCAACCCGAATCACCTCCAGATGTTGGTCGCCTGGCGCGATATAGGCGCAGCCGGCCAGCAATCGTTCACCCTGCTCCGCTTCCTTAACTCGCACCTGGCAGAGGCTATTAAGTCGAGTCGCAAATGTTTTGGTGAAGCCCGGTGGCATATGTTGAGTTATCACGATTGCGGGCATGGCGGCTGGAAACTGCATCAATAGATACTTAATGGCTTCTGTCCCGCCTGTCGAGGCACCAATGGCTAATATTGTCTCGGAGCCGATGAGGTTATTGGACCCCGGTGCAATGCGATTCAGGCTGCTAACTTTGGGCTTAATGAGTCGGGCCTGGGCGGCCATCTTGATTTTAGTGCTGATCAATTCTTGGTAAGCCTCTATGCCCCGGCTGACATCAAGCATTGGTTTAGCAATAAAGTCCACGGCTCCCAATTCCAAGGCTCTCAAGGTAGCGTCTGCCCCCGCACTGGTTAGGGTCGAAATCATAATGACCGGTGTGGGCCGGGCCTGCATCAGGCGCGTTAGAAAGGTCAGGCCATCGACCTTTGGCATCTCGATATCGAGCGTGATCACATCGGGCTGCAACCGAATAACCATCTCGCGCGCGACGAAGGCATCGGGCGCGGCCCCGACCAACATCAGGGCCGGATCGGCTGCAATAAGCTTACCCAATAGGGCCCGAATCAATGCGGAGTCATCGACTACCAAGACTTTGATCATAGAGTTCAATCACCAAACAATTCAATATCGCCCATTATCGGCGTGTTACGGATACGCAAGCGATATGCGCTCTCCCGATCCAAAATGGTGCTGTTATGCAGTGCTTTGAGCTTGCGCACAAATACCTTACCGGTGGCCGGAAAAAAGTAGACTTTACGCGGGTAATTCTCAAGTAAATCGGAGGCCAAAATGGCGATGCGCTCGGTCTTTAGGTAGGCCTGGATGAAGCTTGCATTGCGCTGGCCAACTTGTGTGGCGGTGATGCCGCGCAACACATTGCCACCGCCAAATATTTTTGCCACCAAACTTGAACGACGCGCGCCCAGCTTGAGCATATGATTGATCAGTATTTCCATTGCATAGCCACCATAACGGGCCGAATCGCCCAGGATGTCCTGGTTCGCCGAGCTGTCGTTGGGCAACAAGAAATGATTCATACCACCAATCTTCAGCTTCGCATCACTTAAGCACACCGACACGCAGGAGCCGAGCACCGTTACGATCAGGGTATTGTCTCGGGTGGCGAAATATTCACCCGGCAATATCTTGACCGCGTCTTGATCAAAATGCCTATCGAAATACCGATTAGGAGCGAGGTGATTGTTGTTTAGATCAAAACTGTTTAAATCGAAACCCTGCATGCTAACCTCTCACCGGGTAATAGGTCGTTTGGCCAGCCAGTCGGACCACCTGCGCAAAGGCCGAGAAGTTTTCCGAGTGTCCGGCTATATAAAGGCCGTCCGAGGGGAGTAGAGCGACAAGCCGAGTCAGCAGCGCCAGTTGGGTCTGCTTATCGAAGTAGATCATCACATTACGACAAAAAATTACATCCACCGTTGACCGAATGGGCCAGCTAGGTTCGAGTAAATTTATTTGGGCAAACTCAACCATCCGTTTCAGCTCAGGAACCACCCGGACCTTACCATCCTGGCCGCCGGTGCCGCGCTGAAAGAACTGCTTGCGGCGTTGAGGAACGATCGACTCGATGCGCTCCCGTTTATAAATACCAGCCGATGCCGCAGTCAGCACATCAGTATCAATATCGGATGCAATAATCTCAACCGGGGTATCGAATTGGCCGTAATGCTCTGCGACGGTCATGGCAATGGAGTAGGCTTCCTCACCGGTACTGCTGGCGACGCACCAGATCCGCAGGTTGCCGGGATGATCCTGCAAATAGCCTTTGAGTATGTCAAAGTGGTGCGGCTCACGAAAAAAGGACGTCAAATTTGTGGTCAGGGCATTGATGAATTCCTGTGTTTCGGACGGGGTATTTTGTAAATAGACAAAATAATTCGCAAAACCTCCCACCTTTAGGCTCCTGATACGGCGCACCAGACGACTGTAAACCAGGGCATCCTTGCTGGTGTCGAGTTGAATACCGGCCAACTCATATAGCTTCGCTTGAACCTGTTCAAAATGCGCTTGGGTGTAGCTGAATTCTCGGTCCATGGTGTCCTTAAAACTCTTCCCACTCATCGGCAGCGGTCTCATTTCTTTTTAATATCGGAGTTTTTTTTACCGATTTGGCGGCGGCCGGCCGACTCACCATCGTTTTAGTGTCGTGGCCAATGCGCGCAGCGGCCGTCCCCGCCCCGCCACTGACGCCGTTCTCGTCCAAGGTAAAGGTCGACACCTGGCCCGTTAGCTGCTGGGCTTGGGACTGCATACTTTCTGCCGCCGCGGCGGCCTGCTCAACCAGAGCGGCGTTTTGCTGGGTCATTTCGTCCATCTGCACCACGGCTTTGCTGATCTCATCGATACCGGTCGCCTGCTCGGCCGATGCAGCCGCGATTTCAGCCATAATATCGTTTACCCGCTTAATGGCCGTTACCACTTCTTGCATGGTATCGCCCGACTTGCCCACCAAACTGTTCCCGCTCTCTATCTCGTTGACCGAATCGGAAATTAACTCTTTGATATCCTTTGCTGCGTTTGCCGAGCGCTGTGCCAGGCTACGAACTTCCGAGGCCACCACGGCAAAACCGCGCCCCTGCTCACCGGCTCGCGCGGCCTCCACCGCGGCATTGAGCGCTAATATATTGGTCTGAAATGCAATGCCATCGATCACCCCGATAATATCGGCAATTTTTCGCGCCGAGGCGTTAATTGAGGCCATAGTTTTGACCACCTGCTGAATTAACTCACCGCCATCGATCGCAATATTGGCTGCTTGTGACGCCAGAGCGTTGGCCTGGCTGGCGTTATCAGCATTGAGTCGAACGGTACCGGTCAACTCTTCCATGCTGGATGAGGTTTCTTCCAGACTCGAGGCCTGTTGCTCCGTGCGGCGCGACAAATCTGCGTTACCCTGGGCAATTTCGCTGGACGCGGTGCTGATGGTTTGGGCCGCAACTTTAATTTCGCCGATCATCGCAGTCAATTTCTCGGAGGTTTGATTCGAGTAGTTTTTCAAATCATCAAAGGTTCCCTCGTAATGGCCGTCGATGCGCGCGGTTAAATCACCTTCCGACAGCGCCATCAATACCCGAGCCACATCTTTAAGCCCCACTTCTGAGGTTTCAACTAAGCGGTTAAGATTTTCGGCTAACATTAAAATAAAGCCATCCTTACCTTGCGTTGCCACACGCACGGTAAAATCGCCCGCCGCTGCCGCCGACACCAGATGGCTGAGTTCCTGTTCCGCCATCACTTCCTTGGTCCGGTCCAACCATTCCACAACGGAACCTAAGCGCTCCCCCGCCTTGGAAAAGATCGGGCTGGCGGTCAGCCGAAAATGCAGAATACCGACTTGGATATTGCCGATATAAGTATCGGTCAACTTATCCAGCAGACCGCTTTGGTGACCCGGGTTTTTATGAAATTGATCCATGGATCCGCCGAGTATCTTATCGACTGAAAAATGCGCCAACGACTTGCGCAACTCCGCTTCCTGGGCCCGCAACATAGTCACAACCGATTTATTAAGGTAGATAATATTGCGCTCATTATCGGCAATCATGACATTGGTGCTGGTATTGTCGAGCGCTTCTAAGGTCCGGGCAGTGGTTATTTCGGCCAAGATAGCCTCGGTCCGATCAATCCATTCAACAGAGGTCCCCAGGTGCTCTCGATTGGCGCCCACAATAGGATTCAATATCAGCTTAAAGCTTAGGCCACCCAAACTAATGTCAGCTATATGGGTAGTACTTAAGCGCTCCAGCATCATGCGCTGATGGGCTGGATTTTTATGAAAGCTGTCAATATTACTGCCGATCAAATCGTCCACACTAAATTTCGGCAACTCCTTTCGAATAGCCGATTCAGATTTCCTTAACATCGTAATCACGGCCTTATTGGTATAGATGATTTCACGATTGGCATTGGCAATCATAAAACTGTTTCCGCTATTATCGAGCGCTTGCAAGAATTGATCTCGTTCGACCTGAAGTGCTGAACTTTTTTTTCCAAACCAATTGAATAGTGTCATTTTTTTATTCCTGCCCCGCAGTCGTGTTCAAGTCCATCAGGCCCAATTCATCACTACCGATAAGGGCCGCGATATTTACCAAAATAATCATTTTATTTTCAATGGTCGCCAAGCCGCGCAGAAAACGAGTGTTGAAGGACACACCAAATTCCGGTGGTGGCAAAATTTGCTGTGCCGAAAACTTAACCACATCGGACACCGCATCGACCACCACCCCGACGATACGATCATTGACGCTCAACATAATCACAATAGTAAATTCATCATAGGTCGCTTGGCCAATATCAAACTTCATACGTAAATCTACTATCGGGACGATATCGCCGCGCAAATTCAATACGCCCTTAACGAAAGCCGGTGCATTGGCAATTTTGGTGACCGTCTCGTAACCGCGAATTTCTTTAACCGACATAATATCCAAGGCATAGCTTTCATCCCCTAATACAAAGCTAAGGAATTCTTCGTCAACGTCATTACCGTGCGACGAATTACCATTCTCGATTTTGGTCATATAGTAACTCCGTCCAAATGTTTAACTTGCAGCGCCAGTGACTCGGCGTCGAGAATAAGCGCGACGCTGCCGTCACCCATAATGGTCGCGCCCGAGACACCGCTAACGCGTCGGTAGTGCCGTTCAAGACTTTTTATAACCACCTGCTGCTGACCCACTAGGGCATCGACGCAGAGTCCAAATCGATGCTTGCTGGTTTCAATCAACACAACGATCCCTTGATCCGGGTTGATATTAATAGGCTCTAAAGCCATCAGTTGGTATAGATCTAACAACGGCAAATACTCGCCACGAACCTTAATCAGCCGTTGATTAGACAAGGTTTTTAACTGATCTAAGGATGGCTGAATGGACTCGACTATGTGGACCAAGGGTAAAACAAAAACCTGTTCGCCCACGGCGACACACATTCCATCGACAATGGCCAAGGTCAGGGGCAGCTGGATACGAAAGGTTGAACCCACGCCGGCCTGCGATTCAATAACGATATGGCCGCCCAAGGCTTCAATATTTCGGCGCACCACGTCCATACCGACACCGCGACCGGAAACATCGGTGACCTCGGCAGCGGTGGAAAAACCAGGTGAGAATATCAGTGGCCAAACATCTTCATCGGCGGGCGATTGCTCGGTCATTATGCCATTTTCTCGCGCCTTGGTTAGAATTCGGTCTCGGTTCAAGCCTGCGCCATCGTCGCTGATACTAATGACGATACTGCCGCCCTTCTGTTCGGCCTTCAGCAACAGCGTGCCACTTTCAGTCTTGCCCATAGCCATTCGTTGCTGCGCGGTTTCGATACCATGATCCAGGCTGTTGCGCACCAGATGCGTCAAGGGATCTACCAGTCGTTCGATCATGCCCTTATCTATCTCGGTAGCACCACCTTCGACGATCAACTCAACTTTTTTGTTCAGCTTGCCGGCCAAATTCCGCACCAAGCGAGGGAAACGATTAAATACCGATGACACCGGCAACATCCGTACCGACATCACAGCGTCTTGCACTTCGCGCGTATTGCGTTCCAGTTCAAGCAAGGCCGACTGCAATCGTTCACCCAACTCACCGGGAACTTCTGCGCCAATTAGCGCCAACATCGATTGAGTAATAACCAACTCACCCGACAGATTTATCAATGAATCAATTTTGGTGGTTTCGACTCTAAGCGTGCTATCGCCAGCGCTGTTGCCGACCTTCTTGGTCAGACCAGCACCTGCTTTAGGCTGGCTTGCTAGTTCAGCAGAGCCTGGCGGAGATATCGACTGGCCACCCTGTGGCGATTGCAGCTGTGGCTCATTAAAGAGTCCAAACCCTGGGTCGACCGCCAGTGTGGGCTCGGCAGTGAAGAGGCCAAAATCGTCTTGGGCACTGCCCTTCATGCTTGAAACCCTCTCCTCAGAAAATAACCCAAAGCCTTCCAATGCGTCCGGCTCAACTACCGGTAGTGGCGTTAGCCCGCCATCATCCGATGCACTCAGGTCGCCGACCGGATCAACTAAGCAGACGTTCAAAATCGTTTGAGCTTGGGTAACCTTAAGCCAGTCAATCGCCAGTTCACTGCGATAGCTGTTTAAAATTTCGCCCAAGGTGTCGGTGGTGCTGAGTAAAACATCGACCACCTGTATCGATAAGGAAAATTCTCCTTTGCGCGCCTTATCAAGCAAGTTTTCCATAATGTGGGTTACATCGGCTAAGGCCGTGAAACCGAATATACCGCTACCGCCCTTGATCGAATGGGCCGCACGAAAAATACTGTTGAGGTCTTCGGTATCCGGTTGGGCAATATCCAAAGCCATCAGCAGCTGCTCGAGCAGTTGCAAATGCTCTTGAGCTTCCTCAAAGAAAACCTGATGAAACTGACTCATTTCAACTGACATAATTAGACTCCGCTCGTCATTAACCTAAAACACGCCGAGTAATATCCAGTAGTTTTTGCGGATCGAAAGGTTTGACCATCCAGCCGGTTGCGCCTGCGGCCTTACCGCGCGCTTTGATGTCATCGCTGGCTTCGGTGGTTAAGACGATAATGGGCGTCCGAGCAAAGGCACTCATCGCACGTAACAATTTTATAAGGGTAAGACCATCCATACGCGGCATATTTTGATCCGTTAGGACGAGGTCGAAGCGCTGTGTCTTGCATCGATCTAGGGCATCCTGACCATCTTGCGCTAGGGTCACTCGATAGTTTGAGGTTTTCAACGTTGCTTCAACCATCTGCCGAATCGAGGCAGAGTCGTCGACAATTAATATTTTTTTAGTCATGACCTAAATAATCCTGATCAAATGCCCCAAATTTATTTCTAGGGAATATATTTCCAAGCACTTCTAATTGGCATTGAGGGTTTTGCAGCAATACCTTTTTAACGAAAAAACCTGCTGATCTCAGATCACCTAATATCGAAGTAACTCGACATATTGGCTATTTCCAGCATCTCTCGGCAGGACCCAAATGCACCGACAATCACCAAGCCCGCACTTGCATTTGAAGCGCTATTCTTTTTCGCCAAGAGCATCAACATGCCCAATGCTGAGGTGTCAAGATAGGTCACCTGTGCGAAATTTAGCTGCAGCGTGCTCGATGTTGGATTAGCGATAAAGTTTTCATAGCTGGCGGTGAACACGACATGATGTTGGAAATCAAATCGAGGCGGCAGCACCACTACTGTTACGTCTGACATAGCACCCTCTGCTTGGCTCATCCTATTGCTAAAATAATTCAATGTGGCCGCCATCGACCGTGTTTGATGACACCGGATTAAGATGGTTTTTGCGAAACTGCACCAGCTGCTGATATTGGGTGCTCGCTCGCGTTTCGCTTAAGACCGCCTCTGTTTCCGATTGGCTCAGCCATTGGGCCTTGATAAAATCGATACTCTCGCCGGTAAACTGCAAATGCTGACTATTAATATCACCGAACTGTAAACTCCGAATGACGTCGTCGATCGATTGCTGCAAGCGCTTATTGGACTCTGCGAGCGCTGCGTTATGCCGGACATTCTCGTCGGCCTTTGCCAACAGTTGCACGACAGCAACCTGAACGTATTTTTTCGATTCGATAACATAGTTCAGTTCTTGCGATGCCACCGAGCCGATATCCACCGTGAGATCCTTGACCTGATTTTCGATATCCTTGAGCATTTTTTGAATCTGATCACTGAAGCCGGCCGAGCGATTTGACAGCGCCCGAACTTCGTCGGCAACGACGGCAAAACCGCGCCCAGCCTCACCGGCTCGAGCCGCCTCGATCGCGGCATTGAGTGCTAGTAGATTGGTCTGGGAGGCGATTTGATCAATATCTTTGAGCGCCTTGATCACACCGGGCATTAAGTTATTGATCGAGCCAACCTTACCGACGAGACCCATTGACGCCTCCGACATGTTGACCACGGTAACCACAAAGCGGTCCAAAGTTAGGTCAATGGTGCTAGCAAATTGCACCATCCATGGGTTGCCGTCCGGTGCCACGTCGGCAGACAGCAGGTCTTGCACATGCAGACTTTGGGCTCCGACAAGTTGTTTCAAACCGCTAAAGGCAGCTGTCAGGGTCTCGACCGCGTCGTTTTGGGTACTCTTGATATCATCAACGCTGAGCTTGGTTTCGGCCAGCAACTCAGCCGATTGTTGACACAATTGCGCTTGAGCGTGAGCGACCGCAGTCGCTTTGAGGGTAACGGCGGGATCTGGCGCGTCGCTGCGTGGACTGGGCCACAGGACCATTGCTGCGCTGGTGCATAGGCTGGTCACCAATACGCCACTGTAGGGATAACCCATCCAGACCGCTAGGACCCCTAGCGGGGACGCTATTAGGGCAGCAAAGGGTATCGGCATTTTCGGTGTCAAACAGCAAACCTCATAGATAAGTCGTCAAAGTCGATGCGATCTGAATATCAGTACCGAACGAGCCCTTTGCTCTAATAACTAAAGTTTGCCTCAAGGTATATGTCAATATAGTCAAATCAATCGACCTCCCCGGAAAACGCCTTGCTGTTGCGCTGCAGTCCCCTTGCCGCGGTATGTTGGTCGAATCATTCGGTGATCGGATTTAACTGTGCGATGAGCACTTTTAACCATGGTTTTGTCGCCTGCGCATGCGAAGGCTTGTAATTTCACGCTCATTCACTAAAATCGCCGCCAGTAATGGGTCTGTCACGACCCTTGTTGAGATCCTTAATGTTTTGGCCGTGAGCTGATAAACTCCGTGGATCGCGGTATAACCATATGGTGCGCATCGGAGCGCGCCATAGAGGAGAAAAAAGAATGTCCAAAGTCATGATCATCGGTGCCGGTGGCGTCGGTAATGTAGTAGTGCAGAAGGTTGCCCAATTACCCGACGTCTTTACCGAAATAGTCCTGGCCAGTCGCACCCTCGCCAAATGCGATGCGATTGCCCAAAACATTGACCGGCCCATTAAAACGGTCGCGGTCGATGCCGATAAGGTGCCCGAGTTGGTTGCCCTGTTGCTGCGCGAAAAACCGCTTTTGGTGATCAATGTGGCCCTGCCCTATCAGGATCTGACGATCATGGACGCCTGCCTCGAGGCTGGGGTGCACTATATGGACACCGCCAATTACGAGCCGCTTGAGACCGCAAAATTCGAATACAGCTGGCAGTGGGCTTACCAAGAGAAATTCGCCAAGGCCGGTCTCACGGCATTACTGGGCAGTGGCTTCGACCCCGGTGCGACCAATATGTTTACCGCCTATTTGGCCAAACACTATTTTGATGAGATTCACGAACTGGATATTATCGACGTCAATGGCGGCGATCATGGCTATCCATTCGCGACCAACTTCAATCCTGAAATCAATATTCGGGAAGTGACGGCCCCCTGTCGGCATTGGCAAGATGGCGAATTTATCACCACCGAGGCGATGTCGCGCAAGGCCAGCTTTACCTGCCCGGAAGAGGTTGGCACCTTTAATATTTACCGCATGTACCATGAAGAACTGGAGTCCTTGACCCAACATTACCCGACCTTGCGCCGCGCGCAGTTTTGGATGAGCTTTGGCGAGAGCTATTTAAAGCATCTGGAAGTGCTCGGTAATGTTGGTATGACCGGCATTGAGGCGATCGACTTTCAGGGCACCAAGATCGTGCCGATTCAATTTCTCAAGGCACTGTTACCCGACCCCTCGACGCTCGGTCCGCGCACGCATGGCCGAACCTGTATCGGATGTGTCGTGACCGGTATCAAAGATGGGGTCGAGAAAACCCTCTATCTCTACCAGATCAAGGATCACCAGGACTGTTATAAGGAAGTTGGCTCTCAAGCGATTTCCTATACCACTGGGGTGCCGGCCATGATTGGCGCTAAGATGATCGTTCAGGGCCATTGGCAAAAGCCTGGTGTCTGGAATATGGAGCAGATGGACCCGGATCTGTTTATGGCCGATTTAAATCTCTATGGCCTGCCCTGGCATCTGGTGGAAATGAACGATTTCAATTTGGACCACTAGAACCTACCCTCTGGCTTGTGCCCCAAGCCAATGCGCGCCGAACGCGCATTGGCTTTTGTCGGACTCACCCAATTACCCCTAAGTCCTCTCGTTTAGGCGGATACCCTACTATGCAATTCACCGATTTTTCAAAACTCGACCTGTCGCGCTTGCCCTCACCCTGTTTTGTCGTCGATGAGATCGCCCTAGAGCGTAACCTGATTCTACTGAAACAGGTTGCCGATGCCAGCGGCGCCAAGGTACTGGCCGCGCTAAAAGCCTTTTCTATGTGGCACTTTGGCGCCAAAACGGCTGAGTATCTCAATGGCACCTGTGCCAGCGGTTTACACGAGGCTCGACTGGGCCAGGCGCACTATCCCGGTGAAGTGCATGTTTTTTCGGCCGCCTATAGCGCCGCCGACCTGACCGAACTGCTTACCTTCGCCGATCACGTGGTGTTTAACAGCAGCGCGCAATGGGCGCGCTTTCAACCGCTGATTCAGAGTGCGCTGACAGCGCGCCCGCAACTGAGGTTCGGTTTGCGAATCAACCCGGAGCATTCAGAGGGCGGTGTGCCCATCTACGATCCGTGCGCGCCCGGCTCCCGGCTCGGCATCCCCCTGTCAGAGCTGGATCAAAGCCAACTGGCGGGCATCACTGGCCTGCACTTCCACACCCTGTGTGAGCATGGCTTTGACGCCTTAGACCGGACCCTGAGCGCGGTCGAGGACAAGTTCGGTCATCTGTTGGCACAGATGCGTTGGGTCAACTTTGGCGGCGGTCACCATATCACCGCACCGGGCTATGATGTCGATGGCCTGATCAAACGTATCCGAGCCTTTAAAGACAAATATCAGGTCCAGGTCTACCTGGAACCGGGCGAAGCGGTTGCCATCGGCACCGGTGTGCTGGTTGCCGAGGTGCTCGATCTGACCTTCAATCAACTGCCCCAGGCCATCCTGGATACTTCAGCCACCTGCCATATGCCCGACACCTTGGAAATGCCCTATCGGGCCGATGTGCTCGGGGCCGGCTTGGCCGACGAAAAGGCCCACACCTATCGCTTAGGCGGTATGACCTGCTTGGCCGGTGATGTCATCGGCGACTATAGCTTCGATCGTCCCCTGGAACTGGGTCAGCGGCTGATCTTCGAAGATATGGCCCACTACACCATGGTGAAAACCAGTACCTTTAATGGCACACGTTTGCCGGCTCTGGCCGTCTGGAATTCGTTGACCGATCGGCTCCAGATTGTGAAAGAATTCAGCTTCGATGACTTTCAATCTCGCCTGTCCTGAGCACCGGCCGAGATGGCAGGATTGTCATCTACTTGTCATAGACGTGTCATAAACTGAACGGCATTTCAAACCAAACAGGAACAAATCGATGTTAAGAGTGGGAATCAACGGTTTTGGGCGAATGGGGCGGCTAACAACCCGTGTGTTGCTGCAACAGGATGACGTACAGCTGGTCCGAATCAACGATCCGGCCGGTGATTGTGCGACGCTGGTGCATCTGTATAACTTCGATTCGATTCACGGCCGGGCGCCGCATCCGGCCCAAGAATTGGATTCGGCCAGCCTGACCCTACGCCAACAGACCGTCGCCCTAACCCACCACCTCCAGATCGCGGACACCGACTGGAGCGACTGTGACTTGGTAATAGAAGCCAGCGGCCAATTTAAGACCGACGCCGCGCTGCAACCCTACCGGGATCAGGGCGTAAAGGTGGTTGTCACCGCGCCGGTGCCGTCGGCCGTGATTCCCAATATCGTGATGGGTATCAATCATCACCTGGTGACCGCTGAGCACCAAATTATCACCGCCGCATCCTGCACGACCAACTGCTTGGCGCCGGTGGTGCAGGTCATTCATCAGCAGTTCGGCATCAAGCACGGCTCGATGACCACGCTGCACGATATTACCAATACCCAAACGCTGGTCGACGCGCCCCATAAGGATCTGCGCCGGGCCCGAGCCGCGGGTATGAGTCTGATCCCCACCACCACCGGTTCGGCCAAAGCCATCACCACCATCTTCCCGGAGTTGGTCGGTAAGCTCAACGGCCACGCCGTGCGCGTGCCACTGCTCAACGCCTCGCTGACCGATTGTGTCTTCGAGCTGGAGCAAACGGTCACGGCCGAGCAGGTCAACCGGGCTCTAAAGGAGGCCGCGGAGACCAGCTTGGCGGGCATACTCGGCTATGAAGAGCGGCCCCTGGTCAGTATCGATTATCGCACCGATCCACGCAGCGCGATCATCGACGCACTCTCGACCCTGGTGATCAATGGCACCCAACTGAAGCTCTATGTCTGGTATGACAACGAATGGGGCTATGTTAACCGCACCGCCGAGCTGGCACGGTTGTTACACCGGTTGTGACCGCAGCTGACCCAACGGCTCTGCGCCAATACAGCCTGATCACGCTCAACTATTGGGCCTTCACACTGACCGATGGCGCCTTGCGCATGCTGATCGTGCTGTATTTTTATCAGCTCGGTTACGATGCCTTGGCGATCGCTTGGCTGTTTCTGTTTTATGAGTTATTTGGTGTGATCACCAACTTGGTGGGTGGGTGGCTCGGCGCCCGCATCGGTCTAAACCGAACCATGAACCTGGGTCTGTTCTGTCAGGCGATCGCCCTAGGCGCGCTCTTGGTGCCCGATGCCTGGCTGACGCTGGGGTGGGTAATGGCGGCACAAGCGCTGAGTGGTGTTGCCAAAGATCTCAATAAGATGAGCGCCAAAGCCGGGCTGAAAAGCCTACTGCCAGCCGGACAACATCAGCGGCTCTTCAGGTGGGTCGCGGCCCTAACCGGGTCTAAAAATACGCTCAAGGGCGTGGGCTTCTTCCTCGGCGGTTTTTTACTCTGGTCGGTGGGCTTTTGGTGGGCCATCGCCAGCCTATTGATGATTATATTGGCGGCCGGCTGCGCCAGCATCCTGTTCTTGCAGTCGGATCTGGGCAAGTCACGTGCCCGGGCTAAGTTTTCGCAGGTCTTTGCCAACAGCGCGCCGCTTAACTGGCTCAGTCTGGCTCGCCTGTGTCTGTTTGCCGCGCGTGATGTGTGGTTTGTCGTCGCCTTGCCGATCAGTCTGGCCAGCCGCTATGGTTGGTCCCACTCTCAGGTCGGGGCTTTTTTTGCCCTGTGGATTATCGGCTATGGCGTGGTGCAAGGCTTTACCCCGCAACTCTTGATGAACTTTAGCCAGCCGACCGATGGCCGTCGGGCTTTTTGGGCCGCCCTACCCCTGTTTGCGGCCATGCTTTTGCTGTTCGGCCTGACGCTCGCGCTAGAGATCAGCGCCGCGGTCCTGACCCTGTTGCTCTGTCTGTTTGGCCTGTTCTTTGCCATCAACAGCTCGATTCATTCCTATTTGATTGTCGCTTGGGCACGATCCGACGGCGCTTCACTCGATGTCGGTTTTTACTATATGAGCAATGCCATGGGCCGCCTGATCGGCACGGTACTGTCCGGCTATCTCTATGTTCAGTATGGCTTAACGGCCTGCCTGCTGGCGTCCACCGCCCTGCTGGCGGCGGTTATTCTAATATCGCTTCGGCTGAAACGGCTTCCTGCGGCTCAGTGACGCTGGCCCGTGCAAACAACACAAAGTGATCCAGATCGAGCCGAATACCAATCTGTTGTCCGACTCTATGGTCCTGGTGGCTCGAGGCAATACACAAAAGCGACCGACCGTTGGCCAGGGTCACCTCATATTGGAAGAAGGTACCTTTGAAATGCTTGCCGGTAATTTCAGCTAAAAAGTCACTCTCGTCATCGTGCAGCACATCATCGGGTCGTATCAGCAGGTCAACTTCAGCCAGGTCTGGGAAGGCGGCCGCATCGGGCATACTCAGGACCCCCAGATCGGTATTGAGTTGGTGCGCACTGAGTAGCGTCGCAGGCAAAAAATAGCCTTGACCGATAAAGTCGGCGACATAACGGGTCTCGGGCTGGTGATAAATTTGAAACGGCGAGGCAAACTGCTCGATGCGCCCCTGATGCATCAGGGCAACCTTATCGGCAATAGCATAGGCTTCCTGTTGATCGTGGGTGACCACCAACGCGGTAATGCCCTCCTGCACCAGAATTCGACGAATATCCGGCACCAGAGTCTCTTTCAGGGTGGTATCGAGGCCGGCGAACGGTTCATCCATCAAGAGCACCGAGGGTTTCGGCGCCAAGGCTCGTGCCAGGGCGATACGTTGTTGTTGCCCACCCGAGAGCGAATGAGGATAGCGCTGTTCTGCACCGGCCAGGCCGACCAGCACCAGCAGTTCGCTAACCCGCGCCGCCTGGTCCGACGCCTTGAGATGGGTGAGGCCAAAGGCGATGTTCTGCGCCACCGTTAGGTGCGGAAACAAGGCAATATCCTGGAACACCATGCCAATTTTACGCTGCTCAGCCGGCACCATAAACCCGGGGTTGGACAGCGTCCGCCCGCTTAAACTGACGGTGCCATGGGCGATCGGTTCAAAGCCGGCAATGGCGCGCAGCAAGGTCGACTTGCCGCAACCACTGGCGCCGAGCAAACAACCAATCTGTCCTGGCTCTAACCTGAGGCTGACATCCTTAACCGCGCTTACGGTGCCATAACGGATTTCAACCCGATCGACGATCAGCGCCTGATGGCGAGGTACGCTAGTGCTTAACATAGATCAATCAGCTCCGGTTGATCGAACGGTTCAAGAAATAGACCGGCAACAGGCCGACCAAGACGATCATCAATGAGGCCGGCGCGGCATCGATCAAGCGCTCATCTGAGGCCAACTCATAGGCTCGCACGGCGAGGGTATTGAAATTAAAGGGCCGCAATATCAGCGTGCCCGGCAACTCTTTTAACACATCGACAAACACTATGAGTAGGGCCGTGAGCGCACTGCCACGCAGCAGTGGGACATGGATGGAGGTCAGCACCTGCAACGGCGTCCGGCCGAGCAGGCGCGCCGAGGCGTCCAGACTGGGCTTTATCGCCAGTAAGCCGCTTTGCACCGAGCCGAGCGAGACCGCTAAAAATCGAATGGTATAGGCAAACAATAAGGCGAACAGGCTACCGGAAAACAACAGCCCCAGATCCACGGCAAATAGCGCTTCCAGGTGGGGTACCAAATAATGGTCCAGGCCAGACAGGCTGATGATCACCCCGATCGCAATAATGGTTCCGGGCATGGCATAGCCCAATGCCGTCACTTGCACGGCCCATTGGGTGGCACGGTTTTTTTCCAGTCGGGCCGCATAGGCCAGGACAAAGGCCAGACTCACCGAGATCAAGGCGGCGCCGGCGGCGAGCGAAAAGGAGTGCCAGATCAGGGTTAGGAAGGCCGTATCAAACCACTGCGCGCTGCTCAGCGACCAGGTTAGCAAGAGCGCCGCGGGAAGGATAAAGCCCAACAAAGCCGGACCGAAGCAAATACCGATAACCAGCAACGCACGCCAGCCTTGAATTGGCATGCGGCGTTGTATCGGACGATAATTGGCGGCAGCGTAATAGCCGATCCGGCGCCGGGAATATTTTTCCAACGCAACCAGAACCACCACAAAACTCAGCAACAACAATGACAGTTGCGCGGCCGCAGCCGCGTCACCAAAGCCATAGAAGGTTCTAAATATACCGGTGGTAAAGGTAGTTACGCCGAAGAACTGCACCGTGCCATAGTCGGCCAGCGTTTCCATCAGCGCCAAGGACAGACCCGCGATTATGGCCGGTCGCGCCATCGGCAAGGTGACCCGATAAAAGCTTTGCCAAGCCGATAAACCGAGGGTGCGACTGACATCTAAGAGAGTTGAGGATTGCGCCAGGAAGGCGGCTCGAGCCAACAAATAGACATAAGGATAGAGCACCAAAGCCAGCATCAACATAGCACCGGTTAGGGAACGAATCGGTGGAAACCAATATTGGCCATAGGCCAGGCCGGTGACCGCCCGGATCCAACTTTGCACCGGACCGGCGAAGTCGAGCAAGCCAGTATAGGTGTAGGCGATAATATAGGCGGGCATGGCCATGGGTAGCAACAATAAGAGCGTTAGGCTGCGCCGAAAAGGGAACTCACAGCAGCTGGTCAACCAGGCCGTAGAGACCCCCAAGAGCAACACGCCAACGCCGACACCAAACATCAACAGCAATGAATTGGTGACGTAGTCGAGCAGCACCGTTTGCCACAGATGCTGCCAAATGCTCCGGGTATCGACAAATATCTGCCCCAGCATCACCCAGATAGGGGCCGACAACAGCAGCGCAATAAGAATGCTGATTAGAGACAAACGAGCCAAGCGATGAACAGTCAAACCAACCTCACGATTTAGAAGCTAAAACACGCCCCGAAGGGCGCGCAAGTTTACACCCTAAACCACCGCAAGGGTGGGGTTAGCGGGGTTTTTATTTCCAACCGGCTCGATCCATCAACTCCACGGCCGCACGATTGTTTTCGCCCAACAGGGTGAGGTTAAGCGCATCGGCGTTAAAAGCGCCCAAACTGGCTAGCTTGGCGGACGGCTCGACACCGCTCACAACGGGGTATTCATTGTTTACCTCGGAGTACCAGTTTTGGGCTTCAGGCGTAAGCATAAACTCCACTAAGGCAATCGCGTCGACGCTGTTTTTCGCCGCTCGAGTCAACGCCACGCCGCTTATATTAACGTGCGTACCGCGATCGCCCTGGTTTGGCCAAAACACGCCGAGTTGCTCCGCCACAGCACGGTCCTCGGCGCTGTCGCTGGCCATCAATCGACCGAAGTAATAGGTATTGGCGATGGCCAGATCACAGACACCGGCCGCAGCCGCCTTGAGCTGATCGGTATCGCCACCGCCCGGTGGCTTGGCGAGGTTGGCCACTAAGCCCGAGGCAAAGGTTTCGGCTGCATCGGCACCGACCGAGGCGATCATCGAGGCGATCAGCGATTGATTGTAGATATTACTCGAGGAGCGAATGCAGATGCGCCCGGCCCATTGGGCGTCGGTTAGGGCCTCGTAAGTCGACAATTGAGTCGGATCCACCGCCGATTTACGGTAAAAGATCGGCCGAGCCCGCATCGTCAAACCGATCCAGGTGCCATCGACATCCCGTAAATTGGCGGGTACGGCCGCATCGATCCGCTCACTGTGCAGCTCGCGCAATAAATTCAATTCTTTAGCACGGTGCAAGCGACCGGCATCGGCGGTAATCAGCAGATCGGCCTGGGACTTACTGCCCTCGATGCGCAACCGGCTGATCAGCTCATCATCGCCGCCGCTGACCAGATTGACCTTAATGCCGGTCTGAGCGCTGAACTGATCGAGCAGCGGTTTTATGAGCGCCTCAGTTCGGGCCGAATAGATGTTGACCTCCGCCTGGGCGGTTTGCACGCCCCCGGCAAGCACCGCCGTAACCAACAACCCTGTTCTTAACCATATCGATGTCATGTGGATCTCCTTTGCTGTTTTAATGAGAAGGCCATCATAGCCTCAACCCCCTCCTAAATGCAAATAGTTCTCATTACCATTTACATAACCCAGTCGGTTAATAGATATCTTCCCGATAACGACCGGTCGATTTGAGTCGGTTAACATCGATACCCAGGGGGGCCAAGACCGTATTTAACGCCTCTTGCACGCCGACACTCATCGCCTTGCCACCACAGATCAAGAACTCGCCACCCTGCAGCACCAAGCGGCGCAGCTCCGGACCATCGGTTAGAATCCGGTCTTGAACATAGCCCGGCGCATCCGCATGACGCGAGAAGGCGGTCACCAGCCGGCTCAGACGATTATCGGCCAGATAACGAGCCAGTTCGGTTGCGAACAGATAGTCGGCGTCTGGGTGCCGCCCGCCCCAATAGAGGCTCATCAACTGGTGACGTTGGTTGTGGCGAATAAAGCCGACCAGGGGTGCTATACCGGTCCCGGCGCCGATTAGGATACTGGGTCGGGATTCGCTATTAGGGCGAAATTGCGCGTTCACTTGGATGTAGGCGGCAATTGAATCGCCGACGGCTAGGCTGTGCAAATAGTTAGAACAGATGCCGCCGTCCTGTTGGCGCACACAGATTTCCATTTCACCATCCCCGGAGCACGATGCAAGGGAATAAAAGCGCGCGCTGGTCTGCTCCGGTGGATAGATACCTACCAGGTCCCCGGCGGAAAAACTCGGCAGTTTCGGCTTTTTACCCAGCCCAAAACGCAACACCACGATAGGCGCATCGACCGCTTCGCCGTATAGGGTGCGCGAGAGCAATTGCAGGCTACTGGTCGGCAACCGCACCGGCTGATGCGCCAACTCGAAAGGGCTACCCAGGTAGTTAGACAACTCTTGACCCCAGCGGCTAAAAGTTTGGCACGATTGCCGATCCACCAGGGTCAAAGGTTGCAATGCTGGCCAGCCCTTGCGGTCGAGTTCGTCCTTAACTGCGATAGCGTAGGCACCAAATTGGGCAAATTGACGATCGCCAAAGCCCAACACGGCCACGGGTATCGAGCGTTCATCGGGAATACGCGCTAGCTTGGCCAAGAACTGCTGGGCCGAACTGGGTGCGGCGCCATCACCATAGGTCGAGGTGAGAATAAACAGCTGTTTAGCCTTGGGATACGAATCGGCTAGCGCATTCATGCTGTCGATATGAACGCGGTGACCGGCCTCAATCAGGGCATCGAATAGGGTTTTAGCGAACGCCCAGGTGGTGTTGCCCTCACTGCCCACCAGCAAGATCGTATCGGCCTGGACTGCCGGGCTATTATCGGCGATCGTGACGAGGGCGGCGCGGCGGCGCCACCAAATGGCCAGACCGGTATAGGTCATCACCGGCACGGTCAGGGTCGTCAGGCCGAGTATCAGGGCCAGCCACCAAAGACCTTCGCCAGTGTGCAACATATAGATGAATTCATACACCCGCTGGAGCGGGCCGAAGCTTCTAAATGACAGCAGCTCGCCGCTATTTTGATCGACAAACCCCAAACCATCCCGGGTGCGCAGTGAAAAAACGTCCGCCGGATCGCCCGGATAGGGAAAAACCAGATCGCGCAAGGCCCCGATGGGAAGGTCTTGCAAGGCGAGTAGTTGGCCCACCGGCGCCGGCGTGCCTATGGACACCGAGTCCGGAAAGAGCGGGTCCATTTGCTGATTATCCGGCAACAGCCCGAGGGTGGTGGCAGACATATAGAGACCGGTACTGGCCGACAAAATAAGCCCCAGCACGGCAAAGCGGCCCAGTTCGGCATGGATACGAGAGCGTAACGGACCTTGCACGGGCCCAAGCAAACGCCGCCAACCGCCCAAACGACGTAGCAAGAGCACGGCGCCGGATAGACTCAGGAGCAGCATCATGAGCGCAGCGGTTGCGCTCACCACTCGCCCGGGCGTATCCAACAGCAAGGAACGATGCAGGCTTTTGATCCAAACCATAACGGGCGACAACTGATAGGGGGCAATGGCCTGGCCGGTGATCGGGTCAACTCGATCGGCGACGCTGTTTTGGGCAGCACTAAAATAAACGATCAGGGAGCCTGAGGGAGTGCGCTCTATTTGCTCGGTGCTCGGATAGTGCTCAACAATGCGACCGACGACCTCGGCAACCGACAGGGCTGACGTACCCGACACCCGGGCCTGCGCCCGATCGATCAGCGGGCTGGCCGCCAAAACCACACCGGTTAGAGCAAGCACCAGTACCAATAGGGCCGCTAGCCATGCGGCCACAGAATGGAATGTTCGTAACATAGCAGGCATCCGAATAAGGCTTAGAGGGTGAAGGAGAAGGCCTTGATATAGCCGCGACCGCTCACCGCTTTTGCGCTGTTCGCCTGGGTCAGTGGCACGCTGACATCGTTGCGAATGTCACGTTTATCTTCCACCGAGGAATCTATCAATATCTGATAACCGGCATCTATCAGGTTGTCAGCAATCTCGACCGTGGTCGACAAGGTGCGACCTTTGAGGACGCTGGCTCCGGTTCGGCCGTCAAATTCGCTTGAGTCTAGATTGGAACCGCGGGCCCAACCGCCCAGATGGCGATAGTATTTGGACTTACGTCCGGCCACCCAAAGGGTTTGCTGATAGGCTCCGGCCTGATCGGCGATGTAGATTGCCAGATAGGCGCCATCACCGGAGTAGTTGCTCAGTTCGGTGGTCAGCGTCATGCTGCGCGCATAGGCCGGTGCGGCCGCTGCAATACCGATCACCAGGGCCATAATCCATAGGCGTTTATTCATATTTAGAACTCCAATTAAAGGTATAACAATCGGTTGGCGATCAACGCGCCGAACCGGGCGCTGATTAAAAGGGACAGGGGGCGGCTTCATTACCACGGGGATTCAATATCCAAATACTCGGCGGTGGACGCGCTGTCATTAAACTTAACTTCAAGCTTGAGCGCCCTAAAGGAGGCGGGTCGAAAATGGGCCGCCATGCGATGGCCATTGGCATCGTAGCCCTTAACCAAATAGCAGCCCTCACGGACCTGAATGCGTTTGACGTCCCAACCCTGTTCGACCAACAACTGGCGCAGCTGCTCCCGAGGTTGCCAACTGGCCACCGGATCGCTGCAATCGTCATCCGCTAGGGCTTGACCAATGGCCAGGCTGGAGGCTAAAACCAGAGATAATATTTTCAACGCCATAGCGATCTCCATCAAATTTATAGCCCTTATGATAAGGGTGAAATCTGAAGTGAAACTTAAAAATGGCGCGCAGGAGTGGGCAATATGGGGAATTAGAATATAAGGCGATACTGTATGCCTTACGGGCAAACCTAGGCCCACAGCTATTTAGTCCACTAAAAAGGGGCAACGGATTTGGCCCGGTTGCCCCTTGGCGGCTCAATCGGCCTGATGGGTTTTCAAAACGACCGACCGAACGGCCCCCGTTGCCGTCAACCGCTAAGTCTTAATGCAATAGAGCCCAATCGATTAACGGAAGTCGATTAAACGATATCAATTGGCGTTTGCCGACTGGTGTAGGCCGAGAAATCCGGTAAATCGGGCTTATAGTCGTTGTGCAACAGCGGTGAATTGATAATGTAATCGGCGCTGGCCTTGTTGCAGGCCACCGGGATATTGTACAGCGCCGCGATGCGCAGCAAGGCCTTAATATCGGGATCATGCGGCTGCGGTTCAAGCGGGTCCCAGAAGAAGATCAATACATCGATGGCACCCTCGGCGATCTTCGCGCCAATCTGCTGGTCGCCACCGAGCGGGCCACTCAAGAGGCGCTGTACCGGGCGATTCAGCGTCTGTTCGACCAACCGGCCGGTGGTACCGGTCGCGTATATGCCAATATTGGCGAACAACGCTTGATTGTCCTTGGCCCAAGTCATCAGCTCTTGCTTTTTATTATCATGTGCTACCAGAGCAATATTGCGTTTGGTCATCTTAGCGTTCCTGTCGAATTTTTTTAATGATCGGCTTGGCCGCTAAAATAACAGCACAGCCCAGTGCGACACCAGCGCAATCGGCTACCATATCGGCGAAACTGAACATCCGATAGCTGGTAAGCCCTTGCAGCAGCTCCACCAACACGCCAAATAGGATCACGATCAGCGCGGCCAAGACCAGATGTCGATGGGCCAGATAGCCTGACACCATGAGGACCCCATAGGCCAACAGATGATTAACCTTGTCGTTGGGGGAAAAGTCCGGCTGATCGATGGGCAATAGAGACAGCACCAAAACGCTCAACAGCAGCAGATAGAACAGTATTTGAAACCCGCGTTTAGTCGTCCACACTTTGTTAACCTCATGGCAATTGTCAGCTACGCTGAGGGTAGCAATGTCTGCTTGTGAGCTAAAGACTATTTTTATGCCTGTGTTAACCCTCTTAAAGCGCCACGCCCTACGCGGCACGGTTATCCTGATCAGCGTCTTTATCACCCTGTCGCTGGCCAGCTACCATCTTCTTCAGGCACAGAGTGACTACAACTCCTTTATCAAACGGCTCGACTATCTGTTTTACGACTGGCGCTACAACCTCTTGCTCGACGACGAACGTTTTCCGCGGGCCAATGAAACAATCATTATCGTCGATATCGATGAGAAGAGTTTGGCCGAGGAGGGTCGCTGGCCCTGGCCGCGCGACAAGATCGCGCTGATGGTTGAGAATCTCGCCGCTGCGGGAGCTGTGGTGATTGGTTTCGACATACTGATGACCGAACCACAGATCAACCCTACCCGTTCGCTGCAACAACAGGCGCGGCTCAAGGGCCGACCGGATTTGGCCGAACAATTAGAGGGCTTTATTTTGGCCACCGAATACGATGCTATTCTGGCCAAAAGCTTCAGCCGGACCGATATAGTGCTCTCGTTCCTATTTCAGGACGACGCCACCATCAAGGTCGGTCAATTGCCCGAGCCAATCTACCAATTGACGGCGGATCAACCCGCTCGCTTGATCGCTATCCGGGCCAATGGCTTCACCGCTAATGTGCCCATTTTGCAACAAGCGGCCACCAGTGCCGGTTTTATCGTGCCCAGCATCGATGGCGATGGCGTGTTGCGCAGCGCGCCCATGGTCCAGCTCTATCAACAACAGCTCTACCCGTCCCTCTCGCTGGCCATGGGCATGGCCTATTTGGTGATAGAACAAACCGACATAAATATCCGCCCGTTCAGCACCGATTACGATATGATTTCAAAATTCAATTTCGTCGACCAGCAGATCTATACCGACTTCAAGGCCCGCGTGTTGGTGCCCTATCTCGGGCCGCGCGGCCAGTTTCCCTATGTCTCCGCCAGCGATATAGTGCACAACAGCTTTGACCCCGAGCCGTTTGATAATGCCCTAGTGCTGGTCGGCACCTCATCGGTCGGCCTGGCCGATCTGCGCAGTACCCCAGTCGGCACCCAGTATCCGGGGGTTGAGGTACACGCAAATCTGCTTAATGGTCTATTACAGGGCACCTTTCCGGTCGAGATAGTGGAATCCAACACCATCACCGCCCTTATCTTGCTGCTGTTGGGGCTGATTTTCACCTACTATTCCAGCCGACTCGGACCCTTTCAGCTGACCCTTGCCACCATTGCACTGCTAATTGGCCTGGTCTCCTTTAACCTCTATTTCTGGTTTGAGCAAAATATCTCACTACCGCTCGCGAGCAGCTTCTTGTTGGCTTTGGCGCTGGGCACGCTGCATCTATTGGAGGGTTTTTTATCCGAACGCAAGGCCAAACGACACGTCACCAGCGTCTTTGGTCAGTATGTCCCGAGTGCCCATATCTCCCATATGCTGGCCGAACCGGCCAGGTATGGCTTTGCAGGGGAAACCCGTCAGATGACAGTATTGTTCTCCGATATTAGGTTCTTCACAACCATTTCAGAAAACCTCACGGCAACCCAGGTCAAAGACCTGCTCAATCGCTATTTTACGCCCATTACCGAGGCCATCTTTAACCATCAGGGCACGATCGATAAGTACGTCGGAGATATGGTCATGGCCTTCTGGGGCGCGCCACTAGATGATGCCCAACACCCGCTGCATGCGTTGGAATCGGCGATCGAAATGCTCACGATATTGGACCGTTTGAATCCCCAACTGCTCGCCCTGGGGTACCCGGAAATCCGGGTGGGTATTGGCATTAACACCGGCCCGATGGACGTCGGGGACATGGGTTCCAGCTTTCGCCGGGCCTACACCGTTCTGGGCGATTCGGTTAATCTGGGATCGCGCTTGGAAAACCTGACCAAATTCTATGGCATCGATATATTGGTCGGGCCGGAAACGCAAAAACAATGCAGCACCTGGACATTTCGCTTTATTGACAAGATACAGGTCCGGGGCAAAAACGATTCGGTCGATGTCTATGAACCCCTGGCGCCGATCGATCAACTGCCCAGCCATTGGCCTGCGGAATTGGCGCTGTTCGATCGGGCCTACCAGGCCTACCTGGCGCAAGAATGGGATCGGGCAACCATCCTGTTTACCGAACTGCTCTTCCAATCGACCCAAGCGGCGCTATATGGCGTTTATCTGCAGCGCATTGAAAGCCTCAGAGACCAGCTCTTGCCACCCGACTGGGACGGCACGTTTCTGCATACGATCTAGTAGCAAGCGTTCGGCGCAGAGATCGGCTGCATCACCATTGGAGCCAATATTGACGCCCTTGCTGATCTAAAAAGTCAGCCGCCTGCGACCCCTGCAATAGGGCCAAGGTACTGAGTAGACCGGATTCAAGGCAGGTATTGGCGCACACGCTGACCGAGCGAGGGCCGCCCGCTACCGGCCAACCTGTCTTGGGATTGAGGATATGACCGTAGATGCGCGCCTCTTTTTTCAAGAACTTTCGCGCATCGCCACTGGTGGCCAAGGCCCCTGAGGGTAAGGTAAGGCAAAAGGCGGCAATTTTTCCGCCGTTGCCACCTAGGGTGCCTGGCTCCACCCCAATCTGCCAACTGTGCTCGGGGAACAACACGCCATTGGTGGCGATATCCCCGCCGAGATTCACCAGCATTGGCCCCAAACCGGGCAGACCCGACTGACTCATGGCCGCCAGCGCACGATCGGCGGCGTACTCCTTGCCCAGACCGCCGAAATCCAAAGCCATACCAGCGGGCATTTGAAATGCCTGGGTGCCATCGGCGTTGTGCCAATAGCGCACGGCCGGCCAATCGATCAGCGGCAGCAGCGCATCGATGGCCGACTGCTCGGGCAATCTCGCACTGCCGTCGAAGTGCCACACTCGCCCTAGAATGCCGGAACTGATGTCGAACAGGCCATCACTCAGCTGATAAGCTTGGTCGGCAAAGGCCAGCAGCGCCATGGTTTCGGTATCGATAGACACCACACCGCCGGCACTGTGATTGAGCGTTGCCATACTATTTGCCGTTCGATAGCGACTGTATTTTTGTTCGATACGGTGCACTTCGGTACATGCTAAAGCCGCTAAGCGCTCGGCAGTGGGGCGGTTCACACCGTGCAATAGGATCTGACATGGGCTAGCCATAGCGGCGAACTCCACCACCCACTCCAACTCACTGCGCCCCTGCTCGGCCGCCTTAAGCCAATAACCGTGCGCGCTTTCTGGCTTATCACTGCTCATCCCCGCCTCCGGTTAAAACACCATCTTGAAGCCAAGCTGGGAAATCACGGCATCCATTTGCGCGGCTTTATTGCCGGTGACCGGATCCGACTGGTGATACCACTCGGTGCGGAAGGTGACCGCCTGATTATCACTAAACTGATAGCCCATATTCAAACCCAGGGTCTGAGTCTGCAAATCCCCGAGACGATGATCGGCCGAGGCATAGTCCGGCACCTCGGCTTCGGCCAACCAGAGCTGATAGAAATCGGCCTTAGTCTGCTGATGCCAGCGGCCATGGCCCTCCAAATACAATCGCTCGCTTAGGTTAAAGCGCAGCAGAGCATCGCTTGTCTTCGCCACAACGCTCCAGTCGTCCCAGTAATAACGATAGGACGCGGTTAAGCTGTGGGTACCGAGGGCCACTTTTAATGCACTGTATAGACTTTGCTTAGCACGTTGTTCGGGCCTGGATTCATTCAGATAGTCCACCGGTACGCCTGCGCTGTCGAGCCGACTGATGATCTTATAGGGATCCGTGTGGTAACCGGACGACTTGCCGCTATTGTAATTGAGCTGAACGATGGAGATTTTATTGATCACCTGGGTAAGCCCCAAGGTATATTCGCCCACCCATTTATCTGCGCTATTGAGCGTCGATGCGGCCGTGAGCGAATCGCCCAAAATTTGAGGAATACCGTCCTCGGGCGCAATTCGGTCATAGGCGGCGGCGCCACTGACACTGACCTTGGTATTTCGACTAAACAGCTCAGCTGCCAAACCGCCATTAACACCAATCGACAGATAGTCCTCTTCCTTCGACAACGCCGTTCCAACACTGATCGTATTTAACGGGGTATTTAGGGGTTGGGTATAGGCCAAATCCAGGGCCATGCGAAAGTCTTCAAAGCCGCTAATCAGCGGGACCTCACCGGCCGCGAAAGTCTGTTCCCCGCCATCATCATCATCATCATCATCATCATCGCCTTCATCGCTCGATGCGGCATAGCTACCCGAACTGCCCGCAAAGGTCTGCGGACTGTCGACCACCGCCGCGCCATTATGTGAGGCACCGCCGAGTGTATCCAATACCAGGGTAGCCGAGGCAATCTGCTCGGGGCTCCAGATTCGCTTGAGGTTAATCACCGGTTCGAGCGCCGTGACTCGGTCTAGCTCACCATAATAAAGCACTGCCGCCTCGGCCTGCCAGTCGGTTCCCTCGGCCGCGGAGGCACCGACGGCGCTCAGCAAGGACCCGGATGCTAGCGCGAGCATGGACAATTTAAGCTGGGAGGATTTTAGTTGCATCCGCAGCCTCCGCCACTTTGGCCGCTGCCGCCGCTTGCGGCTTCTTTACTGAAATAGATGTGATTATCGAACTGGCCATTGAGCGCGTCGTTGCCGAAGGTCATGTCCGGGCGAGCCAATGTGCCGCGGGCCCAGGGCTTAACGCCCAGGCCAGAACAGCTGCTCAGGATCAGGGCTAAACTGGTAATCAACCAAATGGATCGGCCCAAGCCTCTGGTGTGGCGCCTAAAAGGCAGCGCCGTTCTTGCTAACTTCATTTTCATTTCAACATCCTAATAGCTTTAATCGCCGGCGTCCGAGGGCCTGGCAATTCTATTACATCATGACATCCACTGGCCACCGCGGCACGGTTGAACCTGACTGACCTTGCTAGCACACCGGCGGGTCGCGTAAGCCAGTCGACTCATTGTGGACAGCGTTGTTATCTGTTTAGCCAATGTAGTCCGAATCTTAACGCCCGATTCTGAAATGAACCTTAAAAAGGGTCTCCAGGAGCGGCCTGAGTGAACGGCTCAAGGAGTTTGGTGACCGTGAATAAATACTCGGGTATATTGCCTGGTCATTTAGACACGGGTACAGACGGCGTTTGGAAGGACCGCGGCAGCCATCAGCCTGCGCCAACGGCTGTCAAAACTTTGTACGCGAGCATTTTCACCAGGTGCTCAACCCGATAGCCGACGCTTAACCGCGCGCTCCATTAGGATTTATTATGACAGCCAGTAGCACCGGTTTGGGCACTCTAGCCATTCCAAAACTTTTCAGTTCCATGTCCTTGCCGATTATCTTCGGCCTGGTGGTCGGTGGTCTTTATAATGTGGTCGACGCCCTCTTTGTCACCCGAGGCTTGGGCATCAATGCAATCGGTGGGGTATCGATCGTTTTTCCGATCCAAATGATGATCATCGCCCTCGCCGGCTGGATCGGCTCCGGAGCGGCCTCCATAGTGGCTCGTCGTCTGGGTGCCAAAAACATGCCTGAGGCTGAACGGGCTGCCGGCAACACCCTATTCCTGGCGCTGGTGATGGGCTGCAGTATCACAGCTCTGTGTCTGTTTTTTATGCACGATCTACTCGACTTGTTGGCCGTCACACCAGCCCTAAAACCCTATTCACTGGAGTATTTGGTACCAATCTTAAGTGCCACGCCAGCGGTGTTACTCGGCGCCGCCTTCTCGGATCTGGCCCGAGCCGAAGGTAAGATGAAGATCCTAATGCTGTCGATGCTCTTGGGCTCGGTCACCAACATCATCCTCGACCCCATTGCGATCTTTGTGCTCGGTTGGGGCGTCCAAGGCGTGGCCTATGCGACCGTTTTCTCCCAACTCTTGTCGCTGGCCCTACTGCTCTTTGTGTTTGGTACAGGCCGCACCGATGTCAAAATTAAACTGAGCAATATTCGCTTTAATGCGCCTATTAGCGGCGATACCTTGGCATTGGGTTTCCCACTCTTTATTAACTATTTTGGGGTCTCATTGGTTATTGGCTTGGTGAACTACTCGCTCAGCCAATCCGGCCTGAGCGAAGCGGATTATTTGATCAGCGCCTATGGCATTTTAGGCCGAGTCTTTGTTTTTGTGTTTTTCCCGTTGCTGGGCATGACGATCGCCTACCAAACGATTTGCGGCTACAACTATGGCGCTCAGGCCTATGACCGGGTCGCCGAGGTGACGCGTTTTGCGGTCAAGGTGACCAGTCTCTACTGTGGCCTAATCACCCTGTTTGCGGTGCTCTTTCCAGATTGGATCTTTCGTATTTTCACCACGGATCTACAGCTTATTGCCCAGGGCCAAGACATCGCTCGGTTTCTCTTTCTGGGGTTCGCTCTGGCCGGTGCGACCAATATTTGGTCGATCTATTTTCAAGCCATCGGCCAGGCCAAGCCGGCCCTGCTGTTGTCGAGTCTGCACGTCTATGTGCTGCAGATTCCCATGCTGATTATCTTACCGCTGTTGTTCGGCATCAACGCCATCTGGTATATCTTTCCGATTTCCGATGCATTGACCTTCTTGGTGTCTCTGCTGGTAATCCGTTGGGCCTTTAAAAAGTTGGCGCACCAGCGCACAGCGCTCGCTCCCGGTTAGCGGTTTCGGCCGCTATCGGCTAGACACAAAAAAGCCGCAGCCTGTTACCAGGGTGCGGCTTTTTTGTCGGCAGACGAGCTTGGGACTAATCGTCCAGCGAATACTCAGCGTTGTGAAAGACATTCTGAACATCGTCGAGGTAATTCAATAGCTCGAGGAATTTCTCGAACAGCACAATATCTTCACCTTCGAGCACGGTCGAGGTCTGAGGCACGAATTGCACCTCATCGACGTCCAGATCGATATCAGGGAAGGCGGCCTTGAGCGCCGATTTGGTTTTGGCGTATTCGGTATGGGGCGCAAAAACCGTTACCTTACCGTCGGAGACCTCGATATCGGTGACATCGACATCGGCGTCCATCAGCGCTTCCAGGACCACGTCTTCATCATCGCCGGTGAAGGCAAAGATGGCGCAATGGTCGAACATATGGCTGACCGAACCGACCGTGCCGATCTTGGCCTTAACCTTATTGAAACAGATGCGCACATCGCCAAAGGTACGGTTCGGGTTATCGCTCAGACAATCGACTATAACCATGGTGCTACCCGGGCCATAGCCCTCATAGCGGGCCACGGCAAAATCCTCACCGCCGCCGCCGGCGGCTTTTTCCAGCGCCTTGTCGATCACATGGGCTGGGACCTGGTCTTTTTTGGCCCGGTCAATCAGAACACCGAGGGCCAAGTTACCGGCCGGTTCGATACCGCCCTTGGCACAGACATAAATTTCTCGGCTGTATCGGCTGTAAACCTTGGCCTTCATATCGGACGTTTTAGCCATCGATAATTTGCGATTTTGATAGGCTCTGCCCATAGAAAACACCATTATTTGGTTGGAAAGTGAGGGGATTTTATAAAGAATCGGTGGGACAAACTAGTCGAATCGTCAATTTAAGTCAAAAGGGGGGGCATTTAGTATCGATATCGCTATAGGTACCGACCCATAAGTCAGTGCAGGGGCCGTTAGGATCTGCGTTGGCATGCCCCTGAACTCCTGTCTCCACGCGCACCGCAATGAATTAAAGCCAAGGGGTGTATTAGGCATTTTTAGTACGTAGTCTATGAGTTAGTATACATCTTATCGACTACTGTTCGGCCGGAGTGGCTGTTAAGTTGAAATACATTATTTATTAGGAATTTCAATGGCCAACCAAACAACTGACAATTTCGCAGAACCCATGCTGGAACAGACCCATCAGCACCATGTGACGCTATCGTCCTTGGGCGATGCCAAGGCCAACATGTTGCTCACGATATCGTCCGTGACCGCCACGCTCTGTTTAGCGCTGCTGGATAATATGCTCTATCGTCCCGCCCTGGCGATACTAATGCTGTTCTCGTTAGTGACTATTTTCCTCGCCTGCTTTGTGGTGATCCCGAGAGTGGATTTAACCAAACGGCTGGACCCGGATCTGCAGTTGGGCAATCCTAACTTTAATCCGTTGTTTTTCGGTGATTTTCACACTATCAGGTTTGACAAGTATTTAACTCTAATGGAACAGGTATTCAACAATCCGACACTCTGTCATGAGATTGAGTTGCGGGAAATACACGGTTTAGGCCAATATCTAGCGAAAAAGAAATTTAACACCTTACGCGCTGCTTATTTGACTTTCATGGCGGGTTTTATCTCTGCTGCCGTGGTTCTATGCATTAGCCTGATGGTCTATTATTTTTAACCGCTGCTGTTTTGGGGCTCATGCTATGTTGGGGCTCATGTAGCGTCGGACTGGCTAAAAATGAGGGTATAACAGACCGACTCGCCCGAGGGAAATTTGGCTCAACGAACAAAAAATCCAATGAGCGAAGCCTAATATAAGATAGACTAATACCGAATGACATTCGACCCGAGGGCCTGTCTTGGCAGGAACTTCATAAATCAGTAGGAGCCTCTATGCACATCCAGACACCGGCAGTTCACGTCGACCATATGTTAAAACAGACGCGTCAGCACCACGTCACCCTTTCGTCTATGGCTGATGCAAAGGCCAATATGTTGCTGACCATGTCATCCGTTGTCGCCACCCTGTGCTTGCCGCAACTGAGCAATTTGGCCTATCGTCCCGCTTTAGGGACTCTGATGTTCTTCTGTTTGATTACGATCTTTTTCGCCTGTTATGCGGTAATGCCGAAAATGAGTATGGCCAAACGCCCCGATGGCGACTTGGAGTTGAGCAACCCCAACTTCAATCCGATGTTTTTTGGCGACTTTCATACGATAAAATTTGATGACTATTTGGTCATGATGGAAAAGACATTAAACGATTCATCGCTCTCTTATGAGATTCAGTTGCGCGAAATATACGGTTTAGGGCAGTACCTGGCCAAGAAGAAATACCGCCTGCTGCGCTACGGTTACCTGACTTTTTTAACCGGTTTCGGATCCGCTGCCGTTATTCTCATCATTACGATGGTTATGCCCTCTTTCTAAGCAAAGGCCAATTTGCCTAAACCGCCCCAATGCGTTTTAACAATTAGGCGCGGCTGTTGGCCTAGGTATCGAGTTATCTTCGGTCATGCTCGCTCAGGCACTCGACCAGCTCGAGCGGCAGGCCATCGGGATCGGGGAAGAAGGTAAAGCGGTTACCGGTCAGTTCATCCACGCGCACCGGCTCCACCACCACCTGGTGTTGCTGCAGGTAGGCGATGGCCGCGTCGAGGTCCACGACTCGAATCGCCAAATGGCGTAAACCCTGGGCCTCAGGCGTTGAGGGCCGCGCGGGGGCCGCCGGAAAGGTGAACAATTCCAACTCAAACCCCGGAAAACCGATATCCAGTTTATAACTCTGACGCGCCGCCCTATAGGTTTCGGCAATCACCGTGCCGCCCAACAGCTCAACATAAAACCGCTTAGCAACCTGATAGTCCGAGCAAATCAACGCGATGTGATGGAGACCCTGAACCCCTGGTAAGGCCATTAGAGCGGTGCCTCGCCGCGGCGCATACGCAAACCGTTGGCGTATTGCTTGAGAATATAGGGTCTTAATTCCGCTCGGGCCGACTCGACCCGCTTTTTCAGCGTCTCAACATTGGCATTGGCGATCTCGCCGACATTATTATTCAGACAGGCCTCAGCCCAGTCATTGGTCGGGAAGCTCTGATAGATCTGGTGGATTTGGGTATCGATGTGTTCGGCGACCTCATCGTCGGTTTCGAATTGACCCTGCAACACCTCACCAAACTCCAGGTGCACCCGGCCTTTCCAGCCGGTCATGCCGCGGGCAATGGAATTTAAATCTTCGTTTTTACGTTTTACATAATCGCCGTTAGTCTCCAGCGCATAGAGTTCCCGCGCCTTGGCCAGGTCGAGCGGATCGAGCTCATAGCTGATCGCCACCGGCACTATATTCAGTTCATTGATGTACTCAGAGTAGGCGCGCAATTTGGGCTTACTCAGACTAAACATGCCGATGACCGCCGGATTGGTGCGATCGTAGCCGTCCTTGGAGCGACCTTCGCGCTGTGCAATCCAGATGCTGGCCGATTCGTCGAGAATCGAATAGTGGATATAACGAGACAATTCTTGGGCGGCTTTGAAGCGCGCCTTCAACCCGGTAATACCCCGCTTGACGATAAAGCTCTTGTTTAAGCGCATCAGATTGGCGGAAAAGGGTTGGCTTAACAGGTTATCGCCAACGGCAATCCGCGCCGTCTGAAAGCCGTTTTGGTGCAAGGCCCAATTCAACATCGCCGGGTCCATCACGATATCGCGGTGATTGGACACAAAGAGATAGGCCTTCTGTTTATCCAGTCGGTCCAGACCGTGCACCGAAAACTCGGCGACAGACTTCTTTAGCAAACGACTCACCAGCGGGCTTAATTTCTGTTGAAAGCTCGCTACATCGGTTACCGACCAGAGATATACCTTCAACAGCGCGCGAATCAGCGGCTGTAACAGCCACGGCGCTCTTTTGTTCAAACCCGGTGCCAACCAGGAGCCCATGGCTTTGGCCAAGGCTGGGTCGTTGAGGGTTGTTTTCAGTACGGTCTTTACTTCTGCATCTTGAAAGGGGCGGATGTCTGCAAACACGAGTAATTCTTTTATGGCGGGTCAAGCTCCCTAGAATAGTAGAAAAGCCATTTAATTTCAGCTATTTAGACGAGTTCTTGAGCTGGGCGATAGGGTTTTAGGCCGGGCCTGCTCGGTTAAATCGCCCAGACCAGATTGGCTTGGCCAAGCTCAACCCTAAATTGTGGGTGTTTTTGTTGGATAAAATCAGCCCCAACCAACAAGGCAAATAATCGATCGTCATCGATCAGATTAAAGGACTGCGCCGACGCCGACGTGAGAAAGGCCGGCACAGTGTCCGCACTGTCGGCCTGATAGAGCAACCAGAGACGGCTGAAGAGTGCCTGCAGCGCGGCATCGAGCACGAATTCGATACGCCGATGCTGTTCAATCCAGCTCAATTGCACGGTCGGTTGAATTAACAGCCGATTCAGGGGCACCACCCTCACGCCTGAAGGATCCGGTAATCACCGGTGAATTGGCTGACCAGTTCACCCTGCTGGTCGCGTGCCTCGACGCTCAACAACGCGCGCCAATGGCCACTGGGCCGGCGCTCGGGCGGACTGACAAAACGCGCCACGATGCGCAAATCGGTCAGCGCCGCCTTGGGATATTGAACCTGGGAGTCTTTGATTGCGACCTTATCACCCAGCTGCTGTTCGGCCGCCCAGGCGCTGGTCAGATACCAGCCGGCCAGGACCAACACCGAATATTGACTGCCGGCAAAGACCGTTGCCTTGTCGTTTCGGTTGCCGTCCAGCGGCAGGCTAAACACCGCCTCTGCCGCATTGCAATGCACTAGCTCGATACCCAGATGCGCTAGGGGTTCTATCGCGCCTAGGTTCATAACCAGTCGCCGCCGCGCTGCATCGCCAACCAGCGCGGAAAACTCGCCAGTGAATCGAGTGCATCATAGATCGAGTCCTGCCATTCCGGGTTAGTGTCGATCAGATCTGGGACATGCACCACCATGCAACCGGCCGCCAAGCCCGAGGCAACGCCATTGGCACTGTCTTCGATAATCAACACCCGAGCTGGGTCGACCGACAGTAGGTTACAGCCACGTAAATAGGGCTCCGGATGCGGTTTGCCCTGGCTTACCTGGTCACCGCCAATTAGATGTTCAAAATAGGAATTGAGTCCAAACTGGGCCAATTTCTGGCGCGCGCTCGCGTTAGGCGAACTGGTGACCACCATTTGCGGCAAATGCGCGTCGGCGACCGAGTTGAGCGCCTCGATCACCCCTTCTTTCAGTTCCAACTCCTCGCTGGCACGGCTCCGGTAGCGCGCCCCGACCAAGCTGCAATAGTGCTCGGCCAACTCCAGAGTATCGACATATTGCAGATACCACTGCACGATGCCTTGATGATTCATGCCCACGGTCTCCAAATAGCGTGCAGCGGGGTCCGCCATCACGCCCTGCTCGGTCATGAGCTGACTGAAAACATCCTGAACCAGACGTTCTGAATCGAGTAATACGCCGTCCATATCCCACAATACGGCTTCAATAATCGCCAATGCGCGCTCCTATTAATTTCACTGTTTGGCCAGCAGCCACTTTACGGCAGACTGGGCATGTATAAGGGTGGTATCAATTAAGGCCACCGGGGTGTCATCGGGGCCGATCAACATACCGATCTCAGTACAACCGAGGATCACGCTCTGCGCGCCTCGGTCGGCCAAGTCAGCAACTATTTCCTGGTAGCGTTGTCGTGACGCTGGGTTAATCTGACCCAGACACAGTTCCTGATAAATAATACGATGCACATCATCACGCTGCGTTCGATTGGGAACGATCACTTCCAAGTCGAAATGGTCGATTAGGCGCTGTTTATAGAAGCTTTGCTCCATGGTAAAGGCCGTGCCCAAGAGTGCAACTTTTTGGCGACCCTCGGCCTGCAACACAGCACCGGTGCAATCGGCGATATGAATCAGCTCCAGACCCGATGCTTGAATGATGTCATCGGCAACCTTATGCATGGTGTTGGTGGCAATCACCAGGCCTTCTGCCCCGCCCGCCTTGAGCAACTGTGCGGCATGGGCCAGATAGGCCGCGGCACTGTCCCAATCGCCTTGCTGTTGCCAGCGTTCGATCAGGGCAAAGTCAACCGACCGCACCAACAGATCGGCGCTGTGCAGGCCACCGAGGCGAGCCTTAACCCCCTCATTGATCAGTTGATAATAGTGCGCCGTGCTTTCCCAACTCATACCGCCCAGAATACCCAAACACTTCATCTCTAGCCCCTGTTATCGTCCAGCGTTACACTAACGGGAGCAACTCACCCAGCGAACAGGATGCAGGCCCCATGTCTCTCTATCAAGCCCACCTTCAGGCCCTGATGCAGCGCTATCAGCTCGCCTGTGATCAATTTCAACTCGATGCCATCGCAGTTCATGCTGGCAGTCTAACCCATTATGCATTGGACGACCTCAGTCACCCCTTTCATCCGGCGGCCTTTGCCCAACAATGGTTACCCTATGACCTGCCCGCTGAAACCTGGGTGGTCTATAGCCCGACTCAGGGTCTGCGCCTCTATTGGCCGGCCAAGCAGGATTTTTGGCATGTCTGCCCGAGCGCACCCACGGGCACCTGGACGGACCCTTGGCAGATTATCGCCGCCGCCGATACCGACTGGCTTAGTGAGTTATCCGGTCGGGTCGCGGTGTTGACCCAAAGCCCGCACGTTCTGCCCAGGCGCCATCAACTGTTGGTCAATCCGGAACATCTGATTCATTGGCTCAATTTCGATCGGGCGGTCAAGACAGAATGGGAGATTTCCCAGCTGCGCCGGGCCAATGAGCGCGCCCTGGTGGGCCATGCCGCAGCCGAACAGGGCTTTTTAAACGGCCTGTCCGAGCTCGACATTCACCGTGCCTACCTGATTGCCAGCGAACAGCAGCAAATTGATGAACCCTACGGTGCCATCGTCGGTTTGAACGAATCGGCCGCGGTGCTGCATTATGAACGCAAAAACCTGACCCCACCGGAGCAGTCACATACCCTACTGATCGATGCTGGGGTCAAGGTGAACGGCTATGCCAGCGATATTACCCGGACCAGCACCACCGATCGGGGCGTGTTCCGCGAACTGGTCGAGCGCGTCGATGCCTATCAGCGCCAGTTGGTCGAGCTCTGTCAGGTGGGCACACCCTATCTGGCGATTCATGAGGCGGCCCTGCGTTATAGTGCCGACACCTTGCGCGCGACCGGCATCTGCTCGCTGAGCGTCGATGAGCAGCTGGCCAAGCGGGTAACCCAGGTCTTTTTCCCGCACGGCATCGGGCATCTGCTCGGCTTGCAGGTCCACGATGTCGGCGGCCATCAGCAAGACCGCAGCGGCATGATCGAAAAGCCGCCCGAGCATGCGCCCTTTTTACGCCTGACTCGACCGCTGGCCGAGGGCAGCGTGATTACCATCGAACCGGGGCTCTATTTTATCCCCATGCTGCTAACCAAGATGCAGGCCGAAATCGGCAAGCATGGCTGCGATTTGGCCTTGATCGAGCAGTTAACACCCTTCGGTGGCGTGCGGATTGAAGACAATATCGTGGTGCGCAGTGCCGGCCCAGAGAACTTAACCCGGCCCTAATGTACGCCGGACTATGTCCCCAAGCAGGCACTCAGCTAAGCGTGGTCCAAAAATCGGCGGCGGGCGTTCTAGGCAGTGGCGTCTGGTCGACCGATAGCTGAGCCACCGCTCCGATGGCATCGGCCAATCGATCCAGCTGTGCCGCACTCATCGACGGATGCAGACTGATGCGCACCCAGCCCGGCTTATCGGTTGGGCACGCCTCGTCCAATCCGGCGGTGATCGCATTGGAGGTGCATTGATCGATGGCCAGCAAATGGTGACCGTAGGTGCCGGCGCAGGCACAGCCGCCACGCGATTCGATGTAAAACCGATCACTCAGCCGCTGCACCGCACTGCGGTAATCCAGGTTGGCAAAGACGATGGAAAACACACTCAGCCGATCCCGATGCTGATCGGACAGAACCCTCACCGCAGGCATCGCACTCAAACGGGCAAACAGCCGCTGATTCAACCAGGCTTCGCGTGCCGCAATGCGCTCGGTGCCCATCTCCTCTTTCAGCTGAATCGCCAGAGCCGTGCGCAAGGTTTGTAAGATGCCCGGTGTACCGCCGGATTCGCGCTGCTCGATATCCTTAATAAAGCGATGTTCGCCCCAGGGGTTGGTCCATAAGACGGTGCCGCCACCGGGCTGGTCGGGTATTCGGTTTTGGTACAGCGCCTGATTAAAGACCAGCACGCCATTACTGCCCGGTCCGCCGAGAAACTTGTGCGGCGAAAAATAGATCGCATCGAGCCACTCATCGGCATTAGGGTGCATATCGATATCGACATAGGGCGCCGAGGCGGCAAAATCGACAAAGGCTAGGCCGCCCTGAGCATGCATCAGCCGAGCAATGTCCCGATAGGGCGTGACAATGCCGGTCACATTGGAGGCGGCGGTCACCGAAGCCACCTTGATTTTGCGCTTGGCTTCACGCAACAGATCCTGTTCGAGCCAAGCCAGATCGATCTCATCGCCGTCGAGAGCGGGAATCAGGCGCAGTTCAGCCAGGCTTTCCAGCCACATGGTCTGATTGCTGTGGTGTTCCCGATGGGTGATATAGACCAAGGGCCGCTCGGCAAGGTTATCGAGTATCAATTGCCGATGCGATTCGTGACTCCACCAACCCAACAAGCGCATCAGCTTAGCCAGCGCTCCAGTCATCCCGGTCCCGACATTGAGCAAGACATCGTTCGAATCGGCTCGAACATGCGCCTTTATGCGCTCATGAGCCTGGGCCAGATAACGCGACATCTCCCGCCCGGTGTAACTGTCTTCGGTGTGAGTATTGGCCATGATCTGGCCGGCCAACTCGCTGATGCGCTGCTCAATGGGGCGATACAAGCGGCCGCTGGCGGTCCAGTCGGCGTAGAGCCGATCTGGATTTTGCCGATCCTCAATAATGTTGGCTTGAATGCCCTGCCAATAGGCCCGGTCGGGTTCTCCCTGAGCGTTCGTTGACGCGGCTTCGACGGCCGATGCGGATGACGGCTGGGCCGAGCGTGAGAGGGAAACTGACATAAGCGGCGATCCGTTAATGATTCAGCTTAGGATAATCGAACATGCCGCCCGATGGGTTCCAAAATTTCCACCATTAAGTTACATTAGGGGTATAAATTTCTAACATAATATATATAAGTGAAAAATATGATCGATTCGATCGATAAGCACATTTTACAGCTGCTGCAACAGGACGCCACCTTAGTGGTGCAGGAGATCGCCGACCGGGTCAACCTTACCGTGAGCCCGTGCTGGCGACGCATTCAGAATTTAGAAACCAAAGGCTATATCGAGAAACGCGTCGCCTTGTTGAATCGGCAACAACTGGAGCTAGGCATCGATGTCTTCGTCTTTATTAAGACCAATGAACACAATGATGACTGGCTGGAAACCTTCTATCAGGCGTTGCAAGTCTTGCCCGAGGTGGTCGAAGCCTATCGAATGAGCGGCGACGTCGATTATTTATTGAGAGTGGTGGTAAAAGATATAGAGGCCTACGACCGTTTTTACAAGCGGCTGGTCGGCCGGGTGCGCCTTTCAGATGTCAGTTCCAGCTTTGCTATGGAGCGAATCAAACACACCACCGCCCTGCCGCTTGGCTAATGGTTTTTTTGCGGGATGGGGTTAAGCTGCGCGTTCGCGCTGACCTGGACGCGCTCAACTGATCAACTGATTAACCGATCCGCCACAGAGCGTAGTCAATAAAAAAATCCAAAATATAGATAACGGTATAAATAACAAAGGCCATAGCAGTCAAGGACCTATCCAAGGGCTTGGCATCAGACCTAGGCGGAAATAGCCTTGGCGAAACGGGTTACCGCGTGCCAGTCGGTGTATTCAATGGTGCTGGTGCCATCGGCGCAACCGCCGGTCATTTTCATAATCAAGCGGATCATGTGCTTATCGAAAAAACCGTATATTGGGTAGTTCAATTTTCCGGCAAAGAGCGCTACGTGGTCCGGCTGCCAGGCGCTGGTACGCAGAAATCGTTGCAAATAGGGACTGGTAGCAGGGTCGGCTCTGCCCGGCTTGCGCGCGGTGAGATTGACACCGAAGAAGGCGCTTTTGCGACCGTTGAGCCAAGCCTTATGTTGGCTGACGGTGTTCAGCAGTTCGTCTTGAAAGTGCCCATAACGGATCGACGCGCCAATCACCACACAGCGGATCCGCTCATCGCCCTGCCAGCTATCGACGTCGGCCAAGGGCGCCACGTGCACCGGGCCTGGCCAGTCTTGGGCCAGGGTTTCGGCAATCTTACGGGTGTGTCCGTCTGTGCTGGAGTAGAAAATAAGGCTGGTCATAGACTGTGCTCCACTATTGGCAGCAGGCAGTCTAATCAGGATTGGCCAGAATACTTTTGATGTAAGGCAAACAAAGCCAGCGCCGGCCAGGCCGACTTATAAGACGACTTTTTAGCCGATCAACCGGAGCGGGATTCGATTGGACGGTGCAATGCTCGGCAAGGGCCGGCCCATACGTTTAATCAGCAGCAAATACAGACCAATCAACACCAGCATACCCACCACCCAGGCGCTCGAACTGAGCGGATGCTCGAGTACGGTACCCAGCTGATAAACAATGGTGGCCACGCCATAGGCCAATACCGTGCTCCAGCTGATCACCACCCAAGCCCAGCGGCTGCCGGCCTCACGCACTAACGCGCCCATGACCGCGACGCAGGGCGTATAGAGCAGGATAAAGAGCAAATAACAGAAGGCGGCAAAGGGGGTGACAAAGAGCACCGCCATGGTGGTCAGGGTGGTGGCTCGCACCGCCTGATCGGCCGCGGCCAGATCGACGGTGTCGTATTGCACCACCTGAATGCCGAGCGGGTCGCTCAGGGCATGGATCAGGCCCGCGCCATTGTCGCTAATAGAGCGCACGGCGCGCAGGGTTTCAGCACCAAAGTGGAGCGCACCCGCCGGCCTATCGGCCACGCCGGCGACATCGGCGTAGAGCGAATCGAGCGTACCAACCACGGCTTCCTTGGCGAAGATACCGGTAATCACCCCCACCGTTGCCGGCCAGTTATCGGCTTGCACACCAATGGGCGCAAGCAATGGCGTGGCGGCACGACTGATCGCACTGAGGATCGAGGCCTGACTGTTCTCGTGGCCAAAGCTGCCGTCGGTGCCCCAGGAGTTCAAAAATGAGAGCAACACCACCACCTGAATAATGGTCTTCCCGGCACGCAGTAGAAAACTCTGCAACCGGTGCCAGGTAGTCATCAAGACATTGCGTAGCGATGGAATATGGTAAACCGGCATTTCCATAATCGAACTGCTGATCGCCCCCTGAAAAAAGGCTCGCCGGAAGATCCAACCGGTTAACACGGCCATGGCAATGCCAAACAGATAGAGGCCAAAGACCACATTCTGCCCCTGATGCCCGAAAAAGGCCGCGGCAAACAGCGCATAAACCGTGAGCCGAGCCCCGCAGGACATAAAGGGCGTCATCGCGATGGTGACCATGCGATCTGCCTGGCGATCGAGCGTCCGGGTCGCCATGACCGAGGGCACATTGCAGCCAAAGCCGACTATTAAAGGCACGAAGGCGCGCCCGGGTAGGCCGATCGACTGCATCAGCCGGTCAACCACAAAGGCGGCCCGCACTATATAGCCGGAGCCTTCAAGGACGGACAGCCCCAGATACAGGAAGCCGATCACCGGAATAAAGGTACCCACCAATTGGATACCACTGCCCAAGCCATCGGCCAATACCACACTGAGCCAGGCCGGCGCTTGCAGCATCGTTAACAGTTGACGGGTGCCTTCGACCAGCCAGGTGCCGAGGAGAATATCGAAAAAATCGATAAAGATGGCACCCACGTTAATGGCAAAAGTGAACAGCAGATAGATCGACAAAAGAAAGATCGGTATGCCCAAGAACCGGTTGAGCACCACTCGATCGACCCGCTCCGTCAGGGACCGGCCGCCATCGCCCTGCACCACCACCTGCTTAACCCAGCCCGAGGTTTGCTGTAAGCGCGCGGCAATGCGCGCACCTCCGGACTTGGGCAAGGCAATCGTGGCGCCGACAAAGGGTCGAGCCTGGGTCAATTGCGCCCGCACCAAAGCCGCCGCCGAGCTTTTGGCCGCCACGATGCCCAGCACCGGCAGACCGAGCACTTGGCTCAGCGCATCGAGCCGCACCGTCTGCTGATTGGCTTCGGCCACATCCAGCATATTGGCCACCACTAAGATGGGCACATCGTAATCACGCAATTGATGGCTTAACAAGAGTTGGCGATCGAGGCAGCTGGCATCGACCAGATTGATAATGATATCGATATCGCCCTGGAGCAGGCAATTAGCCGCTATCTGCTCATCGAGCCCAAAGTCATCCTGCTCCAGGGAATAGATGCCGGGCAAGTCCACCAGCTCCACACGCTCGCCCGTGACCAGGCTAAATGCACCGGTTTTCCGTTCAATGGTCACACCCGGCCAGTTGCCCACCTTCTGGTGCGCGCCGGTTAGGCTGTTAAAGAGCGTGGTTTTACCACAATTGGGGTTACCGATCAGCGCCACGCGCAATGTGTTTGGCTGGGTCATTTTGAGGCCTCCACCAGGATTTGATTGGCTTCAACGCGCCGCATACTAAACAACGTAGAACCGACCTTGATTTGCAGCGGGCAACCCAGCGGCGCCACGCGCACCACCCGCACTGCCGCACCGGGCATCAAGCCCAAGGATAGATAGCGTGCCTGATACGCCATACCCTGTTCGGCAAAACCGGCCACAACGCCCGGTTGCCCTACTTCCAATTGACTCAGTTGCACCGGGTCACCTAAAACGTAAGATTCAGCCTCCAGCCTAAATGATAATGAATCTCAAATGCAATCTATTTGCATTTAGCTTGATTTGGATCAAGAAACGAGCCCCCCGCTGCCCAAGCCGACAAAACTTATTGTTAAATTTCAGCAGCTTAGCCACATTTATTATTGACACGTCTGATCAACAGGGTACACTGCGCTCGCACTCACGGAGAGTTGGCAGAGCCTGGCTTAATGCACCTGACTTGAAATCAGACGTAGGGTAACCTACCGGGGGTTCGAATCCCTCACTCTCCGCCATATTCAATAAAAGAGCCCACCTCGTGTGGGCTTTTTTATGGAATATTGATTAAGTCTGGGGATTTGTTCGTGGCACCCGCCGGGTTCGACCCGCAGGGCCGTGAACGCAGTGAGCGCATCCCTCACTCTCCG